>Ga0070668_100003717_pt1 | contig 11253 bp, 6 predicted proteins | sample KBSS43metaG_FD_64661 | JGI IMG/M metagenome (GOLD analysis project Ga0070668, IMG submission 64661) | Switchgrass rhizosphere microbial communities from Kellogg Biological Station, Michigan, USA - KBS S4-3 metaG | ecosystem: Host-associated > Plants > Roots > Rhizosphere > Soil ... | reverse complement strand
GCGGAACTGAGCCGAGAACCAGGCACCCGAGATCGGCGCGTCGGGCAGGGCGCCGCTCATGCTGTTTCCGTTGCGGGCGTTGCCGGTGTACGCCGGGTCGCACATCTGGTCGAAGCCCTTACCCTCGTCGTTCGGGATGAGCTTCGATGAGCCGTCCGACTCACCCGGGGGCTTCACCCAGACGTACGCGTCGATGCCGGCCGCCGGGGCCGCCGTCGGGCGCTCGCCGAGACCCGCACCGGACTGGTTGCACCAGTTGCCGGCGTGGAACCGGCGGTCGATGCGGGACTGGTTGACAAAGGTGTTGACGTCGGTCGAGGTGCTCGCGGCGGTGGGCCGGGCCGAGCCGCCCCAGCCGTTGCGGGACGTGTCGATCAGCATGCCGATGCCCGAGTCGAAGCCGATCGAGACCAGCTTGGTGCGGAACGCCTGGGCGAAGGACAGCTCGTCGGCGTACTGGTTCCAGTCGAGCCACTTGGACTGCCGGACGCTCTGGCCGCCGACCGTGGTGCTCGCCGAGAAGAACGGCTCGCGCAGCGCGGAGTAGTTGGCGGTGTTGGTGATGAAGCCGTGCACGTTGCGGACGTTGCCGGAGGCCCGGGCGGCCTGCAGCATGATGTCGGCAACCGGGCCGAAGTTGGAGTCCCAGCCGATCCAGCCGTGGTGCGCGGCGTCCACGTAGTTGTAGACGTTGCCGATCGCGCCGAGCTTCTGCAGGGCGTACCCGACGCCGTTGACGTATCCGCCGTTGGCCTTCATCGTGTCGCACATCGCGGTGGCACCGGCCTGCCCGCCGGTGTTGGTCACGATGTTCGGCAGCGAGTCGATCTCGACTATGTTGATGATCCGCAGGCGGGCGTACTTCGGGTCGGCCTCGATCGCCGCGATCGGGTCGATGTACTCGGTCTTGTACCGCGGCAGGTCGTTGGGGCCGAGCTCGCCGTTGGAGGCCAGCGCCGAGCAGTCCCGGCCCGGCAGGTTGTAGATCACGAACTGGATGTAGCCGGCGTTCTGCGCGAGCGCCCGGTCGAGGTGGTCGCGCACGCCCATGCTGCCGTTGGAGCTGCTGCCCGACGTGCCCTCGATGGCGGCGATCCGGTCGATCCAGACGGCGGTCGGGTTGTTCGAGACCCGGCTGCCGCCCGGCTCGGCGTTGGCCTTCGCCTGCCACTCGGGGTTGCGGTAGCCCTGCACCCCGGCGTACGGGTTGTCGACCTTGTTGCCCGGGTTGCCGGTCGGCGGGCTGCTGGTCGGCGGGTCGGTGGGCGGGTTGCTAGGCGGCGTGCTCGGCGGCGTGGTCGGCGTCGTGGCGCCGGTGCAGGCGACTCCGTTCAGCGAGAACGACGACGGCGCGGTGTTGGTGCCCGAGTAGTCTGCGTTGAAGCCGAAGTTGACCGACGCGTTCGTGGCGATCGACGGCGCCCAGGACGGGTTGGTGGCCGTGACCCGCGCGCCGGACTGGCTGATCGTGGCGCTCCAGCCCTGGGTGACCCGCTGGTTGCCCGGGAAGTCCCAGGTGACGGTCCAGCCACCGGAGATCGGGTCACCGAGGTTGGTGAGGTTGACCGTGCCGGTGAAGCCGGTGCTCCACTGGTTGACGGTGTAGGAGACGCGACATCCGGCCGCCGCGCTCGCGGTGGTCGCGACCGCGATGCCGAGACCGGAGACGAGCGTGGCGGCGGCGGCCGCGGTCAGGCCGCGAATGAGGACAGGTCTCATAGTGGTGGCTCCTCGAGACTTGCGTGGGGCGCCCGTGACGCCCGGGGATCAACCGGAGGCATATCGAGGGGCATCGCTCCCGGCTGTTCCGACAGCATTACATGGGAGCGCTCCCAAGGCAATCGATAAGAAACGATTCGTTAACAGTGGTCCCCTGCCGGGATGGAACCCATGGCGTATAACGGGGCGCATGCACAGTTACGAGCTCACCGAGGCGCTGGCCGAGGTGCCCGGGGCCCAGGTCGCGATCCGCCGGGGCCGGCTGGCTGTGCACATCCCGGCGATCGGCGACACGGCCCGGCTGCGGCCCGACGACATCCTCGCCGCCGAGCCGGTCTTCGTGCCGACCCGCAAACCGGCCGTGCAACTCGACGTGCAGCGCGGCCACGAGGTGCTGCCGCTGATCGTCACGGTCGACGACATGGTGTTCAGCCCCGTGTACGCGGAAGATGTCGCGGCACCCGGAAGCGACCTGCGGATCCCGGCGATGCCCAACCTGATCGCGTATTCGGAGATGCATCGCGACGTCCGCGCCCTCGGCAAGGCGATCGACGATCCCGAGGCCACCCTCGAACCGGACATCCTGGCCGCGACCCTGCTGGCGCACCGGTGCTTCGTGGCCGGGGCGGTGCGGATGGGACTCTGGCCGGTACGGGTGGCAGCCTGGTGGGAGTACGCACACGCACGCGTGGGCGCGGAGGTCCCGCTGGCCCCGATACGCGACGATCCGCTGTGGGAGGAGCTGATGGCGGACGTGACCGAGGCCCGCCGCCAGTCCACGCCACAGACGTCCAGCCAGTCCGCCCCGTAATACCGCGACGGAGGCTCGTTGCCGCGTCGTCGCGCCGGGCCGGGGTTTCGTGGCGCAGCCGCCGACCGCGCCGGTGTGCGGATCTACCCACACCGGCTATCCGACCGCATCCGGAAACACCCAACCAGCCTTCCCCGCCTGCCGTCCGCATCCCCTTCCCGCTGGCCGTCTGCGGCCCTCCCGCGCCCCTTTCCCCGCCTCCCTTCCCGCACCCCTCCCCCGCTGGCCTCCCGCGCCGGTCTTTCTGTGGGGCCCGGAATCACGCGGAGGCGGGTGCGGTCGTCAGGGTGCGGACGGCTGAGGTAGCCAGGATCGCGGTGGCGAGGGCCGAGACGACCGCGGCGGTGGCGATGACGACGCGGGGGCCGGCGGCGGCCGCGGCCAGGCCGCCGGTGAGGGCGCCGAGCGTGGTCGAACCGTACGAGATGGTCTTCACGACGGCATTGACCCGGCCGAGGAGGGCGGGCGGGGTGATCGCCTGGCGCACCGCGATCGAATGCAGGTTGAGCAGGCCCGGACCGGCGCCGGAGAGCGCCGCGCCGAGCAGGACCAGCAGGTAGCCGGCGTTCGGCGGGGCCGCGGCCACGACGGCGATGCCCAGCGCGCCGATCAGCGAGGCGGAGATGACCACCCGGCCGGTGCCGAGGCGGCGGGCCAGCGGTGGGCTGATCATGGCGCCGGTGAGGAAGCCGCCGCCTGCGGCCGCCACCGCGAGGCCGAGAGCCGCCGCGGAGAGGCCCAGTGTGCGCACCACGAAGAGCAGAAGCGCGGTCTGGAAGGCCTGGGCGGCGATGTTGTTGGCGGCCAGGTAGAGAGTCATCGGGCGGACATACGGGTCGTGCCATAGCCAGGTCCAGCCGGCGAGCAGGGCGGGACCGCCGAGCCGCGGGGAGGAAGGGCCGGAGGGGGCAGCCCGGCGGGAGTCCGACCGCTGCGCAGACGAAAGGTCGGAGGGGGCAGCCCGGCGCGAACCGGACGGCTGCGCGGATGAAAGGTCGGACGAGGGACGGTCCGACGATTGCCGGGCGGGAGGGTCGGAGGACGAGGCCGGGGCGGGCTGCGGAGAGGACGAGAGGGAAGGCGAAGGGGTGCGGTCCCAGCGGTTGATCGCGGTGAGTGCGGCGCCGGTGGCGAAGGTGAGGGCGTCGATGGCGATCACCCCGGTCGGGGTGATGGCGGTGAGGAGGGCGCCGGCCGCGGCCGGGCCCAGCAGGGAGGCGCCCGCGTGGGCGGTTTCCACGGCGCGGTTGGCGTGCGGTAGTTCCGCGGGGTCGTCCACCAGTTCGGGGAGTGCGGAGAGGTAGCCGACCTCGTACCCGACAGTGGCGATGCCGACGACGAAGACCAGGGCGACCAGGCCCGGTACGCCGAGGGCGGCACCGAGCAGTGCGATCAGCGCGACGAGGGGGAAGCGCACCGCGTCCGCGGCCAGCAGGAGGCGGCGGCGGGAGATGCGGTCGGCGAGCAGGCCGATCGGGATCGCGAGCAGGAGGAACGGCAGCGTCTGCGCGGCGCGGACCATCCCGACGGCGGCGTCCGAGGCGTGCAGGGTCTCGATCGCCAGCAACGGCAACGCCACGGTCGACAGGGCACCGCCGGCCGCGCTGATCGTGTCGCCGGTCCAGAACAGCCGGAATCGCCGACGCCGCCAGACCGTCACCGGGACAGCAAATCATCGATGGCCGGGGCCTGCAGCGGCACAAACGTCCGGAACACCCGGTCAAAGCCGGATGAGCACCTAAAACAGGTCAGGGCAGGTGGAAGGTGGCAACCACGGGGGCGTGGTCGGACTCGGGGTACTTGATGTCGGTGGCGAACGACTGGGACTCGTCGTGCAGCACCTCGTTGTGGATCTCCGTACCGCGGAAGTGGGCCAGCAGGTTGCGGGTCACCAGCATGTGGTCGAGCATCTCGCCGTGCCCGCGGTGGAACAGGGTGTATCGGCTGGACTCCGGCACGCTGTTCTCGATCGGCACCAGCACCCGGCGGGCCAGGGCGCCGTTGCCGGTGTCCTCCACCTGGCCGCGGATGGCCAGCACCGGCACCTCGTCGGGGGTGGCGTTGAAGTCGCCGGCCACCACGATGCGGGCGTCGGGGTTCTGATCGAGCAGCTGGTCGACGAGGCGGCGGATCTCCAGGGCCTGCGCCATCCGCTTCATCGAGGAGAGGAACGAGCCCTCGGCCCACGAGTCGGCGCTGCGCCAGGTGAACGCGTCGATCGTCTGGCCGGGGATGTCGGTCGGGATCTTCGACTTGAGGTGCACGTTGATCACGTGCAGCGGGGCACCGGCGACGTCGAGCTTGACGTGCAGGATCGGGCGCTCGACGTTGATCTCGATGGGGAACTGGTCGGGCGGCTTGGCCGTGAGCCGGCGGTAGGTGGGCGCGGCGACCAGTTCGTTGCGCAGCTGCTGCCGGGACAGCACCGGCAGGTGGGTGGCAACCACCAGGTTGCGCTCGTTGAAGACGCCGTCGTCCTTGGGTTTGGTGCTGACCAGCTGGCAGCCTTCCAGGTTGGTGCCGGTCAGCAGCTCGCGCAGGGCGTGCAGGTCGCGCGGCTGCCCGGCCCGCTCCTGCCCGTGGACCTCCTGGAAGCAGACGACGTCGGCGCGCAGCCGTTGCACCTGCGGCCGCATGAACGAGATCCGGTCGGCCAGCGAGGGGCGCACGCCGGCGGGGGTCTCGTCGAAGTTCTCGAGGTTGAACGTCGCGACACGAATCTCGGTCATGCCGCTCAAGATAGGCCTTCAGCAGCCAAAACAGCGGTTCTGTGTCGCTGATCCAGCAGCATGGAGCAGGGTCGATGAACGCCTCGCGCGAGCGGCGGGACACGGCGAGGACGCGGTCTTCGTACCGCCGGATGCCCGAATGGGCGGATGAGCCGACCGGGGCAACCTTCCGGTTCCGGAGCGCAACCGAACTGCGACCGCCCGCGGCGCCGTCGTGTCTCAACCGCCCGGACGGGGTGCCGACTCATAGGGCCATGAGCGTGACCAGTGGATTGCGGCCGGTGGGAGCCGTCCTCGGCGTCTCGATGCTTCCTCAGGACATCGACGACCCGCAGGATGCGATGCTTTCCGAGTTGATCGCGTTCATGACCAAGGACACCCCGTCGGTGCAGCACGTGCTCGACCTGACCGAGCCGTACCTGCGGGTGGCCGCCGGGCTGACCGCCGCCACGGTCTTCGAGCTCGACTCGGAGAGCGGCCTGCTCAACCCCACCGCGCGGCTCGGCGAGCCGGGCGCCCGGGACCTGCTCACCGCGGGCAAGGTGTTCCGGATGGCGGCCGGCGCCAAACCGCTGGTCGACGGCGAGCGGATGGCGATCCGCCTGCGCATCGGCGGGCAGACCGTCGGCGTGCTGCTGCTCACCGGCAGCGACCTGGCGCTGCTACGCCCCGAGGTGCTCGCCGCGACCGCCCTGCACTTCGCCACCACCCTGCAGGGGCTGGTCGCGGAGAAGCAGCGCCAGTTCGTCTCGCACGTCTCCAGCACGATCCGCCGCCTGTTCGAGCAGGGCATGGCCGCGACCAGCGTGGAGGCGGCCGGCCGGATCGTGGCGACCGCGGCCGCCGAGGGCCTGCGTACCGAGTTCGGCGCCCTCTACCTGGTCGACGGCGCCGGCCGGATCCGGTACGTGCACAGCGTCGGCTACCCGGAGGGCGACGTCGAGATCGCTCGCCTGATCGGCCAGGACGCCGCGGAGTCGCCGGTCTGGCAGTCCATCCAGGCGGGCCGGCCGGCGCTGGTCAGCAACAGCAGCGCGGCGCACGTCCGGGCCGGCGGCCTGGTGGAGACGCTGGGCATGAAGTCGTTCATCGCCATGCCGCTGATGTCCGCCCAGGGCCCGGTCGGCATGATCATGTGCGGCGACGCCTCCTCGACCCGGGAGTGGACCAGCCGGGACCGGATCTTCGCCGAGCAGCTGTCCGTCGAGGGCGCGCTGATCGTCGACAGCGCCGGCATGCGCCAGGCCGCCCAGGCCCACGTGGCCCAGCTCAGCCACCAGGCGTTCCACGACTCGCTGACCGGGCTGCCCAACCGGTCGGCCCTGCTGGAGCGGGCCGAGCGGGCGGTCGAGGACGCCGCCGCCGGCGGCACCCGGGTGGCGTTCATGCTGCTCGACCTCAACGGCTTCAAGCAGGTCAACGACACCGCCGGGCACCAGGCCGGCGACACCCTGCTGCAGCAGGTGTCCAAGCGCCTGCTGGGCTCGGTCCGCGACGACGACGTGGTGTCCCGGCTGGGCGGCGACGAATTCGCGATCCTGCTCACCCGCAACCCGGACGAGGCCGGGACGGCCAAGGTGGCCGGGCGGATCTGTGATCGCCTGCGCGAGCCGTTCACCATCGACGGCGAGGTGGTGCAGATCGGTGGCAGCGTGGGGATCGCGCTGTACCCGGACGACGCGCCGGACTACGACGAGCTGATGAAGGCCGCCGACGAGGCGATGTACGAGGCGAAACGGGACACGAAGGTGCACGGCGGCGGCTTCCGGCGGGCGGCCCAGGCCGGGTGACCGGTAGCCGTGGGCGGTCTGCGAAGCTACCTTCGTCAACCGCCCGCGGCCACCGAACGGAGGGTCCGTGATCTTCGACCTGGTGCTGGCCGGTGGGCAGGTCGTCGACGTGGGCGGCGGCCGGTCCGGGCGGCTCGACGTCGCGATCCAGGGCGGGCGGGTCGCCGCGGTCGGGCCGGACCTGCCGCGCGACTCGGCCCGCGAGGTCGTCGACGTCACCGGCAAGCTGGTCACCCCGGGCCTGATCGACCTGCACACCCACGTGCACCCGGGCGCCACCTACTGGGGCATCGACCCCGACCCGGTGGCCTGGTACACGGGCGTCACCACCTGGGTCGACGCCGGCTCCGCGGGGGCCTACACGATCGACTCGCTGCGCGCCGCGACCCGCTCGTTCCGGGTGCGCGGCGCCGCGCTGCTGAACATCTCGGCGCTCGGTCTCACCGGGGCCCACGGCGAATGCCGCGACCTGGACAACTGCGACGTCGACCTGGCCGCCGCCACGATCGCCGCCAACCGCGACCTGATCTTCGGGGTCAAGGTGCGGATGGACGGCAAGACGGTCGGGACGCACGGGCTCGAACCGCTGCGCCGCGCGCTCGAGGTGGCCGGCGGCGCCGGCGTACCGGTCATGGTGCACATCGGCGTGGCCCCGCCCACGGTGGGCGAGGTGCTCGGGCTGCTGCGCCCGGGCGACGTCGTGACCCACTGCGCCAGCGGGCTCGCCGCCGGCATGACCGGCCCGGACGGGCTGGCGCCCGCGGTGGCCGAGGCCCACGCGGCCGGCGTGCTCTTCGACATCGGGCATGGCTCGGGCGGCTTCGCCTTCGACATCCTCGAGGCCCAGCTCGCCGCCGGCGTCACGCCGCACACCGTCTCGTCCGACCTGCACGCCCGTTGCCTGCACGGACCGGCGTTCGACCTGCCGACCACGATGGCGAAGCTGTTCGCGGCCGGCCTGCCGCTCCCGGACGTGATCGCCGCGGCGACGGTACGGCCGGCGCGCGCCCTGCGGCTGCCCGGCGGCGCCGGCACGCTGGCCGTCGGGGCGCCCGCGGACGTCGCGGTGTTCACCGTCGAGGAGGGCGAGTTCGTGGTCGCCGACTCGCACAAGCAGCGCCGCACCGCACCCCGGCGCCTGGTCAACGAGGCCACCTACGTGGCCGGCCGGCTGCTGCCGCCCCAGCTGCCGGCGCGGCCCAAGCCGTGGATCCCGCTCACCGCCGCCCAGCGGGCGGCGCTGCATCGCCGCGACCAGCAGGTACGCGGCCTGCTGCAGACCCCACTGGTCGACCCCGGCGGCCTGGCCGAGCAGTTTCCCCGCGGCTAGCCGGAGAAGATCCCGGCGACCGTGCCACCGACGATCGCACCGCCGGCCAGCAGGCCGGCGCCGAACCTCCGGGTCTCCGGCCGCCACAGCGACCCCACGCCGACCAGCAGGTAGATCGGCACCCAGCCCCAGTACGGCGCGCCCGTCCCGGCGAGCACCGGCATCGCCGTCGCGGGCAGCACCGCGGTCGCGCACGGCCCGAGGCAGCCCAGGCCCACGCCGCTGAGCAGCCCGGCCAGCAGCGCCCGGCCGGCGAACCGGGCGGCCGCCGGCGGCGACGCCACGGTGAGGATCGGGTCGTCGTCGCCGTGCCGGGTGAGCGTCAGCAGGTAGCCGGCCGGGTCGTGCACGATCAGCAGCCGGCTGTCCGGCCCGGTGTCCTCCTCGACCCGGCAGCCCACGCCCTGCCACAGATCCCGGACGACCTCGTAGACCTCGTCGGCCGCGTCGCCGGCGCCGGGCAGCGAGCCGCCGCGCAGCACCCGCGGCCCGCTCCCGGCGGCCACCGGCGGGGCGCGCAGGAACTGCGCCGGGATCGGGACGAGCCGCAACCCGGGAAAGGCGTGCAGGGTGGCCGCCACCCGCTGCTCGACGCCCTGGGTCGCCTCGGCCCGGGTCGGCGCCGGAATCGCGGTCATCCGCGCAGGATCGCGCAGATCGTCCGTACGGGTCGGTGGTTTGCCGAAATGGCTATCGAACGGGCAACTTTTCCGCGGGTCAGGCCTGCCCCGTGCCTCGCCCCGTACGCCGGATTTAGACTTCGGTCCCATGCTCACCATGCAGGACGCGCTGGCCCGGCTGACCGCCTACTGGACGGCCCAGGGGTGCCTGACCGTCCAGCCGATGAACACCGAGGTCGGCGCCGGCACGCTGAACCCGGCGACGTTCCTGCGGGTGCTCGGCCCGGAGCCGTGGCGGGTCGTCTACGTCGAGCCGTCGGTGCGGCCGGACGACTCGCGGTATGGCGAAAACCCCAACCGGCTGCAGACCCACACCCAGCTGCAGGTGATCCTCAAGCCCGACCCGGGCAACCCGCAGGAGCTCTACCTGGGCAGCCTGGCCGCGCTCGGCATCGACGTGGCCGCGCACGACGTGCGGTTCGTCGAGGACAACTGGGCCTCCCCGGCGCTCGGCGCGTGGGGCCTGGGCTGGGAGGTCTGGCTGGACGGGCTGGAGATCACCCAGTTCACCTACTTCCAGCAGGCCGGCGGCCTCAACCTCGACCCCGTCTCGGTGGAGATCACCTACGGCATCGAGCGGATCATCATGGCCCTGCAGGACAAACAGCACTTCAAGGACATCGAGTACGGTGACGGCATCTCCTACGGCGAGGTGTTCGGCCAGACCGAGTACGAGATGTCGCGGTACTACCTGGACGACGCCGACGTGGCCGCCAACCGGCAGCTGCTGGAGATCTACGCCGCCGAGGCGCAGCGCCTGATCGACGCCGGGCTGCCCGTCCCGGCGCACACCTATGTGCTCAAATGCTCGCAGGCGTTCAACGTGCTGGACTCGCGCGGCGCGGTGTCCACCGCGGACCGCGCGGCGGAGTTCGGCCGGATGCGGCGGCTCGCCGGCGAGGTGGCCAAGCTGTGGGTGGCCCGCCGCGACGAGCTGGGCCATCCCCTCGGGCTGGTGGCTCCGGTGGCGCCGGCGACCGCGGCGGCCGCGCCGGCTCAGCGGGCGGAGGCGCGGCTGCTGGTCCTCGAGATCGGCACCGAGGAGCTGCCGCCATCCGAGTGCCGGGCGGCCAAGGACGCGGTCGAGCGGGAAATCAGAACCGGTCTGGCGGGCACCCGGCTGACGCACGGCGACGTGCGCGTGTTCGTCACGCCGCGCCGGGTGGTCGCGGTGGTCGCCGACGTCGCCGCCCGCGAGGACGATCACGTGCGGACCGTGCGCGGCCCCAAGCTGGCCCAGGCGTACGCGGCGGACGGGTCGCCGACCAGGGCCCTCGAAGGGTTCCTGCGCGGTCAGGGCGCCACGCGGGAGGAACTCGCCGAAGGAGACTTCAACGGCGTACGCCATGTGGTGGTGAACCGGCCGGAAGCCGGCGGCGCGGCAGCCGAGGTCCTGGGCCCCGTGCTCGCGAAGGTGGTCGCCGGCCTCCGCGCGGCGAAGAACATGCGCTGGCGCGACCCGCAGCTGTCGTTCAGCCGGCCGATCCGCTGGCTGACCGCGCTCTGGGGCGACGACGTGGTGCCGGTGGCGGTGGGAGCGCTCACCGCCGGCCGGGAGACCCGCGTGCTGCGCACCGCCGCGGCGCCCACGATCGAGATCGCCTCGGCCGAGACCTTCATGGAGACCCTGGCGTTCAACGGGATCGTCGCCGACCCGGAGGACCGGCGCGAGCTGATCGTGACCGGCGCGCAGGACCACGTGTACCCGGACGGCAAGGTCGACGTGCGCGGGGAGGCCGCGCTGATCGACCAGATCACCTATCTGGTCGAGGCGCCGACGCCGCTGCTCGGCACGTTCGACGAGAGCTATCTGTCGCTGCCGGACGCGGTACTGACCACGGTCATGCGCAAACACCAGCGCTACCTGCCGGTCCGGTCGGCGGACGGCGCGCTGCTGCCGATGTTCGTGACCGTCGCGAACGGGCCGGTCGACGTCTCCCTCGTGCGCGGCGGAAATGAGGCCGTCCTGCGGGCCCGCTACGAGGACGCGGCGTTCTTCTACCGCGCCGATCGGGAGACGCCGCTGCCGGAGATGCGCGAACGGCTGCGCCGGCTCACCTTCACCGATCGGCTGGGCTCGATGGCCGACCGGGCCTCGCGGATCTCGTCGCTGGCCCTCGACCTGGCGTCCTCGCTCGGGCTGTCGTCGACGGTGCTCGACCGGGCGGCGGCGCTGGTGAAGTTCGACCTCGGA
>Ga0070668_100003711_pt1 | contig 11266 bp, 8 predicted proteins | sample KBSS43metaG_FD_64661 | JGI IMG/M metagenome (GOLD analysis project Ga0070668, IMG submission 64661) | Switchgrass rhizosphere microbial communities from Kellogg Biological Station, Michigan, USA - KBS S4-3 metaG | ecosystem: Host-associated > Plants > Roots > Rhizosphere > Soil ... | reverse complement strand
ATTTCGATTTCGATTTCGGGGGTCTTCTTACCCCTCCGTGCGCGCAAAGAATCGAATACAGCGCGATCTGAGAGGCCGAATTTTCGCGCCCATAATCCGAATCGAGTTTTCACACAGCCTCGGCCACAAGCGGCCGGTCGTCGGTGGCGCTCAATTCCGCCATAGGCGTACGATGACCCGATTCCTATCGCATTGACGAGGTGATTCAGTAAATGGACCGGCGCAATTTCATGGTTATTGGGGGCGTGGGCTCGCTCGCGCTGTACCTAAACCAGCGTGCCCATAGCCAGGTCGCGCCGCGCCGCATTGGTTTCCTGGCCATGGTCCCCCGAGCCAACATGGAGGCTTTCCTAGCTCAGCTTCGACCAGAGCTAGAGAAGCTCGGATGGACCGACGGAAAGAACATTGCATTACTGGAGCCGCGAACAGGGGACAGCGAAAACGCCCGGCTGCCATCATTGGCGAGCGAGCTCGTCGCGCTCGGTCCAGACCTAATTCTCGTCTCGAGCGTGCCGGCCACTCGCGCTCTGATGCAGGCGACGAAAACCATTCCTCTCGTGATGTCCGGGGTCGCCAATCCGGTCGAACTTGGGATTGTCGTGAGTTTCGTCAAACCTGGCGGCAACGTTACGGGCTCCAGCTTCCTCGGCAACGAAATGGCGGGAAAGCTGTTGCAGCTTCTCAAGGAGGCCGCTCCGCGGTTGCAAAGCGTTGCCTTGTTCGTCAATCCAACCAATGAAGCAGTTCCTCAATTCGTCAGGTACATAACACCGGTCGCTGCGGGCCTGGGGCTGCAGGCACAGATGATCGAAGTGTCGATCCCGAGCGATTTCGAGGCAGCGTTCGTCGCCATACGCCGCGCCAACACGGAATCGATATTGCTTCCTCCGGAACCGTTGATCCGATCCAAACGCGAAGCAATTGCGGAGTTCGCCAAGAGACATGGATTGCCGTTGGTCGTCGTGGGCGACAGCCGTGTTCTTCCAACAAGTGGTCTGATCGCCTACGGCCCAGCGTTAGACGAATACGCGAAACTTACCGCCAGGTACATCGACCGAATCTTGAAGGGTGCCAAACCTGGCGACCTTTCCATCGAGCAACCGTCGCGGTTCCATGTCGTGATAAATCTTAAGTCTGCAAAGGCGCTCGGACTGACGATCCCACAGAGCCTGCTCTTACGCGCGGACGAGAAGCTTGAGTGATTTATATTCCCGCGGGTTCGGCAGCCTTCGCCACTCGCGGCAATTTCCCAGGTTGACTGTCTGCTTCTGAGAAATTCGACCGGCCGCATGGGGTCGTTTCTTGCCGAATGGGAGCGACATCGATTTCGGCGGTCACGGCCGACTGCGGGGTCAGGCACCGCAACAAAACAGCATCAGTCGATCGTCTCGTCGGCTCGGGACGAAAGACCGGGCGGCACGTCGAGGCCGAGGTGCTTCGCGGTCTTGAGTTTGATCACCGGCTCGTACTTGACCGCCGTCTGCACCGGAAGGTCGCTCGGCTTCGCACCCTTGGAGATGAGATCGACATAGATCGCCGCTCGGTTTGGTACACACACGGCGCGCGGCGGTGCTTGACAAGGTCCCCCTAAGATATGACGATGGCATATCCCAAGGCCCGTACTTCGCCGCACAGCGGGATACAGGACATACCGCCTAGCGATGGACAACCCAAAGGAGAAGCGAACATGAAGCGAGTAACGACGATGCTGAGCGCGTTCGCAGTGGTCTTGGCCCTCGCCCTAGCGGGCTGCGTGTCGCAGCAGAAATATAACGAAGTGGAGCAGCAAAATCAGGCGCTCAATCAGAAGAATGCAACCTTGGAGGAGGACTACAAGCGCCTGAACCAATCAATGAGCGCTGAGGTACGTGCCAACAAGATGCAGATTTCGCGACAGCAGAACGCCATAAAGATACTGGTAAACGACGACCTGCTGTTCCCGTCAGGCGGGTGGGAGATGTCGGCCGAGGCGAAGCAGACCATTGCCAAGATCGCTGCGATTCTGGCACCTCATCAGACGACGAAGATCGTGGTGAATGGCTACACGGACAGCACGCCAATCGGCCCCGGTCTACAGGCGCAGGGCATCACATCCAACCTGATCCTGTCGCAGAAACGAGCCGAGGACGTGATGCAGTACATGATCTCCCAAGGCGTCAAGCCGAATCTCGCTTCTGCTCACGGCTTCGGCGATTCCAATCCGGTCGCCTCCAACGATACTCCAGAGGGCCGGGCGCAGAACCGCCGGGTCGAAGTCACCTTGTCGGGCACCGGCAGCTAGTAGGTGACGGCGCTGTTTCAAGAATTACCCGCCGGCACACCATCAGCGGTGTAAGCGAAAGCAAGCGCGACCTGGGGCTTGACGCCGACGGTGCGGACGATTATGGCAACTCACCAACATCGGCAAGAGTACGGCGTCGATGACTCTTTTCGGGCCGAACGCACGGAAATAGAGCCGATGGGTCGTCGATCCGAAGATGTTCGATCAGGTCAAGGTGCGCGACCGGGTCGACATCATCTGAAGGACCGACCTCGCCTTCGCGGTGGAGTAGCCCGCGCAAACCCCGCCGATATGCCGGTTAAGCGGCCGACCAAATTCGAGCTCGCCATCAACATGAAGAACCGCAAGGTGATTAGGCTGACGATTCCCCAGGCGCTGCTGCTACGCCGACGGGGTGATTCAGTAGCGGAACACCGCGAATCGATCCGGTCGAACGTCCGGTTCCTGTGAAGCGCAACGGCCGAATCGGGTCGTTCGCGCACCGTTAGCGTGACAGCGTTCCAGGGGATCATCGCCGCGATCGCGGCCATCGTGCTGTTCCTGCACGGCCTCCAGGGCTTCAGCCGGGAGGTGCAGGCCGTGGGGGGCGCTGCGCTGCAGTCGTGGCTGCCCCGAGCGACCGAGAGCCGCTGGCGCGGCTTCCTGATCGGCATGGCCGCGACGGCCGTCGTGCAGTCGAGCAGCGCGATCACGTCGCTCGCGGTGTCTCTGGTGGATGCCGGCGTCATCAGCTTCCGCGGCAGCCTCGGCATCGTGCTTGGGGCGAACGTCGGCACTACCGCGACAGCATGGCTCGTCTCATTCAAGCTGACCGGCATCGGCCCGTTCTTCATCGTCATCGGCGCGTTGCTGTCGGCGCTGCCCTTGCGCGTAAACGCCATCGGCAAGGCCGTGTTCTACTTCGGTCTGGTGTTCTTCGCGCTCGATCTCATCTCGACGGAGCTCAAGCCCCTCCAGGCGCACCCGTGGTTCCAGAGCGGGCTGGCCATGGCGACGACGCCCGTGATCGGCCTGCTGATGGGGATGGTGTTCACCGCCGTGATCCAGTCGAGCAGCGTGACCACCGGGCTTGCGATCCTGCTCGTACAGCAGGGTGTTCTGCCCGCCGAGTCCGCCATACCGATGGTGCTCGGCGCCAACGTGGGGTCCACCTCGACCGCGCTCGTCGCCAGCATTTCGATGCAGCCAGTGGCGCGCGCATCCGCGATCAGCAACTTCCTGTTCAACGCAATCGGCGTGCTGCTGTTCCTGCCGTTTATGGACCAGTTCACGCAGCAGATGCTCGCGACCCGCGAACCAGCCATCGCAGTTGCCTGGGCGCACCTGACATTCAATCTCACGATCGCCGCGCTGTTCCTCGCGACGCTTGGCTGGGTGGAGCCGCTCCTGTGCGCCTGGTTGTTCGTGGGCGCGGACCGCCGACAGCTTGATACGTCGAATGTCCGGTCCTCGTAGAGCTCGAACAGGTGAACAAGTTCGAGCTTGTAATCGATCTGAGAGCCGCGAAGGCGCTGGGCGTAACGATCCCGCACCCACTGCTTCTGCGTGCGGATGAGGTTATCTAGTAACGGAACTGTTCCTGCTTTTTCGCAGCTTTCACGTCCTTCGGCGCAACTGAATGTCTACTTCGTAGAAGCCCCGCCGACCGCAACGGGTCGACTGCGGGCGAACGCAACTCCTGCCAGCAGCGAGACGGCGCCCGCACGCCATTTATCCAGTCGAGGCCTGATGTAGGAACCAACCGGATGCGTTCGGCCGCCGCTTCAATTGTGTTGGAAGCGACGTGCGAAGCACTCAATGATGTTGAGGGTCGAAAATGCCGTTCAGAATTGATGCGAGCCGCACTCCAGCTCTGCTCAGTTGCGTGCCGACGGTCTTCGTGGCATCCGCAACACACTGCTTGCTCAGCTAATATCGGCCTTGAGCGCTCGGGGCGGGGAGGTTGTAAGCATGCGCCTTCGCCGCCTCGAAAGATTCCTTCGCCCAGTCGGTCGGCATTCCCTTCGACCACTGCGAAGCCTGCGCCTTGGTTACCTTCGCGGTTAGCTCGTCGGCCACGACAAACAGATCAGTGCCAAGCCTTTCGACGAACACTGTGTCCCAATAGTGGTGAAGATTACCAGTAGCTAACCCTGTGGCCGTCACATTCTTTTGATTGCCTCCGGCGTCATGATCATAGCTGGCGTGAAAAGGTTGGTGCATATCGCCGACGAAATGAAGGAGAAACTTGAGCGCGAGCAGGCGCTCCTCAGGCGACGTGGCTGGAGATTTGAGCTCGACAATAAACTGCTCAATCTTATCGACGACGCAGTCATTCGCCGGTCCTGCCGACGCAGGTGTGCCCGGGGGTAACGGCGGGTTCCCGAAACATGCGGCGTTGATATCAGGCGTCGTTAGCTCGATATCGACAAAATGCCATTGCCGCGTCTGGTTGTAGCGGACCTTCGTCGTATTCCGGTCGGAGTCCCGGTACCTGTCGGCCCAGATCGTTTCAGTGACGATCGTATGCCACGTCAATGGGTCGGTGTCCGCCGACAGGATCGCCACGACGCCTTGCTTTGCCACGGGGGTGAGATAGTGGATCGCGACGGCACCGACAATCTGATTTCCCTCGTCGCCCCAACCGAAAACTGCACTCGGTACAGCAATCAAAACATTTGTTAGCACTATCTTGGCGCATGCACTCCATCGACCGAAAGTCATACACGGTACCTCCAATAAAACGTCAGACGATGTATGTATGAGGCCCCAGCGCAAAGCCGCTAGCATTCGCGACGTTATACGGTTCGATTCCGTTCTCCTTCGACGAAAGAGCCGCCGAAATAAAACTCTCAGATATCGGCGGCAATCGGCCAACTGCGATGGTAGGGGCTCTGTAGCCAAGAAGCAGACGTTCGTCATCTGCGATAAGCTAAGTCCAAGAATGTGGTATGCGGCAACAGAATCGCACTTGAAAGTACCGCACGATATTACTCGGAGAAAGGCAGAGCATGGGTTTCCGCGTTTTGCGTCGGTGGCACCGGGCAAGTCGGGTCGGGATTGGTGCGGGCCCTGATCGCTGCTAGCTCATGCTCGGAAGGAGTAATGATCAATCGCCGAACGATTTCTCTTGCTGCCGATGCGCGTCGGCGCCGGGTGATCATGGATACCAGTGCGACAAATTTTGAAAGTGAGATCGCCGAAGTTGGCAGGACCTGCAGCGCGCAGGGTGACCCTCTGTATCCCGCGTCGTGCATTGGCATCGGTAAAGGGAGTCAGCAATGGAGCGAAGAGGACATTAAGAAGCTGGAAATTGGCCTGGTCGGCGCGTTTGCGCGCGGCTGCCTCGCGGCGGGAATCGAACGATTCGCACTACTTTCGGCAGCCGGGAGTAGCGCTAAGAGCTGGATTCGTTATGCCCCGCATCATGGGCGAAAAAGAAGATGCGGTGCGGAGCCTCGGATTTAAACGTTTAGCAATTTTCCGCCCCGGCATCATTGCGGGTAATGCGCACACCCCAGGGTTTCTTGCTTTGCTGGGGCGTTTCGTTCCAGGATCGTTTGGGACGATTGATCAGGACGATATCGGTCGCGCCTTTGTCGGTAAATTTCTCCACGGCCAAGACGGCACGACGATCTTGGAAAATGCGGCGATGAAGCAACGATCGCGGGCGCTTTAGTAGGCACCTGTCGTATCGGCGACGGTCGCAAGAAACGGTAGAGTCGTCCCGACGCCTGCTATCGTGTCTCGGAGTTCGCGTGGCTCTACCGACTGCGCCGAAGACAACTTGCCCCCACTTGCAGACCTTCAGTCACCATCCAGTTTGCCCGAAAGCTTCCGTTCGATTGCCAACGAGGTTAACCCGCGGCGCATGTGTCAGGCAACCCTCGTTTCACCACGTGTACTCGCGTCAGCCAGCGCACGGGCGTTGGTCGGTTGTAAGCGGCAACGTGAAGGTGAACGTCGAGCCCGCTCCCAATTCACTCCTAACCCAGATTTTCCCCCCATGGAGTTCGATGAATTTCCGCGAAATGGCAAGTCCGAGCCCCGTGCCTTCGATTTTCTTGGCCGCGGCACCGACCTGCCGGAACTCCTCGAACACAGCCGCTTGGTCCTCTGGCGCAATGCCCACTCCGGTGTCCGTCACTGAAATCTCGGTCGCACCGTTGTGCACCCGGGCCCGAACGTCGATCTGTCCGCCCTCCGGCGTGAACTTCAACGCGTTGGACAGGAGATTCAACAGCACTTGTTTCACCTTCCGCTCGTCCGCACGGATCATTCCCAGCGTCTCGTCGACGGTGCGCATCAGCGAGATTCCACGTCGGTGTGCCCGCTCCCTTACCAGAATGAGAGTGTTCTCGATGGCACTCGGCAGCTCAAATTCTGTTGGCTCCAGTTCCATCCGCCCTGCTTCGATCTTGGAGAGATCAAGGATGTCGTTGATAAGGGAAAGGAGGTGCTGTCCCGACTCCAGAATGTCACCCAGGTATTCCGCTTGCTTTTCGTTGATCTCGCCGAACATCCTCTCCGACAGGACCTCCGAAAAGCCGATGATGGCGTTGAGGGGTGTTCGTAGCTCGTGCGACATGTTGGCGAGGAACTCGCTTTTGTGTCGGCTCGCCTTCTCGAGCTGCCGGCCCTTGTCTCCGATCTCACGGAAGAGCCGTGCATTCTGAATGGCGAGCGCAGACTGTGCGGCGAATGTCTTCAGGAGATCGATCACCTCCGGCGCAAATTCGCCGGGAGCCGCTCGATTGACGACGAGACCACCGAGGAGGTGATCTTCGCGCAAGAACGGCACGGCAAGCAGCGAGCGGTATCCCGAACGTAGCAGCATTTTCCGAACGCGGCTTTTGTATACTGCCTCGTCCGAGATATCGCCAACCTGCACCACTTCCCCGGTCACCGCGAGCTGACCCAGCGCACCCTCGCCCTTCGGGATGGGGCTCGCGCGAAGCGCGTCGACGACCTCCGCGGGCAGCCGGTAGGTCGTATGGAGATGGAAGACCTCACGCGCTTCGTCGTACTCGTAGATCGAACCTCCATCCATGCCGGCGAGTTCGGTGGCGCGCGCGACGATCGTGAGAAGGACGGTCTCAAGATCGAGCGTCGAGCTCACTGCCTGACCGACTTCGCCCAATGCCTTCAATTCTCCGACCGATCGCGTGAGCTGCGTGGTACGGGCTTCGAGCTCCTTGAAAAGCCGAACATTCTCGATGGCAATCACGGCCTGATCCGCAAAGGTCTGGAGCAGGCGCACGAGCTGGTCGGGGAGGAAACCCGGTTCCGGGCGAGCGACCGCGATCGCGCCGACAACCTTGCCGTCGCGCAACATCGGGACGCCGACGGCGCTTCGAAACCCTTGCATGCGCGCCGCTTCCTTCTGGGCGTAGGCGGCGTCGGCGAGTACGTCCGGGATTTGGACCGGAGCGCGATCTCTGATCACCCGCGCCGACACGGCGCCGCTCCCGGGTCGGATGGGGTAAAACTCGTAGTGCTCTTCCGTGCCTGGACCATGCGTGGCGCGCAAGTGGATCCATTCGCCGTCGAAGGTCGTAACGTACGAAAACTTCGCCTCGGACAAGGTGGCGGCTCGCTGCGCAATCGCTTCGAATACCGGCTGAACATCGGTCGGCGAGATCGAGATGACCTTGAGGATCTCGGCCGTCGCAGTCTGCTGTTCCAGCGCCTCCTTCGTCTCGTTGAACAAGCGCACGTTCTCGATGGCGACGACGGCCTGGTCGGCGAAAGTCTGGAGCAAGGCGCCCTGGGAGTCCGGGAACGGTCCGGGGTCGGGCCGACCGACCGCGATTGCGCCGATCGGACGCCCCTCCCGTGTGAGCGGAACGGCGACAATGCTGCGAAAGTTGCCGACCACCGCGGCATCGCGCGCTGCAAAATGAGGGTCTACGAGCACGTCTGGAATCTCGACGACCTTGCCGGTCAGAATGGCTCGAGCGGCCGCCATGCCGCGACCGGGGGGCTGCGGCCAGAGGCGGCGGAGCGCCTCGGCTCCGGCGGGGCTCAGGTTTACGAGCGCCGCCAAGTGGATCAGTTCGCCGTCGAACGTGAAGACATTCACGTTACTTGCGCCGCATAGCTTCAGCGCGGCCGCCGCAATCGTATCGAACACCGGCTGCACATCAGTAGGCGACTGGCTGATCACGCGCAGGATCTCGGCCGTCGCCATCTGCTGTTCGAGCGCCTCCCTCGTCGCATGGAACTGGCGCACGTTGTCGACGGCAATGGCCGCCTGCTGCGCAAACGTCTCCACCAATGCCACCTGGCCGGGCGAGAACAGTCCGGGCTCGCGGCGCCAGAGGAAGATCCCCCCGTAGGCGTGGCCTTCGCGCATGAGCGGGACTGCGAGCACGGCACGAACCCCGAGGCGCCGCGCGTTTAATGCGTCCGGGTATTCGCTCTCGAGCAATGGAACGACGTCATCGTGATGAATGGTTGCGCGGTCGAGAACCGCACGACCGTTGATGGACGTCCGCTTCAACGGAAGCGGGACTGTAGGTCCGTGGGACGTGCGATCGAGAGAATACTCGGCCATGGCGCGCATGACGTCGCCATCGACGAGCAGCACCCGTGCAAGTGGCGCCTCGCACAGACGGGCCGCCCGCTCGGCGACAGCGTCGAGCACCGGCCGCACATCGCTCGGCGAAGCGGAGATCACCTGCAGGATTTCGCGGATCGCGGCGTGTTGTTCCAGTGCCGCTGCGAGGCTCCGCCTGAGATCCGGGCCGGTAGAGTTGTCGACCTTCCGCGGCTTCCTGGGGACTGTTGACCGTGCTTCGACCTTGGCCTTTGCAGATATCGCGCCCTGTTTCATTGGCCCTCCTTACCACTCTCAGGCTGCGACAGCGCAGCGATAGACAATAGGCTACGCCGGCGTACCGATTCGAGGAAGGACGGCATGCTCTGTAGCGGCCGCCGGGCAGCGCGAAGTAAGAACCTGGAATGGCGAGTTAGGGTGGCGCTCAGCACAGAGCGAAGCATCGGTGGGATTGCCCTCAGCTTGTCTGTCAGTGGCAGCGAGCTCACCACCCGAAACATTTGCCCATTGTGAAGAAGCGCGTCTCGCGCCGCGTGCCGAGGTGACGACCACCCTCACCGATGCAAACGTCGGCAGCGGTGTCCGCGCTGTGCACGACGGGTACCGCGCGGCCTACCAACCGCCAGTAAACCGGCCCGACGGTCGTCATTGCAACGCTCGCGGCGCTCTTAGAGGCGGCGGGCGAGAACGCGCGGCGTATATCCTTGTGGCGATCGTTGATGGCGGATTTCTGGCAAAGCGAAGGACGGCAACGGGTCGGGATTTGCCGACTCAGCGTGGCGTTTAGCACCGATCGTAGCGCTCCGCGACTTTCAATCGGATGAAAGTCCACGGCGCCGTGAGCGCACAGCTGAGACCTCCTTCAACCGAAAGGAGACTACGATGGAATCGACACAGGTTCACCATCACGACGCGTGGAATAAGGCAAGCTGGTCGGGCAGAAGGCACCCTTCAAACTGAAGGAAATCTGGTCCATCCGGGTTCGCCTGGAATTGTTCTCGCACGAGCTCCGATTCGGTGACCGGTATCACAAGCGGGGCGTTTCCGTTCAAGACGAAATAGTGCTGAGCACACGGCCTCCCTAGCGACGCGTGCACTTAAGCCGCTACAGTCCCAAATTGCAGGTCAACGACCGGCCAGGCGCAGTCAACTGGATACTAGAAGTCGGTGCCGAAACGGGACACTCAGATCAGAACTGGGCCTCGCGCGTGCTGACACGCTATTCCGATAATGGCCCGCCCGCGAACCCGGTTCGCGAGCGATGAATCAAAGCGTCACTGCAAGTGGAAGTACGTGCCTGGGGTAGGATAGGAAAGCCAAGTGTTCGCGAGCGGCACCTTGCCCTGCGGCGGCTTCGAGTAGTCGCACACGCCTCCCGGGAACACGCTAACGACCTGTGCCAACTGCGCTGGCGACAGCGGCGGATTGTAGTCGGCCGCATCTACCGGCTTCAATGCGCATTTGAACACGTCGTTGGTTGCGGGCGCGCCCGAGACGAGCCGGGGGTCGTTGTAGTACGGAAACATCTGCGCGCACTGCGCCGCGTTCGTGATCTTTGTGAGCGAGGCGTCGTAGCAGGAGTCGACGAGTGCCGCGGGCTTGTCCCGAATAACCTTCTGTCGCTGCGTCCCCGGAGCCGCGTCGGCCGCGACTGCGGCGAGCCACTGATCCATCAGATCGAACAACTGGCGCGACACGACGGCGAGCGGCGACGTGCGCGACCCGGTGTCGAGCCCCAGGGTTCCGGCGCTCGGCACTGTGACGATCACTTGGTTTGCCGCGTCGCCGTTCGCCGCGATCAGGCGCGCACGGTTGACACGGCTGTGGTACGCGTTGTGCACGTCGACGTTCCCGTCGGGCTGTACGAAGTCGAGATACGAGCGGATGTCGATGATGGGAACTGACGCGAGCCCCGCGCCGAACTCGTTCACACGGCCGGTCTCGTAGGCGATGCGCAGCGCGTCGGGATTGCCCACCGTGCGATTCGCAACGATGTTGCCGTTGATGTCGTGCCCGCCGACGCGCGCGTTGAGATCGATGAACTGCGCGAAGCTGATCGCCCCGGAATTGAGCGCGCCCAGACCATACTGGATCCCCACGTTATCGAACGGCCGCCGAGCGAAGCCGGTTGTCGGGTCGATGCCGAATACGTTCACCATATTGTCCTGGTAGGTGCAGCGCGCGCCGCCGGGATTGGTCGCCGGGTTGTAAACGAGCGCAGGCGGTATCGATGTTACGTTGCAGTTGTTAGCGCGCAAGTTGGGGTAGCGTGCGCCGTTGCTCACGCAATAGCCGAAATCCTGTTCGCCCGACACGGCGGTCTTCTGCGCCGGATTCCAGGTGAGGGGCGAACCATTGATCGCGTTGACCAGAAGCTCGCAGTCGAAGAGCGGGTTCAGGAAGCTCATCTGGTCCTGGTACGCACGGCCCGGCATGATCCCGTCGAG
>Ga0070668_100003710_pt1 | contig 11267 bp, 15 predicted proteins | sample KBSS43metaG_FD_64661 | JGI IMG/M metagenome (GOLD analysis project Ga0070668, IMG submission 64661) | Switchgrass rhizosphere microbial communities from Kellogg Biological Station, Michigan, USA - KBS S4-3 metaG | ecosystem: Host-associated > Plants > Roots > Rhizosphere > Soil ... | reverse complement strand
GCACGAGTGCGTGCTGGCGCGGAAATGGGCATTTCAGAGTGATTGGCGTACGAGCGAGCGTGCGGTCCTGGCTCTGTGGCTCTATGGCAAGGACGGCTCTCGGGTATGCCGTGTCACGGCAGGGTCCGGTATAAAGGCGGGCGCACGCGGGAGTTAGCACCGTCGGGGTTGCCGGAGGGCCGTGTGACCAATAAAATTGTGCTCTCGGCGCGCATGGGAACGTCTAATGCGTTGCAGAGGTCGTACTGCCCCTTGGTGTAACTGGCAACACGTCTGCCTCTGGAGCAGAAGAGTCCTGGTTCGATCCCAGGAGGGGCAACTTCAACACCCGCATTGGCTTAGGCTGATGCGGGTGTTGTTCGTTTGAAACCAAGGTTGGGAACTTTCTCGGGAATTGCAGGCCAAAAGACTCAGAGTCTATCCGTCGCTCTCGAGCTTTAGGCGCGGTGATGTGTCGGCGAAGCCAATGAACTCGCGAAGCTTTCGCGCGTCGTCCGCTAGGTACGCTGCTACGTCATGTAGCTCATACAGTGCAGTAGTGTCTCCAGCGCCGTGGCCCATGTAGGCGCGCCGACGAGTTCGTACGACGCCAGCCGCTTCCAGAATGAATGCGAAACTGCGGCGCAGATCGTAAACAGTTCGCCTTCCGCCAGTCCGTTCGCGGAACTTGTTCTCGAATGTGCGTCGATGGATTCGCGGAACGACGGGCATCATGAGGAGCGGCACATCTCTCACCCGCCCTTTGGCTTTGGTGCCGCCGATCGAAACACGATCGGCTCTAACCTCCCATTCGCCCCAGTATTCCTTCGCTCCCATAGAGGTCAGTGCCATCGACCAAGCGATGCCGTCGACGTGATCTGATGCCGGATGAGGGAAGATTGCGCGCAGTTCGTCCACAGTCATCGGTTGATGTCGTCGCTTGCTGTGCACGCGCACCAGCTCCACTGCGGTGACCTGCGCGTAGAGCGGATGCGATCGACGGAGAGTCTGTCGGATAAATCCGGAGGCGGCGCTCCGGCAAATATTGAAACTGCGTGGATACTGGCGTCCCAACGATTTCCGAAGAGCATCTAGTACATCCGGCAAATCGCTGACGAGCGCGTTTGGACGTTCCCGTACCAGGTAGCGCCTTGAGGTCTCCAGTGAGGTCGAGTGCTTGGTCCGAGGCAGCGACGCGATCCACGTTGCCATCGTCTCGGCCAAAGGCTTAGCTGTGTCTGCGCTTGGTAGCTGATCCAGCGCTTTGCGCTGATACGCATCGTAGAGCGAGAGAATATGGATTCGTCCATCTCGGACCGCGCGCAGGAGATCGAGGCGGCCTTCATCGGCGAGATTGGCCAACATCCTTTGCAGCTTCCGCTTCACTGCGGGCAGTCGCGTGCCAGTGCGAATGTTTATTCTGCCGACTCCTTTATAGCGGCGATCGATCGTGAGAGTGGGATTCATTGCGACCGTTGGGATAGAGTGTCAATCACTCGCGACCAGAGATAGCGGCGCAAGCGACCGATGTAGATCGTTGGCAGATCGGCCCTTTCGACACTGCGCACACTTATCCCGAGGCCGCGTGCAACCTGCGAGATCGTGAGCACCGCGTCGCGAGGGTAGGTCACCGCGCCGAGGTGCTCAGCGTCGAAGGCGATCATCAGAAATTCGATTGGATGGCGTCGTGTCGTACACTGTCGATTTCTCCTAGGGCCGTAGCACTCGTGGCGGGGAGCCACACAGCGTGCGTCTACCTAAAGGCAGAAAAGGACGTGTCTTCTTACCGGCCAACCCTTGCGGGCTCCGATTCCTGTTCGGTGCGCTCGGCAAGGCGGAGCAGCAAGTCAGCGCCTTTCGTCGCGTGCCGTGCGGCGGGAAAAATCGCTCGGTGGTCTTTGCGCCAAGGAATCACGCCGTCGTCGAGTGCGCAGACGATTCTGGCCGTGACGTGATCGTAGATCGAGGTCGTCGATGTGGGTCGCATGGAGTCTCCTAGGTTGGGTTTGGTCGAGGAGGAAAGCGAAGCGGGAGGCGCCCCAAGGCTCCTCCCGCTAGCTCCGTCACCGTCACGGAGTGCCACCCGGTACGGGGGGGCATATCAATCCCGCCACCCTTCGATTCTCTGAAACGTCTAGGTATTTCCGTCTGAAAGCGCGCCGCAGAAACTGCTTACCCACCTGGGCCTTATCGGCTGCGGGTACTGTGAGTTCTCGATTCTAGTCTCCGTATCGCCCCACATAGCGGGAGGCAAGAGATAGTAGCGCTGCTGAGGAGTGCTGTAGACGGCGAGCAGCGACCCGTCGCGATCGACAAGACGATTAACTGATCGACTAACAGAGCTGGCATGCATTCCCGTCATGTTCGCCAACTGCGTGTCCGAAACTAGAGCAAGGCGTCGCACACTCGGTCTCTCGTGCAACTCCTCTTCTTCCGAGGTAAGAACTCGGAACGTGTGTACGTCGCCATAGCGTTCCAGCCACTCCCGAAATGGCTGGGGCTCATTCGCATAATCTCCCTCGTCGTGCCAGTCCTTCCGGTGTGCCGAAGCGGCGATCGCAACGAGCACGCACCGCTCGCCTGGGGTTAGCGATGCCCACGTGCCGCTTGAGACGAGCGAGCCGGGGAAGAAAAAGCCTCTCGTCCGGGTAAACGAAAGCACGTGAGCAGGAATTCGAAAGCTTGATAAACTTGCCCTCGGTGCGCTGAGCATCTCTGCCAAGTCGGATGCGTGGATGCTGGCGAAAGCTGTGCGAAGGCCTCGGTTGCCGAGTCCCGCCAGCTCAGCGAGCATGCGCGACCTCACCGTCGCTCCCCGCTCGCCATATCCGCGGGCATACAGCCAGAGCACGGGCACGGCGCTAACTGCGTTGCCAGTATCCATCCGCCACAATCTGGCCCATCGGCCGTCCTTTACTACTTGCCGAGCCACCAGAACATGCTGGCCGCATAAGGGAGGCTCAGTACGCAATGTCAGAGGAAAAAATAATGCGCGATGAGGGTGAAGTGAGCAAAGCAGGCTTCTCTGAATTGGGTTCTGCGGTAGCTGACCAGGGCAGGTGCGGCGCATGATCCCTGAATAGGTACATCAAAGCATTTCCTTCGCGCGTTGGATAGACACGAAGCGGCATGTATTCGAGCGCGTGTGCATCAGTGGCTACACCTTGCCAGTCATCCGGATGTTTGAGTTCGGATGCGGCCTTCATCAAGGTGTCCTTGCTCACGCCGGTGACGCGGCTCAGCTCCGCATAGGACACGCACGCAATTCGAAGCCCCTGCGTTCCGGGGGCGCCCGCAGCGGAGTATGCGTGAGCCCTTTCGAAGTCAGTGAGGCAGACACCGTCCCGCAGGTATTCGAGTATCCAAATTTTTTTTACCGAATCGATGAATCTGCTTGCATGGAGCGCGGCGCCAAGGTAGAGAGCCTTCGCACGATGCGGCATGAGAGCCCACGTGCCTCCATAGACGAGTCGTAATGGGAAATAGAAGTAATCTGGCCGTCTCTGACTCTCGGGCGCGTCCGACTCTTCGTCAGCCCTAAGCCCCAATAGCGCCTGACTCACGTCCCAATGCGTAAAGCGTTTGCCCATCCAGTGTCCGATGGAAGCCGTCGCGAGGCCCGCTTCTTCGACGGCGCGCCGCGCGTGCTGGATCGACTTTGGATCTGCTCCAGTGAGCTGTGCGATGCGGTCGATCGAGAGTCCGTAATTGTGCCTTCTGTCGAGTCCAGCGATCGATCCGAGTATCGGCAAAAGGCAGAATACGCCGTCACCACCTGCCCGCCGGAGCTCCGCGAGCCTGTATCCATGCTCGGCCTGCCTCCATTGGGACGGAATGGCCCAAAACTTCTTTATGTGCTGTTGGAACTGCGATTCGGAAAACGCGTTGCTCGACGCTACCGTAGTTACGGTCATCGTGTTGCGCTTGCGTTTGGGTAACCAAGGGACGCTATGCTCCTGTCCCTTGCCGCATTTCTTCCCACTCTCCTCGAATCCCTCCGCACTGTACGTGTGCTGCTTCCGTTGGAGGCTGCCCTGTTACCGGCATTTAGTCTTGTAGTCTTGGAGGCTACAGAAGCTAGAGAGGCATTAGATACCGTCCCCGTAAGCGTGGGACGTATGTATCTCCCGTCAGCAAGTGGCGTAAGTAGACCACGACGACTTAGCGCCATGGGCCGTTTGAGAAACGAACGTGGCGACATGAAAACCGGCCGTGACGCGCCTCGTGGTGGGGCGGAAGGCAGCTTCACTGCTGCCTCATTTGGTAATCCCGTTCCGGGAATACGCGCTCAAGGCGCCGCACGCGGGCGTCACGCTCCCCCAAATACGCGCGTACCGCGGCGGCCGTAACCCAAATGCGGCGGCGCCGCCGCACGACGGGAATCCGTCCTCTGTGGATGAGGTTAGATGTGTAAGAGGGTTGGGGCGCGTCGTACATGATCGCAAGCGTAACTTCGGACACCGTGAGTAATGCCTCGTCGTCCAAGGTCGTCAACACCCTCATTGTCTCGTGGTGGGCTTTCGCGTACAGATCGCGAATGCTTCCGCGGTAAGAACGTAGAATGGCGCTGCTGTCTACGCAGTCGAAATCGTCGTTGGGGCTGTTCATGTTTTTCCGTTTGATAGTGTGGTCGATTCATGATCCGTATCTACCGTCACGAATCGTGGCATTTTATTACCGGTTGTCTCTAAGAAGCCCGGTCGACCACCCGTGTCAGCGATCGCCCTCGCCGCCCGGTTTACGGCGAGACGAGCTGGCTGTGGTATCCATGCAGGCGCATACCGATCGTGCCAGCCTCGCTTGTCGGTGAGGCGGTGGATAGATGAAGCAGTCGCCGATTTCCTACGGAGTGCCGCTGCGAAACTGGAGGATGGGTCTATCAATGCAGTCGAACGATCTTCTGCCTCCCCGAAAACGCTCAGTGTGGGTCACGAGCGTAAGGCGCTATGCAACAACGAGATACATAGTCGTTGCCATACCCACTGACACGCTGCGAGGGGGTGGGCATGACTACCTCCCTCGCGCGTGTCATTAGCGCCGAAGTGTCGTCACTCGCCTAGAAATTCTTCCGCGAGGACGAACCGGTATGCCATTGAATGCCGTATCCGCTGCGTCGCGAGGTCCGTATTCGGTGCAGGGGCGCGATGCCGAAAACAGCGTGCGCGAATGCGACACCTCCTTAGCGCGTGGCCAAAGGAGGCCAATTGTCAGGGGAAAGAGGCCCTTCGCCAAGCATGAGGGCCTTCCTCTATCCTCTCCACATTTTTTTCCGTACGTGCTGTGCGGACCGAGCAGAAATCGACCCTATAACCAAAAGATTAAGAGACGTACTCTGGTATATTGGCCGAAGTTGGGTCAGGTGATGCGAGTGCAATCCTCATAGGGGATGGCCTCCTTTCGACCTCGATCTAGGTTCAGGGGTTCTGACTTTTCGATCTGGGGTGTTGCCCACTTTGTTGCCCACTCTCACCGAGGTAAGGCATTGCCCCCTTCGATTCTATGGGAGCTGTGGATGCTCGCGCCCAATGTGCTTGCAGCTTGGCACTGGCTAGGGGCGCTCGACTGGGCTGTTATTTCGACGGTCGCGCTCGTGTTCTTTGCGGCCGTGCAGTGGAAGCTGATGGATCATACTATGGATCATACTGAAGTGCGACGCATGAAGGAGCGTCGCCTCGATAAGCGGCAACGCGAAGACATCGCCTACGGTGCGCTCTGGGCAGAGTACGCAAGGATGTGGAGCGTCGCGCTTCAATGGCAGTCGCGCGATTTCGTAGGAGAAACCATGCTTGATCTCTTTGAGCCTTCAGACATACTGCCGCGCGACTGGGCGTCAGCGACGCTTCACCTTAGCGAGCTCGGTCGTCTGTCTGCACACCTTGGCGGAGTCGCATACACGTTTGCGACACAGGCAGAGCTAAGTGGCCGCAATGTGCTGGGAGCAATCAAGCTCATTCGCCGCAAGTATCCGAATATTCCGGAAGGTATGGCAGAAGCGGAAGTAAAGATGGCTGCGGCCTTCAAGATGGCGCGCGATAAACAGCAGAACGCTCGGTGGTTCGCGAAACAGGCGGAGTTGATCCTTCTGGATGCGATCAACAACTCGCGACCGGGAAGGGAGCCGCAGCGATTTCCGCAGATGAAAACGGCGGAAAGCGAGTTTGGAAAACAGCTCCAGCTACAGATCAGAGATGGTATCGACGCGACGAAGCTGAGTGCCCCTCCGGGACCGCCACCGCTTGAACCGACGCCGACGCAATGACTCCAACTCTCGAACGATGCGAGACGAGCGCCTGCTTCGTCGAGGTTGAAGGGCGTGCGGTATCGCATCCATGATGTCGACTTCGGGCCTCTCCTCGCAGCCGGGAAAGAGGCGTACGACGCCACTCGAAAGCCTCGACGCCAATTATCGCTACTCCATTTCGGCAAGCGGCGAGGCGCGCGTACCATTTCAGGAAAAAAGAAGATCGAACGCTGAGCGTCGAGAGGATGCGGCAGCAGCTCAATGGCGCGGGTTTCGTCTCCAAGCTGCGTCCCACCACTGGCGCGCTTAAACCGACGAGAATCGAGCCGATTACCTCGTAAAGTGCGCGATGTTGTCCGCGAAAAAACAGCGGCCGCTCCTCCCAGACGGGGAGCCCCCACAGCGCACGCTGTGGCGAGGAGACACCAAGTTGTGTTGCCATAGTAGCCCCCACCCTACCGTATCTTTGCCATGACCGAAGAACGACATGCACGAGATCAATGGATCGAGTCGGTCCCGGAAGCGTGGGCAGGCCCCAGGTTCCGGTCGTCCCACATCATCGATTCCAGTGTGCTTAAGGGCCTGGCTCCTGCAAAGCTGGCCGGTGCCATTCAGAACAAGCTAGCCAAACCGAATATCAGAGTTGTGTCGCTTACGCTGTTCGAGCCAACAGTCCAGGATCGTGCGGCTGGCATTGAGTGGGTTGCGGCAGAAGTTGCGGGCGTTGACCAACCTGACGATCCAGACGAGGAAGCACGGCGAAAGGAGTACTGGGAAGCCGCGATGGCGGCTGCAGTATTCGAAGTGGTGAATGATCTGCGAGCGCAAACGCCGTGACCTTCGAGGCGTCGATGCCGAAAGCTGAAAAGCGCGTCGTGTCGGTGCCCCAGATGGGCAAGGCCATGCTCTCATTTGCCATCGCGTGCGTCACTGAAGGCGACTGCCTTGTTTCTGAGATCGAAAGGAACGTGAAGGCCGTAGAGCGTATGGCGGATCCAGACTTTTGGTTCGAGTTCTACGCGTTCGCTCTATTTCCCTGCGATGTCGCGCTGTTTAACTGTGGAGTGGCGCAGGCGACAGATGTGAGGCGTGAAGCGACTCGACAAGCCTACGAAAATCTGAGTTCGTTCTTCGCGAAGAAGAGCCAGCCGCACATGAGCGTACCGGAGTGGAATCAGCTCTATCATGATCGCACAGCCGAATACTGGGATTGCATTAAAGACGGAACCGGAAAGGCGCTCGAACTTCTCGGCATGGTCGCGACCATGCGAATCCTGAAAACACCGGACATGTTGGTGTCGGTGTGCGCGGCACTTTCATATGCCAATTCATTCAAGGTTCTTCCGGACTTAATAAACTGCTATGAGATTCACTCGCCAGGCTAGGCTGCGCGCGCCAGCTAGCGATCTCTCTCATTCGCGCACGCATACACAGCTGAAGCCAAAGTTGTGAGCCAGCGCGACACACGCGTTCATTCGTCAGCATCAATCGAATCGCACTCCGTCACGCTTTAAACTGGTCCTCAACTCGGACAGTGCTCGATCCAGCGCGTCGTACATCTTTTCTGCTGCGCTTTGCCCATCTGTCGTAACAGTCGGTGGGTTGGTAAGCGTGACCTCGAAGATTCCATCACTGGCGAAACCAGCTGCGGCGCTCAATTCATCGCTCGTTCGGACAGGAAGAATCGGCCCCAGTCTCTGCACCATCTCCTCCAACGCTTTCGCGTGATTGTCAAAATCCAGCGCGATTTCTTCTAGGGCCTCTCCCCATTCCATATCCGGATAGCGCTTAGGTGGAAGGCATCGTCGACGGAATAACCAAAGCTCTTGATAGGCGGCGAATCGCAGCTTGGCCAACTCAGTGCGTATAGTGTCACGAAACACTGATGGCGCCGATGTGCCAATAAAGAACTGGGGATAGTGGCGCGCCGTCTCGGCCGCATCGCGTGAGAGCGCGAATGCTATATCCTCCCAGAACCATAGTCCCACACGGAATTTGTCACTGACTGCACGTCGTGCGCATAACTGGTAAACAAGTTTTTGAAGTCTTGCGTCACGTTGCGTGCCAAGCGCCAACATATAGCACTCTAACTCTGGCTTAAACGTTTCGGCTTTCTCAATTTCTGCCTCCACTTCCTCAATAGTGAATGCGGAGACCAGCTTGCACTGTACGCCAGTTCGGCGGCTCGTATCATCTTCAAAGTAGATATCGACCCCGTATTGCTTCTGGCCTGGTCGACCAAACCGCTGAGGTGGTGAGCTGGGATTGCCAGCGGCAATAGCTGAGACAACGATGTCCTCGAACTCGTCCCAGCCAGTTGGTAACGGGAGCCGAACCTGCGGAAGTGTGGGCATGCCAACGACGATAGCTGCGCAACCCTATCCTTTCAAGAATGGTCACCTGGTTGTCTTGTCGTGACATACTGCGCCGCACTCAATGTTTGACAGGTCGCGATCGTTGATAAGGATACCGACACCCGCTGTTCAACGAACACCGAATCTCATGTGCGATGGCCGTACGTCGCTAAGCAGCGCAATCTGTGACCGGCAGCTTGGCCCGATCGCAGTTGCTGAAAGTACCGAGCATTATTGTCGGGGAGATTTCAGTTGAGTGTTTCTCAGCTGAATGCCACTGGGCTAAAGACAGTACCCCACCCGCACTGATGGATTATGCCTAAAGATCGGCTCACTGAGGCTTTCGGTATCGCGGAAGAAGCGATGAGAAATGTGGAGCTTCGCGATACGGACCTAGGGAGCGCCGCACTGAAGGCCGCGCGCGTCGCAAGGCTGCTTGGGCAAACGAAGAATGTAAAGTGGCTAATGGGCCGAGCGGAGCGGATTGCCTCTCTCGAGAGCTACATCGTGACCGCCAGGACGCGGCTTCAAGCCGCATTCGACCCCAATTTGTCTCTGAGTACCCAAGCGCATCCGAACACGTTCAGGAAGCCACTGGGCAATCAGGAGGAGAGACAAGCACTCCATGCTGGCATCACTACAGCCGACCAGGAAATTCAGCAGGCTCGCTCTCAGATCTATATGTACCTCTTGCAAACATACTTCGAACTTCGATTTGGCCAGATTCCGCAGGAAGTCTTCGAGCTAACTCGCGCGGAGGTAGATACTCGCCTTGCTGCGCTAGTTCCGGACGCAGTTGAAAAGTTCGTCTCGGCTTATGACAACATTCGCTCGACTAATTCCGAGGACTGGGCTAACGCAGTTCACTCTTGTCGGCGAGTGCTGCAGGCAGTTGCCGATAAACTATATCCACCCAGCGACACCGCAGGTGCAACCATCGAGCGCAATGGGCAGACGATACGAATTGGGCCGGAACACTACATCAATCGACTCGTGGTGTATGCGGAGGACCGCGCGACGAGTGCTAGCTACAATGCTGTCGTGGGCTCGACCTTGGAGTATTTGGGTAACCGCCTCGACGCAATTTATGGCGCGTCGAGTAAGGGTACGCACAGCGAAATCTCCTCACCACAAGAAGCAGCGCGGTACATCGTGTACACCTATTTGCTGCTCGGCGATCTGCTCTCTCTCGTCTAGACTGAACGACTAGGAGAATTTCGGTGGCGATCGAGCGCTTGGCGATCAATGCAATCGAAGTCACTCATCGCCGCGATCGATCGAAGTGCCACTACAACCCTCCATCGTCAGAGCTCGAGAAGGCACTATGCGCCCTCTTCTAGACCTCAGGAGGGAGAGCGGCGATGAGCGCACCAATTACATCATCGAAGCGCTTCATCGTCTCGAGTGAGAGATTGGGTATCACCTCGGCTTGGTGCATAAGAAAGTGCGTAGAGACTCGACGGTGGTCAAACTCTCCGCCTTCATGTCGAGCTATGCGTTTGACTATTCGATCGGTGCCCAAGAGATCTTTCTCTGCAATGAATCGAGAAAAGGTCGCATTGTAGAGAGCTAGATATTCCGATGGAGAGAATAAATCCTCGATATCTGCGCCAGTTACGCTGGTGAAGGTTTCCAGACTTAAGACTCTGTTCTTGCTCAATTGTCCCGCTGCGATGGCATTCTCGATCTTCTGTCGCTGAGCAGATCCGTCGAGCAGCACTTCAACTTCGCGCTGTCCGCCGAGAAGAGCCAAGAACGTAGGAATATTCGTTGCTCCGCCAGCCGGAAGTAGGCGACAATTCTCCGGCAATGCATTTCGACCCAGGCTGTCCAGGTGACTCGACATAACACTTAGATAGACTAGATCCGACGTTCCCTCGAGCAGAATGTTGCGATTCCCAATGAAGAGATTTTGCGCGATGTCGTATCCGAGTGCAGCCTGAAGGGGGAAAAGCGTATCTGGATCTGAGACAAGCCCAGCGTCGTTTGTGACCACCGATCCTATATTCGGTCCGCGATCTTCGACGATGCGAACGCGCTGCAGGGCTTCCGTCCTCACCATGAATGGTGAGTGCGTAGTGTAGATCACTTGTCGATCTGCAGTAAGATGTGTATCGATTGCGTCGAGCAAATCCTTCTGGGCCCGGGCGTGTAGGCTGAGGCCCGGCTCGTCCAGCAGAAGGATGATGTTTGCGTCCTTCGAGAACTCGAAGAAGGACGCTACGAATGACACAAACCATCGAAAGCCCGTTGAGCGACGGTCTAAGCGACTGCTGAAATCGTGGCGCGTGTCCTCTACTCGGAATTGAAGAAATCGCCTTGGTTCTGAGTTGCGTTCCGGAACGGATTCTATCTTGACCGAGAGCTTCAGATGCGAATTCTGCTTCCAGTTATCGCGAACTCGTCGTGTAAGGAGACTCGATATCGCCTCCAGCTCTGCATTTGATTGTTCGAAGCTCCACGATTGGATATTCGCGCTAGTAATCCGCGCCAGCGAGAGAAAGTCAGCCGCTGCTTGCAACTCCTCTTCTTCCGAGCCGTTTTGCAGAGCGTCAATCACATCATCGAGTTCGTAACGACCGAGAAGCTGCGAGTACTGGCTGAAATAGAACGTCCGTGGAATGAGCGGAAGGAGCAGGTCTGTTACCGCGTCAGTCAGACTTGAAAGGCCGTTCAGTTTCGCCGATAGGCTC
>Ga0070668_100003709_pt1 | contig 11270 bp, 9 predicted proteins | sample KBSS43metaG_FD_64661 | JGI IMG/M metagenome (GOLD analysis project Ga0070668, IMG submission 64661) | Switchgrass rhizosphere microbial communities from Kellogg Biological Station, Michigan, USA - KBS S4-3 metaG | ecosystem: Host-associated > Plants > Roots > Rhizosphere > Soil ... | reverse complement strand
CTCGCCGTCGGCATGGCCGTCGCCTTCGGCGGCGTCGCGGCGTACGCCGGTGCGTCGCTGCCCGTGCAGTTCGCGGTCGCGGGCGTGCTCGGCATCATCCTCACGATTGTCGCGCATCGGATGCGCCTTTCGCGTGGCACGCCGCCTTTGCAGCCGTCGCTCGACATCGGGCAGGCGGTGCGCGTCGAGATGTGGAATGCCGACGGCACGGCTCGCGTGAGCTACCGCGGCACGAGCTGGGACGCCGACCCCGTCACGACCGACGTGCCGCACGCAGCCACGATGTACATCGTCGCCACGCGCGGTTCGCGACTCGTCCTTTCGGATCGCCGCCCGGCGGCGTGACGGAGCGGCCGCAGGCAAGAAGCGCGGAGTCATGCTGGACAACAAGCGGAGGCACTCGCCATGTGGGTAGGTTCGTCGCTGTTCACGATCGCATTGTTCGCGGTTGCGGTCATCATCATCACGCGCGCGATCCGCGTCGTGCCGCAGCAGCACGCGCTCGTGATCGAGAGGCTGGGGCGCTTCTACGCGGTGCTGCAACCGGGGCTAAACTTCGTGATCCCGTTCGTCGACCGGGTTGCGTACAAGCACGACCTGCGCGAGATTCCGTTCGACGTGCCGAGCCAGGTCTGCATCACCAAGGACAACACGCAACTGCAGGTGGACGGGATCCTGTATTTCCAGGTCACGGATCCGCGGCTCGCGTCGTACGGCTCCAGCAATTTCCAGGTGGCGATCACGCAACTCGCGCAGACCACGCTGCGCAGCGTGATCGGGCGGATGGAACTCGACCGCACGTTCGAGGAACGCGACCACATCAACAGTATCGTCGTCCAGGCGCTAGACCAGGCGGCGGCGAACTGGGGCGTCAAGGTGCTGCGCTACGAGATCAAGGACCTGACGCCACCGAAGGAGATTCTGCACGCGATGCAGGCGCAGATCACGGCCGAGCGGGAGAAGCGCGCGGTGATCGCGACGTCCGAAGGCAAGCAGCAGGAGCAGATCAACCTCGCGAACGGCGCGCGTGCGGCTGCAATCGCCAAGTCGGAAGGCGAAAAGCAGGCCGAGATCAACCAGGCGCAAGGTCACGCGTCGGCGCTGCTTGCCATCGCCGAAGCGAACGCGAAGGCGATCCGGCAGGTGGCGGAGTCGATCGAAGCGCCTGGCGGATTGCAGGCCGTGAACCTCAAGGTCGCCGAGCAGTACGTCGCGGCGTTCGCGAACATCGCGAAAACGAACAACACGGTGATCGTGCCCGCGAACCTGTCCGATCTCGCCGGCCTCGTCACGTCGGCGATGACGGTATTCAAGGCGCAGGCGCGCTGAGGCGGGCGCGTTGCCGATCGCATCGTTCGGGAGACTCATTCCATGCAGTGGGCAGGCAGCACTTTTCTGGTGACGGGCGGCGCCTCGGGTCTCGGCGCCGCAACGGTGCGAAGCGTCGTCGCGGGCGGCGGCAATGCCGTCATCGCGGACCTGAAGGACCTGGAAGGCAACGCGCTTGCGCAAGAGCTCGGCCAAGCGGTGCGTTTCGTGCGCACGGACGTCACCGATGAGGCCAGCGGGAAAGCGGCCGTGCAGGCGGCGGTCGACGCCTTCGGCGGCCTGCAGTGCCTCGTCAATTGCGCGGGTGTCGTCTACGGCGAGAAGGTCGTCGGCAAGGAGGGGCCCCATTCGCTCGCCGGTTTTGCACGCACGATCAGCATCAACCTGATCGGCACGTTCAACCTGATCCGACTGGCCGTGGCTGCGATGACCGGCAACGCGCCGAACGCCGACGGCGAGCGCGGCGTGATCGTCAACACATCCTCGATCGCGGCGTTCGACGGCCAGATCGGGCAGGCGGCGTACAGCGCATCGAAGGCCGGCGTGGCCGGCATGACGCTTCCGATGGCGCGGGAGCTCGCACGTAGCGGCATCCGCGTGATGACGATCGCGCCGGGACTTTTCGAGACGCCGATGGTGGGCCAGGTGCCGAAGGAGATTGCCGACGCGCTCGCGAAGATGGTGCCGTTCCCGCCGCGCCTCGGCCGGCCGGAGGAATTTGCGTCGCTCGTCCTCGAGATCGTGCGCAACGTGATGCTGAACGGCGAGGTGATCCGGCTCGACGGCGCGATTCGAATGGCACCGAAGTGACGAGGGGTAGATAGCAAGGGGTCGGGACCGGCATGGGCCGTAGCGCTTCATGACTCAGGCGCGCGCCGGCCCATGCCGCTCCCGACCCGTCGCTATCTAGGCGAGCCGCACCTCATCGGTTGCCGAGGGCGTCGCGCCTTCGGGTCGCAACGGGATCGGAAGGGTGACGCGCGCGAGCGTTCCACCGCCGTCGCGGGCCAGCAAATCGAATGTCCCGCCGTGCAGGCGCGCAATGCGGTCGACGATCGCGAGCCCCAACCCCGCGCCGGCGACTCCCGACGCATTCGTGCGCGCGGCGGACGCCCGCGTGAACGGCTGCTTCAACCTTTCGACGTCCGCCGGCGCGATGCCCGGGCCGCGGTCGGCGACGTCGAGGACGATCGCCTCGTCCTGACGCCGCGTCCACACCTCCACCGGCGGTGCGCCGTAAGCGAGCGCGTTGTCGATCAGGTTGGTGACAAGACGCGAGAACGCCGTCGGTCGCAGCGGGACCATAGGGATATCGTCGGCCGTGAAGCGCACGTCGTTGTCCATCCGCGTGTAGCGTTCGACGCACGCGCCGACGATCACATTAACGTTCGCGGGATCGCGCGCCGCCGTATCCTCGTCGGTCCGCGCGAACTCGAGGAACTGGCCGATGATCCGATCCATTTCCTCGATGTCGTCGACCATCCCCGCGCGCGTCGCTTCATCGCGCGCTTGCATCTCGACCCCGAGCCGCAATCGCGCGAGCGGAGTGCGCAAGTCGTGCGAGACGCCGGCGAGCAGCACCGCCCGGTCCTGCTCCAGTTGCCGCAGGTTCGCCGCCATCCGGTTGACGCCTCGATTGAGCGTCACGATCTCCGACGGGCCGCTTTCGGGCAACGGTGGCGGCGTGTCGCCGCGGCCGATGCGCTCGACGGTCGAGGTGAGCTCGCGGAGCGGACGCGACAGGTAACGCGCGAAGATGAACGCGGCGACCAGCAGCACGGCTGCGAGCATTCCGCTCCACAGCGCGGCGCGCGAGGGATGGTCTTCCTGTGGTCGGGGCGACAGGGGAAAGCCGACCCAATAGCCCGTGCCGTTCGCTTCGACCCGCACGAGGAGCAAGCCTCGACCGGGCGCCGCGCGCACCTCGGTGCCTTCACCCAATGCTTCGCGCAGCCGCGCCTCCACGGGCTGGAGCGGCGGCGGCACGGGCAAGCCGCCGATGCTGGGCCGTTCGCTCTCGGGAATGATCCGCACGCCGTATTCGCGGCCGATGCGCCCGAGCGAACCGCGTCGCTCCGGCGTGTCGTTCGCCTCGAGCGCGGCTCGGACGGCCTGCAGCTGAACGATTTTGGTATCGCTGAACTGTTTCGCGAGCAGGCTGACGCGGTCCTGGCTGAAGAACAGGATCGTCGCCACGAGCGCGACGGCGACGACTCCGAGCAGCAGCAGCGCGAGACGGCCGAACAGCGAGCGCGGCAGCAGCGTCATCCTGTCGTGTCCGTGGCCTCGGCCGTCGCAGCGTCGTCGTTGGGGACAAAAACGTAGCCGAATCCCCAGACCGTCTGGATGTAACGCGGATTCGCGGGATCGGGCTCGATCAGCTTGCGCAGCCGCGACACCTGCACGTCGATCGCGCGATCGAACACTTCGTGATCGCGGCCGCGCGCGAGCATCGTCAGCTTCTCGCGGGCGAGCGGCTGTCGCGGGTGCTGCGCGAATACCTTGACGAGCGAGAACTCGGCCGTCGTCAGGTGGATGGTGTTGTCGTCTTTCGAGAGCGTGCGCGCCGCGAGATCTAGGGTGAACGGACCGAACGCTGTCCTGCCTTCCGCCGCCGGCGCGCCGGGCGCAAGCCGTTCCGTGTGGCGGCGCAGCACCGCATGAATGCGCGCGACGAGCTCGCGCGGATTGAAGGGCTTGGGCAGATAATCGTCCGCACCCATCTCCAATCCGACGATCCGGTCGACGTCCTCGCCTTTCGCCGTCAGCATGACGATCGGCACGTTTTCGCCGGCCGCGCGCAGCCGGCGGCAAACCGCGAGTCCATCCTCGCCCGGCAGCATCAGGTCGAGCACGACGAGATGCGGCGGGTCGCGTTGCAGCTTCTTGTCGAGATCGCGCGCGTCGGGCAGCGTCGTCACCTGAAACCCTTGCTCGGTCAGGTAGCGCGACAGAAGATCGCGCAAGCGCACATCGTCATCGACGACCAGGATCTTGGATGGGGCAGCTTTGTTGGCCATGGAGCGAGGTTAGCCGCATCGGCCGCAGCAGGGGCGGCAACGTGTAAATGATTGTAACGTCCGCCCGCTGCTGCAACGTCCGGTTGCAAAATGAGCAACGAGGCGCCGAACGTGTGCCGATAATGCAGTCGAACGCATCAGGAGCCGCAGAATCGCTGTGGCGCCCTTCACCCGAAAGGACATGACATGACGTTCCACAGCAGGTTCCGCGCCGCAGCGGCGGTTGCCGCCGTCGCGGTCGCGACGACATTTGGCGCCGGCATGGCGCTGGCGCAACCCCACGGACCTCACGGCCACCCCGGAGCGGGCGGAGTCGAGATCGGCCGCCTGATCGCGCACGCCAAGGACAAGCTCAACCTCAACACGAGCCAGCAAGCCATGTTCGACACGGCCGTCGCTCACAGCAAGGCGGCCCGCGACGCGGGACGCGCGCTGCACGACAAGGTCAAGGCGACGGTCACGACCGAGCTCGCGAAGGGCGAGCCCGACTTGGCGGCGGTCGCAGCGGCGGCCGATGCTGCGGCGGACCAGGCGCGTGCGCAGCGGATTGCCATCCGCAACGAATGGCTCGCGCTCTACGCGACGTTCAGCGCGGACCAGAAGGCCGTCGTCAAGGAAGGGATCCAGAAGCACATGGCGCGCATGGAATCGTTCCGCGAGAAGATGCGTGAGCACATGCACCAAAGGATGAACGGAAAGGCGGCGACCTGATCGTCGCGATCCGGCACGCGGTAGTCAGCAGTACGAAGAGCCCGGCGAGTGCCGGGCTTTTCGTCATGGCGGTCATTTTCCGCCGTGTGCCGGACATCGCTCGAAGGTGTCGACGATCGAGGCGAGCGGCGCGTCGGCAGGACTGTGGGTGCGACGGGGGATTGCCGGACGGGCGCCTCAGGCGCGGTCCGCCGTCACGCGTGAGGACATCGCGCGTGACGACATCGCGCGCTCCGCTGCGTCCTTCAGCGCCGCAGCGACAACGGGCTTCAGCAGGAGTCTCACTTCGGCGTCACGGGCCTCGCGCTCCGCGGCGGCGCTCGTGTCGCCCGACACGACGATTGCGGGCGTGTCCACGCCGAGTCGCTCGCGCAACGTCCCGATCGCGTCGATGCCGGAATTGCCGTCGGCGAGGCGGAGATCGGCGACGATGAGATCGACGGCATCGTCGCCACCTTCGTCGTCGGCGAGCGTCGCGAGCGCGAGCGAGGCATCCGGGCCGCCGGTGGCTTTCGCGTCCCACGACGCGAACAGCGCCTGCATGGCTGCGACGACCGCCGGATCGTCATCGACGACCACCACACGGCGTCCGGAAAGCGTGTTGGCGGACAACCCTTCCATTCGGCGACGTGCGCGTGGCGACCGACAGACGCGAACGAGCGCGGGCGCCCGCGGAACGGCAATCGAAAAACGCGAACCTCGTCCCGGCGCCGATGCGAGCTCGACTTCGTGACCGCAAAGTGCAGCGAGCCGGCGCACGATCGCAAGGCCCAGACCCATTCCGCGTCCTCCGGCGTGCTTCCTGGGCGCGCCAGCGAGCTGCACGAACTCCTCGAACACTCGCGTAGTGTCCGCATCGGCGATGCCGATGCCGGTGTCGATCACGTCGATTCGCACGCGGTCGGCTCGCCGCCGCACGCCCAGCACGATGCCGCCGGCGGGGGTATAACGCACGGCGTTCGCAAGCAGGTTGCGCAGCACGCGTTCGAGCAGTAGCGCATCGGTCACGACGGCAAGCCGCGTGGGTGCGACGCGGAAAAAAAGGCCCGCCGCCTGTGCCTGCGGCCCAAAGTCCGCGGCAAGGCGGAGAAAGAGCGGGCGCAGCGGGAAGGCCGCCGGTGCGGCGCGCAGCGCTCCGGCGTCGAGTTGCGACAGGTCGAGCAACTCCGCGAACAAGTGCTCGAGCGCCTCGACCGATGCGCGGATGCTCGCCACGAGCGGAGTGACGCCCGGGTCGTGCACCCTCGACGCAAGCGCGGCAGCGAAAAGCCCCATCGCGTGCAACGGCTGGCGCAGATCGTGACTTGCGGCGGCGAGAAACTGGCTTTTCGCGAGGCTCGCGGTCTCGGCAGCCGCACGCGCTGCGAGCGCCGCGTTGGTCTGCGACTGCAGCTCGCGGATCAGGTCGACGTTCTCGTAGCGCATCGCGAGCGACTGCGTGAGCACGCCGTTGACTCTCAATCCGAACGCGAGGACAAATACCAGCACGACGCCGAGCACACCGGCCGTGAAGAGATGCACCTGGTCGCCTTCTATCGCGACACGCACGATGAGTGGAACGAGGACAGCCAGCGCGAAGCCGAAGAACGACGGCTTGTAGACGGCCGTGTTCGACAGCCCGCCCAGGATGACGCCGAACTGGCAAACAATGAAGAGCGCCTGGTACGAGGGCTGTGCGGGAAACATCACGACGGATGCGGCGCCCCACAGCGCGCCGGCGAGCGTCGAGCCGGCGACCCAATACGCGCCCCAGCGCTCGGCGTCGGCGATCGGCGGCGCAGCCTTGCGGTACGCGCGGACGAGCATGCCTCGCCATGCCTGGTTGGCGAGGATTGCCGCCACCCACGTAGCCATCACCCACGGCGCTTCCTGTTCCCACATGACGCCGCACAGGATGGCGGCGCCGAACAACATCGAAGCCGACGTTCGATGGAACGATCCGTACAGCGTGCCGACCTGATCCGCTCGCGCGAGGGCGGTGAGCGGATGCATGCCGAAGCCGGCGACGGCAGAGTGCGCGTCGTAAAGGCGCGGCATTGGCGCGCGCGAAGCGAGCCTGGCAACTAGCGGGGGCTCATCCTGCGCGCGGCGAGCGTGTCGGCGCTGATGCCGCGACGCGCGAGGACCGCGATGGCTTCGCCGCGCGAGCGCACGCGTAATGCCTTGAGGATGGCGCTGACGTGAACCTTCACGGTGCCTTCCGACAGCGTGAGATCGCGGCAGATCAGCTTGTTGGGCTTCCCCTGCACCAGGAGCTTCAGCACGTCAGTCTGCCGCGCGGTGAGGCCCAAGGCGCCATGCTCGATGTGCACGCCGTCGCCGCTAGGCATGCCCGGCGCATCGGCCGGCAGATAAACGCCGCCGTCGAGCACGTGGCGTATCGCGTTGAGCAGCGCTTCGGCGCTGATGCTTTTCGGAATGAACCCCTGTGCGCCGGCACCGAGCGCCGCGAGCACGGTGGCCGGGTCGTGCGTCGCCGAAAGCACCGCTATCGGCACCCCCGGATAGTCGAGCTTGAGATCGGCGAGGAAGTCCAGCCCCCGCGCACCGGGCAACGCAAGGTCGAGCAGCACCAGCGCGACCTCGGGCTCGTTGTCGAGCACCTCCGTCGCCTCCGCCGGGTCTCCAGCCGACAGGATGGTCAACGCAGGGTCGAGCTGCGGCAAAAGTTGCATGAGGGCGTCGACGATCAGCGGGTGATCGTCGACCACGAGAATGTTCATTCGCTCCTCCCCGGTGGCGGTCGTCGCCGGCGCGCCCCTTCGCGACAGCGTGGGAGGACAGTAGCGCCTAAGAAATGCGCCGAGCACCTGTAAGAACCTACAGGTAGGATCGGCTTTTGGAGTGAGATCGATCGTTTGGCCGATCACGCGGCGCACTTCCCACCTGTTCATGCGGGACGGTGATTGCCGCTCGCGATCCTCGTCGCGCAGCCGCGCTCAGCCGTTCTTGCCGAGCGCCACCTGCTCGGTCAGTTCCTTGCGCAGCGCACGCAGCCGCGCCTCTATGACAGAGGACTGGTAGAAGTCGCCGTCGTTCGCCTTCGAGGCAAGCTCGAATTGGCGGACGGCTTCCTTGTAATCGCCTTGCCAGGCGTAGAACTCGCCCTGGTGGCGATGCTCCTGCTGCTTCGTGCCGAGATCGGCGTAAGTGCGGGCGGCGATGCGATGCAACGGGCCATCGCCCGGATAGCGCGCGAGCTCGGTTTCGAGGAAGGCCGCGGCTTCGCGCAGGCGGCCTGCTTTCACGAGTGCCTGCGGATAATCGTAGATCAGCTGCATCTTGTTCGGATAACGCGCGAGCGCCGACTTGAAGCGGTCGATTGCCTGGTCGAGCTTGCCGGATTCCATCAGCACGTGACCCGCCATCGCCTCGACCATCGGATGCGGCGGCGCGATCTTCTCGAGCTTCGCGAGCTCGACGACGGCCTCTCGAAACTCCTCGTTGCGCAACAGCGAGGCGACGAGACCGTACTGCGCCGCGGCCTCGTTGTTGTACTTGCGCTCGGCGATCGAGTTGCGGAAATACGCAACCGTCTCCTTCGACGCGCCCTGGTAGCTCCGCAGCAGGGCGCGCACCATGTGGAAGTCGAGCGAATCGGGAACCTGCTTGTACGGCTTGCCATAAGCGCGCGCTTGCGCTTCGGCGATCCGCTCGTGCGTAACGGGGTGGCTGCGCAGATACGACGGCGCGTTGCCGTCGGAGAATTTCGTCGACTTCTGCATCCGATCCATCAGCGTCGCCATCGCGTAGACATCGAAGCCCGCCGCTTCCAGGCGCTGGAAGCCGATTCGATCAGCTTCGTATTCGTTCTCGCGCGTGAAGTTGATCTGCGACTGCAGCGCGAGCGCCTGGCCCGAAGCGAGCGCGGCGGACGTGGCTTGACCGGACGACGACGAATTGGTGCGGGAAGCGGCGATCGCCAATGCGAGCGAGGCCAGCATGTACAGGAACTGGTTCTTTTCCTTCGCGGCGGCGCGCGCCATATGGCGCTGCGTCACGTGCGTGATTTCGTGCGCGAGCACCGCCGCAAGCTCCGACTCGGACTGCGTGAGCAGGATGAGCCCCGTATTGACGCCGATGTATCCGCCGGGAAGCGCGAACGCGTTCACGGTATTGTCGCCAACGGCGAAGAACTGGAATTCCTGGCGTCCTTCTTGAATCGCTGCGACGAGCCGGTGCCCGAGCTCGTTCAGGTAGTCGTTCACCTCCGGATCGTCGAGGTAGGCGCCGGCGGCGCGGATCTGGCGAACGACCATCTCGCCGATCTTGGCCTCCTGGGCCAGCGACATCGCCGCCTGCGACTCTTCGCCGAGGTCGGGCAGGCTCTGCGTTTGTGCGCTCGCGATGGACGCGAATCCGATCGGCTGGACGGCGAGGGCTGCCGCGACCACAGCGACGACGAACCGCTTCGACATGGGCCGGCGGGACGTCGTGCTCTCCGATGTTGCGGTAGCGGTCAAATCAGCGGTCAACGAATGGAAAAAAGGCCGAAAGCGGCAAATTTGTCGGTGTTAAGATGCGCGCCGCCATCCGAAGTTCACGCGAAGGAGCGGTCGTGGCAGGCGCGACAGGCAAGGTGACGGGAACCTCCGCCAGTAAACGCGAAACCGGACGCAGGACCGCGGCGCGGCGGGCCGCGGCATCGACCGGACCGGCAAACCCCCATTTTACGCATTTCGACCCCGCGGGTCAGGCGCACATGGTGGACATCGCGCAGAAGGACGTCACGGAGCGGGTCGCCCGCGCGGCGGGCCGGATCGTGATGCGCCCCGCCACGCTCGAGCTGATTCGGGGCGGCACGGCGACAAAGGGCGACGTGCTGGGCGTCGCCCGCGTCGCGGCCATCCAGGCGGCGAAGCGCACGTCCGAGCTCATCCCGCTTTGCCATCCGTTGTCGCTCACCCGGGTTGCCGTCTCCTTCGAGTCCGACGTCGAGGCGAGCGCTGTCCTGATCGAGGTCACGGCCGAGACGCTCGGCCGCACCGGCGTCGAGATGGAAGCGCTGACGGCTGCCAGCGTCGGGCTGCTCACGATCTACGACATGTGCAAGGCGGTCGACCGTGGGATGCGCATCGAGGCGGTGCGCCTGCTCGAAAAGTCGGGCGGCAAGTCCGGACACTTCACGGCGGAGTGAGCAAAACCGGCCGCGCGACCAGGAATGGTGCGAAGCTGGTCAGGTGGCTGGGCCACTTGACCGGCCTTAGCTGCCGCAGTAGAGTCCGGTCGAGCCGCCGACGCTCGACAAGAATGCCGACAACCGATGGGCCGGCGGGAGCCGCGGCGCGATGCCTCGGTCAGGAGGGGGCCTAAGTGCCGTTGCAGACAGTGGAGTCGACGCGGCTGTATCGGCAGATCGCCGAGCAGATCTCGACCCTGATCGATCGCCGCGAGTTTGCCGCGGGTTCGCGCCTGCCGGCCGAGCGCGAGCTCGCGGTGCTGCTCGGCGTGTCACGGACCTCGGTGCGCGAGGCCATCATCGCGCTGGAGCTCGCTGGCCGCGTCGAAGTGCGCGTCGGCACCGGCATCTTCGTGGTCGGGCCAAGGACAGATCCCGAGCGGCAGCGAACACAATCGAATGACGATGCGCCGGGACCGTTCGACGTGCTCGCCGCCCGCGCGCTGCTCGAAGGGGAGACCGCCGCGCTCGCCGCGCGCAACGCGCGCAAGGTCGACATCGCGGCGCTGCGCGAACAGATCGCACGAATGCGCAAGCACGAGCAAGACGCAAAGAAGCGGGACGACGCCGACCGGCGGTTCCACATCCTCATCGCGGAAATGACCGGCAACAGTGCGCTGCCGCTCGCCGTCGCCAATCTGTGGGCGCTTCGCGGCGGCGAGATCTGGACGCGGATCGAGGCCTATTTCCATACGCCCGCGCTGCGCGCCAAGACGTTGACCGACCACGAGGCGATCGTCGCGGCGCTCGAGGCGCACGACACCGACGGCGCGCGCATAGCGATGCGCCGCCATCTCCGGCGGGTCGCGCGGGAGTTTCAACGCCGCTGGGAGGAAACTGGCGGCGGGACCGTCGGCGGAGCGGGATCGCACGAATTGACCGGTGCCGGGACCAGCGGTAGAGTCGCGCCGCTTGGTCCCTTGGGGACATCCCGTCCCTTGGGGACATCCCGTCCCTTGAGGACTTCACCATCCCGTCCCTTGGGGACTTCACCATCCCGTCCCTTGGGGACTTCACCATCCCGTCCCTTG
>Ga0070668_100003707_pt1 | contig 11277 bp, 8 predicted proteins | sample KBSS43metaG_FD_64661 | JGI IMG/M metagenome (GOLD analysis project Ga0070668, IMG submission 64661) | Switchgrass rhizosphere microbial communities from Kellogg Biological Station, Michigan, USA - KBS S4-3 metaG | ecosystem: Host-associated > Plants > Roots > Rhizosphere > Soil ... | reverse complement strand
CGGCAGGCCGTGCAGGGAGGTGCGCCCGGTCAGGTGCCCGCAGGAAACGCCGGCGCGCCGGCATTGCCGGTCCGTGTCTAGCGTATGGCGTTGGCGCTTCTGCGGCAGAGCCGGGTCCCGGGAGCTCCCGGGACGGTGGCGTTCACCCTCGATCTGGGGAGCAATCGCTTCTACCAGTACGCGGTGGGCGATGACACCGTCGATCGAGGATCGGGCTTCCCGATGCTCGGCGCTCCGCACGTCACGTCGCCAATCATTGGACCGCTGTCGGAATCCTCGCTCGGACGGACGGTGGTGGAGATCCCATCACGGCAATTCGACCGCGACAACCGCTGCGTGCAGGTCACCACGTATCGCACGCGCACGAAGGATGGGCCCACGGTCTCGGACATCGTGCGCGTCGCGGTGGTGCCGCGCGGGAATGAGCCTCCGCCCGAGGACTTTCCTTCTCTCTCTTTCAGTTTGAGGGACCCGATGGATCCCTACACGATCGAAAATGGATACGGCGTCGAGTCCGGATGGCGCGGTCCGGTGCGCATGGCGTACCGGGAAGTGCGGCCGATGTCGAGCGCCATGTTCCTTGGCGCGCTCATTCCGACGCTGACCGGACTCGTGTCCAAAGCCATTCCGGTCATCGGCGGACTCGCTGGTGGCGGCGGCGGCGGAGGAATCGGCGCTGTCCTCGCGGGCCTGCTCGGCGGGAACAAGCAGGCGGCGAGCGGAGGTACGACGACGCCCGGAGGAACGACGACGACCGGCACGGCCGCGCCGGCGGCTCCGGGCGGCATCGAGTCGCTCATCAAGCCGGAGACCCTGCAGCTCATTTTGCAATTCCTGCAGCAACTGCAGGGTGCCAAGCCAACCGCCAAGTCGCTGTCGGCCGCTAACACCGGTTCAACGACCGAGTATTCGCGCGCCTCGATTGCCCCGGCGCTGCTCGCGGCGCTCCCGGCGCTTGCACCGCTGCTCGAAAAGGTGCTGACGCCGGAGACGATCAAGGCGGTGCTGGAGCACGCCGACCCGACCAAGATCATCGGCGCGGTGACTGACGGCCTGAAGGAGATCGGCAAGCTCGGGCTAGAGCACGACAAGCAGGAGAACGAGCACCTCCGCGCGCTCAACCCGATGGGCGTCCACGCGCCGGTCGATGACCTGCTGAAGGAGATGGGCTTCGCCGCGTCGGCCGACACGACCGTGACGAGCGACAAGGGAGAACCGGCATACCGTCGCGTCGAGTCGGTCAAGCTGTCGTTCGCGTCGGTGTCGCCGGTGATGATCCATGGGCGCTCGCGCGTCTGCTACCGCGCCGGCGAGGAGATCGCCTTCCCGCTCGCGCTCGAGACGCCCCGGCCCATCGCCGACGCGCGCCTAACGCTGCTCGTCAAGAATCCGGCCAATCGGAAGATCCTCGCCCGCAAGACGTTCGCCATTCAGCAGGCAACGACCGGCAAGCTGGCGGCGCGCGTCGCGCTCGCCAGGAGCGACACCCAGGGGCTGGCAGTCGGGGAAGAGTATCTCGTCTGCGCGTACCTGGTCTGGAAGAACGCGAAGGGAAAGCTCATCGGCACGAGCCGATCGCAGCTCATCACGCTCATCGGCGAGTACATCTTCGACCGGGTCGAGGAAGGCAAAGTCGTTCCGCTCAACGACGTCGCCAAGTACCGCGCGTTCTGGCACAAGGTGTGGCAGGGGTCCTTCACGTCCGACTTCTTCAAGGTCGATCTGGAAGGGAAGTACTACTACGTCCTCGAGCCGACACGCGACGCCAACGCGCCGATCGAGACGACGACGACGTTCTCGAACGAGGGCGAGAAAGTACGCAAGGGACGGCTCAGGAGCGGGATGACGACCTCGTTAGGCGCGCTCAACGCGCTCCTCCCGCTCGTGTCGACCGGCACGCCCCTGTCCGAACCACAGCTGACCGCCCTTCGCTCGTCCGATTTCGTGGCCCGGTTCAACACGGCCGCACGCTTCAACGCCACCATCAGCGGGCGCTCCGGGATCACCGGCGCCATCTGGATCTATCCCGAGGTGAAGCTGCACGACGTCGTCCTGTTCAAGGCCGCGTCGACGGATGCCGACTCGCACGTCCGCGAGCTCACCGAGGAGCACGTTCACTTCCCGATTCCGGTGACACTCCACGTCATCGGGGCGAGGACCACGAAATGACGACACGCCGAACCGACTTCCCCGTCTTCGCCGCCGGCTACAGCCGCGCGGCCGGCGATGCGCCGCTCATGCTCGACGGGATGGAGGTGCTGTTCGACCGCACGGTCGGCCTGGCGCCCGTCATCCTCGAGCCCAAGGCTGGAAAGCCGCTGGAAGGTCCGAAGGGGAACCCCACGTGACTGTGTCGGAAGACGATCTGGATCAGGACTGGGGCGGCGCGTTACCGCCGTTCGCGGCGCTGGTCGCAGCCCTCGGCGATATCGACGAGGACGAGGAGGACGACGAGGATGCTGCCGCGCGCGCGAACGCCGTCGACGTCGAGCAGATCACGCTCACGCTCGCGATCGAGATGTCCGTCGAGCCGGCTGGCTCGGGCGCGCTCCTCGTGCGCGGGTCGACCCCAACCCAGTGGACGGAGACGAGCGTGATGCCCGTCTTTCACACGCTGACGATGCACATCGAGAAGGCCACGGATGGCGAAGAGTAGCCCGAGCTGGAAGCTCAACTCCTTTCTGGACTCGCTCATTCTGGAGCTGGACCGGGCGCAGGATACGCTCGCGCTCAAGGGAATCAACCGGCGCCTCACCTACACGGTGAAGGACCTGAACCTCGAGCTGCAGCTGTTTCCCGATTTCGACGGAAAGGATCTTCGCTTCACGACGGCCGGCCCGGGTGAGAGCGGGGCGGCGAAGATCGCCTTCCAGCTCGGGTCCATAACGGACCGCCAGATTCGCGAGACCACCAGGGAGCCGCCGACCGTGGACGACATCACCATCGACGTCGTCGATGACATCGACGATCAGACCAAGCAGGAGCTCCAGCGGATCGGCGTGACGACGGTGAGGGACATCGAGCGCATGGAGAAGAGCAAAGTGGATCTCAAACGCGCCGGCGGCTCGGTCGACTACACCAAGCTTGCCAACATCATCAACCGAACGAAGCGCCGCCAGAACGCGCCCTCGGTCGCCAAAGCGCTGCTCGTCGACGCCGAGGGGAGCAAGCAGCTGTCGCTGGAAGGCTCGAACCTGGCGACGGCCGCATCGGCTGGCGAGTTCCCTCTGGCGTCGATCAACGGCGTGCCCGTTCGCATCGTCGCCGCCAGCGCGCGTGACGTGCGCATGGCGATCGATGAGGGAGTCCTGCGCGACGGCGTCAACGAGCTGCGAGTCGCGCTCGATCCCTACGCCGTCATCACGCTCGAAGTGCACGCTTGAGGAGGCGCGACCATGAAGAACCGAATCGTGTCCCTCTTCCAGCTCGAGGAGCTGCTCGCGCCTCATACGAACGGTCACGGACGATCCGTGGCCGGCGGTCCGACGAAGAAAAAGCGGAAGGCTCGCCGCAAGAAGGCACCAGGGGCCGTCGCCACAACACCCACACCTCCGGTAAGCCCGGCAGCGCCGGTGGGTCAGGTGAGTCCCGGGAGTCCACCGCAGACGCCGGCGGTCGCGAAGAGCTTCGACACGGGCGCGCCGATCCACTGCGAGCACGCGATCGCCTATCCACCCGTGCAGCCCGTGACGCTTCCAACGGCGCCGTCCGATCTCCCCGCCCGCGCCGAGTCGCTCGACATAAACGTCGAGGCATTCGAGGACGAGGAACCGCCAATCGACGAGCCGACCCTCAGGCTCGGCGCCGACGAGGAGTCGGAGGCCGAGAGCCAGTCGGTCTACGACGAAGACGACGAGCACTATGAGGCGCCGCGCGCGCAGACGCGTCAGGCATCGGCGCCGAGCGCCGACCGAGTGTTGCCGCGGAGCTTCGCGTCGCAGATGGAAGCCGTCGAGGCGGATCTCGCCGAGTTGGCGCGACGCGCCGATCATCCCCCGCCGAACGCTCCCACGCCGCCGACGGGGGAAGAACAGGCGCCGCTGCCGCGCACCAACACCCAGTCGCCCAGCAGACACGCGATCTTCGACGAAATAGCCAAGGGGATGAGCTACGCGACGGAGTTCCGTCTTCCTCCCGTGCAGCTCTCGCAGGTCTTCTCGGCTCTGGACCGCCAGCTCGACGCCGAAGTTCCCGCGCCGCCCGTGCCTAACGTCGTGGTCGACACCCCGCGGGTGTCGCCGCCCATACCTTCCGGTGACGTCCTCCTCAAGGACCTGGTCGACATCGCAGCGGCCGAGAAGCGCGCGGACATCGCGGCGGCGGAAAGACGCGTCAACGCCGCGGCGTCGCTCGCCGCGGTGATCGACGTCAGGCACGACGTGCCGCTCGTACCACAGCAGACGGGCTACTCGTGCTGGGCGGCCGGCGCGTCGATGGTCGTCGGCTGGCGCGATCGCATCTCGGTCGATCCGTCGGAGATCGCGCGGGCGACGGGGTACTGGGCGCAGTACGCCGCGGGACTGAACGCGGAAGACACCCAGATGTTCAAGGTCTGGCGTCTCACGCCCGAGGCGGCGCAGACGTACACGGTGGCCGGCTTCGCGGACCTCCTGAAGCGCCACGGCCCACTGTGGGTCGCGTCGGCCGAGCCCGGGCCGCACATCCGTGTCGTCACCGGGCTCGTCGGCGATGGCACGGCCGCGGGAACGCTCGTCTACATCAACGATCCCTGGGAGTTGGGGATGGCGTCGTTCCACCTCCCGAACCGCGGCAGTCAGTACACCGAGTCGTATCAGCGATTCGTCGAAAAGCAGGAATCGCTCGGGCGGCAAGAGATCAAGCAGCAGGGCATCTACGTCGCGCATGCCTAGGCGCAGACGGCGCACCTTGGAGACATCGCCATGCCGAATCGCCTTGAGGAACTCGCCAACTCGTTAGGTCCGGCCGCCACCCGGTCGCGCGAACGGTCGCGGAAACGGGGGAAGAAGAAGGCCAGGGCCGTCGCCGCGCCGCCGCCGTCGTCGCTGCCGACAGCGCCCACGGCGCCGAGTCGCGCGTACGGCGCCAGGGCGCGGATTGCCAGAGCCGCGGCCGCGATCGACTACTCGGTACCCGGCCTCGTGGCGCCCCTCGCCCAGCCGTCGGGCATGACCTGCTGGGCGACGGTCACGGCGATGATGATGATGTGGCGCGAGCAGAAGTCGATGACGATCCCGACGGCGCTCGGACGGGTCGGCACCGCCTACGTCACGAAGTTCACCAACGACCAGGGGCTCACCGCGGCCGAGAAGGCGACGTTCCTGGCCGCTGCGGGGCTCGCCTACGAGTATCCGCAGAGCCTCACGGCCGCCGGGTGGGAAGGCCTGTTGCGCCGGTATGGGCCGCTCTGGGTGACGACGGACGAGAACCCGGGAGCGGGTTTCTCGATCCACGCTCGCATCATGACGGGCATCCATGGCGACGGCACCGACGCTGGGACTTCGATCGACATTGTGGATCCCGCGGGCGGCCGCGCCTACAAGGAGAACTTCGGAACGTTCCGCACGAAGTACGAAGCTGAGGCGATGGATCCGAAGCGGCCGGTGCGCATCCAGATCGTCCACTGGGCGCACGACGTCGGACTCACCGTCGTTCGGACGCAGGCCCTCCGGTCAGCCGCGTACGCGCAGGCACTCGAGAGCGGCCGCTTCTCCACCGTCGATGACGCCGAGTTCGAGCCGCCGTATCGCGAGGGTCTGCGGGGCCATCACGGCACGCGCGCCCACTCGACGTTCGCACACGGGCTCGCCGGAGCCAAGGTCATGGGCGCCGCGGATGTCCGCTGGGCCGCCGATGCCGACTCCATCGACTATCGCCACCTCGGCGTGGCCATCGACACGAAGCCGTTCGATCTGACGGGCGAGATCATCGACCGGCTGATCCGCTTCAACCGCTTCCCGTTAGGCACGACCGACAAGAAGGTCGTCTTCGGGCTTCGCGGGTGCACGCTGGACGCGAGTGTCTCCACCTTCGCCGACAGGGTGAGCGTCCGCGAGATCGAGCCCAATCACATCGACAATCGCTGCATCCTCGGGGTGTGGGAGCGGTCCACCAACAGGATCGTCGCCTTCCAGGCCTCCACGGTTCCCAACTGGGAGTACATGGAGACGTACCGGGAGAATCACGGCAAGAAGTCGAACATGCTGCCGACCGGACGCTACGCGCTCGTCGTCGGCACCCATCGTCCGAAGAAGAAGAACGCGGCCGGGGACCTCGTCGACAATCCGGGGCGCATCCAGGGCGCCCTGCGCAACGACCAGGAGGTCCTCGTCCTGCGATCGGAGGACGACCTCTCCTACACGGTGCGGGACACATGGGACAAGACCGTCCCGAACGACAACATCCATCCGGGGATCGTCGCGGTCAACCCCGGCGCGAGCACGGTTCCCGACTACTCCTCCGCCGGCTGCAACACCATTCCCGGGTCATCGGTGAGCGACACACCGGCCGGCGACTGGGCGGCCTTCCGCGCCGCGTTAGGCCTGGACAACGCCCGCGCGACGGCGAACGACGGCCAGGCGTTCACGTACGTGCTGCTCACCGGGCGCGAAGCACGGCTCACCACCGCCGGCAATACGTCGCTGGGGCGGCTCCGATTCGGCTCCTACGGCGACGACGTGCGTCAGCTGCAAACGAGTCTCGCCAAGCACGCCAAGAAGTACTACGGCGGCACCGTCGACGGAGACTTCGGGCCGGGGACGGCGATGGCCTTCATCAAGTACCAGAAGGATCAGGCGGGCGGCGCCGCCGATGATGTCGTGACGTCGACCGACGCTACCGCGCTCGGGTTCACACTGTCCCCGGCAGCGGCGGCATCGAGCGGCGCCAAGCAGCTCGACCTCATCGACAAGGTCATCGACTTCGCGCGCGGGATCCTGACCAAGAAGATCCGTCGGCCAGATGAAGGACGATTCGTGGTGGAGAGCGACATCGCCGAGCTGATGCACGACGACACACCGGCGATCACGACGTGGAAGAAGTTGTCGTTCAACTTCACGCTGAAGACCACGTCGCCACGCTCGGGGGTGAAGGACGTGCTTCGCGGCGACATCTCCAAGGCCGACACGTACACGTTCAAGTTCCGGGGCGAGTTCGAGTACAACGGATACGACATCCGGGAAGCGCAGGTGCAGCGCGAAGTCCAGGGCTCGACCGGGCTCAAGGACGAGAAGCTCACCGCCAAGTTCGTGGCGAAGAAAGCGACGGCCCTCAGCGCCGAGGTCGCGCGCATCGACTTCGTACTGAACGGAAAATGGGACCCCGGTATCGGTGACAAGAACTTCGACTTCGCCGGGAAGCTCTACATGGAGTCGGACGGCGACATCGGCTTCGACCTCAACCCGAACGAGCGGGTGAAGATCGAACCGTTCGCCGGCGCGACCTTCTCGAACGTCAAAACGAGCACCATCTCCTCACCAAAGATCTCGCGAACGTGGCACGCCGTCTTCTTCTCGCCGCCGGGCTCCGACAAGGTGACGGACCAGGAGCTGCAGCTGCTCAAGGACTGGCTGAAGAAGCTGCGTGACGACGACGTGCGCTACCGGCGCCTCCGCGCCGGGACGATCCCGGTGAACGTCGAAGGGTATGCGAGCGCTACGGGCAAGGGTCAGCTGAATCAGGACCTCTCGGGGCGCCGCGCCGACAAGGTGATCAAGCTCTTGAAAGACGAGTTGGGATCGTCCGCCAAGATCAACCGATTCGCACATGGAGAGGACAACCCGGTGGAGAAGAAGGAGCTCGAGGATCAGAGTCAGCGCCGGGTCGACGTCTGGTTCGAAGTTGACGGTTAACCGACTCCCTGTCATTCGAGGGGAGCCCGCGCGTTGCGCGGGCTTCCCCTCGGAGTGACGCCGAAGCGCCGGGCCAGTGCTACTTACTGGGCGGCGTGACCGTGTAGCCCTGCGACACGAGCACAGCCAGGTTGTCGTAGGCCTCCCACGATTCCACGACCTTCCCGCCAGCGATGCGATCGATGGTGATGCCGTTCATCGTGAGCTGCTTCTTCGTGTTCTTGTTCGTGCCGACGACGCGCCACCGCGTGATGATCCGGTCGCCGTGAGGCAGCTGCTCGACAACGGTTCCCTTCATGTCGGGATAGTCGGTGAACACGCTACGCAGGAACGCGTACGTGGATGCGTGCGTCGCGACCGTGTCACCGGCGGTTCCGTGCTCCGGATAGGAAGGAGCGTTGCACCGAGCGACCGCGGTCGTGTCGTGACGGACCCAGATGTCCTCGAAGCACTTGCGAGCGGTGGCGAGGTCCGCGCCGCCCTGAGCGGCTACGGGTGGTGCCACGAATAGAAGCGCCGCAGCGGCGAGAAGACGTGACGCGATGGCAACGCGAGACCAGCGAGCGGATGCGTGCATACGACTCTCCTGATGAGCGGCTTGAAGCCCGAGAGACATAAGCGAGCCCGCGTCGGTTCGCGAGCAATAAGCTACACCCGCTTCCCGCTTCCCGCTTCAGGGCCAGAACACCCGCACCGGCCTCTCGCTCGCGACGATGGTGCCGTCGCCGAGTTGGCCGTTGCCGTTGTCGCCCCAGCAGTAGACCGCGCCGGCCGTCGTGACACCACAGCTGTATCCGGTGCCGGCCGAGATGCGGCGAAACCCGAGCCCACCGGCCACCGCGACCGGCGCCGACCGGTGCTCCGACGTGCCGTCGCCTAACGCGCCAAAGTTGTAGCCCCAGCAGTGGCCCGTACCAGCCTCGGTGACCCCGCACATGGTCGCCAAGCCCGCCGAGATGCTCTGGAAGGTTGCTCCCCCGGCTACCGGCACTGGTGCCAGCCGCCGGGAAAGGGTGCCGTCCCCGAGCGTCCCGAAGGAGTTCAGCCCCCAGCAGTAGGTCGCGAGCTCGTTCGTTACGCCACACGTCGACATTCCGCCGGCAGCGAGACCGAGAAAGGTCAGCCCGCCCGCGACCGCTACAGGCGTCGTCCGCATGACGGCCTCGCCGCTTCCCAGCTGGCCCTGTGCGCCAAGCCCCCAGCAGTACGCTGCACCGTCGGTCGTGACGGCGCACGTGTAGTCGCTCCCCGCCACGATGCTCTCGAGCAGCAGTCCCGCGGCGGTCGCCGTCGGCGTCAGGTGCGTGCCCACAGTGCCGTCACCGAAGGCGCCGTTGGGACTGGTTCCCCAGCAATACGCCGTGCCGCTCGTTGCCACACCGCACACGTGCGAATTCCCGACGGCGATGCTCGAGAATGTGAGGCCGCCAGCGACGGGCGTGGGCGTTAGGCGATCGGACCTCGTGCCGTCACCGAGCTGGCCGCCGGCGTTATGTCCCCAGCAATAGGCGGCACCCGCGGCCGTGAGCCCGCACGTCACGCCATCGACCTTCGAGACCGACAGGGTCTGGAACGCGAGCCCTCCGGCCACGGCCACCGGCGTCGAGGTCACGACCGCCGTGTCCCCGTTGCCGAGCTCCCCGTGTCCGTTGAATCCCCAGCAGTACGCGGCGCCGGTGATCGTCAGCGCGCAGGTGTGCGCGCCCGCGAACACGAGATCGACGAGAGGACCTTCGTGTGTCGACTCGGTGACGGTCAGGGTGATGGCCGCCTGCTGTGGCGCTACACCGTCGGCCGTCGCCATCACGACGAGTGGATACCTGCCCGCTATTAGTTCCGCGGACGCGGCGAAGGTCAGCGTGGAGCTGTCGGCGACGCTCGTGCTAGCGACCGAAACCGTCAGGCCGAGTGGTGCACCCGTGACCGTGTACGTGATGGCGCTCGCGAAGCCATTGGCGCGCGCGGTCCTGATGAACGTTCTGATGGTGGTGCCCGCCGCCACCTCGGCCGTCTGCGTACCAAGCGTGATTGCGAACGCAGGATCCTGCGCGACCACAGCTGGGTCGGTGGTGATGTTCACACAGGCCTGAGCAGCAATCACGAAAACGAACATGCCCACCACGGCTCGCCGCGGTGGGTGAATGGAATGACGGAGCATGAGGATGTGCGTGGAGAAGATTGGGACCCCGTGCGTTCACGGGCCCGTCTCCTACACGGCAATCCACGTTCGAACCGGACACCCGCGCGACTGCGCTTATCCGCGATGGCGCTCTGTGACGCGCTGGGCGTTAGCGAGGATGCAAAAGGGCGCTATGGCCAGGTCTGGCCATAGCGCCCGAGTGGGCGTCGGAACGATGCATCACTGGAAGAAGTACCGCAGTCCCACCTGCGCACGCCAACGCGACAGAAGATCCGGATCGTCGATGAACGTCGTCGTCGCACCCGAGAAGTTGAACACCGGCGCGCCGCCGGAGTTGAAGTTCACGAGCGTGAGTGGTGAGGTGGCCGCCGAGCTCGCGACCTGCCGGACGCCCCAATCGGAATTGAGCAGGCTGCCGACGTTCAGCAGATCGAGGCTGAGCTGAAACGTGTGGGTCCGTTCGCCCGTGCGTGCGAACCCAATGTCCTGGAGCACACGCACATCCAGGTTGTTGTACCACGGGTTCACCGCCCCGAACCGCTCGGCGATCTCGCCGCGGTGCTTGCTCAGATACTCGTCCTGCTTGATGAACGCGTCGAGCTCCGCCCACTGCTGTGCTGGCGTCCGGTTACCGTTTAGCGGGCTGGGAGGAGCGAACGCGATCTCCGTTTGCGAGCGCGGGATGTAGATGAGATCATTGGAATACCCGTCGCCGTTCACGTCACCGGAGTAGATGAACGAGTACCGGTTGCCACCGGCGCCCGCGAACCGGTTCCCCTCCGCCACCTCGAAGAACGCGCCGAGCTGTGTGCGGAATCGCGGGGACCACGTCTTCGTATACACCGCGTCGGCAACGATGCGATGCCGCTGACCGAACTCCGAGAAGCTGAGCTCCGGCCTGTTCGGATCACCCTGCACGGGCTGGTTCTGCCAGAGCACGCTCGCAATCTCGGTGGACTTGAGATTGTTCTTCGCGTCCGTGTAGCTGTACCCGACGCCGACGTTCGCCGACGTGCCAACCGCCTTGCGGAGCTGCGCCGTGACGTTGAACGAGTAGCCTTCGTCAGTGTTGTCGATTACATAGATCCCCGCCCCAAAGTCCGGGTTGAGCTCGTTGTTCCCGGCTCCCCCGTAGTACGGCCGTCCATCGGGCAGCGTCCGCTTCGGCGTGACCAGATCGGCATTCCTCATGAAGACGTTGTTGATGTCCTTCGCGTACAGGAGCTCGAGCGTCCCCCGCATTCCCCACGGCAGCTGCTGATCGATGGCGAGATCGCTGGTCCACGACTGCGGCCACTTGAAGTCGGG
>Ga0070668_100003706_pt1 | contig 11277 bp, 12 predicted proteins | sample KBSS43metaG_FD_64661 | JGI IMG/M metagenome (GOLD analysis project Ga0070668, IMG submission 64661) | Switchgrass rhizosphere microbial communities from Kellogg Biological Station, Michigan, USA - KBS S4-3 metaG | ecosystem: Host-associated > Plants > Roots > Rhizosphere > Soil ... | reverse complement strand
GCCAACGCGAAATTAAGCTCGGTCTCTTCCGGCTATGACGTAAACGACGGGCAGTGGAAGCCGAGCGAGACCGAGCTTAATTTCGCGTTGGCGTTCGTCAACAATGTCCGCCCGCGAAATCAGATGGAAGCGGCGCTGGCTGCCCAGATGGTTGCCGTCCACCTGATGCAAATGCGCGTATCCGCCCAGGCACTCACGGCAAATAGATACATCGATCCACGAGACGCAGCGGTCGCAGGTAAACTGGCCAGGACCTTCGCCGTGCAAATGGATGCCTTTGGGCGGATGCGCGGCAGGGGAACATCACGGCAATCGATAAAGGTAAGGAAGGACAATCATGTGCACTATCACGTCCATGGGGGAGTCCAAGGATCTGGAGCAGAACCCCGCGCAGCGCGAGCCGTCATCGAAACTCCCAGCATCCCTGCGGAAGGCTCCGCGTTGTCAGGCCAAGACGAGACAGGGACTGTCGTGCCTCTCACCAGCCGCAAACGGAAAGCGGGTGTGTAGAATGCACGGCGGTTCGAAGAAGTCTGGCGCGCCGCGTGGCGAGCGTCATCCGAAATTCAAGCATGGTCGCTGGAGCGTGGAAGCCAGGGCAGAGCGCGCTGCCGCGCACGCGTTGCTGCGATCGCTGAAGGATCTGGTATGAGCGATGAAGACGGCGACTTTACCGATCCGTTTCGTCCCAACGGACCCTATGCGATCGCGAAGACGTGCGAGGAATCAATAGCCCGTTTAGAGGCTGAGCGCGAAACGGCGGCGCAGGCGGAACGAAGGGCGATCAACCGCAGGATACACCAGCTGCGGCAGATGCTCGCTTGGTGCAAATCCCGGCGGGGATACGTGGAGCCAGCGGCTTAACGCCTCTGAGCGCGCTGCGGATTCTCGCGCGTGAGGCGGACCCAATGATTAGACATCAGTGATCCGCAGGTCTCTCGCTCGATGTAAGTTTCATATGGCCGCTTACCAAGCTTCTGGAAGTTGACCGGGATAGGCTTACCGAGGGTGCGGGCAACCTCTTGCTCAACAATCGGAACGTCCGAGTCCGATATGCCCTTTGTGGTCATGAACACCCGAGCAACATTAGAATTGGGCACTTCGAGCAGCTGCAAATTTTGCGGAAGAAATCCGAATCCCATAAATACGAGTGTCGTCGCGCCGGCTATCAGATTTCGCGCCTGCTGGATCGTCCCTGACGTTGCGGATTCGGTAAACGTCTTAATTGATTGAGCAATCTCAAGAAGGTATTCGCTTTGAAATTCTCCAAAGTCCGCAGGGTGGTCCTCGTGCTGCCACGGGAGAGATCCAACCTTGCCATAGGCGTGGACGATCTCAATGCCCGCCAGGGCCCGCATCGCTACTACCTCATTGACCCCATAATAGGTCATCAAAGCGTGCATTAAGAAATGCTCCAAGCACCTATCATAGTTAAATACTACAAAGCTGACATTCTGAAAAATCTCTTCCACACGATCAAGCGGCAAGCGAGAATTGAAAAGCCTGAATATAGGTAGATACCAACTCTTCTCGAATTGTTTCCGTTTTTCGGAGCTTACTATGCTTGCATGAGTGGGGCCGAGAAAAGTGGCTAGACTACTGTCCCCTTCTGCTTTGAGGATGGCACGCGCAATTCCGATTTTCCCAACGATAACTGCATCTTCATCCGCTCTATGTGCATCGAGGCAATTGTCTATCGATTGAGCGTAGGGCAACGCGCTTCGCAGGCGGTCGGCTGCCGCGCCAAGGCGGGCTATGGGATCACTCCAGTTCATGCCGCCCCGCGCGGTTGCGATGCGCATCATAGCTGCCTGAACAGTCTCGTCCTCAAACACCATGCTCCGACCGTTATTGGTTCGGATTGCACTTGCGATATGAGCGCGCAGATCATCACCGGTTGGAAGGCCAAGTTCGCAACTCGCACCCGCACCAACCACAAATACCGTGTCGCGTTCAAACATTTGAGGTCACCTCGTCGAAGGTTAGGTTGCGCTGCTCCGTTCGCAACCATTGCGACCGATTTGATCTCCCGCTTCAATTATTGGGTCGGCGGCTGTGTCTCGATCATCAAACATCGGATTTTCGACGATCTTCGCCAGTATCGCCGACCGCTGGGAAATCGTGCCTTCGCCACACAGAACGACCCGAACGTCTTTGACCAGACGATCGTAGGCTGACCTATCGCTGGCGGCGTCGCGCCGATTGCAGCCGGACAAGGTCGTCACTGCCACAATGGCGCCGATGACCATGGATGTTTTTCGGGTGAGCACAGACGTGATCTCGCACGACCGCACAGGCACGGCAACATCCCTCCATTTAATTTTGCCCCCGATTCGGCTGCTTTGTATGAACATTATCAGCGACGAATTTCGAGGAAGCCATGCGCCAGCAGCAGAATATGCGGACCATATTCCGAGCGAACGAGCAGCTTTTGGATCAGGCTGCAATGGTCGCTCGCGAACGCGGCGTCAGCTTATCAGAATTAATTCGTCGCGGCCTTCAGCTGCAAATCAGTGAGGGCGCCCGGTGAACCTTTCATTTCTGACTAGTAGCTGGGATGCCAGCCGCTATCCTGGAACAACTGACGCGGACATCGACGTGATCGTTTGGCAGGCCGCGAGCGAGATGTTCGAAGAAACCTGTGAGCATCTTGCAGGCCGGATCTCTCAGCATCTCTCGCTCTCGTATAATCAGGTGCTCGGATACCTTTCAGAGATGCAGGACAATCTCATTGGATGGCTGGGTGTCCCCTATGGCTGGCAATTCCTATGCGATCAGATCGCGGCTCATGCCGGTGTTCCTCGCTGCTCTCCTCTCCCTGTCACTGTTCATTAAGGACATCTTATGCCGCTCGACTGGTCACTCGCCGCCAACCCGGTCAATCCGCTGCAGGCCCTCCAAGCTTTCGGCATGGCGCAACAACGCGCCCAGCAGGAACGTGAGCAGCAGCGCATCGCGTCGGCGCAAGGAGCGGCAGGTGAATATTTCCGTGCTCGGCATGACGCCAATCAGCAGCAGGCCCCGGCCGGCTCGCCAGCGGTCGCGCCAATGGCAGACGCTCCAGGCGCATCGCCGCCGCTCGCTGCACCTCCTGCCATGGCAGGATCTACCTCTGCCCAACCTGCAGGTGCTGCTGGCCTTGTCGAGTTAGGGATGGCTCGAAATCCCCAAATGGCTAGTCCTTCCCGCGCCGCGCTTGACCGTGTGTCGCAGTTTGATCCGGCAATGGCGTTTGAACTGGAGGCGAATGAACGAAAGGCTGCGAAGGATGATCTGGAGTTTGAGCATCAGCTCAATATGGCAGGGATCAACTATTTTGCACGCGCGCGTGATCAAGCCAGTTATGATCTGATGAAGGGAAAGGCGGCGCGTCTACTGGCCGCTCACGGCCGCGATATTGATGAATTGGGCCTACCAGACAAATACGATCCAGAGGTGGTTCAGTCTCTGCTGATCTCCTCCCTGGACTACGATAAGCAGTTAGCCGCACAGCGCTCCCGCGACCGTTTGGAGTGGGACATCCAGGATGATGAAGCTGACAATGTTCGAGCGGATCGCGACATTGATAGCCGAATTACAGACCGGGATGAGCGGCGAAACCTTATTTCCCGTAACATAAGCCTGACAGACTCACGCGGCCGCCGGGGTCAGGATATTTCCTCTGCTGACCGGCGCCGGGGCCAAGACCTAACCGACAAACGCGTGAGAGAAACGGCAAGCACTCGGCCGCAACGAACCTCTTTGACTGGTCAAAAGGCTGCCCCTGCTCGCGTAGCCACGAAGGCTGATTACGACAAGCTGAGGCGTGGCGATCCTTACATCGCACCAGACGGCTCCACCAGAAGGAAGAATTAAATGGCGGAAAATTGGTGGGAGCAAGACGAGACCGTCAAGCCTAGCAAAGCGCCTGTCGCGAAGGATGACTGGTGGGCCAAAGATGAGACAGTTGCCAAGCCTGCTAAATCGATCCGCCCCCCGGCTGCCGTATCATCCAGTAATGTATCCCAGCCTACCGGCGAGGTTCACGACGGCGATACGTTTAGGATGCGCAATGGCGGCAACGCTCGTCTGTCCGGTGTTGATGCCTTCGAACTGGACCAGCAGGGCCGTATGCGGTCTGGTTTGGTTCCGCTTGGACAGCGGGCGAGAGATTTCCTCCAGGTCAACATCGCCCCGAATAGCGGGGTCACCGGCACCGGTGCCCAGACCTATGGTCGTCCGGTGGTTACGCTTGATAACAATGGTCAGGATATTTCCCGGGCGTTGATCGAAAGCGGAAACGGATTGGCTACGCCGGAATATCTGCGGGGCGATCCTCGACTCGGCGAATATATGGAGGCCGAACGGCTGGCTCGCCTGAATAGGCGCGGCGCATTTGCCGGTCAGTTTCAGACGCCATCGGACTTTCGCAAAGGAAAGCCGGAGCCATGGGCAGCGCCGCAGGAGGGCCAGCGCGGAAACTCTGATGCTATCTTCTTCGATGATCCGACGCCGTTTCAGGGCCTCCGGCCCGAGATCGAGCAGGGCTATCTGGCGATTGCCAAAAATCCTAACAGCACAGCTGATGACCTCGTAGCCTACGCCAAGACCAACGGGTTCCAGATCGATCGGAAGGTAGCGGATCGGTTTGTCAAAGATCGCGCCTCGCGCGGCGTTGCAGATGGTGTCCGATATGAGCAATTGCCTCAGGTCATTACTGACCCCGGGGATGGCACTCTAGGCGCTGGCGTGCGCGGCTTGGCCGACCCCATTAATATGCTCGATGAGCTTGGCGGCCTGGTCGATACCGCAGGGCTGACTGAGGGAAGGGAAAGTCTGTTCAACTCCGATCGGCGTTTCGGGGACATCCTCTACAACAACATTGATCAGAACCGCTCAATCCTTGCTCATGACGATGCAGAGCATCCCTATGCCCGGTTCGGCGGCCAGCTTGCCAGCGGCCTCGTCCTTCCCGGTGCATCCGTCGAGGGCATTGGCGCGGCGGCTGCTCGTGATGTGCTTCTCGCTGGTGGGAACCGCTATGTGGCGGCTCAGGCGGCAAAAGCAGCGGTGCGCCAGCGCCTCGCCACAGCAGGGGCGGCCGAAGGCGCACTTGCTGGCTTTGGAGGCGCAGAGGGGGGCGTGATCGATCGCCTCCCTGCGGCCGGCGTAGGCGGCATAGCAGGCACAGTCCTTGGTGTGGGCGGTGCCGAGCTTCTCAATGCTGTCGTGCCGGCAGGTCGGGCGGTGGTGAACCGCGCGCGAGGACGAGTTGCGGGAGACGCCATAGACGGAGCAGAGACCACCGGCGCTCGCGCCATGGACGATGCAAACGGAACTACCCCGGCCTCCCAGCTAGCAGCCGAGGATGATCGCTGGTGGGATGCTGACGAGACCATCGCCATGGACAATGAGGCGGTAGAAAGTCCCGCGGCGCTAACCAGCCCGCGCGTTGTGGATCGCGAACAGCGGGCAAGACGGCCACGAGTGACCGCCAATTCTCCGTCTGTCGATGAAGCAAGCGATCTTGGTCCCCGATCCATTCTAGCCTTCGTCCCGCAACGGGGCGACCCGGGTATTTCAGTCACAAATGAGGACGGGCACCTTGCGACGGCCGTTTTTCGCGATGAAAACGGCTTAGCGCGGGGGGCGGCGCAAATTCCACTGACTGGCGAGGCAAGGGATAGTTATGAGGCCGCAAATGTCTATGTTGACCCGTCATTCAGACGACAAGGAATAGCGACGAAACTTTATGACGCGCTGGGGCGCGAGGGTTATCCCATTGACGAAATTTCGGGTTCGGGCAATCTTACCCCAGAGGGCGCGGCGTTCGTAAATAAGCGGAACGCAGCTGTAGATGCGAAGAATGACCGCTCTACGCTGGTTAGCCAGCGCGTCGTCGATCGCATCGATGTAAACGACCGTGCCCGCCCTCTGCTCGATCCGGCATCTGATTTGGAGCGGTTGCAGCGGGCACAACGGATTAATCCTGGAGATATGCTGCCGATCCCTTCCAATGAGGTTGGGTCGATAGAAGAAGCTGCCGCCATCAGTGCCGGTTTGCGGCCGGAGGTGAAGGCCCCGAATGAAGCTGACGAACTGGGCCGGCGCAATATCCCCTCGCCTTCCGATGCTTCCCGAACTTTGCCTAAGCGCGGCCCGCTCGACCTCAACACGTTTTTGCGCACGAAAGGCGGTCTGGCGGATCAGGGTGGCGATTTGCGCCATATGGGTATCACTAACGCGGCGCGGGATCTTGATTTTGCGCGAGGCGAGCAGCGCTTTGGCAAACTCGTGGATAACGAAAATGGCTTGAACTTGGATGAAGCAGCAGACCTTGCGTGGCGGGAAGGATATTTTCCTGACCATCCAGAGCGGCCAACTGTCGCCGAATTTCTCGATGCGATCGACAACACCAATCGGGGCCATAACCGATCCTTTCGCACTGATGACCTCTCGGAGGTAGACGCGTTCAACGCTGCCCGAGATCAACGTCTGGCGGTAGAACGATCGCGAGACGAGGGCGCACCGCTTGTCGAAGATCGCGGACAGCCGGTCACAATGGAGGATCTGGAAGCGAACACCCCGCCCCTGTCGGCGTCAGAAGATTGGGGCGATGCAGGTGGCCCAGATTTTGCGGGCAATATTCGGCTCGCCAATCTGGATAGTCCGCAGAACATCAAACGCGCATTGACCGTGACTGACCGGCACATGCAAGGATTTGGCGCTGCGCGTCGTGGTAAAATCCGCCAGGACGAAACAGAGAGTCTGGCCGACGAACTGGGCATGACCGTTTCCGACTTGCTCAGCCGCCGCAAAGGCGAGGCCTTCAACGCGGAGCAAGCGCTGGCCGCACGACAGATCCTCGCGAAGTCGGGTAATGAGATGGTCAATCTCGCTCGCAAGGTTCAGCAGATGGACGATCCCGGCGAGGAAGCGCTGGCGAAATTTCGTGAAGCTTGGGTTCGCCATGTGGCCATTCAGGAACAGATCAGCGGTATAACAGCTGAGGCCGGAAGAACCCTGGCGCAATTCCGTATGGTAGCCGATGGCCGTAACGTGCGCGGTAATGTGCTCAACGCGCTATCCGAAAGCGGCGGCGGTAAGGATCGCCTGAAGGCGGCCGCAAATCTGATACTTGAGAACGATACGGATGCGGGCGCAATGAACAGGGCAGCCGCGCGCGCATTGAAACCCAAGTTCTTGGACAAGGTGAATGAGCTGTGGGTCAACTCACTCCTATCGGGTCCGCAAACGCACGTCGTCAATATGGTGGGGAACACCATGACGGCACTTGCGCAAATTCCAGAACATGTCGCAGCGGCTGTCGTGGGCGGTGCTCGCAGCGTTGCAACCCGCAACCGCGTCGCCGATCGCGTTCTCTTTTCGGAACTAGGAAGCCGCAGCGTTGGACTTCTCCAGGGAGCGAAGGAAGGATTGCAGCAGGCCACACGTTCCCTGCGAACAGGGGAAGGTTCTGATTTTGCCAATAAAGTTGAGGCACAGACCCAGGATGCAATCTCTGGCCTGAAAGGCAAAATTATTAGGGTTCCTACGCGACTACTGTCGGCGGAGGATGAGCTATTCAAGGGCATGGCACGCCGTATGGAGTTGAACGGCCTAGCTGTTCGGCAGGCGCGGAAAGAGGGATTGCACGGTAAGGCGGGGATCGACCGTGTTGCTGAGCTAGTGGCAAACCCAACCGACGAGATGCTGGACCGCGCATTTGATTACGGCCGCTACGTCACTTTTCAGCGGCCCCTTGGCCCAGCGATGCAAGGTATTTCACGCTTCACACAGATCATGCCTGGCGCCAAGTTCATCCTGCCGTTCGTGCGGACGCCGACAAATCTTCTGAAGTTCGCGCTGGAGCGGTCGCCCGCCGCACCTATAGTTGACGGCTGGAGAGCAGACTTCCGTGCTGGTGGCGCCCGTCGCGACCTGGCGATTGCTCGCGCGATGGTGGGAACCGGCGTGGGCGCCGTGATAGCTGAATTGGCAGCTCAGGGCCTCGTGACAGGAAACGGACCGGCGGACCAAGGAACTAAACAGCTTATGCAAGCGGACGGATGGCAGCCATATTCCATCAAGGTCGGCGATAAGTATGTTTCCTATTCCCGGCTCGATCCTTTCGCAACGACGCTGGGTGTAGCGGCGGGCATGGTGGAGCTGCAGGACCACATGACCGAGAAGCAAAGCGACAAGGTCGCGATGCTGCTGACAGCGTCTATCCTGCAGAACCTGTCGTCCAAGACCTGGCTGTCGGGTGTCGGCGATATGGTGGAAGCGGTCAATGATCCGGCGCGATACTCGGATAACTGGGTGAAACGGTTTGAAGGTTCGGCGGCGGTGCCGGCTGGTGTTGCCCAGATCGCACGCACGGTCGATCCAGCTCTGCGCGAAGCTGAGACGACGCTCGACGCAATCCGCGCTCGTATACCCGGAGTGTCAAAGTCGCTTCCCGCCCGGCGCGACGTTCTGGGTAGACCGATGGTGAGCGAAGGAGGGGTTGGCCCGGACATCGTATCGCCAATATGGCAGAGCACCCAACGCAAGGATCCGGTTTTGCGGCAGCTAATCGACGCTGGTGTTCATATCAATAAGCCCAAGCGCGAGGTCGCGGGCCGCCGCCTGGATGCGAAGGAATGGGGGCAATATCAGCAGCGCACAGGCGAGATCGGCTATAGCGGTATTCAAAACCTGATCCGCATGGGCGAGTGGGCAAAGATGTCGTCGGAGGAGAAACAGGACGAAGTTGGTGAAATCATGACCGCCGCCCGAAAACAGGCGCGTGGTGAAGTGCTTACGCCGCCATAAGCATAGCGCTGGAACGCTTCAAACCATTCCGGACCTACATCAGATAGACTCTCCGTGAACGATGAAGCAGGATCGGCCGCAATTAGGGCTGGAGGGATTTTCCTATGAAATATTTCGTGGCTGCCATGGGGCTGATTGCATGCCCTTCGCCGTTATTGGCGCAGAACACAGTCCAGGTGAGGCCGACCATTCGTAGCGACGGTGTCTATGTTCCCGGTCATGTGCGGACAGCGCCCAATTCGACGGCCGTGGATAACTGGTCGAGCAGACCGAATACGAACCCGTATACCGGGAAGGTCGGCACGAAAGATCCGTATTCCTTGCCCGCCTACAAACCCTACAAGCCATACAAACCAAAGTGAGGCATTACTTGCGATGGGGCACGCCGGCCTTTCTCTTGGTCGCGCCGATGAACCCTGCCGCAGCCGGCTACGATTGCAGATCGTCGGTTGATGAATATAATTCTGCCCTGGGTTATGTTAGTTCTGCGATGCGCCGCTACTCTTCGTGCTTGGAGGGGAGTCAGGGCACTGACGATTGTTCTTCGGAATTTCGTCGGTTGAAAAGCGCTCAAGGCGATATTGAGACTGCCGTTTTGGACATCAGCATATATTGCAATCAGTAGGCATCAATGCACGATCATGGCCTCAGCAACCGCGGCCATCAGTATGTTCTTGGGCACCGGCACGCCTACGCTGACGTATCCGACATTGTGTGCTCGCCGCGTTCCAAAGCGCTCAATCCAAGCGCGACCGTTCAAGCGCCAAGCCCTTTGGAGCGGTGCTACAGGTAGCAGGTAGCAGACGCCGCTGGGTGCGAAGGCGTAGGCAATGAAGTCACACGCCAATGGTTTCTGGATCCAGCCAGGCGTGCGGCGAGCCTCGTCGCTCCACTGTTCAAGCAATATGTCTGGCCAATCGGACGTGCGCACCTTCTCATCTACCGTATAGGTCCGCCCGCATTCCAGCGTCAGCACTCGATCGATGCCGCCCCGCTGCGCCCAGCCATCCTGTTTGACAGCTACGGCGGACGATAATTTCGGGAATGCTTTGCGATATACGTCCATCCACCAAGGCGCGTCGGTGTAGGCATCTGAGAGTGCCAAGCTTTCCGCGAACCGATGTGTTCGCGGCGCAGACGCCGAAACGCCCCGACCTTCGTAGAGCCGGGGCGAATACGGTAGTGGAGGGTGGTGTCTAGGCTTCAGTGTGATTGCGCCTCAAGAACCCACCACCCATTATTGGTCGTGTGACCCAGCATCCTCACTGCACGCCTGATCTGTCGATCAGCGCAGAAACGCCTCCGCACCCTGAAATAAGCTTTGTTGGCTCGCACGCATTCAGTGGCTTCATGATCGGTGCCGTTCAAGAATGGTCGTGGAACCCCACCGCCCTCCATTAACTCGCCTTCCGGCGAAATGAGAATGCGTCCGTCGTTAACAAGGAAGTCACGGATGGCTATTGTCGTTTGTCTCGGCTCAGCAGGGCGCTCGTCTATGTAGCGTCCTTCCTTTCGCAAGGCGTCCATAAGGATACGCCGCCGATCTTTTACCTTGTCGAGGTCCTGGAATAGGAAATGCGTCCAGCGCGATCGGTGCCGAACCTGAGCGTCGCATGCAGATCCGACGAACAAATGTCTCTCGCCGTCGAGATCATAATGCAGCGTGATAGATAATCCAGCAGACGCTGCGTGCTGGCGCCACAGCTCAACATAGCTGACATCATCATCGTCAAATTTGCGTAGGCCTCGCAGCATTGTTTCCACAGGCAAGACGTTCCGCATGTCCGGTCCATCATACCGATCGCCCCAAGGAGCTTCGATATGCTCGTCGCCGGTTGCGACATGGTTGGGGAGCTTTTCCATGTTTAGCACTCCCCCGAGGTCGACGTGGGAAGGTAGATGCCGGCAACCTTCCCAATGAAGTCGGTTCCAAATGCCCAGTCGGAATATGGCCCATCGACAAATCCACTGGGTAGCCGGATCGCCCAATCGTCACCATAGGCCCAGCGTATCGCCTGAACGACTTCACGCTGGATGGCTAAGGGTCCGGCGGGGCCGCAACGGCGGCGCTGATCTTCGTTCTCATGCCGAAGCCAGCACTCCCACATCATTCCACTGCGAGGTCGTTGGTTTTCTCTGACGTAAAAAGCGCCGGCTATAATTCCCTCTTGATGAAGCGGGCGCTCGTCGTAAATGACCACCATCCCACGTAGGGCCACAATCCCGTAGTCTCGGTGATCTGGGACGCTGGTGAAGATTTGGAAGTGCGAGAAGTCAAACTCGTTGGATTGGATTAGCGCCGCATCGGCGCGAACAAGTGCATTTTGCATGATGTTCTCCTTTGCAGAGGAACAGCGGTCAGCAATATGCCGGACCATGGCCTGCCCTCGGCGGTGACAAGATAACATTCGATATAAATTTCGGGCGAAGCTTAGTGGCGCGTTCGCTTTCGCCAGTGGTGACCGAGTGGGCGGCGGCGAT
>Ga0070668_100003701_pt1 | contig 11288 bp, 15 predicted proteins | sample KBSS43metaG_FD_64661 | JGI IMG/M metagenome (GOLD analysis project Ga0070668, IMG submission 64661) | Switchgrass rhizosphere microbial communities from Kellogg Biological Station, Michigan, USA - KBS S4-3 metaG | ecosystem: Host-associated > Plants > Roots > Rhizosphere > Soil ... | reverse complement strand
CCCTTGTAGATCCACACCTTCACGCCGATGCGGCCGAAGGTGGTCTTGGCCTCGTAGAGGCCGTAGTCGATGTCGGCGCGCAGCGTGTGCAGCGGCACCCGACCTTCGCGGTAGAACTCCGACCGGCTCATCTCGGCACCGCCGAGGCGGCCCGAGCACTGCACCCGGATGCCCTTGACGCTGGGCTGCCGCATGGCCGACTGGATCGCCTTGCGCATGGCCCGACGGAACGCGACGCGGTTGGACAGCTGCTCGGCGACACCCTGGGCGACCAACTGCGCCACCGACTCGGGGTTCTTCACCTCGAGGATGTTCAGCTGAACCTGCTTGCCGGTCAGCTTCTCCAGCGCAGCACGGATCGCGTCGGCGGCCTTGCCGCGCTGCCCGATGACGATGCCAGGACGGGCGGTGTGGATGTCCACGCGAACCCGGTCACGGGTGCGCTCGATCTCCACCTTCGCCACGCCGGCCCGCTCGAGCTCGACCGACCGCGGGGAATCCGGAATCACGAAGGGCTCGAAGAGCCGACGACGGATCGCCACGTCTTCCTTGACGTAGTCCTTGTACTGCTTGTCGGCGTACCAGCGGGACTTCCAGTCGGTCGTGATGCCGAGGCGGAAGCCGTGGGGGTTGATCTTCTGGCCCACTACTCCGAGCCTCCCTTCGAATCAGAAGTCTCAGCAGCCGCTTCGGCCTTCTTGGCTGAAGCCTTTTCGGCGGCGGCCTTCTTGGCCGGCGCCTTGGTGGCGGCGGCCTTGCTGCCCTGGGCGCGACGCGCGCGTGCGGCGCTGGCCGAGGCACCCTTGGCGCCACCGTCCTTCGCCGGACGGCTCTCGACGATCACCGTGATGTGGCTGGTGCGCTTGCGGATTCGGAACGCACGCCCCTGGGCGCGCGGCCGGATGCGCTTGGCCGTGGGGCCCTCGTCCGCGTAGACGGTGGCGACCACCAGCGTGGCGGGATCGAGCCCGTCGTTGTTCTGCGCGTTGGCCGCCGCACTCGCGATGGCCTTGGCGACCGGTTCGCTCGCGTCCTGCGGTGCCCACCGCAGGATGTCGAGCGCCTCGGACACGGACTTGCCGCGCACCAGGTCGATGACCCGGCGGGCCTTGCTCGCCGAGACGCGCACGAAGCGCGCCTTCGCCGTCGCAGACGGATAAGTTTCAACGGAAGTCATTAGCTTTTACCTCTGCTCTTCGCGCGAGCGCTCATCGCCGCTTCGCCTTCCGGTCATCCTTGATGTGACCCTTGAACGTGCGGGTGGGCGCGAACTCGCCCAGCTTGTGCCCGACCATCGACTCGGAGACGAACACCGGCACGTGCTTGCGACCGTCGTGGACGGCGAAGGTGTGACCGATGAAGTCGGGGATGATGGTCGAACGACGCGACCAGGTCTTGATGACCTGCTTGGTGTTCTTCTCGTTCTGGGCGTCGACCTTCTTCAGTAGATGGTCGTCGACGAACGGGCCCTTCTTCAGGCTGCGTGGCATCGCTGGGTACTCCTAGCGCTTGTTCTTGCCGGTGCGCCGGCGTCGGACGATGAGCTTGTCGCTCGGCTTGTTCTTGCGGGTGCGGCCCTCGGGCTTACCCCACGGGCTGACCGGGTGACGGCCGCCGGAGGTCTTGCCCTCGCCACCGCCGTGCGGGTGGTCGACCGGGTTCATGACGACACCACGGACGGTGGGGCGCTTGCCCTTCCACCGCATGCGGCCGGCCTTGCCCCAGTTGATGTTCGACTGCTCGGCGTTGCCGACCTCGCCCACGGTGGCGCGGCAGCGCACGTCGACGCGGCGGATCTCACCGGACGGCATGCGCAACGTCGCGTAGGTGCCTTCCTTGCCGAGCAGCTGGATGCTGACGCCGGCCGAGCGCGCCATCTTGGCACCTCCGCCCGGACGAAGCTCCACGGCGTGGATGACCGTGCCGGAGGGGATGTTGCGCAGCGGCAGGTTGTTGCCGGGCTTGATGTCGGCGTTGGGGCCCTGCTCGATCACGTCGCCTTGCGAAATGCCCTGCGGCGCGAGGATGTAGCGCTTCTCGCCGTCCACGTAGTGCAGCAGTGCGATGTTCGCGGTGCGGTTGGGGTCGTACTCGATGTGAGCGACCTTGGCGTTGACGCCGTCCTTGTCGTGGCGACGGAAGTCGATCACGCGGTAGGCGCGCTTGTGCCCACCACCCTTGTGGCGGGTGGTGATTCGTCCGTGCGCGTTGCGGCCGCCCGTGCTGTGCAGCGGGCGAACCAGCGACTTCTCCGGCGTCGAGCGGGTGAGCTCGGCGAAGTCGGAGACGCTGGAGCCGCGTCGACCCGGGGTCGTCGGCTTGTATTTGCGAATAGCCATGTCTGTATGTGTCCTCTGCGCTTCCGCCGGCGGTTAGGCCGGTGCTCCGAACAGGTCGATCGGCTTGCTACCCGCCGCCAACGTGACGATGGCGCGCTTGGTGCTCTTGCGCTGGCCGTATCCGCTGCGGGTGCGCTTGCGCTTGCCCGGCCGGTTGAGCGTGTTCACGGAATCGACCTTCACACCGAAGATCTTCTCGATAGCGATCTTGATCTGCGTCTTGTTCGAGTCTGGGTGCACGACGAACGTGTACACCTCGTCCTCGATCAGTCCGTAGGACTTCTCCGAGATGACCGGAGCCAAGATGATGTCGCGGGGGTCAGTCACGGTAGCCATCAGGCCGACACCTCCTCGTCGTTTTTGCTGTGCGCCGAGATGTAGGCATCCAGCGCCTCGACGCTGAACACCACGTCGTCGGCCTCGAGCACGTCGTACGTGTTGAGCTGATCTGGCGAGAGCACGTGCACGCCGGGCAGATTGCGCACGCTCTTCGCGCCGACCTCGTCGCTGCGGCCGATGACGACCAAAACCTTGCGGCGATCGGTCAGCGCGGCGAGGTACGTCTTGGCGTCCTTGGTCGACGGCGTCTGGCCGCTGATGACCTCGGTGATCGCGTGGATCCGGTCGTTGCGGGCCCGGTCCGACAACGCGCTGCGCAATGCGGCGGCGATCATCTTCTTCGGGGTCCGCTGGCTGTAGTCACGCGGCTGGGGACCGTGCACGACGCCACCGCCGGTGAACTGCGGCGCACGCGTCGAGCCCTGGCGAGCCCGGCCGGTGCCCTTCTGCCGGTACGGCTTCTTGCCGCCACCGGAGACCTCACCGCGGGTCTTGGTCGAGTGCGTGCCCTGACGCTTGGCCGCCAACTGAGCGGTGACCACCTGGTGCATCAACGCGATGTTGGGCTCGACGTCGAACAGCTCGGCGGGCAACTCAACGCTGCCGTCCTTCTTGCCGCCCGGCGTGCGAACGTCGATCTTCTTCGCAGCCATTACTTTTCACCTCGTTTGATCGCGCTGCGGACCATGACGAGTCCGCCGTTGCGCCCGGGGATGGCGCCCTTGATCAACAGCACGCCGTTCTCGGCGTCGACCTTGTGCACCACCAGGTTCTGGGTGGTGATGCGGTCGCTGCCCATGCGGCCCGACATGCGGGTGCCCTTGAACACGCGACCCGGGGTGGCGCAGCCACCGATCGAGCCGGGCCTGCGGTGCACGGCCTGTGCACCGTGGGCGGCGCCCTGACCCTTGAAGCCGTGACGCTTCATGGTGCCGGCGAAGCCCTTGCCCTTCGAGGTCCCCGTGACGTCGACATAGCTTCCGTCGGCGAAGATCTCGGCGGTCAGCTCCTGGCCGACCTCGTACTCGCCTGCCGCGGTCTCGTCATCGAGCCGTAGCTCGGCGAGGTGGCGACGCGGGTTCACCCCAGCGGCGGTGAACTGACCGGTGACCGGCTTGTTCACCTTGCGCGGGCTGATCTCGCCGTACGCCAGCTGCACTGCGCTGTACCCGTCACGCTCCGGCGTCCGGATGCGGGTAACGACGTTGGGGCCGGCCTTGACGACCGTGACCGGGACGACCTTGTTGTTCTCGTCGAACACCTGTGTCATGCCCAGCTTGGTGCCCAAAATGCCTTTTCTAGCCATTTGTTTCGGGTCTCCTACTGGATGTTGACGTCGACGCTCGCCGGCAGATCGATGCGCATGAGAGCGTCAACGGTCTTCGGCGTGGGATCGAGGATGTCGATGAGGCGTTTGTGCGTGCGCATCTCGAAGTGCTCCCGCGAGTCCTTGTACTTGTGCGGGGACCGGATGACGCAGTAGATGTTCTTCTCCGTCGGCAGCGGCACCGGGCCGACCACGCTGGCGCCCGTTCGGGTGACCGTCTCGACGATCTTGCGCGCCGAGGCGTCAATCGCCTCATGGTCGTAGGCCTTGAGCCTGATGCGGATCTTTTGTCCCGCCACGCTTGTCCTACCTCACTCTTCACGGGCCCGTGTTCGGGCCTGGTCCTCGTACGCGTGCCTTCGGGTTTCCCCTCGGGCGCGCGCTGGCTATGCCGCCGCTGTTTACCTGTCTGTGGTTCACCGACCCCCGCGCTCGGGTGTGTCGCCCAAACGCACACTCGTCCGCGCCGGAAAGTTCCGTCACGATCGAGGTGGGACCGGATGTGCCCGCATGGGCACTAGTCGCATGCCCGGCCAGGCGAACCCGGCCCAAGGCAACCCGAACAGTATGCCCTAGAAACTGGCCTACTCCAAATCCCTAGTCAAAGGGGATAGGCCGTGGTCAGTCGTGGTTGCGGCGGGGCGGCAGCCCACTGGCGGACGCACCCAAACCTACCGGGCCTCGCGCCCCACGTCAGTCACTGCCACCACCACCACAGCCGCCATGGTCGTGGCCTCCGTGGTGGCCGTCGCCGCCCCCACTGGAGTAGTCACTTCCGCTGTCCCAGCTGTCCCCACCGCGTCCTAACCACATCGCCAACAAGACGAATACGACGAAGCCGCCCACTGCGACGTAGACCATCACGGCACCTGACCTGCGCTCATTCCATAGAAGTGCGCCGGTTCACACAGTTCGGCCCGCCACCCAATCGAGGTGGCGGGCCAACTGTTGCGAGCGTCGAGCTTCAGCGCACCTGGGCCAGGACCGGCGGCTTGGAGCCGAGGTTCGGCTTCACGCTGGCGGCGCCGCGCTTCGGCGGACTGGTGACGATGATCTGTCCACCGCGGCAGGAGACGATCTTCCCGTCGACGTAGACGTCCTGGCCATCGTCGATCGGGATGTCGTAGCCGTCCGCGTCGGTGTAGGTGCATCCTCCGCCGCCGCTGGGGCCGATCGGCTGGGCGTGAGCGGTCGCCGGGGCGATGACGACGACGGCCAGTGCGCCGAGCAGCGTCGCCGCGTACTGGAAGCGGGTCAGCTTGCGGGTGGGGACCTTCATGTTGCTCTCCTTGACGTTGTCGCGGCCCTCGGTGGGCCGCGTTCGTCAGGTAGGAGCGACCGGGCGATCCGATCCGGACACTTTTCTGCGACTGATTTCTCCGAGCGCACTACGGCCCGTCAGGCACATGGAGCCTGGCCTGGCCGAAATCGACATGCCGAAGTGGTTCTTCGTGAAGACGGGGGAGGATTTGGCGCCGGTCATCGAAACCAGGGCTGGCCAAGACTGCAATTAGCTGGATCTGAACATTTCACCCATGGGATCCTCGAGGGGTGGTTGCGTCCTACGAAGAATTCGCAGCTGAACATCGGGGCGAGCACCTCACCGCCTTCAACCGGTGGTGTGCGGTTTTCGGTAACTATTCGAACGTCCCGACTGCGATTGCGCTGCTGTCGGGTCGACGACGGGTTGCCGCCGTGATCTTTGCGTCGGGGACGGCGATCCTTCTCGCCGGGCACGCCGTCGAGGGCAATTTGCCTCGATCCATCGCGGACGTGATCCGTCATCCAATCTGGGCTACGCGGGCAGATTTCGCCCTTGCAAACGCGACCATCAAGGGTCTGATCTCTACGAAGTAGGCGCGTCTTCGTGCACGAACCATTAGCGTGCCACCGCGCGGATCGAGCCGCCGGACTTCACTGCCATCACCGAGGGTATCGACGTCGTCCCGGTGAGTGTCACCGATCGCGACGGCGTCGAGGTCGTCCATGCCGACATCACCACCTGGGTGACACGCGCGGGCTGAAATCAGGTATGTGGGTTGGAGTAGCCGAGCGCTTCTCGGACCTGGCGAACGTGGTCGAGGCTCGGGTCACCCGGCGTCCCTGGCACGCGGACGTACAGTCCCCCATCGGCTTCCGCGACGTCGATCTGACCGCTGAGGGCGTTGCGATTCAGCGGAGTCCCGGCGCGTACATAGGTTAGGAAACCAACGATCGCCTCGGGTGGTCGATGTCCCTGTGCGCGTTGGACGGCACGAGTACTCAAACCGAGCTGGTCGGGCTGCCAGGCCACGACCAACGCACTCATGTAGCGAAACAGCTCTGCGGTATCTGCAGTGTCGTCGACCTGCAGCAGTATGTGGTTTAACGGCTGCGGTGTGTCAACGAATCCAGCGCGCACCGTGTATTCCCGATATTGCGGATCAGCGTCCGCCCGCTCGACAACGACCTCACGGGCAAGTTGCATGTGTTGCCCAGGAGTCCTCATCGGACCCTGGTTGACGCGCTCCGTGACAGCCTTGATCGCACCTTCGACCGCCTCGACGTTGCCGAGGTCGAGCGGGACGAGATCGTTGTAGGCCGTTTCCGGGCGGGGCTGCCAGACACCCCACGAGCCGTATCGATCCGGCTGCGAGGGCATTGACTCAACCGAGCGGACGAGTCGTTCGGCGCAGGACCGCAACGCATCTGGGCGGTTACCCCAACCGCCGATCAATCTGAGCATTGTCCATCACCTTTCATGCCGGCGGCACCACGACGATATGGATCCGGTCGCCGTACCCACCATCGTCGACACCCCATCGAGGCTGCGGTGAGAGCGAACTTTTGCGCCGAATCGCGATCTGTGCGCAGTCTCGACGCTAGTTCAGATACGTGCCGTGGCCTTCCCGGACGAGGTCGCCATCGAACGCCAGCACCTCGTTGACCAACTGGCCGCGGTGATTTCGGTAGTTGATGACGAGCGTCGATATGCCGGCGTAGACCGCGACGAGTTCGAAGTGCAGGTCCGGCAGCACGCCGAGCGCGGTCACCCAGTAGTCGCGAAGCGCGGGCTTGCCCCGCACCACTCCCCCGGTCTCGGGTAGCAGCCGGGCCGCCACCGGTGACGTGAAGACGACGTCGTCGTGGAAGTGTGCGAGCACCGCCTCGACGTCGTGGGCGTTCCACGCCCGCACCCACGCCTGCGCGAAGTCGTCCTTGTCGGGAGTCGGCACGTCGTCACCTTTCGAGCTCTGCCCAGAACCGGCACTGATGGGCTTCTTCGAAGCCGGACTCCAGCCTGCTGCCGTCGGGCTGTAGGGACAACCGATTTTCCGCGCCAGGGTCGTGGCCGACCTCCGGCCACGCGGGCTGTCCGTCGACGTCCGGTGCGCCCGTCGCCACGAACTTGGTCCAGTAGTCGATCATCTGGTTCGACAGCGCCTGCTGGGCGGGGTCGAGCGGCGGGGCTCCTCCGACGTCGAACAGGTAGCGCAGTTCGAGCGAGTGGCTGGCGCCGACGGGAAACGGCAACGTACGCAAGGGATCCGGCGTCGGGGGTGCGGGGTCGTTGAATTCGTAGGCGTAGACGGAGTTCGTGGCGGCGAGCTCGTCGCTCATGCGGCCGGCGACGCAGGCGAACACGCCGTCCGTCACGGAAGCCGAGTACGCCAGCGCCGCGCTGCCGCCGTAGCGCTCCAGCGGGTATTGGGCGGCCACGGCGTCGGCGTCGGACCCGAACGTGTCCGACAGCAGACCGGGATACTCATCGGCCGTGAACCGCTTGCCGCGCTGCAGGTACTGCAGCGCGACGAAGAGCGTGAACTCGTCGTGATTGCCACCGATCATCAGCGGCACCTTCGCCGCACCACCCGAGCCGAACGCGGCCATCGGGTCGACGGGTAGCACCGCGGTTCCGGTGACCGGTCCACTCAGCGTGTCCTCGCCAATGCGGGCGTACCACACCGGCTTTCGCAGCGCGTCCGCCGGCAGCGCGCGCAGGCACTTGGCGGCCGTGGCCGGATCGCCACACCCGACGTCGCGCGCGTAGTCGACGCTGATCCGCTCGGCTTCGGGTAGTGCGAGTTGCGCCTGACACGGCGCGCTCTGAATGATCGCCGCGCGGAAGAGCCCCGCCGACCCTGGGGCGACGAGGTGGTCGCACACCGACATCCCGCCCGCCGACTCACCCGCGATGGTCACCGTGTCCGGATCGCCACCGAACGCGGCGATGTTGTCACGCACCCAGCGCAGCGCCGCCTGCTGATCGGCCAGCCCGTAGTTGCCGACGGCGCCCGCGAACCCAAGCGCCGGATGTGCGAGAAAGCCAAGGGCGCCAAGGCGATAGTTCAGCGTCACGACGACGACGTCGCCCCTCCCGGCCAGCCAACGCGCGTCGTAGATGCCACCGCTGCCGTTGACGAATGAGCCCCCGTGGATCCAAACCATCACGGGCCGTTGCTCGTTCGACGGCGGCGGGGTCCACACGTTGAGCGTCAGGCAGTCCTCGGCAGTCTGCCTGCCGAGTTCCAGGTCGCCGGACAGGTCCTGCATGCAACGCGCACCGAACTTGGTGGCATCCCGCACACCGGACCACGTCGCCGGCGGGCTCGGCGGCTGCCACCGCAGCGGACCGACGGGCGGCGCGGCGTAGGGAATCCCCGCGAACAACCGATGATCGGCGGTGACGAGCCCGCGCAGCTGTCCCGTAGCCGTCTGCACCAGCGCGGGGTCGGCCGGTGGCGCGGGCTGTGGTGCCGCGCCGTCGCCGCGCGCACAGCCGAGTGTCATCGTCGCCACGGCGACGAGCGCGAGCGCACTCCGGGCGAGTCGCCCGACCGAGGTGGGTCGCATGAACACCGAGCCTACTGACGACGGGATCCAGCAATCCGCCCATCGAATCGCGCCACGCCACCTAGACTTGACTTGACACCCGTCAAGTCGCAGCCGCGAGTGAGGAGCCCGAATGAGCACGCCGACGATGGATGACGCCGCCAACGTGCTGGCCGACCCCAAGGCATACGCCGACGACGCCCGGCTCCACGCTGCGCTGACCCACCTTCGGGCGAACAATCCCGTTGTATGGGTGGACAATCCGCCGTACCGGCCCTTTTGGGCGATCACCAAGCACGCCGACATCATGGCCGTCGAGCGCGCCAACGAGCTCTTCATCAGCGAGCCACGTCCACTGCTGGCCACTGCCGCTGCCGACGACTTGGCCAAGGAGCAGCTCGCGGCAGGCCTTGGGCTCCGCACCCTCATCCACATGGACGATCCGCACCACCGCAAAGTGCGGCAGATCGGCGCCGACTGGTTCCGCCCGAAGGCGATGCGCGACTTGAAGGTACGTGTGGACGAGTTGGCCAAGCGCTACGTCGACAAGATGGCCGACATCGGGCCCGAATGCGACTTCGTCACCGCGGTCGCGGTCGACTTCCCGCTGTACGTGATCATGTCGCTGCTCGGGCTGCCCGAGTCGGACTTCGGGCGCATGCACAAGCTGACGCAGGAGATGTTCGGGGGCGACGACGACGAGTACAAGCGCGACGGCGGGTCGCTCGAGGATCAAATGGCGGTGCTGTTCGACTTCTTCGACTACTTCACCAAGCTGACGGCGTCGCGCCGCGAGCACCCGACCGACGACCTCGCGTCGGCGATCGCCAACGGCCGCATCGACGGCGAGCCGTTGTCGGACGTGGACACCGCGTCGTACTACGTCATCGTCGCCAGCGCCGGACACGACACCACGAAGGATGCGATCTCAGGCGGGTTGCACGCGCTGATCGAGAACCCCGGCGAGCTCGACCGGTTGCGCAACGATCCCGGGCTGATGGGCACCGCGGTCGAGGAGATGATCCGCTGGTCAACTCCCGTAAAGGAATTCATGCGCACCGCCACCGCCGACACCACGATCCGCGGCGTCGACATCGCCAAGGGCGACGCGGTCTACCTGGCCTACGTCTCGGGCAACCGCGACGAGGAGGTGTTCTCCGACCCATTCCGTTTCGACGTGGCCCGCGACCCGAACAAGCACGTGGCCTTCGGGTATGGCATCCACTTCTGCCTGGGCGCCGCGCTGGCCCGCATGGAGATCAACAGCCTCTTCACCGAACTGGTCGGCCGGCTGGAGTCCATCGGGTTGGCCGGCAAGCCGGAGCTCAGTGCGACGACGTTCGTCGGTGGGCTCAAGCACCTTCCGATTCGCTACTCGCTGAGGTGATTACGGGCGGCTGCTTGGCGTGCGTGGCCAGGAAGCCGTCGACGGCGACCTCGGCGATCTCGCGGTAGTCGAAGTTCGGCAAGGTGCTCAGCTTGCCCAGCACGATCGGGCCGAGCAGCAGCGCTACCGCGTGGGTCCGGTCGATGTCGCCAAGCGCCGCGATCGCGGCAGGACTGCCGAAGATCGCATCGAACGGGGCCGCATATTGCTCGGCCACCCGCTCCCGCAGCGTCTGGACCTCGTTGCTCTCGGACGTCCGCTTGTCGTTACCCCACCGGATCTGCTCCAGGTCCCCGCCCAACGCCAGCCACGACATCGCGGCGATGCTGATCGGCGTCTCGGCGATCAGGTCGGAGAACCCGTGCAGCGCCGCAAGCAAGCGGTCGCGCAGTGAGCCGCGGTCTGGCGGGATCGGAGCCGGTGGAATCAGTGCATGAAAGGCCGCCGCCAACAGGTCATTTCCGCTCGGGAAGTGACGGTAGAGCGTCGCGCGCGCCACATTGGAGGCGCGGGTGACGGCGTCGACGGTGACTGCACTGGGCCCGCCTGACCGCAACAGCGTCGTCGCCGCATCGAGCAATCGCGCGCGCGACCGAGCCGGCCGCGGATCGGTACGCACCGTCGCCATCGTTCAGCTACCTCCACAAAGCGAAACAAGACTGTTAGTCTCGGTTAGAGACGACGAGTCTCGGAACCATCGTAACCGTCAATAGGAGTGCCGCGTGGTCGACACCCTCACTCAGCCGAACCAGGCTATCGACCCTGGGCTCTCGGGCCTGCCCAACAGGCCGCGCATCTGGCTGCTGACGGTGGTGTGTCTCGGCGTCCTGCTCGTCATCTCCTCGATGGTTGCGCTCAGCACCGCGCTGCCCGACATCGCCAGGGTCACGTCGGCCACCCAGACGGAGCTCACCTGGATCGTCGACAGCTACACCTTGGTGCTGGCCTGCCTGTTACTACCTGCGGGCGCGCTCGGCGACCGCTACGGCAGACGCGGCGCGATGCTGTTCGGCCTCGCGGTGTTCGCGGTGGCTTCGGCGGCACCCGCGATCTGGTCGGATCCCATGCACATCATCGTCGCGCG
>Ga0070668_100003700_pt1 | contig 11291 bp, 7 predicted proteins | sample KBSS43metaG_FD_64661 | JGI IMG/M metagenome (GOLD analysis project Ga0070668, IMG submission 64661) | Switchgrass rhizosphere microbial communities from Kellogg Biological Station, Michigan, USA - KBS S4-3 metaG | ecosystem: Host-associated > Plants > Roots > Rhizosphere > Soil ... | reverse complement strand
TTTCGCCAGCGGCAACGCCAGCATGACCAGAACCAGGACCGACAGCGGCGCGGCGAGCCGCCACTGCAGTTCGGCGCGCTGGACGTTGTCGTTGCTCGCGTACAGAGCCTGCGTCGGCGCGCTGCGCTTGACCGAGTCGGCCGTCGCGTCGCTTTCCGTGTCCTGCAGCTTGAGGTCGTTGCGCTCGTAGCGCATCAGGCGGTAATTCTCCTGGCCGACCGTGCCTTCCACGCGAAAACCGTCGTTGAGCCCGAGGTAACGTTCGACGCCGTTCGCGTCGTGATACAGCTCGCCGTCCGCCGCCGTAATCACGTTGATGTGCGCCGCTGCGTCACCCGCCGTCGTGCGTTCGCTCGCGATGAACATCTTCTTGAAATGCGTGCCGTCGTCGCTCATCTCGCCGACGTACATGACGCCGTCATTGTTCGGCAGTTCCACGAAGCGCCCCGGCTCGAGTCCCGCCACGATCAGCGAGCGGCTTGCTTCCTCCTGCAGCGTCTGCGACTGGCGCACGGCCGCCGGCGCGAGCCAGAACGAAATCAGCGCCATCACGAACATCAGCGGCACGGCCAGCAGCAGAAGCGGACGCACGAGCCCGGTGATCGACAGGCCCGACGCGGCGAACACCGCCATCTCGCTTTCCCGATACAGCCGTCCATATGCCAGCTGCACGCCGAGGAACGCGGCAAGCGGCGCCAGCAGCGTCAGCGAATCGACGGTGCGCAGGCCGATCAGCGCCATCAGCAGGTCGGCGGCGATGCGGCCGTGCGCGATCTTGTTGAGCAGGTCGGCCACGGTCGCGCCGACCGTGACGAGCAGCAGGATAGAGACCGCCGCAAGGAAGCTCGCCAGCAGTTCGCGTACCAGGTAACGATCGACGATTCGCAGCATGGACAGTTTGGTTGAAGTAAACTAGCGGCCGCACAGTGCGCTCGTTCGCGGAACGCGCGGGGCACCCGCTCCGCCCGCCCGGATCCTGCGCGCGCCGTGCACGCCTTGCGTCGCGGCGCATTGGAAAACACGCCGTGTTCAGACTTTCTCAAGTTTAGCGGCCTTTGAGGCCTGTCCGCTCCTTTTTCAGCCGGGAAGTACATGACCATCACGTTCAGCATCACCGATCAATCGGCAGAGACCGCAACCGCCGCGTGCATCGTCGTCGGAGTTTTCGAAGAGCGCATGCTCACCGTCGCCGCGGCGCGCATCGACGAGAAATCCGGCGGCGCAATCAAGCGCCTGATCGAAGGCGGCGACATCACCGGCAAGGTCGGCAGCAGCCAGCTGTTGTTCGCGTTGCCCGGCGTTGCCGCCCCGCGCGTGCTCGTCGTCGGCCTCGGCGAGCAGAAAAAATTCGATGCCGCGCGATTCGTTCGCGCCAGCGCGGACGCCGCGCGCGCACTCAAGGCGTTGCCGATCGAAGCCGCGGTATCGTACCTCGTCGAAGTCGACGTGCCCGGCCGCGATGCCGCCTGGGCCGTTCGTGCAGCGGCACTCGCGACCGACGCGCAGGCGTACAGGTACAGCGCGACGTTCAAGCCGCGCGAGAAGTCCAAGTCGCCGGAATTCGCCGCGTTGGCGTTCGCCGCGCCGGCGGATGCCGCTGCCGGGCTCGGCGCGGTCGATGCGATTGCCGGCGGCGTGCGCTTCGCGCGCGAACTCGGCAACCTGCCGCCGAATATCTGCACGCCGCAATACATCGGCGAACAGGCGCAGAAGCTGGCGGCCGACCACGCCGGCGTCACCTGTGAAGTGCTCGACGAAACCGACATGCACGAGCTCGGCATGGGCGCGCTGCTCGGCGTCGCGCAGGGTTCGGCGAACGCGCCGAAGATGGTCGTCCTGCAATGGCGCGGCGGCGCCGAGGCGGACAAGCCGTTCGCACTGGTCGGCAAGGGCGTCACGTTCGACACCGGCGGCATCTCGATCAAGCCGAGCGGCGGCATGGAGGAGATGAAGTTCGACATGTGCGGCGGCGCGACGGTTCTCGGCGCGTTTCTTTCCGCGGTCGAGCTCAAGCTCGCGATCAACCTGGTGTGCGTCGTGCCGGCCGTGGAGAACATGCCGGGCGGCAAGGCGCAGCGGCCGAGCGACGTCGTCACGACGATGTCGGGCCAGACCGTCGAAGTGCTGAACACGGACGCCGAGGGCCGCCTGATCCTGTGCGACGCGCTGACCTACGTGCAGAAGTTCAAGCCGCAGGCCATCATCGACGTCGCGACTCTGACCGGCGCGTGCGTCGTCGCGCTCGGCAAGCACGCCTCGGGACTGATGAGCAAGGACGACGACCTCGCAGCGCAGCTGCTCGCCGCCGGCGAGGCGACACTCGATCGCGCCTGGCGCCTGCCGCTGTGGGACGACTACCAGAGCCAGCTCGACACCGGCTACGCCGACATCGCGAACATCGGCGGCAAGTACGCCGGCGCGATCACGGCGGGTTGCTTCCTGTCGCGCTTCACCGAGGGCTTCCGCTGGGCCCACCTCGACATCGCCGGCACCGCCTGGGAAGACGGCCGCAAGGGTTCGGCGACCGGACGGCCGGTGCAGTTGCTGGTGCAGTGGTTGATGGATCGGCAAGGATAGAAAGCGGGAGAGGGGAGAAGGGAGAAGGGAGAAGGAGAGCAAATTCGCTCGCCGCCTCCCTCTCCCCTCTCCCCTCTCCCTTCTCCCCTAAATGCCTCGCGCCGACTTCTACCTGATCGACAAGCCGCGCTTCCGCGACGATCCGCTGTTGCTCGTCTGCGAACTGGCGCGGCGTGCGTTCGACAGCGGCCAGCGCACGCTGATCCTCGCGCGTTCATTCGACGAGGCCGAGCAGCTCGACGAGAAGCTCTGGGAATTCGACCCCGACGCGTTCGTGCCGCACCAGATCGCGGGCGACGACGACGATGCGATCACGCCGGTGCTGATCGCGACGCCGGAATCGCAGACGTCCGATCGCGCGCTCGTCATCAACCTGCGCGACGAGTGCGCGCCGGGATTGTTCGAACGCGTGCTCGAGGTCGTGCCGGCCGATGAGGGTCAGCGCCTCGGTTCGCGCAAGCGCTGGGCGACGTACAAGGCAGCCGGGTTTGAGGTCGCCAAGCACGACATGTGAGACCCTTCAATGCCTGTCGTCGGCTGGTCGGCGTGGGCGACACGTCGCGACTCAATTCTGACTCTGTTTTCCTTCAAACATCCGGGGTCGCGGGTTTGAAGCCGAGCAGCTTGTGGTGCACGGCCTCGCCGTAGTCAGTGATCAGCAACACTCCGTTCAGGCGCAGGTCGTCGGCGAGTTCGCGCAGGTGCTGATCGGCGCCGCGGCGGAGCGCCTCGAGTTCCGGATCGTTCGCGTCAACTGCACCCGCGATCGAGAGCTGCAGGCTGCGGTGGAACTCGAAATACCCCTGCAGTCGGCGCACGGAGTCGAAAAATTGTGCAAAGCGCACGCGCTCGTCAACGCTGTTGCAGGCCTGCATGAACTGGGCTTGCACTGCGTCCCAAACGGCGAGTTCCAGCTCGGTGTGAATAAGTTCCATGCGCTTGCGCCGGTCTACCCGGGCGTGCAGCCGCTTGGCCTCGGCCGCGTTCTTGGCCACGCTGCCCAGCACGGTGTGCCGAGCGCGCTCGCCCTGGCGTGCGCGCTCCTGCTCACGCAGGGTCTCTTCGTGCGCCTCGCGCCGTCGATCGCTGAGCAGTGCGAGCCAGACACCGACGAAGACGCCGACAATGCCCGCCAGCGTCTGTACGCCAAAATCGAGAAGGACCTGAATCACGACGGCATCGCCGCGTGATTGAATGAGGGTCTCAGATGGAGGCCGTTGCGGTCGTCGGGTCGATCGTGCGCGCGACCAGCGCGACACTGCTGACCGGAATTCCACAAAGGCGGCCGTGCTCGCGGATCAGTTCTTCATCGTCTGCGAGGTACACGCAGTAGACCTTGTCGCCCGTGACATAGCTCTCGATCCACTGAATCTCGACACCCAAGTCGGCGAGCACGCCTATTGATTTGCGCGCCACTGCTTGAAGTTCGGACCAGCCCATTTTCCCTGCCCCGGGTATGAACCGCTCGACAACGTACTTTTTCATGGCAGTAACCGCTCTCCACCGCATCCGCGACAAGAACGCCACATCGGTGGCATGGCACAGCCACGCGAAGGCATCCTAATGTAACACGGCAATCAGTAACGGAGGCACCGTTTCGCTGCGAAGCCATCACGTGGCGCCCTGCCGCTTTCAGGGGTGGCTTTGCAGGGTGCTTTCGTCGTGGCCGCCGATGAGGATCAGCGCCTCGGTTCACGCAAGCGCTGGGCGACCTGCTAGGCAGCCCGATTCGAGCTGAAGAAATTCGACATGTAGCTGCGGTCCACGCGGACGCGTCGTGTCTGCTACGGCTTTGCGCCTATTGCGATCGGCGTCTGCGGCGTGTCGATCAGCTTCTGGAAGCGCGGATCCTTGCGCAATGGATCCCACACCGGATCGAGATTCAGTATCGCCGGCGTGACGACATGGCCGGCCGGCATCGCGAACAGTTGCTGCAGCGCCTCGATCGCCACGTCTTTCGCACCGACGCGTGCGCAGATCTGTGCCAGCTTGTGCAAATAAACCGGCCCGGTGAACGCGTCGAGGTTCGCCGGCATCAGCGCCGCGCCCTTGCGTCCCTCGGCGATCGCTTCGTCGGTCAATCCGAGCCCGGCGCTGGCCAGGCCTAGCGTGGCGTGCAGGTCGGGACTCTGGGGCGCGGCACGAAGAGCGGCCTGCGTGCTTTCGCGTACCTGCGTGTACAGATCGCGGGCCTTCGCGGCATCGCCCGCCGCCGCGCGGGCCTGCGCGAGGAACAGCATGCGCGGCAGCACGAGATTGCCGGCCTCGGTCCAGTCGTCGGCGGTGTTCGATTCGGCGACGCGGATCGCGGCTGCGTAGTCGCGCGACCACCAGTGCAGGCGAAAAAGCCAGCTGACATTGCCGGTGTAGGCGTCGCTGCCGGGCGTCAGCGATTCCAGCGCGGCGCGCAATGTCGCGAGGTCGCCTTTCCAGTACAGCAGCGTCTCTGCGTGACGGACGCGCGCGGCGCCGGGATCGCTGGCCAGCTCGATGGAATGCGTCTGCGCCTTTTCCGACTCGGCGAAACGGCGCAATTGCAGGTATATCTCGCCGAGCAGGAAGTGCGGAATGCTCGCGCGCGGATTGAGCGACGCGGCCTCGCGATAGCCGGAGATCGCCTGCTCCCAGTGCGCCTGGCGCCGCGCGATCGACGCGTTCATCAGCACGAACTCGGCGTTGTTCGGCTGCGCCTTGCGCGCAATGTCCAGATGCTGGATCGCCTTGGCGTATTCGCGGAAGCCCCAGTAGTCGTACAGCGCGAGCGCGTAGTGCGCCTCGGCCAATCCGGGCTGGATCGCCAGCGCCTGCTCCGCCGCGGACTTCGCGGCTGCCAGGCGTGCCGCGCTGCGGTCCGGCGCGAACCAGTACATGTTCATGTGAGCAGTTGCCAGGTCCGCATCAGCGAGCGCAAATCCCGGATCCTTCGTTCGCGCCTGCTCGAACAGCGCGATAGCTTGCGGCATTTCCGTCGCGGTCAACGCAAACTGATCCGTGGCGCGGTTGAAGTACACCTTGCCGCGCAGATACAGGTCATGCGCTTCGGGATTGCGCGTCGCAACCGCCCCGACCTGCGCAATCTCCTCGGGCAGGAGTTTCGCCTTCAGCACCGTGGCGACCTGCTCGGCGACGTCGCGCTCGACCGCGAAGATGTCCTTGAGCTCGCGATCGTAACTGTCTGCCCACAGATGGCCGTCCGTCTGCGTATCGATCAATTGCAGCGTGATGTGCACCCTGTCGCCCGCGCGCTGCACGCTGCCTTCCAGCACCGCAGCGACTCCGAGCTGCCGGCCGACCGTTTTCAGGTCCTCGGGATGACTCGCGTAATGTTCGGTCGACGTGCGCGAAATGACCTTCAGGTCGCCTATTCCCGCCAGGCGCGTCAGTATCTCGTCGCGCATGCCGCTGGCGAAATAGGCATTCGACTTGTCATCACTGAAGTTCTCGAACGGCAGCACGGCGATCGACTTTGCCGGGATCGCAATCGCGTCTGACGCGGAGTTGCGGGCGTTTGCGGCCGGCGACGCTTCGCGAACAGCCGCTGCATCGGTGTCCCGCGACCCCGCCGCGACGCGCCACAGGAAACCTCCGCCGATCGCCAGCAGCAACGCGAGGATCACGACCTCGGTGCCGCTGACGCGCTGCGCGCCGCGTTCGCCGTGATACCAGGCGAGCACGAGCGCCGCGAAGAATCCGACCGTCAGCGCGACGATCGCGACGCGTTCGGCGACTTCAGGCCAGCCGAAACGCTGCGCGACGATGTCCATCACCTGGATCAGGGCGAATGCGCCCGCGACATACGCCAGAGACCATTGCACGAGCTTGCGCCGGCGCAGGCGCTGGATGAAATCAGCCATGCGGCGCCGCACCGGCTGCGCTGTCGCCCTGCCTGATCAGCGCGTCGAGGCGCGGATCCTTGCGCAGCGGATCCCAAGCCGGATCGATCCGCAGCAGCGCCGACGACATGCACAGGCCCGCGGGGATCGACATGAGCTGCTTCAGGAGCGCGAACGCCTGGTCGTTTTCGCCGACGCTCGCATAGAGCTGCGCGAGGTACGCCGCATACTCCGTGCCGGCGAATGCGTCGCGGCTGATCGGCAGCAACTCGACGGTTCGGCGGCCTTCGCTGATCGCCTCGTCCTTCAGGCCGAGGCCGGCAGTTGCGAGGCCCAGCGCGATATGCAGATCCCAGTCGTCCGGACGCGCGCGTACCTTCGCCTGATATTCCTCGCGGATCGCGGCGAACAGTGCCTTGGCCTTGACGTCCTCGCCCATTGCGGAATATGCCCACGCGAGCTTCATCGTCCGCGGCAGGACGGAATTGCCGCGTGACATCGTCCAGGTCGGCGCGGTGCTCTGCTCGGCGACTTTCGCCGCGGCCGCGAAGTCACGCGACCACCAGTACAAGTCGAAGAATGCGGAGCGGCTCGCGCGGTACGCATCGCTCTCCGGCGACAGCGCCTCGAGCGCTGCGCGCAGCGGCGCGAGATCGCCTTTCCACAGGACCGAGTTCTGTCCGCGCCGGATCTGCGACAGCGCCGGGTCGGCGGACAGCTGCGCGGCGCGCGCGTAGGACTGGTCGGCCTCGGCATAGCGGCGCAGTTGCGCGTAGGTCTGGCCGAACTCGAACGGCGGGCTCGCATTGCGCGGATCGAAACTCCGCGCCTGTCCGGTGCCCTCGAGCGCCTCGTCCCACTTGCCCTGGCGGCGCGCGATCGCTGCACCGATCTGGGCGACGTCGTAGTTGTGCGGCATCACCTTGCGCGCGAGAGCGAGCTCCTGGCGCGCGTGGTCGTACTCGCGGAACCCCCAGTACCAGTAGAACGCGAGCGCGAAGTGGCCTTCACCGAGTTCCGGCTGCAGCGCCAGGGCCTGGTCGGCGGCGTCCTTCGCAGCCTTCAACCGCGCATCGACGCGGTCGGGCCCGAAGAAATACATGTACATGTGTGCCCTGCCGAGCAGCGCCGCGGCGAGCGCGAACTTCGGATCCCTTGCGATCGCCTTCTGCAGCAGGTCGATGGCTTGCGGCATGACGACCGGCGTCAACGCGTATTGATCGTTGGCGCGGTTGGAGAACGCGAGCGCTCGCAGGTACAGGTCGTATGCCTCGGCGTTCTGCGTCGGCACGCTGGCGACGCGCGCGGCTTCCTCCGGCATCAGCGTGGCTTTCAGCGCGCCGGCGACTTTTTCCGCGACGTCACGCTCGACGGCGAAGATGTCCTTGAGCTCGCGGTCGTAACTGTCGGCCCACAAGTGGCTGTCGGTGAGCGTGTCGATCAGCTGCAGGTTGATGTGCACCGCATCGCCGGATTTCTGCACCGTTCCTTCGAGCACCGACGCGACGCCGAGTTGCAGACCGACGGCTTTCAGGTCGGCCGGGCGTGCTTCGTACTGCGCCGTCGACGTGCGCGAGATGACCTTCAGGTCGTGGATGTTCGCCAGGCGCGTCAGGATCTCGTCCTGCATGCCGGTCGCGAAGTAGGCATTGGCCTTGTCGTCGCTGAGGCTCTGGAACGGCAGGACGGCGATCGACTTCGGCGGGATCGGCGCGGTCGGCGCAGGTGACTTCGCCGCCGCGGCAGGCTGCACCGGCGCGTCCGCAATTGCCGCATCGCCGGCGCGCTTGCCGCCGCCGACGAGCAGCATCAGTCCGCCGCCGATGCCGAGCAGCAGCGCGAGGATCATCAGCTCGGTGCCGCTGATGCGCTGCGCGCCGCGCTCGCCGTGATACCAGGCGAGCACGAGCGTGACGAAGAAGCCTACCGCGAGCGTGACGATGACGAATCGCTGCACGGAGTCCGGCAAGCCGAACCGCTGTGCGACGATGTCGCCGACCTGGATCAGCGCGAACGCTGCTGCCAGATAGGCCAGCGACCACTGGACCAGCTTGCGGTCGCGCAGTCGCTGCAGGAATTCATCCATGCGGCGGAATGCTCACGGGGCTTTCGCCGAGCTTCAGCAACGCGTCGAAGCCCGGATCCTTGCGCAGCGGATCCCAGACCGGATCGAGCTTGAGGAGTGCAGGCGAAATTGATCCGCCGCTCGGTACCGCGAGCGCATCGCGCAGGTGTCCGAACGCCGCTTCGCGCTCGCCGACGCGCACCTCGAGTTGGGCCATCCATACGAGCATCGACCCGCCGCTGAGCACGTCGCGGCTGACCGGAAGCAATTCGAGCGCGCGCCGGCCTTCGCGCAGCGCGTCGGCCTTCGCGCCGGCCCCGGCGTCGGCGAACGCAACCGCGAGATGCAGGTCCGCCGCGTCCGGCCGCTGCCGCAACGCTTCGATCGCGGCACTCTTCACTCGCGCGTGGGTTGCGCCGGCGCGCTGGTTGTCGCCGGCGGCTTCGTATGCCCAGGCAAGGTACAGCTCGCGTGGCAGCACGACGTTGGCCGAATCCGACCAGTCGCCGGCCTTGTCGCCCTCGGCGACGCCGATCGCCTTCGCGAAGTCCCGCATCCACCAGTACGTCAGGTACAGGCTCGTGGCGTTGCCGGCATACGCATCGCTGCCGGGAGTCAGCGCCTGCAACGCCGCGTGCAACGGTTCTGGATCGCCCTTCCACAGGACCACGTTGAACGTGTGCGTCACGCGCTCGTCGGTCACGTCCGGCGCAATCGCGACGGACTGGCCGAATGCCTTGTCGGCTTCGGCGTAGCGGCGCAGGCACTGATAGGTGAAACCGAGCTGGTCGAGCGGAAACGAACTGCGCGGATCGAACAACGCCGCGCGCTGGAACCCGGCCAGCGCCTCGTCCCACCGGCTCTGGCGCCGCGCGACAGCGGCCTGGATCGACGCAACGTCGGAACTGTTCGGCAGCGATTGCCGCGCGAGGTCGAGCTGCTCGCTCGCGGCGGCGTAGTCGCGATGGCCCCAGTAGTGGTACTTCGCGAGCGCCTCGTGCGCCTCGCCGAGGCCGGGCTTCAGGGCCAACGCGTGGTCGATCGCCGTCTTGGCGGCGACCAGCCGTTCATCGCTGCGATCCGGCGCATAGAAATACATGCGGATGTGCGCGTCGCCGAGCATCGCGCTGGCCAATGCGAACTGCGGGTCGGCCGCCTGGGCCTGTTCGAGCAGCGCGATCGCCTGCGGCATTTCCGCGGACGTCAACACATCCTGGTCGTGCGCACGGTTGAAGTGTTCCATCGCGCGCAGATACAGGTCGTACGCGGCCGTGTTCGTCGTCGGCACCGCGGCGACGAGCGCGGCCTCCTGCGGCTTGAGCTGCGCCTTCAGCGCCTCGGCGATGCTCTGCGCGACGTCGCGCTCGACGGCGAAGATGTCCTTGAGCTCGCGATCGTAGCTCTGCGCCCACAGGTGGCCGTCGTTGCTGGTGTCGATCAGCTGCACGTTGATGTGGACGTTGTCGCCGACCTTCTGCACGCTGCCTTCGAGCACCGTTGCGACATCGAGCTGCTGGCCGACGGTCTTCAGGTCGGTCGGATGACTGCTGTACTTCTCGGTCGACGTGCGCGAAATCACCTTGATATCGTGGATGCCGGCCAGGCGGGTCAGAATCTCGTCCTGCATGCCGGTCGCGAAGTAACCGTTGGACTTGTCGTCGCTGAGGTTGTCGAACGGCAGCACGGCGATCGATTTCGCCGGTGGCGCGGCAGTCGTCGCTTTCACCGCCGCGGGCTCGCTTTGCGTCGCGTGCATTCCGGACTGGCGCCACAGCAGCAGCGCGACCGCGACCCCCAGCGCACCGATGACGATCGCGTTGAGCGTGCGCCCGACATTGCGGTGCTGTTCCGGCGGCCGGGCGGCCGGCGAGTCGGCCGGCTCCGTGCGGCGTATGCCGTCCGGCGTAAGTTCGAACGCCCAGGCGAGGATCAACGCAAACGGGAAGCCCAACGCGAGCAGGGCGATGCAGACGCGCAGGACCCAGTCGGGAGCACCGAGCGCCGGGAAGACGATCGAGGCGAGTTGGAGCAGCAGCCATGCGGCGACCGCATAGGCGATTGCGACGCGCACGACATGGCGTCGGCGCAATTCGTAAAAAAACCCGTGCCCCTGTGTCATCCAGCCTCGCTCCGGGATCGAGCGCCGAGCGCGCGATGCCGCATGGTAACCGAATTGCGTGTCGCTTCGGATCGGCTGCGATTCGCGGCCACGCGTCGCCGGAACCTGCCCGTCGAACCACGCCGCTTGTTCAGGATCGGCCGTGGCGAGCGCATGCGTTCGCGAGTTCGGCGCCGACGCGCACGTTGTTCAATGCCAGGGCGCGGTTCGCGCGAATCGATGCCCCGCCCGTTGCGCGCGCGAGTTCGGACAACAGGAACGGCGTCAGCGCCTTGCCGCCGATGCCTTGGCTCTGCGCCGCGGCGATCGCGGCTCCGATCGCCGCGTTGATCCGGTCGGCCGGCAGCGCATCGGCGGCCGGGATCGGATTCGCGACAAGCACACCGCCGTGGCCGAGTTGCCAGCGCACGGCGAGGATGCGCGCAAGCTCGTCCGCAGAATCGCATCGATGCTCGAGACGCAGGCCGGAGCCGCGCGTATAGAACGCCGGAAACTCGTTGGTGCCGTAGCCGATCACGAGCGCGCCGAGCGTTTCCAGCACCTCGAGCGTCCGCGGCAGATCGAGGATCGCCTTGGCACCGGCCGAGACGATCGCGATCGGCGTGCGCGCGAGTGTCGTCAGGTCACTCGACACATCGAGCGCATCGCCGCGATGGACGCCGCCGATGCCGCCGGTCGCGAACACGCGGATGCCGGC
>Ga0070668_100003699_pt1 | contig 11292 bp, 11 predicted proteins | sample KBSS43metaG_FD_64661 | JGI IMG/M metagenome (GOLD analysis project Ga0070668, IMG submission 64661) | Switchgrass rhizosphere microbial communities from Kellogg Biological Station, Michigan, USA - KBS S4-3 metaG | ecosystem: Host-associated > Plants > Roots > Rhizosphere > Soil ... | reverse complement strand
CCTCCGACGACATCCTGGTGCGGCGCTACGAGCAGAATCGCCGCAGTCATCCGCTTCAGGGCAATCAGACACTGGCCGAAGGAATTACCGCCGAGCGCGCCATGCTCGCGCCCGTCCGCGCCGTCGCGGACCTCGTCATCGACACGTCGACGTTGTCGGTGCACGAACTGCGGGCGAGCATCGAGCGGGCGTTCGGTGGCGAGGCCGTCGCGCACACGGCCGTGACCGTCGAGTCGTTCGGGTACAAGTACGGATTGCCGATGGATGCCGATACCGTGATGGACGTCCGGTTCCTGCCGAACCCACACTGGGTCGACGAACTGCGCCCGCACACCGGGCAGCACGAGGCGGTCAGGGACTACGTTCTCGGGCAACCGGGGGCAGCGGAGTTCATCGACACATACCATCGGCTGCTGGACGTCGTCATCGACGGCTACCGCCGGGAGGGAAAGCGATACATGACCGTCGCCATCGGGTGCACGGGCGGTAAGCACCGCAGCGTCGCGATCGCGGAAGCGCTCGCCGCCCGGTTGCAGGGTGGTGACCAGTTGACGGTGCGCGTGTTGCACCGCGACTTGGGGCGCGAATGAGCACGCGCATCGTCGCCCTCGGTGGAGGGCACGGACTGTACGCCACGCTGTCGGCCGCGCGGCGGCTCACGCCGCACGTCACCGCGGTGGTGACGGTCGCCGACGACGGCGGCTCGTCGGGCCGGCTGCGCAGCGAGCTGGACGTCGTGCCGCCCGGTGATCTGCGAATGGCCTTGGCGGCGTTGGCATCCGACACCCCGCACGGCCAATTGTGGGCCACCATCATCCAGCACCGATTCGGTGGCAGCGGTGCGCTTGCCGGTCATCCGATCGGCAATCTACTGCTGGCCGGGCTCAACGAAGTGCTGGCCGATCCGGTCGCCGCGCTAGACGAGCTTGGCCGCATGCTTGGGGTCAAGGGCCGCGTATTGCCGATGTGTCCCATCGCACTGCAGATCGAGGCCGACGTCGCAGGCCTGGAGTCCGATCCGCGGATGAGCAGGGTGATCCGCGGGCAGGTGGCGGTCGCCACGACGGTGGGCAAGGTGCGCCGAGTGCGGCTGCTACCCGGCAATCCGCCCGCGACCCGGCAGGCGGTCGACTCGATCATGTCGGCCGACCTGGTGGTGCTTGGCCCCGGTTCGTGGTTCACCAGTGTGATCCCGCACGTCTTGGTGCCCGAGTTGGTGTCCGCACTGCAGGCGTCGCGGGCGCGTCGCGCGTTGGTGCTCAATCTGGTGGCGGAACCGGGGGAGACGGCGGGCTTCTCCGCCGAACGCCACATTCACGTGCTGGCACAACATGCGCCGGGATTCACCGTGCACGACATCATCGTCGACGCGGCCCGTGTGCCGGGTGAACGCGAACGCGAACAACTCAGACATACCGCCGCCCTGTTGGATGCCAGAGTTGAGTTTGCTGACGTGTCTAGACCTGGTACACCTTTACATGACCCGGCCAGGTTGGCCGCGGCCTTGGAGCGCGTGCGGCTGCGCGGCAGCGCGCCTGCGAGCACGCTTCGGGAGCCGACGGTACCCACGTCCGCTACACGGTCGGTCGACGAGAGGTGACGGTTTCGTGGCGATGACAGCCGAGGTCAAGGACGAGCTCAGTCGTCTGGTCATCAACCAGGTGAGTGCGCGTCGGGCCGAAGTGGCGTCTCTGTTGCGGTTCGCCGGTGGGCTGCACATCGTCGCCGGGCGCGTCGTCGTCGAGGCGGAGGTCGACCTCGGGGTCATCGCGCGACGCCTACGCAAGGACATCCACGACCTGTACGGCTACAACGCGGTGGTGCACGTGCTGTCGGCCAGCGGTCTTCGCAAGAGCACCCGATACGTCGTGCGGGTGGCGCAGGACGGCGAGGCGTTGGCACGACAGACAGGTCTGCTGGACCTGCGTGGTCGCCCGGTGCGTGGGCTGCCAGCCCAGGTGGTGGGTGGAAGCGTTGCCGACGCCGAAGCTGCTTGGCGCGGAGCGTTTCTCGCGCACGGGTCGCTCACCGAACCGGGCCGCTCGTCGGCATTGGAGGTCAGCTGCCCCGGGCCGGAGGCGGCGTTGGCGCTCGTCGGTGCGGCCCGTCGGTTGGGCGTCAGCGCGAAGGCGCGCGAGGTGCGGGGAAGCGATCGCGTCGTCGTTCGCGACGGCGAGGCCATCGGTGCGCTGCTGACCCGGATGGGCGCACAGGACACCCGACTGGTGTGGGAGGAGCGCCGGCTTCGCCGCGAGGTGCGGGCCACGGCGAACCGGTTGGCGAACTTCGACGACGCAAACCTGCGCCGGTCGGCGCGCGCGGCGGTGGCGGCGGCGGCGCGGGTCGAGCGGGCGTTGCAGATTCTCGGCGATACCGTGCCCGATCACCTGGCCACGGCAGGCAAGTTGCGCGTGGAGCATCGGCAGGCGTCATTGGAGGAGTTGGGCCGGCTGGCCGACCCACCCATGACGAAAGACGCTGTGGCCGGCCGTATTCGGCGACTGCTGTCGATGGCAGATCGCAAGGCCAAGCAGGATGGGATCCCCGACACCGAGTCGGCCGTCACCCAGGATCTGCTCGACGACGCCTAGCCTGCACCGCGGCTCCCGGCTGCGTCAGGCGGCGATCACAGTCGGATGCTGCAGCGGATTGGCCGCCGGATTGCTGGCCAGCGCGTCGAGCACCGCCGCCCAAGTGACTGGACTCGTGATGATGTTCGCGTGACCGAGGACCAGACCCGGATTGCCGTCCTGAAGGACGATGTTCGTCACGTTTGGTCCGTGTAGAGCCTGCTGGGTGTACGGCGTGACGACCTCGTCGTTCATGCTGGCGATCGTGGTGTAGAGCACTGGCGAGCGAGTATCGCCGTTGCCGTAGACCTCCTGCTGGAACGGCGAGGTGACCGCCTGCTGGTACAGGGCAGGCCCGATGCTATTGGCAATGTCGACGAACAACGGTCCAAGGAACGGCAGCGATTGCAACGCGATGAGGCCGTCGAGATCGGTGCCGTGATTGCTCGGCGCTATGCCGATGAGCTGCGAAACCTTGGCCGCACCACCAAGATTGTTGATGTAGTACACGGGCAGGATGCCGCCGCCCTGAGAGTGACCGATCAGGATGACCTTCGGGGCACCCGTTTCGTCGAGCACTCTCTGCACCTCGGCGGCGAGCTGCACGCCGGACCGCCTGATGTCGTCGATGGACTGAATGGGGAAGTTCGGGTCCGAGGTGACGTTGCCGTAGTTGAAGGTGTAGACCTTGTAACCCGCGTTGGCCAGCACGGGCGCTGCGACCGACCAATTCTCGCCCTGGGTCGCAATGGTCCCGTTGAGCAGAATGACGGGTAGCGGATGAGCGGGTGTGACGTAGATCGATTCGTCGTTCGCGCCTGCCGGGGCTTTGGTCGGATTGAAGAAGCCCAGCCCGTCGAGGATGCCGTAGTTGACGGTGAACCGGCCGTCGGAGGGATCGATCAGCGGCCCCCCGACGAGCGTGCGGCCAACGGCGGCAGCGGCATTGGCGACGGTGGTGGCGAGCAAGTAGGGCACGCCAAGGAAGCTGTCCTGTCCGAAGGCATGCGCGACGGTGTTCGCGACCGTGTGTATCGCCGATACCGCGACCGTGCCCACGTCCGCGACCAACCCAGCCACCTGCAGGCCAAGCTGTGGTGGGTTGGCGCCGACCGGATCAGGCGCGGGCACGAGTGCAGCGGCGGTCGACGTCGCCGGGGCAGTGACGACCGGTGATCGGGCGCTGCGCACGTCCGGCGCAGCAGTGACCTTCGGCTCCGGCTCCGACTCGGGTGCGGCGGCCGTGGCCACGCTTGCCGACGGGCCGGGCCGTTTCGACTTGTTCGAGCGGTCGGGTGCCACCGGCGGCAGGTGCACCTCGTCGACCTCGGCCGCGCCGACGGCGGGAGGGCTTTCGTCGGGAACCGTGGGCTGCGAGGTTTCGGGCGTCGTCGTGTCGACGGCAGCTGGGGCCGCGGAGCTGGGCTTGGGATCGGAGCCAGTCGGGTCAGTGGTTCCGGTGGTCTTCGCGGGGTCGTTCGTGGTGTCGGCGGTGACGTGCGCTTCGGGAGCTTCGTGTTGGGATGGCTGACTCGACGTCGCACTCTTCTCCGAGCCTGGCGACCCCGACTGCTGGGACGTCGTCGCGCCCGGTTTTCCCTGTTCGCCACCCGGCGCAGATGGGTCGTCGTCGGCATGGGCCACACCACTGGCCAGGGCAATGGAGGTGTACAAGGCCAGGACGAACGCGGCGAGCAGGAGCCTGCACCACGCTTGCCATGCCGAAGTGCCGATCGTCAGCGAGCAAACGCGGCTACTGGACAAGTCAGGCCTCCCAACCCCAGCGTTTCGGACCATAGCCGCTCGGCCGGGCTACGTTTCGCGGTTTTGCACACACCGGCACCGAGTCAACCGGCTTAGGTTGGACGCATGACGACGCTGAGAGTCGGGGTGGCCTACCCGGACCCGCCGTTCAACGGCATGGGTGACGACCGCGGCGGATTGGACATCGACCTCATCGAGGCCATTGGCGCAGTGCTGGACGCGTCGGTGCGCTTGATCGCCTACGACGGTGCCGACTTCAACGGGATCTTCGACGCACTCGACGCGGGCGAGTACGACTGTGTCATCGCGGGCACCACCGTGACCCCCGAGCGTCGACGCAAGGCGGCGTTCGCACCGCCGTATCTGATTTCTGGCCAGTCGCTCGCCGTTGACACCAGGCGGCTACCGAGGGTCAGGTCGGTTGACGACCTCGACGGGTTAACGATCGGCGTCCAACAGGGCAACACCAGCCAGCCCATCGCCGAACGTCTCGTCGCCGAGGGCAAGGCCGCGGCCGTGCGCGTCTACGACTACGGCAGCATCAGAACCGCGCTGGCTGACCTGACGTCCGGCGGATGCGACGCGTTCATGAAATTGGCCCCGGTGTTGACCGAACTGGTCCGACCCTTCGTGGACGTAGAGGTAGTGCAGCAAGGCATTTCACGGGAGGAGCTCGCCATCGCGGTGGCGCTGGGCGACGACGGCACGTTGCAGCAGCTCGCGGGCGCCCAAGCCGGTCTCGAGGACGACGGCACGCTGCAGGGCATCCGGGCCAAATGGCTCGGCAACCCCTACCGCGATCAGGGCCTCACGGTGCATTGACCAGCCTGCGCGACGCGGAGCGCTCGCTACTAGGCTGACCGACGGGTAGTTCATCACCGACTAAGGAGACATTGGGTGACCATTCGCGTAGGCGTCAACGGCTTCGGTCGAATCGGGCGGAACTTCTTTCGAGCGCTCGACGCGCAAAAGGCTCTCGGCAACAACACCGACATCGAGATCATCGCGGTCAACGACCTGACGAGCAACGCGACGCTCGCTCACCTGCTGAAGTTCGACTCGATCCTGGGCCGGCTGCCCTACGAGGTCGGCCTCGAGGGTGACGACACCATCGTCGTCGGCGACATCAAGATCAAGGCGCTCGAAGTCAAGGAGGGCCCGGCGGCGCTGCCGTGGGGCGATCTCGGCGTCGACATCGTCGTGGAGTCCACCGGCATCTTCACCAAGGCCGAGAAGGCCAAGGGTCACCTCGACGCGGGCGCCAAGAAGGTCATCATCTCCGCGCCGGCCACCGACGAGGACATCACGATCGTGCTCGGCGTCAATGACGACAAGTACGACGGCAGCCAGAACATCATCTCCAACGCGTCGTGCACCACGAACTGCCTTGGCCCGCTGGCCAAGGTGCTGAACGACGAGTTCGGCATCGTCAAGGGCCTGATGACCACCGTCCACGCCTACACCCAGGACCAGAACCTGCAGGACGGCCCACACAGCGACCTGCGCCGTGCCCGCGCCGCCGCGCTCAACATCGTGCCGACCTCGACAGGTGCCGCCAAGGCCATCGGCCTGGTGCTGCCGGAGCTGAAGGGCAAGCTCGACGGCTATGCGCTGCGCGTGCCGATCCCCACGGGTTCTTGCACCGACCTGACCGCCGAGCTGGCCAAGCCGGGTAGCGCGGCAGAGATCAACGCCGCGATGAAGGCTGCCGCCGAGGGACCGCTCAAGGGCATCCTCAAGTACTACGACGCGCCGATCGTGTCCAGCGACATCGTCACCGACCCGCACAGCTCGATCTTCGACTCGGGGCTGACCAAGGTCATCGACAACCAGGCCAAGGTCGTGTCGTGGTACGACAACGAATGGGGCTACTCGAACCGCCTCGTCGACCTCGTCGCGTTGGTCGGCAAGTCGCTTTGAGGGCGAGCGAAGCGACGGGAAGAATGGGTTGACCGTGGCTGTTTCGACGCTCGAAGAGCTGCTCGCGGACGGCGTCGAGGGTCGGGGCGTACTCGTGCGCTCCGACCTGAACGTCCCCGTCGACGATGACGGCCAGATCACCGATCCCGGGCGCATCATCGCGTCCGTGCCCACGCTGAAGGCACTTTCCGACGCCGGGGCCAAGGTGATCGTCACGGCGCACCTCGGTCGCCCGAAGGGTGGTCCGGAACCCGAGTTCTCGCTGGCGCCCGTCGCGGCGGCGCTCGGCGAGCAGCTCGGCAGGCACGTCCAGTTGGCCGGCGACGTGGTCGGCACCGACGCACTCGCCCGCGCCGAGGGGCTGACCGACGGTGACGTGCTGCTGCTGGAGAACATCCGCTTCGACCCGCGGGAGACCAGCAAGGACGACGCCGAACGTCTGGCGCTGGCGAAGGCGCTCGTCGAACTCGTCGGTGATGACGGCGCATTCGTATCCGACGGGTTCGGCGTGGTGCACCGCAAGCAGGCATCGGTATACGACGTCGCGACCCTGCTGCCGCACTACGCGGGCACGCTGGTGGCCGCCGAGGTCAAGGTGCTCGAGCAGTTGACGAGCTCGACCGAGCGTCCGTACGCGGTGGTGCTCGGCGGATCCAAGGTGTCGGACAAGCTGGCCGTCATCGAGAACCTGGCCAAGAAGGCCGACAGCCTGATCATCGGCGGCGGCATGTGCTTCACCTTCCTTGCCGCGCAAGGGGTTCCGGTTGGCACCTCGCTGCTGCAGGAGGAGATGATCGACACCTGCCGCAAGCTGCTCGAAGACTACGGCGACGTGATTCACCTTCCGGTGGACATCGTCGTCGCCGCCGAGTTCTCAGCGGACTCGCCGCCGGAGACCGTCGACGCCGATCGCATCCCCGAGGGCAAGATGGGCCTGGACATCGGCCCCGGTTCGGTGCAGCGCTTCACCACGCTCCTGTCCAACGCCAGGACGATCTTCTGGAACGGCCCGATGGGCGTCTTCGAGTTCCCGGCATTCGCGGCGGGCACCAAGGGAGTCGCGGAGGCCATCGTCGCGGCAACGGCGAAGGGCGCGTTCAGCGTGGTCGGTGGCGGTGACTCGGCTGCGGCCGTGCGTCAACTCGGACTGCCCGAGGACGGGTTCTCGCACATTTCCACCGGAGGCGGGGCAAGCCTGGAATACCTTGAGGGCAAGACGCTGCCCGGCATCGAAGTACTGAACAGCTAGGAACCACACATGTTGCTCTTCGCCCGAGAGGCTCATCGCCGTGCCCCGTAAGCCCCTGATCGCCGGCAACTGGAAGATGAACCTCAATCACTACGAGGCCATCGCACTGGTGCAGAAGATCGCATTCTCGTTGCCCGACAAGTACTTCGACAAGGTCGACGTGACCGTCGTGCCGCCGTTCACCGATCTGCGCAGCGTTCAGACGCTCGTCGACGGCGACAAGCTACGCCTGACCTATGGGGCGCAGGACGTTTCGCAGCACGACTCCGGCGCCTACACCGGTGAGATCAGCGGCGCGTTCCTCGCCAAGCTGGGATGCACGTACGCCGTCGTCGGGCACTCCGAGCGCCGCACCTACCACCATGAGGACGATGCGCTGGTGGCCGCCAAGGCAGCGGCGGCGCTCAAGCACGGCCTGACGCCCATCGTCTGCATCGGCGAAGGACTCGAGATCCGTGAGGCCGGCGACCACGTCGCCTACAACGTCACGCAACTCAAGGGTTCGCTCGCCGGGCTGTCGACCGAGCAGATCGCCAAGGTCGTCATCGCCTACGAACCCGTGTGGGCGATCGGCACCGGCCGGGTCGCCAGCGCCGCGGACGCGCAAGAGGTCTGCGCTGCGATCCGCAAGGAACTCGCCGAGCTCGCGTCGGTCGACGTCGCCGCATCCGTGCGGGTGCTCTACGGCGGCTCCGTCAACGCCAAGAACATCGGCGAGCTCGTGGCGCAGGAGGACGTCGACGGCGCGCTCGTGGGCGGAGCCTCATTGGATGCCGAGCAGTTCGCGCAGCTGTCCGCGATCGCCGCAGGTGGCCCGCTTCCTTGATTTGGGCCAACGCCCGGTAGGCTAGTGGCCATGTATTTGGCGTTGCAGATCACCCTTATCGTCACCAGCCTGTTGGTGGTGTTGCTGGTGTTGCTGCACCGCGCCAAGGGTGGCGGCCTGTCGACGCTGTTCGGCGGCGGTGTGCAGTCCAGCCTGTCGGGCTCGACGGTCGTCGAGAAGAACCTGGACCGGCTGACCTACTTCGTCGTCGCCATCTGGGTCGTCTCGATCGTCGCCGTCGCGCTGCAGATCAAATACGGCGTCTAACTGGCCCGGGGGCCGGCGTGACCGCGTCTGAGCCCCGTCCGCAGCCTGGCGAGGGCTTCGTCATCATCACCGCGCGCAACCGCGCGTCCGGATTCCTGAACTGGCCGTTCAAGCCGATCATCTTGATCAACGGCCACCCATTGCCCGACCCCATTTGGGGCCGCAACGTCGTGCCGGCGCCGCCCGGGCAGTACCAGCTGCTCGTCACCGCGCCCTACTATTCCCCAAGCGAATTGGGCCCGCTCACCCTGCAACCCGGCCAGTGGCTCGAGCTCGAGTACAAGCCGCCGTTGGCGAAATTCGGCACTGGCCTGTTCGGCCCGCCGCCTCAGCGCAGTAAGAGCCAGCCCGCGGTGATCTGGGTGACGGCGCTCGTCGTCTTCTTCGTTGCACTGATCGTCATCGTGCTCGTGGTCGCCTTCTGAGCCACCGCGCGACGCCCAGCTGCCTAACCGTGGGGCAGCACCGTGACGGTGCGCTGGGCGGTGATGTCGGGTTGGCCGTCTTGCCGCACCGTGACCGTCACCGTGTGGACCCCCGGGCTGCGTGCCTTGACGTAGGTACCCGGGTCGTAGGAGTCACAGTTGGAGCTGTCCTTGGTCTCAGAGGTTCCCGGGCCTTCGATCCGTACCGTCGACGTGCAGCCGGATCTGACCTGGTCCGCCCCCGCGAAGGACTTCCAGAACACCTCGATCTGCTTGGCCCCGGTGTTGTCGGCCACGTAGGTGTCGCCTTCGACGCGATCGTAGGCCCACGTCGTCACCTCGACTCGGTCGATCTTCGTGTTGGCGGGCGACCGTTCCAGCTCGGTGTCCTCCGTCGGCTTGGCCGAGCTTCGCAACCGGAAGTCCTTCACCGAGTCTCGCGCGGCTTCCTGGAGTCCACTGGCGATGAAGTCCAAGAGTTGTTGCGGGAGTTCGGTCAGCAAGGCCGTGGCGATGCTCAAACGGTGAAGCGCCGCCAACTTCGACTTGTCAGCGCCGTTGGCGCCCTCCGCCTTGATCAGGCACTGCGCGATCCCACCGATCATGCCGTTCAGCTCTGCGGTGGTGACGTTTGCGTCGATGTTCGCCACGTTGACGCCGGTCACGAAGCAATCCCACGCCTCCGGGATGCCGTCGAATCGCTTCAAGTCGATTCCGAACATGCTGACCCCGGACAGCAGACTCTTGACGAGAATGCCATGCGGTTGCGGCATCATGCGGACATCACCCTTGGTGATCCCCGGGTTCAGCGTGAATCGCCCGCTGGACCGGCCGGCCAGCACCCCTTTGTTGTTGGGCATCAGCCCAACCACCAAGGAGCCCGCGGAATCCGAGAAGCTAAGGGGCTGTGTGACAACCCAATTCCCGCCGATGTCCTCCGGTGCCACCAAGATGGCATAGAACCCGCCGGTGGCGTTCTCGAAGTCGATGGCGATCGCGCCGTCGTCGTCGACTAGACAGCCGGCTATCGCGCCGGGGCTGACGGCGGTCAGCACGTACTCGGTGCCGTCGAGCGTCAGTTCGCTCTTCTCACGACATGGCGACGTCGAATCGCCGCGAAGAATTTCGAAGGTTCGTCCGATCCCATGCTCGATCGCCTTGAACACGTTGAACGCGCTGACCCAGAAGTCGGTGAGGTGCGTGACTTCCGCCGTGAGCGTCTTGGTGACCGGATCCCACTCGCCAGTGAACATGTCACGTTCGTTGGGGTCGGTCATCGACACCGATTCGACGACGGGCACAACCTCATCGGTCAGTTCGGCGACGAGGTCGGGGCGGTCCGACAGATCGAACTCCAACTGCACTGGGGCAGTGGGCTGAACCTTCCCGCCGTCCAGTTCGACGCTGATGGGCTTGGTGGCAAGCACGAGCGCCTCGGCTTCCGGGGCAGCGACGTCGCCGGCGCTGATCGTCAGCTGCAGGTCGCGGTCGGCGGGCGCCGCGGTGGCCTGTACCCGCACTCCGTCGACGACCGCGCTCACGTGCTCTTCCGACGGGGCAGTCGACGTGCTCGACGGGCCCGCGGCAGGAGGCTCGGCGGGTTTGGCCCCATCGAACACCCCACACGACGAGACCAAGAGCGCCACAACCGATACGACTGCCACCGCTTGCCGACGAATCACACTGCCCCCTCTGCCGGCTAAGCGCCAGTCACCTACGTCGTTCGATCCGAAGGTTCCCACACGTCGGTTCTCTTCGAGTCGAAATGCAAGGGTCCTGAAACACCCGTCGTCGTCGAACCAAGCCAGTTGCCACGCCTTTCGGGCGCAGCGCGGGCACGGCGTTTCCCGAAGCGCACAATGACGTGACGTGAGTCGTCGACTCGTACCGGCGCAGGGGTCTCCCTCGAACCTGGCCAGCTACCTCAGACAGGAGTCCCCAGAGTGGACAAGGCCCGACTCAGAGAGAACGCACGAATCGTCCGCACACTACGCGAGGAAGTCGGAGCGGCGGCGAAGAAGACGCACGAACGCACCGTCAAGGAGGTGCTGGAGAAGGTCGAGGACGCCCGCGCAAGAGGGGAGAAGCCGGACTTCGAGGTCGACGACAAGGTCGCACTCGATGAGGCCAGACAAATGCTGCTGTGGAACCTCGCGCAAGCCTTTCTCGACCTCACCGAGGAAATCGCCGGTGGCATCGACCAGGACCTTCCGCCGACTTAGTGCTGCGCTGCGGCTCGAACTTCCTACCCGAACGCGCTACGAGGCTTGG
>Ga0070668_100003698_pt1 | contig 11294 bp, 9 predicted proteins | sample KBSS43metaG_FD_64661 | JGI IMG/M metagenome (GOLD analysis project Ga0070668, IMG submission 64661) | Switchgrass rhizosphere microbial communities from Kellogg Biological Station, Michigan, USA - KBS S4-3 metaG | ecosystem: Host-associated > Plants > Roots > Rhizosphere > Soil ... | reverse complement strand
GGTACGGGTCTACGCCGACGCAATGGCGACGTGCGCTTACCGAGGCCGAGTAGATCCTAAGACTGACGCTCGCATACGCCCGGACGCGGCCAGAAGGTGGCATTGGAACCCTCCAGCGCATCGCGGACACTGCGCTGACATATCTGCCCACGTGCGGCGAGAGTCAATCCGCCGCGGGAGAATCATCGCGTCATCCGATCGGCAACACCAGCGACAACGTCGTACCGGATGCCGTCGGTTCGATCCGCAGATCGCCACCGATCGTGCGCGCGCGACCGCGCATGTTCGTCAGCCCGTAACCCCGGGCCGAGGCACTGCCGTCGAAGCCTTTGCCGTCATCGCTGACGCTGATCGAGACCCGACCGGCATCGACTGCAGTGGCGACACGGATGCGTCTCGCGTGGGCGTGTTTGAGCACGTTCGCGAACGCTTCTTGCAGGATGCGCAGGATGTGCAGCACGTTCTGCGGCGTCAGGCAGGCCAGCTTAGGCAAATCGCTGACCTGCCAGTCGAGCGCGATGCCGCTGGCCTTCAGTCGCGCCTCGAGGCGGTAGCGCAGATTGCCGAGCAGCGGCAGCAGTTCGGCGTCGGTCGGTTCGAGCGAATCGACCGCCAGGCGCAGGTCGTCGATGCAATCGCGCAAGGCGCCGGCGATTTGCTCGCGCGAAGCGCTGCCGTGCTCGACGACGCTCAACGTCGAGATCAGCTGTGCGCCGATGCCGTCGTGCATGTCGCTCATGATGCGGCGGCGCTCATCAGCGAGTGCCTGCTGGCGCGTCAGCGCCAGCACCTGTTCCGCTTGGCTGGCGAGCTCGGTACGCTTGGCCTGGACGCGCTGCTCGAGTTCGCCGTTGATCTGCTCGGCGTCCGTCAGCGACTGCGCGAAGCGGCGCGTGATGATCCAGCCCATGACGACGTACAGCGGTATCAGATGGGTTTGCATGATGTTGATGCCACCGGCATGGCCGACGCCGAACAGCATGACGGACACGTGCGCGAGCGTCGAATACAGGTGCCCGAGTGTGAGCAACGCGCTTTCGATGCCCGGCCGGCGGTACCAGACGTAGAGCATCAGCAGGAAGGGCAGCGCGAACATCAGCTCCCACAGCCTCACCCCGAACAACGACCGCCCGATGCCAAGCAGAGGGTGGCCGAACAGCTGCGGCGATTGATCGATGAGATAGATCGCCGCGCCCAGCAGATAGACCGCGCGCTCGGTGCGGGGCCAGCGCCAGCCGGCGAAGCGCAGGCAATAGATGAACAGCGCCGGCGTGCCGATCGCGAGCGTGCTGAACCAGATGATCTGGCTGGTGAAAGGCTGCGGCGCGAAGTCCAGATAGCCGAGGACATCGGCGATGACCAGCACCGCCGTCACCGCCGCCATGCCGAAGTAGCCGAACACCTCTTCGCGGCGGCGCCACCACCAGATCAGCAGCGTGCCGATGCTGATCGTCAGCGAGAATGCGGCCGCCATCTGCGTGAGCGTGGTATGGAGGAAGCGCTCCTTCTCGAAGGCCTGCGTCACTGCCGGCTTGTCACCGACGCCGACGCCCGCCAGCCAGCCTCGCTCGTTCGGCCCGACGCGCAGGCGGATCAGCAGCTCGTTGGCTCCCGCCTTCAACAGCTCGGCGCCGAAAACATGCAGCGCCGGCCCGGCCGGACCCGGTCGATCGGAATCCGTGTTCTGCCCGACCAGCTTGCCGTTGACATAGATGGCACCGTCGCCGCCTAGCCGCCTGGCCATCACGGCCTGCGGCCCCTCGGGCCGCGCCGGCAGTTCGAAGCGCAACCGATACCACGCAACACCGGACACGCCGGGCCGCGTCGTCGGCCAGTAGTCAGGGAGCGCTTGCGGTTGCCAAGCCGTCGAGTCCGGTAGCGGGTCCGCGGCGTCGCTGAGCACGATCTCGGCGCGATCGAGCACCTGCAGCCTGTCCTGTGCCCGGGCGTGGCCGGCCAGAACCAGCGCCAGCAGTGCGACGGCGAGGCGGTGCAGCACAGTGCGCACCGCTTCAGCCCCTCGGCAGAAGCAGCGACAACGTCGTGCCGGTCGGCGTCGGCATCACCAGCAGGTCGCCGCCGATCGTCTTCGCGCGGCCGCGCATCTTCGCGAGCCCCTGGGCCTTGCCGGCGTTTTCAGCCTGATCGACGTCGAAGCCGCGTCCATCGTCGACGACGTCGATCTTCACGCGCTCGGCATCGACGGCCGTGGCGACGCGGATATGCCGGGCCTGCGCATGCTGCACGATGTTCGTGAACGCTTCCTGCAGGATGCGCAGCAGGTGCAGCACGTTGCGCGGCGTCAGGCAGGTCAGCTTCGGCACCTCTCGCACCTGCCAGTCGAGCGCGATGCCGTGCGTCCGGAGCCGGTTTTCCAGCCGATAGCGCAAGTTGCCGAGCACCGACAGCAGATCGTCGTCGGTCGGCTGCAGCGAATCGATCGCGAGCCGCAGGTCGTCGATGCATTCGCGCAGCGCCGTCGCGACCTGCTGCGCCGTCGCGTCGCTGTGCTCCACCTTGCCCAAGGTCGAGATCAACCGCGCGCCCAAGCCGTCGTGCATGTCGGCGATGATCCGTTCGCGCTCCTCGCCGATCGTTTGCTCGCGTGTCAGCGCCTGCAACTTCCCCTGCTCGCGCTCAAGCTCGGCGTGACGCTCGGCGACGCGCTCCTCGAGGTTCACGTTGAGCGCGTCGGTCTCGTTGAGCGAGCGCACGAAGCGGCGCGTGAGGATCCAGCCCATCACGACGAACAGCGGGACGATGTGGGTATCGCCCAGGCTCAGTCCGTGGTGCGGCGGCGTCAACGAGCCGATCGTCAGTACTGTGACCGAGTACAGCGCGCAGAGCGCCAGCAGCAACGCTTCGCTGCTGCGCCGCTGCCACCATGCGCGCAGCAGCACGATCAGGCTCGCTGCGGGGATCGCCAAGTACAGCCCACCCATCGAGAGACTGCTCGCCAGCGCGAGCCAGCGCTGACCGGGGAAGAGGCCGTCGCCGGCAAACGACATCCACATCAGAAGCGCGTAGAGCCAGACGCCGCGTTCGACACGTGGCGAGCGCAAGCCCGCGAAGCGCAGGCTGAAGATGAACAGAAAGACCGTGCTGGCGAACCAGAACACCGCACACGCTGGCTGGTTGCCTAGCATCGGCCTCCAGTCGCCGATCGGCACGGTGGTGACGAGGAAGAGCGCATGGGTCAGCGCCGCCGCTGCGAAGTAGCCGTAGACCTCGTCGTGGCGCCGGTGCAGCCAAAGCACGAGCATGTACAGGCTGACCGTGGCCGAGAACACCGCGGCCATCTGCGACAGCGTGACGTGCATGAAGCGTTCGCGCTCCATCTCGGCTTCGAAGACCGCCCGTTCGCCGATGCTCACGGGATCGATCGCCTCCAACAGGCCTCGTTGAGACCACAGCCGGATGTACAGCGTGTTGCTGTCCGAGCGCAGTTGCTGCGGCTCGATGGTGACCAGCACCGGCGCGACGACGGGGTTGATGCGACCGAACACGCCCGTCGAGCCGACCAGCGCGCCGTTCAGGTAGACGGCACCGACGTTGCGCAGAAACGGCAGGTAGATCGCCGGCCTGGCCGGCACCGGCGGCGTCAACTCGAAGCGCAGGCGATACCAGCCGATGCCGCGCCGGCCGGCGTGCGCGGCGTCCCAGTCGTCCGGCAGCGATTGCGGCTGCCACGCAGCCGAGTCGGGCGGCGGCATAGTTGCGTCGCTGGCTACGAAGTCGGCGTGGTCCAGGCGCACCACCGCACCGGGTGCGTCGGCGGCGCGCGCGATGCATGCCGTCATAGCGATCAGGAGTGCGATCAGCAAGCGCACGGCGGGGGTGACCTTCGCGATGTCGTGGAAGTGCGCTGATCGTAGGCAGGAGCGTGACGAGGCGCATCACGTGAACACGTGATGAAGCCGGCCGTTATCGCCCGGCGAGCAGGCCCATCCTGGTCGCCTCGTAGACCGCCTCGCCGCGCGAGTGCACCGCCAACTTTTGGTAGATCTTTTTCACGTGCGCGGTGATCGTGTGCGGCGACACGCCGAGCAGCCGCGCGATCTCGGCGAAGTTGAAGCCCTTGGCGATCAGGCTCAGCACCTCGGATTCGCGTGCCGAGAGTCCGGCCTCTTCGGCGCCGTTGCCCGGCTGGGCCGTCGACGCCACGTTCGCCGTCGACGACGGCGAGGCGTTCGCCGTCGCGCCGATCGGCTTGAAGCGCTTCAGCAACTGCCGCGCGATGACCGGGCTGATCGGCGAGCCGCCGGCGCGCAGTTGCGCGATCAGCGCGACGAATTCCTCGGGCAGGCTGTCCTTGAGGATGTAGCCGGTGGCACCGGCCTCGATGCTGGCGAGGACGTGCTCCTCGTCACCGAAGACCGTGACGACCATGATGTCGGTTTGGGGTTGGCGCGCGGCGGTCTCGCGGATCAGATCGATGCCGCTGCCGTCCGGCAGGCCCAGGTCGGTCAGGAGCACATCCGGGACCATGCGCTGCAAAGTGCTGCGTGCAGAGGCGAGGTCGCCCACCGCAGCCAAGAGTGACAGCTCCTGAGCCTGGCTGATGATGCGGCAGAACCGCGCCAGGAAGGCCGGATCGTCCTCTACCACCATCACGGTCGAATTCGACACGCGGCTCCCCCTTGGAGGCAGACTTTTGGCAATGGTAGCGGCCGCCACCTGGTCTGGCATCACGCGATCACGTGATGCCGAACCCCGGGTGTCAGCGAACGGTTTGCTGCGCGACCCGAACGCAGCCGCAATCGGCCTGTGCCACCTTAGGCTGAACCTGGCGGACCACCGCGTGGGCGTAGTGATTCGCAGTGGCGTCCGGGGTCCGCCCGGCTTGCAGAGCGATGGCAGTGATGATCGTGGCGAAGATTGCCAGCAGGGCCGCGCCGAAGGTCAGATCGTTCTTGGTCATGATGGGACTCCTGAGGACCGGTTGCACGGCGACCTGTGTCACCGTTGCCTTCAGCTTAGGAGTCCACGCCGACGCGCGAAATGACGCATTGCCGTCGCCGGGTCACGCGAACGCGTGGTCGCCTGGGTGCTTCGAGTTCATCTCGTCTGGCTTGGCTCTCTTGTGGCCATGTCTTCAGTGCCGGCTCATCCTTTTCGCTGAATCTGCGCCTGTCCTCGTAGGGTTGGCAGGCAAGCCGCACCCAATGCGTAGCCCGTCCACGGGCGAGCCGTCAACGGGTGCATTTCGCGGGTCCACGCCCGCGGCGACTGAGCGACCGCTTCGGGTAACGCGGGCGATATTTTCCAAGGACTGCGTTGGGTCGAGAACTCCAACTCGCTCCCTCAACTAGCGGACGCTCGGCCGATCGGTTTCTGGCCGGCGTTGGGACACTCGCGATAAGTGTCCCTCAGCCCATAGTCAGTCCAGTAATTCATTTGTAGAGCGTAGACGGCGGTGACTTCGACGTCGAACACACGACCGAGGTTCGCAGCGAACTGCAGGCGGCGCAGCCCGCCGCCGACGCGTCGACGTGGACCAGGATCGACTTCGGCCCGGTCACGGCGCGACTCGAACGACCCCTGCGACAGCGGGAGCCGCCTCAGCGCCGGTCACGTCGAATTCTGCCGCCAGGAAGACCGCGATCGCGCAGCAGAGGGCCAACGGCCCGGACAGGCGTTCGGTTCGCGATTCGTGCTTCATGGGCGTACCGGGCAAGTGAAGTCTCACGCCCACTGTAGAGACGGCCTCACGCACCGAGCTTGACCGGATCAATGTCGGGCCCGCACCGGATGCGCCTCCTCGTCACCACCTCCGCCGAGCGTCCTGAAAGGCGCTCAGACCTCTTGAGCGCTTGCCGGCACCGTCAGTGCGAGCCGCTGCCCGACCAGGAAGCTCGCCAGGACGATCGCCACGACAGCGCCACCGAACCACAGTTCCTTGCCGTCCGCCCAGAGCTGGGCGGCAGGGACGAAGCGCGTCGCGAGCGCAAGCCCTGCAGTGAGCAATCCCACCCCCGAGACCGCCAGCGCGACCGTGCGCGACGCCACGCACGCACTCCGCTCGCTGTGGTGGACCAGGCGCCAGATCAGCCAGCCGTTGACGCCGTCGGTCAGGAGCATGCCTGCGGTGAACACCAGCCCGAGCAGCAACGCCGGTCGCCACCCGCCATACGCCGACGCCGTCATCGCGAACAGTGCGGCCTGGCTGATCGTGTCGAACGAGAGGGCGAACATCGCGCCCACGCCGAGCATCGTCAGCGGATGGCCGGCGCGAAGCAAACGCGCGAGCATCCCGCTGCGCCAGCCGACCAGGCGCGCGACCTCATGGCTGGGCGTCTTCACGACCGCGGCGATGTTGACGGCGGCGAGAAGCGTGAGGACGCCGACCGACACCCACATGCCCATCGAGTCGAGCCACTGCGGCGTCTGCCACGCCCCCGAGAGCAGCGAAACGGCGAGTGCGACGACGATGACGACGATCCCGTGCCCGAGCGAGAACAGCACGCCCGAGACACGCGCGAGCCGAGGTCGCCGCCCGGCGTTGTGGGTCGCCAGGCCGTCGATCGCGGCGAGATGGTCGGCATCGAAGCCGTGCCTGAGGCCGAGCAGCAAGACGATGGCGGCGAGGCCGACGAAGTCGCGCGCGAGGTCGAGCGAGTTCATGTCAGGCCGCGGCGGGTGTGCGGCCGCCGCGCCGATGGGTCGCCAGGTGAAGGGGCGTGCGGGAGGGTGCGACGCGGCGCACGAAGTTCGAGCGCGCGACGTGGTAGCTCGGATCGAAGCCGTAGAAGTTGCGCCGCATGGCGGCCAGTTCCTCCTCTCGATACGCGCGCAGCGGCTTGACGGCCTCGTCGCGCCGGCGTTCGCGTTGCTTGGCGAGCAGCAGCGCCGGCAGGTCGGGCGCGGCCGCGAGCGCCGCAGCCCGCGTCCGTACGGCGGTCAGGAAGTCGTCCTGGCCGTCGCCGAACACGGCGTCGACGAGGCCGAGTTCGGCGGCGTCGCGCGCGCTCATCGGCAGGCGATGGCCCATGACCGCGTCGATGCTTCCCGAGCGCAGGCGCCGCGGCAGCAGGTAGGTCCAGTATTCCGAGCCGTGCAGGTTGCCCATGTTCTTGTAGTGCGGATTGAGAATCACGCCGTGCCGCGCCCAGACGCGGTCGGCGGCGAGCGCCAGGAACGCCCCGCCCGCGCCGGCGTTGCCTTGCAGCGCGGCGACGACGAGGCGATCGGTCGCCTCGATGATCGCCAGCGTGACGTCGTCGATCGCGGCGATGTTGCGCCACGACTCGTCGGCCGGGCTCTCGGCCGCCTCGATCACGTTGAGGTGCAGGCCGTTCGACCAGAAGTCGGCGCCGCCGAGCAGGACCAGCACGCGCTCGGGCCGCTCCGTCGCCGCGCGCAGCGCCGCGGCGAGCCGCTCGCCCTGCGCGGTGCTCATCGCGCCGTTGTGGAAGTCGAAGCGCAGGTAGCCGACGCCGTCGGCGGCTTCGTAGCGGATCTCGCGCCAGGTGGCGGGATCGGCGGGCACGAACGCGTCGAGCGAGCGATCCGGCAACGCTTCGACTTCGCTCGCGAAGGCGAGCGCCGTCGGCAGCTTGAGCGCATCGGCGCCGTCCTCGCGGCGCACGTGACCGATCCAGACCGCGCCGTCGCGCGTCGCGCGCAGCACGGCCCCGTCGCGCCTCGCGATCACTCGGCCCGGCTCGGCCGGCTCGGCCTGCGGCTCGCCATGCGCATCGAACAGCCGGCACGGAACGTCGAACAGCCGGTCGAGGATGCCGGGCGCGCCGTCGGCGCAGCGGATCTTGCGCAACACGGTGCGCGTGTCGTCGTTCTGCCAGTCGATCGCGCGAGCCTGCTCCCCCAGTAGCGGCCGCCAGCGCCCGCGCGCCGCCGATGTGTCGATCGCCTCGGTGCGCGTCCCGCCGACCGCGAAACGCTGCACCGCGCGCGTCACGGCGCGCACCGCCGCCTCGGTCACCTCGCGCCGGTAGAGGCTCGACTTGCTCGCCTCGCGCATCGCGAAGGTCTCGCTCGCCCATACCGGGCCGCCGTCGAGCTCGGCGTTCGCGCGCAGCACCGTGACGCCCCACTCGCGCTCGCCTTCCAGGATCGCCCAGTCGAGCGCCGACGGGCCGCGGTCGCCGACGATGCCGGGGTGAACGATCAGGCACGGCGTCGCGCGCCACACCGCTTCGGGAATCGCGCGCTTCAGGAACGGTGCGATGACGAGGTCCGGCTTGAACAGCGCGACCGCCTCGGCCGTCACCGGGTCGGCGATGTCGAGCTCGACCGAGACCTCGTGACCGAGCGCGACGAGCTCGACATGGAGCCGCTGCGCAAGGCCGTTGAAGCTGCGGGTCAGGAACAGGATGCGCATGGCGGTGCGGCTCAGCAGATGCGCGGCAACTGGTCGCCGGCGAGCCAGTCGACGATGCGCTTGCCGCCGAAGCGGGTGCGCATCTGGACGAAATGGTGCGCGTCCTCGGTCACCTCGCCGATCAGCGCGGCGCGGCGTCCGAGCGGATGCGCTCGCATGACCTCGAGCAGGCGGTCGGCGTCGGCGGCCGGAACGATGGCGACGAGCTTGCCCTCGTTGGCGACGTAGAGCGGATCAAGGCCGAGGAATTCGCACGCCGCCTCGACCTGGCGCTCGACCGGGACGGCCGCTTCGTCGATCGTCATGCCGACCGCCGACTGGCTCGCGATCTCGTTGAGCGTCGTCGCCAGGCCGCCGCGGGTCGGGTCGCGCAGTGCCCGCAGCCCCGGAACGGCTTCGACCATCGCGGCGACCAGCCCGTGCAGCGGCGCGGTGTCGGAGACGAGGTCGGTGCCGAAGGCGAGCGACTCGCGCTCGGACATCACCGCCATGCCGTGGTCGCCGATCGTCCCCGACAGCACGATGCGGTCGCCCGGGCGCGCGCGGTCGCCGGAGATCGCGACGCCCGCCGGAACGACGCCGACGCCGGTCGTCGTGATGAAGACGCCGTCGCCCTTGCCCTTCTCGACGACCTTGGTGTCGCCGGTGACGATCGGCACGCCGGCATCGCGCGCCGCGCGCGCCATCGAGTCGACGATGCGCTGCAGGTCGGCGAGCGGGAAGCCCTCCTCGAGGATGAACCCGGCCGCGAGCCAGAGCGGCTGCGCGCCCGACATCGCCACGTCGTTGATCGTCCCGTGCACCGAGAGGCAGCCGATGTCGCCGCCGGGGAAGAAGAGCGGCGAGACGACGTGGCAATCGGTCGACATGACGATCCTGCCTTCGGGTCGCGGCAGCAGCGCCTGGTCGTTGCGCTGCGCCAGCCACTCGTTGGCGAACGCGGCAGCGAACAGCTGCTCGACGAGCTGCGCCATCGCCCGTCCGCCGGCGCCGTGCGAGAGGTCGACCCGGCCGTGCCGGATGTCGAGCGGACGCACGTAGCCCGCGCGCACCCCGCTCATGCCGGCGCTCCGGCGACGATCGGGATCTCGCGGAACCGGCCGTAGCTGTAGTAGGCGGCGCACGCACCTTCGGAAGAGACCATGCACGAGCCGATCGGGCTCTCCGGGGTGCACACGGTCCCGAAGACCTTGCAGTCGCGCGGATGCTTGACGCCGCGCAGGATCGCGCCGCATTCGCAGGCTTTGTTGTCGGCGACCGATCGCGTCTCGAGGCGAAAGCGCCGCTCGGCGTCGAAGGCGCCATACGCCTCGCGGATTCGCAGCGCGCTGTACGGCACCATGCCGAGGCCGCGCCATTCGAACGAACGGCGCAGCTCGAAGACATCGGAGACGAGCGCTTGCGCCTTGAGGTTGCCGTCGCGCGTGACCGCGCGAGTGAATTCGTTCTCCACCTCGGCGCGGCCGTCGTTGATCTGGCGCACGAGCATCAGGATCGCCTGCATGACGTCGAGCGGCTCGAAGCCGGCGATCACGACGGGTTTGGCGTACTCCTCGGCGAAGAACTCGTACGGCCGGCTGCCGATCACGGTGGAGACATGGGCCGGGCCGATGAAGCCGTCGAGCGGCAAGGTGCCGAGGCGGCGCACCTCGGGCGACTCGAGGATGTTGGTGATCGCCGCCGGCGTCAGCACGTGGTTGCAGAGGACGCTGAAGTTGGTCGCGCCGGTGCGCGCCGCCTCCTTGATGACGAGCGCCGTCGGCGGCGTCGTCGTCTCGAAACCGATCGCGAGGAAGACGACCTCGCGCTCGGGATTCGCGGCGGCGATCTTCAGCGCGTCGGCCGGCGAATAGACCATGCGCACGTCGCCGCCACGCGCCTTCGCCTTCAGCAGCGAGAGGTTGTCGGACGCCGGCACGCGCAGGCAGTCGCCATAGCTGGCGACGATCACGCCCTGGTCGAGGGCGAGCCGGATGGCGAGATCGATCCGGCCGATCGGCAGCACGCACACCGGGCAGCCGGGGCCGTGGATCATGCGCACGGCCGGCGGCAGCAGGTCGGTGACGCCGTAGCGCGAGATCGCGTGGGTGTGGCCGCCGCAGAACTCCATCAGGTTGTAGCTGCGCCCGGGGTCGGCCTCGGCAGCGATCGCGGCGGCGATGCCGAGCGCGAGCTCGCCGTCGCGGAATTCGTCGATGTACTTCATGCGGCCTCGCGTGCGGCGGAAGCGAACAAGGCCAGCGTCCGCTCGGCCTCGTCGGCATCGAGCCGGGCGAGCGCGTAGCCGACGTGCAGGATCACGTAGTCGCCGACGCCGACGCCGTCGACGAGCGCCAGCGAGACCTCCTTGCGGATGCCGTCGAGATCGACGATCGCCATCTCGTCGAAGCCCAGCTCGACCACGCGGACCGGAATCGCCAGGCACATGTCAGTGTCCCCCTGTCTGTGCGCACATCGCGGCCCACGCCTGGCCGAGCGCGATGCCACCGTCGTTCGGCGGCGCCTGCTGCGCCTGCAGGACGACGAGGCCTCGTGATTCGAGGCGCTCGACCACGAGCGCGGTGAGCAGCCGGTTCAGGAAGCAGCCGCCCGCCAGCGCCACGGTGCCGAGGCCCATGCGCGCCGCGACCGCGGCCACCCAGCGATCGAGCCCGGCGGCGATCGCGCGGTGAAAGAACATCGCGCCGCGGCTCGGGTCGGCTTCGTCGGCGAGGCGGGCGATGAGCGCACCAGGGTCGAGGTTACCGTCGGGCAGCACGCGAACGAGATCGTCGGGCTCGTCGTCGAACGCATCCCGCCGGGCGCCGGCACGGGCCTCGAGAAGCATCGGCGCCTGGCCTTCGTAGGCGCTCGTCTCGCGAACGCCGAGCAGCGCAGCGGCGGCGTCGAACCAGCGGCCCATGCTGCTCGTCGGCGGCGAGCGCAGCTCGCGCGCCAGCATCGCGGCCACCGC
>Ga0070668_100003696_pt1 | contig 11297 bp, 10 predicted proteins | sample KBSS43metaG_FD_64661 | JGI IMG/M metagenome (GOLD analysis project Ga0070668, IMG submission 64661) | Switchgrass rhizosphere microbial communities from Kellogg Biological Station, Michigan, USA - KBS S4-3 metaG | ecosystem: Host-associated > Plants > Roots > Rhizosphere > Soil ... | reverse complement strand
TCCTGGATCGCAAGGTTCGCCTTCGCATTGGCCAGCTGTGCCTGGTAGGCGCGCGCCAGCACGTAGTTGCGCGCCACCTCGCTCTCGACCGAGATGAGGGTCGTCGCATAGTCGAAGCCCGCGGCCTGGTACTGCGCCCGGCTCGCCTCCACGCCGCGACGGATGCCGCCGAACAAGTCCGCCTGATAGCTGGCGTCGAGCCCGAGCGAGAAACTGTCCCGCCCCCCGCCTCCGGTGGTCGTGACGGTCCCGTTGGGCAGCGTGATCGTGGTGCCGCCCCCGCGCAGGCTCTGCGTACGGTTGTAGCCGCCCGAGCCCGAAAGCGTCGGGAACAAGTCGGATCGGCTGATCGCAAGCTGCTCGCGCGCCTGTCTCAGCCGTGCGATCGCCTGGGACACGTCAAGGTTGGCCGCTTCGGCCTGTTCCACGAGCTGTGCCAGCACCGGATCGTCGAACTTGCGCCACCACTGGGTCAGGTCTTCTGCGGTGGGGGCGGCGCCGACCGACCACGCGTCGGGAACGCCCAGGTCCGCAGCGCTGCGGGGCTCGTAGTTGGGCCCTGCCGCACAGGCGGGAAGAGCCAGGCAGATCAGCAAGGATACCGTCGCGCGCCGCATTCACCCCTCATCGGCTCAGGCTCGCGCCGCCGTCCAGTCGCAATTTGTCGTCAATTGCGCACGGGCAAACGCGTAAGTCGCCGATTGGCTGCAAGGCGCCAACAGGGCGTGACGGACCAATAGGCCCCTCGCCGACTGTCCCGTAAACGGACGCGAGCCCTCCCATCCGGGATTTTACGGAGTGTCCGAATCGCAGCGGAAAGCGGAAGACGGGGGGCAGAAGGCTTCGTCCGCGCACCCGCCTATTGCGCGGCTCACATCGGATGAGCGCCAGCGGTTCGTCGCTGGCGCTCGAGGCAGTTTTCGGTGGCATGACCGCTTCCACGCTGGCGCTGAGCGATCTGCCGCCGCTGACGGCGCGTGAGCCATCGAAAAACTGCCGGGAGAGCCGCCGTCCTGCGGGTGGGGGAGGACGGCGGCTCGCCTTCTAATCCGGACGATCCCGCATTTCGCGTCGCTTGCGGCGGCTCGATGTCGCTGGGCTCAATGTCGCAGGCTGTCGGGCACGATGCCGCCGTTCTCGGCCAGCTTGGCCATCACGGCGCGGTGCAGGGCGATGTTCTCTTCCGCCGAGCCATCGGCGCCGGCATGCACGTTCAGCTCGTCGGCCAGCTCCTTGCGCGCCGCTAGGCTGGAATCGAGGTCGAGCAGCTTGAGCAGATCGACGATCGAGGTCTGGTAGTTGCCGCCATGATCGGGCTTCATCGCCGCCATCTCCTCGAGGACGGCACCGACATCGACCGGCTCGGCCGGTTGCGGCGCCGGAGCGGGCGTCGGAGTGCTGGCCGGTTGCGGCGCCGCTTGCGTAGTCGCGGGCGCGGGCTGCGGGGCGGGTGCGGCTGCGGGCGCCGGGGCCGGAGCGGCCTTGGCGCCATGGTGGAAGATCTTGTTCACGATATTCCCGAAGATGCTCATCGCTTAGGGCTCCTGCGCTTGCTCGTTGATGCCTGGCGACCCACGGCCGCCGAGTGCGAACAACAACGCGCAAGTCCCGGAAAGGTAATCAGGAACGTTGGCGCGCCGAGCGGGTTCTACAGGATCGCAATCCTGGATGGGGACCTTTCGCCATGAAGCATTACCTGCTGCTCGCCGCCTCGATCACCGTGCTCGGCCTCTCGGCCTGCAAGAAGAACGACGCCGACTCGCCCGCGGCCACCTCGACCATGGCGGGCTCGGAAGACACCGGCATGGCCGCCGGCGGTGCGACCGATACGGCGATGGCACCCGACGTCGCCGCCAGCAGCCCGGCGCAGACTTTCGCCAACGACGCCGCGGCGAGCGACACCTTCGAGATTCAAAGCTCCAAGCTCGCGCAGGACAAGGCGCAGTCGAGCAAGGTCAAGGCCTTCGCCGCCCAGATGATCAAGGCGCACACGGACTCGACTGCCAAGCTCAAGGCGGCGGCGGCCAAGTCCTCGCCCGCGATCACGCCTGTTCCGCAGCTCAACGCCACGCAGCAACAGGCGCTCGACGACCTGAACACAAAGAGCGGCGCCGACTTCGACACAGCCTATATACAGGCGCAGACGCAGGCGCACCAGATGACGCTCGACAAGCTGAAGGCGTACTCGGCGAGCGGCGAGAACGCGCCGCTCAAGGCTTTCGCCACGACGCTGATCCCCACCGTCACGGCGCATCTGAACATGGCCAAGGGCCTCTAGGCAGAGCCTTACAGCGGCGGCAATCCGCCCGTCTGGCGCAGCGCTTCGCCGAGCGCCAGCGCGGCGGATGTCGCGAGGTTGAGCGAGCGCACCTCGGCACGCATCGGCAGCCGGATGCGCGCGTCGCAAGAGGCCGCGACCACAGCTGGGACGCCCGCGCTCTCCTTGCCGAACAGCAGCACGTCCTCGCTTGCGAACTCGAATGCGTAGGCGGACTGCGTCGCCTTGGTGGTGAAGAGCACCAGGCGATGGGGTCCCAGGGCCTGACGAAGTGCGGCGAAGTCGCGGTGGCGGATCACCTCGACGTAGTCGATGTAGTCCATCGCGGCGCGGCGCACGCGCCTGTCTTCCCAGACGAAGCCCATGGGCTCGATCAAATGCACGGCAACGCCCATGCACGCGGCAAGGCGCAGGACGGCGCCGACGTTGCCGGCGATCTCTGGTTCGAACAGGGCGATCCGCATCCCGCCCGCTTGGCCGCACGCGGCGCGACAGGCAAGCCTGCGCGTTACGGCGGAGCGCCGATCACCTGCAGAAGCTCCGCAGGGCGCAGTTCGCGCTGCAACTGGTCGTACGTGCATCGTTCGGGCGCCTTGTCGGGGCGCCAGCGCAGGAACCGCGTGCCATGGCGGAAGCGGCCGCCGGTCACCTGATCGTAGACGACTTCCGCCACGAGTTCGTGCCGCAGGGGGATGTATTCGCTGGATTTGCCCGGGTTCCAGCGGCTCGGCCCGCCCGGGGCGCGGCCGGTGAAGCCGGGTCCGTCCTCGAGAGGCGTGAGCTTGCGGCCAAGAGCGATGCGCTCGCGAGCGGGGAAGGCCGAGGAGAAGCCGACGAGGTCGAGCTTGCCCGCGGTGTCATAGAGCCCAAGTAGGAGCGAGGCGACGCCCCCGCTTGCGCCGCGACGATAACCGCCGACGACGCAATCGGCGGTGCGCAGCTGCTTGACCTTGCGCATCGCCCGCTCGCCGGCGGCATAGGGCCCGTCGCTCGGCTTCGCGATCACGCCGTCCAACGCACCACCGCTCGCCGCCAGCCACGCTTCAGCTTGCGACAGCTGCGTCGAAACCGGGGAGAGCACCAGCGCGGGCTCGTCGGTGCGGCGATGCAGGTTCTCGAGCGCAGCGCGCCGTTCGCGGAGCGGGGCATCCAGCAGCGACGTACCGCCGATCCCGAGGCAATCGAACACGACCAGGTGCGCCGGCGTCTCGCGGGACAGTCTGGCGATGCGCGTGGCGGCGGGGTGAAGCCGCGCCTGCAGCGCCTCGAACGAGAGATGATCGCCCATCGCAATCACCAGTTCGCCGTCGAGCAGCAACTGCGTCTCGGGCAGTGCGCGGACAAGCGCCACCACTTCCGGGAAGTATCGGCCAAGCGGCTTGCCCGACTTGGACCACAGCTCGATGTCGTCACCGTCGCGTGCGACAATGGCGCGAAAGCCGTCCCACTTGGGCTCGTAGAACCACCCCGGCTGCTCGGGCAGAGCCTCGACGAGCAATGCCTCCATCGGCGCCACGGGACTGTGCCTCGTATCAGCCATGGGCGCGCCGATCTTCTTCGATCAGGGCCGTGGCGACTTGCCGTACGGTGAGCCACCGGTCGCGCTCGGCTATGGCGTCGGCCAGCGCGCGGTGGGCAGGCTTCTCGGTCTGCGGGCGGGAGGATTGCGCCAGGACGTGGTCGACGGCGGATGACAGGGCTTCGGCTGACAGGTGCTGGGCCAGGATCGCCAGCGCGCACTCGCGCAGCACCTCCTCGGTGGCGCGCAGGCGCAAGGCGTGGCGCGGCTGCCCGGCGGCGCGCAGGAGCGTGCTGAGCCACTTGCCGTCCCACGAGGGGGCGCTGGCGACCAGATCGTGGCCGGACAGGACCTCCAGCATGGTCTGCGCCACATCCTCGAGCGGCACGCCGTCCCGCGTCAGCGCCTCGCGATCGATCCCGTGGATGCCGGCGGCTTCCTCGCTCCAGTCGGTCCACTGCGGCGCGGGGCGGATCAGGAACTCGCCCGTGCGGCCATCCTCGAAGATCCAACCGACCTCGATCGGATAGCTCACCTTCGAGAGCGAGGAGGCTTCGAAATCGAGGAACACCAGCATGAGGAGCCAACAACCGAGCCGGGCCCGCGGTTGCAGCCCCACAAGCGAAAGGCCGCCCCTTTCGGAGCGGCCTTTCCATTGTCTGTGCCCTTGGGCGGCAGGCTTAGAGCCCGGCCTCCGGGGAGGCCATGCCCAGACTCTCTACAGCCTTGGGGCTGGGACAATGAGACATCTGACCACCTCCTTTCCGTTGTTGAACGATGAGCGCGATATGGTGCACTCACCTTTGGCTTTCAACGGCTTGCGACCCATCGTCGATAAGCGGGCCGAGGTGGATCGTCACCGCCAGGCCGGGAGCGCCGTCGCGCAGATCGACCGTGCCGCCGTGCAAGTGCGCGACCGCCTGCACTAGCGAGAGCCCCAGCCCAGCACCCCAGCCGCCCCGTGCCTCGTCGAGGCGCGTGAAGCGCCGCAGCGCCTGTGCGCGTTGATCCTCGGGAATTCCCATGCCCTCGTCGCGCACGGTGACGCTCGCGCCCGTCGGCTGGCACTCGAGCGAGAGCGTGATGGTGCCGGCGGCGTACTTGATCGCGTTGTCGACAAGATTGCCGAGCGCCTGCTCCAGCAGCTGGCGATGCACCGGAAGGATGCAGGTGGCCGGCGCCTCAAGGTCGATCCGGCGCCCGCCATCCTCCACCAGCGGCGCGTAGATCTCGACGATGGTAGCCAGCATCTCGGACAAGTCGGTCGGCACGAAGCTCTCCCGCCCGATGCCGGCTTCGGCGCGGGTGATGCTGAGCGCGGTCTCGATCATCGCGATCAGCCGCTCGCTTTCGGCGAGAGCCTGGTCGACGGCTTCCAGGGCCTGCGGCGAGTCGACCGTGCGCACGATGCGGTCGAGCGCGGACCGCAGGCGGGTCAGCGGCGACTTGAAGTCGTGCGCCAGGCCGTCGGTCGCCAGCTTCAATTCGGCGTTGAGCGCCTCCACCCGGTCGAGCGCCTGGTTCACTTCGTGACCGAGCCGGGCGAAGGCGTCGCCGGTCTCGTCCCGCGGCACCCGGCGCGAGAGTTCGCCGGCGCGCACGCGGCCCAAGGTCGTGATCGTGTCCCGCAGGCGGTTGAGGATCAGCCGCGTCGAAGCGAACGCGGCGAACCCGGCGAAGACGATCGAGAGGGCCAGCGCCGCCAGGGTCGCCCGTTCGAGAAGCGCGAAGATGTGCCGCTGGTTCTCGACCACCGTGCCGGTCACTAGCATCCCTCCTTTCGCCAGGGGCGTGGCGCGCACCAGCATCGCCTCGGGCTCGCGCTGGCCGTGGCGCAGGGCCTTGACCTGGAAGTAGCCGCGCGCCGGCGGGACGCCGAGTGGCACCTGCAGGAGGCTTCCGGCGGCCGCCCGACCGGCGTCGTCGGCCAGGAACAGCACGGTCGTGCGCTCGCTGGGGCTGCCGGTCCGCGCCTGGATGGCATGGGTCAGCGCCGCGAACCCGCCGTCCGCATAAGTCGCGAGCAAATCGGTCCTTACGGTCTCCGCCAGGTCGACGGCATCGGCTCGCGCCTGCGAGCGCAGCACGGCGCCGACGCCCAGCAGCAATGCCGTGGCCGTCAGGATCTGGAGCAGGAAGACGAGCGCCGCGAAGCGGAACGTCGTCGAGCGCGAGTTCACGGCTCCGTGCCGATGCGATAACCGGCGCCGCGCACGGTGTGCAGCAGCGGCCTCGGCTCGCCCTCGTCGATCTTCTTGCGCAAGCGGCTGAGGTGCACGTCGATGACGTTGGTGCCCGGATCGAAGTGGTAGTCCCACACCCCTTCGAGCAGCATCGTCCGGGTCACGACCTGGTCGACATGGCGCAGCAGGAACTCGAGGAGGCGGAACTCGCGCGGCTGGAGCTCGATCGTGCGCTCGCCGCGCTTCACCCGGCGGGAAAGGAGGTCCATCTCGAGATCGCCACAGCGCAGGACGGTCTGCTGTGCCGTGCCCGCACCCGCCCGGCCGATGAGCAGGCGAATCCGCGCCAGCAGTTCGGCGAAGGCGAACGGCTTCACCAGATAGTCGTCCGAGCCGCTGGTCAGCCCCATGATGCGGTCTTCCGCCGCGCCGAGGGCCGAAAGGATGATGACCGGCGTCGCAACCCCCGCGCCGCGCAGCGCGGCGAGCACCGCCATGCCGTCGAGCCCGGGCAGCATCCGGTCGAGGACGATGCAGGCATAGCTCCCGTCGGTCGACAGGAACAGGCCGTCGCGCCCGTTCTCGGCATGATCGACGACGAAGCCCTCCTCGCGCAGGCCGCCTGCGATGAATGTCGCGGTGGTGGCATCGTCTTCCACCAGCAGGATCTTCTGCGCCATGCCCCTCCTTCGGCTTTGCGCGCCGCGACTGTCCGAAAGCGCGACAATAGCGTCTCCTCGTCCACTCGAGATGAGGATCGCATGAACTTTCGCTCATCTGCCGGTCAGCGGCAAGTCACGGTTGGGAGGCTAGGGCATCGTTCCACGCGGCGGCAGGAGCGCGGACCATGCCCAACCACGAAGATGATGCGAGCCGCCCGAATGACGAGCACACGCGAGCGGCGCGATCCGCGCTCGACGAACGGACCTGCCGGCTGATCTGCCCGATCGCTTCGGGAATGGTCGGCGTATGCCTCACCGGCATCAGCCTGTTGCGGGTCGCGGTCAGCGTCCACAAGCGCGAGACCAGCGCCGACGACCTGCTCGCCATCGATGCGCTCGCCTTCCTGCTCGCCACCCTCTCCTCCTACTTCGCCTTGCGGGTGCAGACACAGTCGCGGCTGCACTGGCTGGAGCGGGCGGCGGACGCGACCTTCATCTTCGCGATGCTGCTGCTGACCTTCGCATGCTTCGTCATCACTTATACGCTAGGGGTCTGAAGGCGGGCGCGAAGATTGCCGATTGTTCACCTTCGGGTGAACCGGAGGCAATCCCACGACCACTACCACCGCCGTCATGGTTGCCTTGCGAAACGTTCTTGAGCGATACCGCCGGCCGATCGCCGGGATCGTCGTGCTCGGTGTGGTGGTCCTGGGCTTCGTCGCGCTCAACCGCCTGACGCGCGAGGTGCGGTTTAAGGACGTGCGCGATGCAGTCCACGCACTCAGCCTCTCGCAGATCGTGCTGGCGCTGGCGTTCACCGCCGCCAGCTATCTGGCGCTCACCTTCTACGACGTGCTGGCGCTGCGCGTGATCGGGCGCAAGCTGCCCTGGCGCACCGCCGCGCTCGCCTCCTTCAGCAGCTACACCTTGAGCCACAACCTGGGGCTTTCGCTGCTGACCGGGGGATCGGCTCGCTACCGCATCTACGTCGCCGCCGGGCTCGACGGTCCCGACGTGGCCCGGATCGTGGCGATCGCGGCGGGCATGTTCTGGAGCGGGGTCGCGGTGATCGCCGGCCTGGCGATGATCGCGCACGACGGACCGCTCACCATCGCCGGCTTCGCCCTATCCCCCTTCGCGCTGCGGACGATCGGAGCGGCGGTGCTGGCCGTGCTGGTGGCGCTCGTCGTTCTTGCCGGGCACGTCTCCTCGCCGCTGCACATCGCCGGCATCGCCCTGCCGCTACCCGGTCGCAGCGAATTGCTGGCGCAGATCCTGGTATCGGTCATCGACATGACGTGCGCGGCGGGCGCGCTCTTCGTGCTGCTGCCGGCCGCACAGCCCGAGCAGTTTCCCGCCTTTGTCCTCGCTTATGCGCTGGGCATCGTCGCAGCGCTCGGCAGCCACGTGCCGGGCGGCATCGGCGTGTTCGAATCTGTGGTGATGGCCGTGCTCCCGGGCGACCGGGCGCAGCTGTTCGCCGCGCTGATCGCCTATCGCGTGATCTACTACCTGCTCCCGCTCGCCAGCGCGGTGCTGCTGCTCGGCTGGCACGAGGGCCTGAGGAGCCGCCAGGTCGACCGCCTGATGGGCGGCGTGCGGGCCTTCTCGAGCAGCCTCTCGCCGCTGCTGCTCAGCTCGGCGACCTTCCTGGGCGGGGCGATGTTGCTGCTGTCGGGCTCGCTGCCGGCGATCCATGCGCGCATGGGCCTGCTCACCGAAGCGCTGCCCCTGCCTTTCATCGAGGCGAGCCACATCGCGGCAAGCCTGGTCGGCACCGCGCTGCTGGTGCTCGCGCCAGGGCTCTATCGTCGTCTCGACGGTGCGTCGGTGGCGACGCGTGCGCTGCTCGTGGCCGGTGCCGCCTTCTCGCTGGCCAAGGGGATCGACTATGAGGAGGCGGCCGTCTGCCTGGCTCTTGCCGGCCTGCTGCAACTGACCCGGCGCGCCTTCTATCGCCGCACGACCCTGACCGAGCAGCCGCTGACCGCCGGCTGGCTGACGGCGATCGCGGTCGTGGCATCGCTCGCCGCGTGGGCGGGGCTCTTCGCGTACCGGCACGTGCCCTACAATGACGACTTGTGGTGGAAGTTCGCGGTAAGCGACGATGCCCCGCGCTACATGCGCGCCACGCTGGCGAGCGCCGTGTTCCTGACGGGCATCTGCGTGTGGCGGCTGCTCTCGCCCGCCCCGCGCAAGCGAATGCCAATCTCGTCCGAGACCGATCGCAACGCTGTCCGCGCCATCCTGGCCACCACCGGCCGCGCCGAGGCGATGCTGGCGATGACTGGCGACAAGCGTTTCCTGATCTCCGAGGCGCGCGACGCCTTCGTGATGTACCAGGTCAAGGGGATGAGCTGGATCGTGATGGGTGATCCGGTGGGCGCCATGGCCTCCTGGCCCGAGCTGCTGTGGACGCTGCGCGAGCTGTCGGACCGGCAGCAGGGCCGGTTGCTGCTCTACGAAGTGACCCCGCACGTCCTCGACCTCGCCATCGGCATGGGCTTGCAGATCGTCAAGTATGGGGAGGAAGCGGTGATCGACCTGTCGCAGTTCACGCTGGAGACGCCGCAACTGCGCAGCCTGCGCAAGTCGCAGCGCGTGGCCCAGCGCGATGGTGCCCGCTTCCGCATCGTGCCCGCCGCCGCCGTCCCCGTCATCCTGGACGAGCTCGAAGCGGTGTCCGATGCCTGGATGGAAGCCAAGGGCCACCGCGAGAAGGGCTTCAGCCTCGGCCGCTTCGACCGGACCTACCTCACCAATTTCGACATCGCCGTGGTCATGGTCGAAGACCGGATCGTCGCCTTTGCCAACTTGTGGCTGACGGCAGACAAGAACGAGGCGTCGGTCGATCTCATGCGCCATGTCGCCGGCGCGCCCAGCGGCACGATGGACTTCCTCTTCGCAAGCTTGCTGCTCTGGACCAAGGACCGCGGATATCGGCGCTTCTCGATGGGCATGGTGCCGATGTCGGGCATCGAAGGCCGCCGGCTCGCGCCGGCCTGGGCAAGAGCGGCCGCGCTGCTGTTCCGCCATGGCGAGACCTTCTACGGCTTCCGTGGCCTGCGCAGCTACAAGGAGAAGTTCGGACCCCACTGGGAGCCGCGCTATCTCGCCGGCCCGCACGGCCTCGGCTTCCTCCAGGCGCTCCACGACTTGTCGCGCCTGATCGCGGGAGGCGAGCCGGCTGCGGGCGTTCCACCGGCACCGCCGCCCATCGAACAACGCGTCGCTTCCACGCCCTTCCCCACGCTTTCCACCGCCGAGTTGCCGGCATGAGCCGCCGGCTCGGAAGCCATCGGCGCACGCAGGACAAGCGCCGACGGCGCTGGTTCGCGGCGGGGCTCGTCATCGCGGCGCTCACGGCGGTGCTGACCAATGCCCCTGCCCTGCACTTGCTGGGCTCGGAGCCGGTCCGGGTATTCCCTGCCGAGCATCGCGGCACGCCTCTCGCGGCGGTCTTCCTCTCGGGCGACATGGGCTTCAACTTCGGGCTCAGCGGCAAGGTCGCGGGAGCATTGGCGGCGCGGGGGCTTCCGGTGATCGGCGTCGTCACGCCGGTCGCATTCGCCCAGCACCGGAGCGCCCAGGAGGCCCAGGCGATCGTCGAGCGCGCGCTCACCACCGCGATCGCCACCACCGGGGCCCAGCACGTCATCCTGATCGGCGAGTCTTACGGCGCGGACATCGTGGCGACCGTCGCGCCCCGGCTACCGCCGGAGCAGCGCGCGCATCTTGCCGCCGTCACCCTGATCGTGCCCGAGAAGGACGTGTACTTCCGCGCCGATCCAAGCGGCCTTGCCTACCTTGGCAAGCCGGATGCGCAGCCGGCCCCGGCGCTGCGCCTGCTGCACGCTCCGCCCCTGGTGTGTATCCACGGCCTCGAGGAGACCGAGAGCCTTTGCCCGGCCCTGCGCGGCACCAGCGCGCGCGTGATCGGGTTGCCCGGCGGGCACTATCTGCAGCACAATCCCGAACGATTGATCGCGACGGTCACCACCGCGATCGACGCAATCGTTCCACAAGCGCGCCTCGCCTCCGGTCCGCCCGCAACATGACGAAAAGTTAAGCAGCGGACCACCTCGCGACCATGGGCCGGGTCCTATCCAGGCAAACATCCATCGTCCTGGCCGGAGCGCAAGCGCAGCCGTGAGCAAGCCTATCTTCTTCGATCCCACGGGCCGCCGCAGCCGCTGGTCCCGGCGCGTCCTGGCGCTGGCGCTCCTCGCCATCGTGCTGAGCGCCGCCGCGTTCGCGACCACGCTGGTGGCGGTGCCACGCCAGCGCCAGCTCGATCTTCCCGTGCCCCAACTGCGCCCGTCCGAGTTCACCGCCAGCAAGCAGCCGCGCGGCCTTCGCGCATGGATGCCCAGGTTCCATGGCACGGGTCAGCAAAAGCCCCTGAGCATCGGCTTCTACGCCACCAACAACGACGCCAGTTTCCTGGCGCTGCAGCAGCACGGCAACGACCTCGACTGGGTGGTGCCCACGCTGGTCAATGTCGCCGGCCCCACCCACCAGCTGACCGTCGCCGCGGACACGCGGTTCGACCGGCTCGTGAGTTCGACGCAGCATCGCTTCAAGGTCCTGCCGATGGTGCAGAACTATGGCAACGAGATCTGGGACGGGGCGAACACCGCAACCCTGCTGCACGA
>Ga0070668_100003695_pt1 | contig 11297 bp, 9 predicted proteins | sample KBSS43metaG_FD_64661 | JGI IMG/M metagenome (GOLD analysis project Ga0070668, IMG submission 64661) | Switchgrass rhizosphere microbial communities from Kellogg Biological Station, Michigan, USA - KBS S4-3 metaG | ecosystem: Host-associated > Plants > Roots > Rhizosphere > Soil ... | reverse complement strand
GGCAGTTCGTGCAGCTCGACGTCCGTCAGCGCACCGTCGGAGATCCGCGCCGTCTGGTAGGTGCAGAACGGCTGGCGACGGCGGTCCGTCGGCGAACCCGGGTTGAGCAGCCGCAACCCCGCCGGGGTCGTCGTGTCCCACGGGATGTGGCTGTGCCCGAAGACCAGCACGTCGGTGTCCGGGAACTGCGCGTCGCACCGCTGCTCGCGGCCCTGCTTCGCGCCGGTCTCGTGGATGACGGCCAGGCGCACGCCGTCGAGGTCCGCCCGGGCGATCTCCGGCAGTCGCGCCCGCAGATCGGCGCCGTCGTTGTTGCCGTAGACGCCGATCAGCCGCTTGCTGCGGGCTTCGAGCTCGTCCAGCAGGCCGGTCTCGACCCAGTCGCCGGCGTGCACGACGACGTCGGCGGCCCTCACCTCGTCCCACACCTGCTCCGGCAGCGCGCGGGCGTGGGTGTCCGAGATGAGCAGCAGCCTCATCCGATGGCCTTGAGGACCCGCTCCAGGAACCCGCCGATGTGGTCGCGCAGCAGCGTGGCCGCGCCCTCGGCGTCCCCCTTCTTGGCCGCCGCGAGCACCGCCTTGTGCTCGTTCCACTCCTTCTTCCAGCTGGGGTTGGCCTCCCAGCCGACGATGCTGATCAGCGCCGCGCGGTCCTTGAGGTCGTCGAGGATGCTGACCAGCAGCGGGTTGCCGCAGCCGCGGTAGAGGGCGCGGTGGAACCGGCGGTTCAGCAGGCTCAGCGCGGCCTGGTCCTTGTCCGCGATGGCCGCGGACGCCTCCTTCAGCGCCTCCGCCGCGTCGTCGAGCAACGCGGTGTCGCGCTGCTCGACGGTCCGCCGGACGGCCTCCGGTTCCAGGACCATCCGCACGTCGTAGACGGATTTCGCGAGCTCGGCATCGACCGTGACCACCGACGCGCCCTTGTACGGGCTGAACGTCACCAAGCCCGAGTTGGAGAGCACCTTGAGCGCCTCGCGGACCGGCGTCTTCGAGACGCCCAGCCGCGCGGCCAGCTCCGCTTCGACCAGCGGCTGGCCGGGCACCAGCTCCCGGGTGAGGATGCCGCGGCGGATCTCCTCCAGGACCACTTCGGTCCGGGAGGCGGGCAAGCTGAACGTCCCGGTCATGGTGCGCTCCCTCGGTCGTGTCGGGAACCCATTCAATCAGGCCCACGAGATCATATATCAGATGCCATACTGGATCGCATGAAAACACCCGAGGAGCTCCGCAGCCACCGGTGGTTCGGCGGCGACGAGCTGCGCAACTTCAGCCACCGCGCCCGCAGCCGTCAGCTGGGCTACAACCCGGAAGAGCACCTCGGCAAGCCGGTCATCGGCATCCTCAACACCTGGTCGGACATCAACCCCTGCCACATGCACCTGCGGGAACGCGCCGAGCAGGTCAAACGCGGCGTCTGGCAGGCGGGCGGCTTCCCGCTGGAGTTCCCCGTGGCCACGCTGTCGGAGACCTACCAGAAGCCGACCCCGATGCTCTACCGCAACCTGCTGGCCATGGAGACCGAGGAGATCCTGCGGTCCTACCCGATCGACGGCGCCGTCCTGATGGGCGGCTGCGACAAGACCACCCCCGCGCTGCTGATGGGCGCGGCCAGCGCCGGCCTGCCCGCGATCTTCGTGCCGGCCGGGCCGATGTTGCGCGGGCACTGGCGCAACGAGGTCCTGGGCAGCGGCACCGACATGTGGAAGTACTGGGACGAGCGGCGCGCCGGGCTGATCGGCGACGCCGAGCTGTCCGAACTGGAGCGCGGGCTCGCCCGGTCACCCGGGCACTGCATGACCATGGGGACGGCGTCGACGATGACGTCGGCCGCCGAGGTGCTCGGCATGACCCTGCCGGGCGCCGCGTCGATCCCCGCCGTCGACTCGGCGCACCACCGGATGGCCGCGGCGAGCGGCGCCCGGATCGTCGGGATGGTCTGGGAGGACCTCACCGTCGCGCAGGTGCTCGACAAGCGCGCCTACGCCGACGCGATCACCACCGTGCTCGCGCTCGGCGGCTCGACCAACGCCGTGATCCACCTGATCGCGATGGCCGGGCGCAGCGGGATCCCGGTGAGCCTGGCCGACTTCGACGCGATCGCCCGGCGCGTGCCGGTGCTGGCGAACCTCCGCCCGGGCGGCGACTGGCTGATGGAGGACTTCTACTACGCCGGCGGCCTGCCCGGGCTGCTGTCGCGGCTGACCGACCTGCTGCACACCGAACGGCTCACCGTCACCGGCCGCACCCTCGGCGAGAACCTCGAGACGGCGCTGGTGCACAACGACGACGTCATCCGGCCGCGGGACAACCCGCTCGCCGCCGAGGGCGGGGTCGCCGTGCTGCGCGGGAACCTGGCGCCGTCGGGCGCGGTGATCAAGCACATCGCCGCCGAGCCGCACCTGCTGACGCACACCGGGCCGGCGGTGGTCTTCGAGAACTACGGCGACCTCAAGAAGCGGATCGACGATCCGGCGATCACCGCGGACTCGGTGCTGGTGCTGCGCGGCTCCGGCCCGCTCGGCGGCCCCGGCATGCCCGAGTACGGGATGCTGCCGATCCCTTCGCACCTGCTCGAACAGGGCGTCCGGGACATGGTCCGGATCTCCGACGCGCGGATGAGCGGCACCAGCTACGGCGCGTGCGTGCTGCACGTGGCGCCGGAATCGCACGTGGGCGGGCCACTGGCGCTGGTCCGCGACGGCGACCTGATCACCCTGGACGTGCCCCGCCGGGCGTTGCACCTCGAAGTGTCCGATGAGGAGCTGGACCGCCGCCGGGCGGAGTGGACGCCGCCCGCGCCGCGGTTCGAGCGCGGTTACGGCGCGCTCTACAGCGAACACATCACGCAGGCGGACGAGGGCTGCGACTTCGGCTTCCTCGCCCGGGCGGGCCACAACCCGGAGCCCGACGCCGGCTGAGGGTGCCGCCGGGACGTCATGAACGAGTCGTTCACCGCGTCCGGCGACAGGAACGAGTCGTTCATGACCTCCGCTCCGTGACCGGTTTCTCCCCCATTAGGGCGAGTCGTACGTCTTGTCAGGGTGCCCCGTACGCTGAGTCCGTCACCGGCGCGATCCGGCGCCGCGTTGAAGGGGTGGAGAGTTGCCGTACGAACCGCGCTGGCCAGAGTCACACGGTGAGCAGACGGACGTCCTGCCGGTCGTCCGGCCGGAACCGGACCCGGCCAACCCTCCCGAGAAGAACCGGAACCTCCGCAAGGCCGGCTGGATCGCGGGCGGCGTCTTCGGGCTGCTCGTCGCGATCTACGGGATCGACCTGCTGATCAGCCAGGGCAGCGTCCCGCGCGGCGTGACCGTGGCCGGGGTCGACGTCGGCGGGATGGACCGCAATGCCGCCGAGCAGGAGCTGCGCGGGCAGATCGAGCCGCGGCTGACGCGCCCGCTGGCCGTGACCGCGGGCGACCACCACGGCTCGCTGTCGCCGACGCTCGCCGGGCTGCGGCTCGACTGGCCGCAAACCCTCGACCAGGCCGGCGAGCAGCCGCTGAACCCGTTCACCCGGCTCTCGTCCCTGTTCTCCAGCCGCGAGGTCGGCGTCGTCAGCCACGCCGACAACGCGAAGCTCGCCGCCGCGCTGGAGTCGCTGCGCGGCGAGGTCGATCGCGACCCCGTCGAGGGCACCGTGAAGTTCGACGGCGCGAAGCCGGTCGCCGTACCGCCGAAGACCGGTCAGAAGCTCGACGTCCCGGGCGCGACCGCCGCCGTCGTCGAGAAGTGGGCGCAGGGCGAAACCCTGGCGCTGCCGGTGACGAGCACGCCGGTCCGGACCACCCCCGAAGGCGTCCAGGCCGCGCTGGAGCAGTTCGCGCGCCCCGCCGTCTCGGGACCGCTGGTGATCAAGGGCGAGGGCAAGAACGCCACCGTGAAGCCGGAAGCGATCGCCGCGGCGATCGCCTTCGAGCCGGCCGACGGCGGCGGGCTGACGCCGAAGATCGACAACGCCAAGATCGTCGAGGCCGCCGGGCCGCAGCTGAAGTCCACCGAGAAGGAGGGCAAGGAGGCGACCGTCGTCTTCGAGGGCGGCAAGCCCACGGTCGACCCGTCGACCGACGGCCGCACGATCGACTGGGATCCCAGCCTCAAGCCGCTGCCCGACGTGCTGAAGAAGACCGACGGCCGCGAGGTTCCGGCCGTCTACAAGAACAACCCGGCCAAGGTGACCACCGAGCAGGCGAACCAGCTGGGCGTCAAGGAGGTCGTCGGCGAGTTCACCACCGGCGGCTTCGCGCCCGAATCCGGTGTCAACATCCGCGTCGTCGCGCAGAAGGTGAACGGCGCCATCGTCAAGCCGGGCGAAACCTTCAGCCTCAACGGGTTCACCGGCCCGCGCGGCACGGCGCAGGGCTACGTCGAGGCGGGCGTGATCAAGGACGGCGCCCCGGGGCGCGAGGTCGGCGGCGGCATCTCGCAGTTCGCGACGACGCTGTACAACGCGTCGTACTTCGCGGGCATGAAGGACGCCGGGCACAAGGAGCACAGCTACTACATCAGCCGCTACCCCGCCGCGCGCGAGGCGACGGTGTTCCAGAACCCCAACGGCTCCAGCGTGATCGACCTCAAGTTCACGAACGACTCGCCGACCGGCATCGCGATCCAGGCGATCTGGTCGCCGTCGTCGATCACCGTGAAGCTGTGGGGCACCAAGCGGTACACCGTCGAGTCGATCCCCGGCGGCCGCTCGAACCCGAGCGAACCGCAGGCCAAGCCGGGCCCGGCGGAGAACTGCCACGCCTCGAACGGCGCACCCGGGTTCACCACCACGGACACCCGCGTGCTCAAGGACGCCGCCACCGGCCGCGAGGTCAGCCGGTCGACCCGGACCGTCCACTACAACCCGCAGCCGAAAATCACCTGCGGCGCGCCGTAGCGCCCTCCTAACGGACGTTCACGCAGCGCGTCCGCTTAGGTACCCTTAGTGCTTCCGGCGAGTCACCGGAGGCAGCATGACGACACGTGCGGCAGGGTTCCGGGACGTCCTCGCGGTGACCGAGTTCCGGGCGTTGTTCTCGGCCCAGCTCGTGTCGGTCACCGGCGACCAGCTGGCCAGGGTCGCGCTGTCGATCCTGGTGTACGACCGCACGAACTCGCCGGCCTGGGCGGCGCTGACGTACGCGCTGACGTTCCTCCCGGACCTCGTCGGCGGGCCGCTGCTGTCCGGCCTGGCCGACCGGTACCCGCCGCGGACGGTGATGGTCGTGGCCGACGTCCTGCGCGCGCTGGCCGTGACGGTGATGGCCACGCCCGGCCTGCCGCTGCCGGTGGTGGCCGCCCTGCTGGTCGGCGTCCAGCTGTTCAACCCGGTGTGGAGCTCGGCGCGGGCCGCGCTGTTGCCGCAGGTGCTGCCGGGCGAGGCGTTCGTGCCGGGGATGGGCCTGCTGATGATGCTGGTGCAGGCGGGCCAGGTCGCCGGGTTCGCGCTCGGCGGGCTGCTCGTGGCGGCCATCGGCACCGGTGGCGCCCTGCTCGCGGACGCGGCGAGCTTCGCGGTGTCCGCGCTGTTCCTGGTCATCGGCGTGCGGGCGCGGGCGCCGCGGGCGGAACCGGGGATCCGGTGGTGGCGGCACGTGCGGGCGGGCTGGACGGTGGTCGTCGGCGACCGGCGACGGCTCGCGCTGGTCGCGCTCGGCTGCGTGTCCGGGATCTACATCGCGGGCGAGGCGATCGCCGCGCCGTACGCGGCCGAGCTCGGCGGTGGCGCGGTGGTGGTCGGGCTGCTGCTCGGGGCGTACGCGCTGGGCAGCGTGCTGGGGATGGCCGCGCTGTCGCGGATCCCGCCGTCGCGGCGCGGCCGGCTGCTGGGACCGCTCGCGGTGCTGGCGTGCGCGGCCCTGCTGGGCTGCGCGGTACGGCCCAACCTCGAAGGCACGCTCGCGCTGCTCACGCTGTCCGGCGTCGCGAGCTCGTACAACCTGATCGCCAACACGACGTTCGTGCAGCTGACGCCGGACGCCCAGCGCGCGCAGGCGTTCGGCTTCGCGCTGACCGCGCTGCGGGTGTCGCAGGGCCTCGGCGTGGTGCTGGCCGGGCTGGCGGCCGAACGCGCCGCCCCGCACGGCGTCGTCGCCGCGGCCGGGGCGCTGGGCGTGCTGGCCGCCTTGGGCGCGGCCAGGTTGTGGCGGCGGGCGCAGCCGGCACCCCGGTGACCGGTCCCGCCGGGGGCACCGGTCACCGGGCGCCGCTCAGAACCGCGTCCAATCGGTGGGGCAGACGGGCAGCGGTGACGAGACGCCGGGACGGGTCCAGTCGGTCGGCATCTCACGGGTCGTCCAGTCGGTCGGCATCTCGCGCGTGGTCCAGTCGGTGGGCAGTTCGTGCGCGGTCCAGTCGGTCGGCAGCTGCCGCGTGGTCCAGTCGGTCGGGATCGCGCGGGTCCAGTCGGTGGGGAGCTGCCGGGTCCAGTCGGTCGGCCGCTGCGCGCGGCGGCGACGGGACGGCACAATGTTGGCGTTGGGCAGGAAGTGCGACATGATTTCTCCTGTTCGTGAGGGATCTTGCACCGTGCGTGACCGGACCGTAGCCTGACCGGCCTAGTGACACACCGCGTTCGTTCGATTACAGTGACGATTTCCGCGAAGAGTTTCCGTCCTGAGCAGAAGGGCGTTTCGTGGGATTGTCCGGGTCCCCAGGGCGAAAGCCCAGCTCAGAACGTCCACGATCAGGTATCCGTACGTGGGCGATGTGGAAGCTGGCCACTCCGGTGTTCGGCTACGTCCTCGTCGTCGACGGGCTGGCGCTGGTCGCGGTCCTCACGACGGCCGCGCTGGTGCCGATCACGACCCAGTCGCTGCTGTGGTGCGGCCTGATCCTGGCCGGCGAGATCGTGCACCTCGAAGCGGCGCAACGCATCGAGCGGATCCGCGAGCTGGCCGCCGACGGCAGGCCGCACATGCACCTGCAGTCGATCTGGATCTTCGCCGGGCTGCTCCTGCTGCCCCCGCCGTTGGCCACCCTCGTCATTGTCGTCAGCTACGCCCATTCCTGGGTCCGGGTGTACAAACGACGCGGCGTGATTCACCGGAAAGTGTTCTCCGGCGCGACCGTCATCCTGGCCTGCGCCGCCGCGGGTGCCGTGTTGTCCGCCGGCACCGGGCAGTTCGCGCCGTACGTGCCCGCCCTGGACGGGTTCGGCGGGATGATCGCGCTGATGGTGTCGGCGATCGTCTACTTCGGGCTCAACTACGTCCTGGTGATCCTCGCGATCCTGATGAGCAACCCGGGAAAGCCGCCGCGGCAGGCGTTCGGCAACCCGTCGGACGTACTGATCGTGCTGGCCGCGGTCGGCGTCGGCTGCGGTATCGCGCTGGTGATGACGGTCCGGCCGTGGCTGCTGCCGGTGCTCATGGTGACGCCGGTGGCGCTGCACATCGGCCTGCTGCTGCCGCAGTTCCAGGCCGCCGCGCGCACGGACTCCAAGACCGCGCTGCTCGCCCCGGAGTTCTGGGTCCAGCTGGCCCGCAACGAGCTGGCCCGCGCCGCGGAGCTGTCGTCGACCGCGGGCGTGCTGATGATCGACATCGACCACTTCAAGGCCATCGACGACGGCAACGGCCACCTGGCGGGCGACGAGGTGCTGCGCGCGGTCGCGGCGGCGATCCAGGGTTCGGTGCGCGGCGGCGACTACGTCGGCCGCTTCGGCGGCGACGAGTTCGTGGTGCTGCTCCCGGGCACGACCAGCGCGGAGATCGCGTCCGTCGCGGACCGCATCCGGACGGCGATCGCCCGGGTCGAGGTGCCGGTCCCGGTGATCCGCCCTGGCAAGCCCGAGGTGATCAGCGGCCTGACGGCGTCCATCGGCGCGGCGGTGTACCCGGAGACGGCGACGGAGTACACGATCCTGCTGCAGGCGGCCGACGACGCGGTGTTCGCGGCGAAGGCGGCGGGCCGGGACCGCGTGGTGCTGGCCGACACGCGCGCCGAACTGACCCGCCCGGAGATCCCCGACGTGCGCTGACCGGGCCCCAAGCGCCCCAATGTGGCGTTGGGTGCGTCCAACGCACCCAATGTGGCGTTCGGTGCATCCAACGCACCGAACGCCACATTGGGGCGCATGAGTCTGGGCCTACGGCAGCGTGGCCAGGGAGTCCTCGAGGGTGGCCGCGGACAGCTCGTTGTCCACGATGTCCCCGGCCAGGTACGCGCCGTACGCGGGCAGGTCCAGGTGGGCGTGCCCGCACAGTGCCGTGAGGATCACCTTCTCCTCGCCGGTCTCCTTGCACCGCAACGCTTCCTGGATGCACGCGGCGAGCGCGTGCGTCGGCTCCGGTGCCGGGATGATGCCTTCGGAACGCGCGAACCGCACGCCCGCCGAGAAGCACTCCTGCTGCCCGACGGCCATCGCCTCGATCAGGCCCAGTTCGTAGATGTGCGAGATCAGCGGAGACATCCCGTGGTAGCGCAGGCCGCCCGCGTGGATCGGGTCCGGGATGAACTCGTGGCCGAGCGTGTGCATCTTCAGCAGCGGCGTGAGCCCGGCGGTGTCGCCGAAGTCGTAGGCGTACTTCCCGCGCGTCAGCGACGGGCACGCGGCCGGCTCGACCGCGCGGATCACCGGGTCCATCCGGCCGGCCAGCTTCTCCCGCAGGAACGGGAAGGCGAGCCCGCCGAAGTTCGAGCCGCCGCCGGTGCAGCCGACCAGCACGTCCGGGGTGTCGCCGGCCAGCTCGAACTGCTTCAGCGCTTCCTCACCGATGATCGTCTGGTGCAGCAGCACGTGGTTGAGGACGCTGCCCAGCGCGTACCGCGTGTCCGGGTCCTGCGCCGCCTGCTCGACGGCCTCGCTGATCGCGATGCCGAGGCTGCCCGTCGAGTCGGGGTGCTCGGCGAGGATGGCCTTGCCGGACTCGGTCAGCTCGGACGGGCTGGGGTGCACGGTCGCGCCGAACACCTCCATCATCAGCTTGCGGTAGGGCTTCTGGTCGTAGGACGCCCGCACCTGCCAGACCTCGCACTCCAGCCCGAACTGGGCGCAGGCGAACGCGAGGGCGCTGCCCCACTGCCCGGCGCCGGTCTCGGTGGTCAGGCGGGTGACGCCTTCCTGCGCGTTGTAGAACGCCTGCGGCACAGCGGTGTTCGGCTTGTGGGAACCGACCGGGCTGACGCCCTCGTACTTGTAGTAGATCCGCGCGGGGGTGCCCAGCGCCTTCTCCAGCCGGCGCGCGCGGAACAGCGGCGACGGCCGCCAGAGCCGGTAGACCTCCAGGACCTCTTCCGGGATGTCGACATAGCGATCCGTGGTCACCTCCTGCGCGATGAGCGCCTGCGGGAACAGCGGAGCCAGGTCGTCCGGACCGACGGGTTCGCGGGTGCCGGGGTGCAGCGGCGGGGGCGGCGGCTCGGGCAGATCGGGGATGACGTTGTACCACCGGGTCGGGAGATCGGCTTCGTCCAGGATGTACTTGGTCCGTTCGGCCATCGCGCCTCCTTGGTCGGTCTCCCAACTTAGGACGCACCCGCCCGCGGAGCCAGCCAAGCTCGCTACGGTGAGGACATGAACCGACTCTCCCTGGCGGACGGCACGGTCGATCTCCCGGTGTGGCTGCCCCCGGCCGGCAGCGGCCCGGGCCTGGTGCTGATCCAGGAGATCTTCGGCCTGGACGACTACCTGCGCTCGGTCGCCGCGGACCTGGCTTCGTCGGGTTACGTGGTGGCCGTCCCGGAGCTGTTCTGGCGGACGTCGCCGGGCTGGTCGTCCACGCACGACGAAGCGGGTGTCACGGCCTCGATGAAGGTGGCGGCTTCGTTCGATCCGGCACTCGGGCTTTCGGACGTCCTGGCGACGATCGCCCACCTCCGCACGTCGCCTTCGGTGACCGGCGGCGTCGGGGTGCTGGGCTTCTGCCTGGGCGGTTCACTGGCCTTCGCGGCGGCTGCCGCGGGCGACCCGGAGACGGCGGTTTCGTTCTACGGTTCGACAGTGCCCGCCCAGCTCGGCGAGCTGGCGAAGATCACGTGCCCCGTTCAGTTCCACTTCGGCGGGCAGGACCCGTACATCCAGCGGCCGGACGTGGCGCTGGTCGAATCCGCCGTGGCCGCCCATCCGGGAGCGGAGATCCACGTGCAGGAGGAGGCCGGGCACGCGTTCCACAACCACGTGGCGCCGATGTTCCACCACCCGGAGGCGGCGGCACGGGCCTGGGAGCTGACGACGGAGTTCCTGCGCCGCACCCTGCCGGCGTGAACACGGACGACGTCGGCGCGCGGTTGGCAGCTCGGTTCGGTCCCGATGTCGTGGGCTGGCTCGCCGCGGTTCCGGCCCTCGCTGCGCGGCTGGCCTCCCGGTGGGGCTTCGTACCCGGTGAGCTGTTCGAGAGCGGCGCCTCCTCGGTCGTCATGCGCTGTCAATGGCCGGACGGAACACCGGCGGTCCTCAAGTTCAGTCCGGACAAGGCACTGTTGACCAAGCAGGTGGCGATGTTGCGCGTGTTCGCGCCATCGGGCCGGGTACCGGCCGTGTTGTCCGCCGACGCGGAGATCGGGGCGATGGCGCTGGAGGAGGTCATCCCCGGCACCGCGGCCGAGGACATGCCGCCGACGTCGCTGCCGCAGCGGTGGGCGGAGTTGCTTGCCGCACTGCACGCCGTGGCCCCGCCCGTGCGATGGCCGTGGGATCTGCGCGGCCGGTGCGAAGAGGCTTTCGGCCGGATCGGCCGGCGGCTGTCCGATCCGGCCATCGGAGCACGGATCGACCAGGCCACCTGGCAGCGTGCCATCCGGCGCTGTGAGACGTTGCTGGACACTCGGACCGAGGTCGTGTTGCTGCACGGCGATCTGCACCTCGGCAACGCCCTGGACGGCGGCCCGGCACGCGGTCTGATCGCGATCGATCCGAAGGCGTGCGTGGGCGATCCGTGCTTCGACGCCGTCGACTACGTGGTGGCCGGCGCCGGAAACGAAGGTGTCGAGAGCCGTTGCCGTCAGGTGGCGACCGCGTGCGGGCTCGACGGGGACAGGCTGTACGCCTGGAGCCGGGTGATCGCGCCCATGGTCGCCATCGCGTACCTCACCTATGGCGGCCCCGAACCGGCGATCGACGAACTGCTCACCCTGACCCGATGATCCAGTCCTGTTAGGACACTCAGGCCGTGCCCGGAGGTGGATGGGCCCTGGCTGCGGTGCTCCGCGGCGACCGCAGCCAGGGACCGGTCAGGTGGTGCAGGCCGCCGCGTTGAGGGTGACGGCCGAGGGTGTGCCCGACGTGCCGTTCGCGGTGAAGCCGAGTGACACGGCCGCTCCCGCGCCCAGGGACGGGCTGTAGGTCGGCGCGGTCACGGTGACC
>Ga0070668_100003694_pt1 | contig 11297 bp, 10 predicted proteins | sample KBSS43metaG_FD_64661 | JGI IMG/M metagenome (GOLD analysis project Ga0070668, IMG submission 64661) | Switchgrass rhizosphere microbial communities from Kellogg Biological Station, Michigan, USA - KBS S4-3 metaG | ecosystem: Host-associated > Plants > Roots > Rhizosphere > Soil ... | reverse complement strand
ACCCGCATGGCCAGGCTCCGGCCTCCGACCACCTCCGCCGAGGCCACGCCGGGTACGGAGGTGATCAACGGCTGGGCGACGCGCTCGGCGAAATCGGTGACCTGGGGCGGCGGCAAGCCGCCGGCGGTGAAGGAGATGTACTGGATCGCCGACACCCCGTCGGTGACCTTGGTGATGACCGGGTCGTTGGCGCCCGGCGGAAGCCGGTACTTCACCTGCTGCACGCGGGCGAGGATCTCGGTCATCGCCCGGTCCGCGTTCGCGTTCAGCACCAGCTTGGCCGAGACGGTGCTGCGCCCCTGGGTGGAGGTCGAAGTCAGGTACTCGATGCCGTTGGCGGTGGCGATCGCCTGGGAGATCGGGGTGGTGACGAACCCCTGCATCACGGCCTGGGTGGCCCCGGGGAAGTTCGTCTGGACGGTAATGGTGGCGCTTTCCAGGTTCGGGTATTCGCGCAGCGGCAGGGCGAACACCGCTGCCGCCCCGCTGAGCAGGATCAGCAGGCTCACCACCACCGACAGGATCGGGCGGCGGATGAAGAGGTCGGTGAACTTCACGGCCCCTAGGTCCCCGTCCGCGGGCCGGAGACGACGCGCACCTTGGCGCCGGGCTGCACCCGGATCTGGCCTTCGGTGACCACCACGTCGCCGGGCGCCAGGCCCTTGGACACCACCACCCGGTCACCCATCCGCCGTCCGGTCTCGACCGCCACGAACTGGGCCGAGCCCTCGTGCGCGGCGCGGGGGCCCTTGATGACCACCACGCTGTCCCCGGCCGCCGAGGTCTGGATGGCGGTGGCCGGGACCAGGATCGCGTTGGAGTCCGGCGGCAGCACCAGGCGGGCGTTGACGTACATACCGGGCCTGAGCGCCCGGTCGGGATTGGCCGCCGTCGCCTGCACCCAGATGTTGCGGGTGTCGGCGCCGATCGCCGGCTCCACGGCGTTGACCCGGGCGGAGAAGGTGCGGCCGGGCCAGGCGTCGGACGCCACCTCGACGGCCGCGCCCACCTTGAGCTTGGCCAGCTCCTGCTGCGGCACGCTGAAGTTCACATAGACCTGGTCCAGCGCGGTCAGGGTGGCGATGGGATCGCCCGGGTTGACGTATTGGCCGCGATTGATCCGCCGCACGCCGATCTCGCCGGAGAAGGGCGCACGCACCGCCTTCTGCGCGATCCGCGCGTCGAGCTGGCGCACCGCGGCCGTCGCCTGGTCCAGCTCGGCCTTTCGCTGGTCGAGCAGCGCCTTGGGGTTGAAGCCGGTAGGGGCGAGCTGGCTCACCCGGGCGTGCTGCACCCGGGCGAAATCGGCCTTGGCCACGGCCGCCGCCCGGTCGGCCCGCTCCGGCCCGTCGTCGAGTTGCACCAGCAGCGCGCCCTGGCCGACCCGCGCGCCGGATTCGAAACGGATGGCCGTCACCCGGCCGGCGGTCTCCGGCGCCAGCATCACCTGGCGGACCGCCTGGACATTGCCCACCGCCTCGATCGCGGCCGGGGCGGGCTCGCTGGTCACGGTCATCGCCGCAACGCCGACCGGCGGCGGCGCCGAAGGCGGCGGCGTGGCGGTGCGCGCCTGGCGCCAGGCGAAGATCAGGACCGCCAGCGCCGCCAGGACGAGCGCAACCGCGAGGAGGGGCCATCGACGCGCCGCGCCGGCGAGCGGAGATGACGGGGAAGCAGCCGGCATGTCGGGCGGTCCTGTGCTGATGGCGGATCTGCGACGCGGCCGGCGTCAGTCCAGCTCGGTCGCCATCATCTGGGGCCTCGTCGCGCGAGGCTCAACCCCGGCGGCGGCTTTCGCCGGTCCAAAGCGTCGCCTTGCTACGGGCGGGTCATCCCTTCTGGGAGTCTCCCGACCGCCGGAACGGCCCGCCGAACCGGGGGTCCGCGCGGCGGCGGCGATCCGGGCCGAAATAGTCCTCGGTGCGGATGAAGTCCCGGTTGTGCTCGATCACCCGGCTGATCCGTCCCATCACGCCCGTGGCGGTGATCGGCTTGGCGAGGAACTCGTTGACCCCCACGTCGCGGGCCTCGCCGACCCGGCGCTCGGTGGCGTGGCCGGTGATCATGATCACGGGGATCATCGGATTGGGACTGTCCGGCGAATTGCGCAACAGCCGCACGAACTCCACGCCGTCCAGGGGCTCCATGGACAGGTCCGTGATGACGATGTCGACCGGGTGGTTGCGCAGGGCCTGCAGGCCGTCCGCCCCGTCGGCCGCCTCGTGGATCTCCCGACAGCCCAGCGCCTTCAGCAATTCCGTCAGGAGCGCCCGCATATGGGCGTTGTCGTCGACCAGAAGGAACTTCAGTTGCTCGTAGCGCACGTCGGTTTTCGTCCGGTGGGGCCCATCGCGGACGACGTCCACGAATGGTCGGCGACCAGCCTAGACCGGTCAGGCCGTTGAAATGCATTGCTCAAAAGGTCGCAAGCGGCCAAGCCCCCGCTGGCCGCCACATCCGAAGCGGACTTTTAATGTGCGGCTCCGCAACCGGTCAATCCTGAATACCAAAGTTCGGCGAACCGATGGTAGGCGCCTGAATTCTAGGCGCAGTCCACCAGCACCAGCTCGCAATCCTTGTGCGCGCGGATGACAAGATTTGGCTCGTCCAGGATGGCGGCGCCGTCACGCGGGCCAAGCTCGACGCCGCCCACGTCCAGCTCGCCGGCCGCCGCCACGAGGTAAAGGTGGCGTCCCGGCGCGGCGGAATAGGTCAGCTCCCTGCCGGCCTGCAGCGTGGCCCCCAGGATGCGCGCGTCGGCGCGGATCGGCAGCGCGCCCTCGTCGCCGGGCATGCCGCTCGCCAGCACGGCGAAGGCGTTGGCGCGGTCGCCCTTCGGGAACGGCTGCGCGCCCCACGAGGGGGCGCCGCCGCGGCCCGACGGCTCGATCCAGATCTGGAAGAGCGTGGTGGTCTCGGGCTCCAGGTTGAACTCGGCGTGCTGTACGCCCGCGCCGGCGCTCATCACTTGCACGTCGCCCGCCTCGGTGCGGCCCTTGTTGCCCAGGCTGTCCTGGTGGGTGATCGCCCCGTTCCGGACGTAGGTGATGATTTCCATGTCCGAGTGGCCGTGCGGCGGGAAGCCCTGCCGCGGGGCGATCTCGTCGTCGTTCCAGACGCGCAATGCGCCCCAGCCCATGCGTTTGGGGTCGTACCAATTGGAAAAGCTGAAGTGATAGTGGGCGTTCAGCCATTCGTTCTGGAACCGGCCGAGGCCGGTGAAGGGGCGCTTTTCGATCATGCCGCTTCAGATGGGGCGGCGCGGCCGAACGGCAAGCCGGCTCAGCGGCGCCCCGACCCGCCGGGCGTGAACGCGCCGCCGCCGGTCTGTCCGCGATGGCGCAGGTAAGCGTCGGCCAGAACGCAGGCGGTCATCGCCTCCACAACGGGAACCGCGCGCAGGCCGACGCAGGGGTCGTGGCGGCCCTTGGTGCGCAGGTCGATCGGCTCGCCGGCCTCGTTGATGCTCTGGCGCAGCGACAGGATCGAGGAGGTGGGCTTGAACGCCACCCGCGCGGTGACCGGCTGGCCGGTGGAGATGCCGCCCAGCACGCCCCCGGCCTTGTTGGACAGGAACGTCGGCCCGTCGTTGCCCGGACGCATCTCGTCGGCATTCTCCTCGCCCGAGAAGGCGGCCGATGCGAAGCCCGCGCCGATCTCCACCCCCTTGGCCGCGTTGATCGACATCAGGGCGCCGGCCAGTTCGGCGTCCAGCTTGCCGTAGATCGGCGCGCCCCAGCCGGCCGGAACTCCCGTCGCCTCCACCGAAACGATGGCGCCCGTGGAGGAGCCGGCCTTGCGGACCGCTTCCAGGTGCTCCGTCCACACCGCGACCATCGCCGCGTCCGGGCACCAGAAGGGATTGCGCAACGTCTCGTCCCAGTCGAAGCGGGCGGGATCGACCGCGTGCGGGCCGATCTGCACCACGGCCCCGCGGATCGTGACGCCCGCCAGGATCTTGCGCGCGATGGCGCCTGCGCCCACCCGCGCCGCCGTCTCCCGCGCCGACTGCCGTCCGCCGCCGCGGTAGTCGCGCACGCCGTACTTGGCGAAATAGGCGTAGTCGGCGTGGCCCGGCCGGAACGACTGGGCGATCTCGGAATAGTCGCGGCTGCGCTGGTCGACGTTCTCGATCACGAGCGAGATCGGCGTGCCCGTGGTGACCTGGCCCGCCGTCCGTTCATCCTGGAAGACGCCGGAAAGGATCTTCACCGCGTCCGGCTCTTGGCGCTGGGTGACGAACTTGCCCTGGCCCGGCCGGCGCAGGTCCAGCCAGTGCTGGATGTCGGCCTCGGCAAGCGCGATCCCGGGCGGGCACCCGTCCACCACGCAGCCCAGCGCCGGCCCGTGGCTTTCGCCCCAGGTCGTCACGCGGAACAGGTGGCCGAAGGTGTTGTGCGACATGGCCGGGCTTGTAGCCGCTTCGGCGCGGCAGGCCAAATGGGGTCGGTGGCCGGCGGCCCTTCAGATCCGCAGTTCCGGACCGCCAAGCCATGCCTTCCAGGCGATCACAGCGGCCCAATGAAGGATGACGGCGGGCCAGATCGAGCCGGATCGGCGGCGCAGCACGGCGCAGGCTAGGCCGAGGGCGCCTGCGCAGGCGAGGAACTCAGGCCGGTCGAAGAGTCCCCGATTAACCGCAAGGAACGTGCGCGACTCCACAACGTGCCAAAACACGAAGAGCGTCGTCGAGAGAATGATGGCCAGCGTGGCGTTCGGAGTTTCGCGTCGATCTGGAACCATGGCCGCGCGGAAGACGACCTCCTCGCCCAGCGCAGGAAAGACCAACGCAATCAGCGCGGCTTGGGCGACCTCGATCGGCGCGGCGGGTCGGAACATGAACAGGCCGGTCGCCAGACCAAGGGGCGTGGCTGCCGCGGCGAACACCGCGGTGGCGACAGCAAGTTCCAAGAGGTCGCGCCGCGAAGGGACGGTGACGATGGCGCGCCTGATGCGGCCGCCAATCCGATGGACCATCAACGCAGGCATCGCTGTCACGGGGCGGACGGCGCGCCTAGCGCGACCCGGATGACGTGGACGCGGCGGGGTAGGGCTCGCCCCAGCGATCCTGGAACACCACGTCGGCCAGCGGCGCGCGGCGCACCGGTCCGAAGCGTCCGACCGGATAGCCGATCGGCAGGATCGCATAGGAATGCACGCCCTCGGGCAGGCCAAGCGCCGCCTCGGCCTCCTTTTCGTAGAGCAGATGGCGGCTGGTCAGCGTGGCGCCGAGGCCGAGCGCGCGGGCCGCCAGCAGCATGTTCTGCACGGCGGGATAGATCGAGGCGCCGGCGCCGCGGTTCGGCCGATGGGCGCCGTGCATGATGCAGGGGACGATCCACACCGGGGCCTCGTGGAAATGCTCGGTCAGATGCGCCACGGCGGCCTGCTGGCGGGCGTGGCGTTCGGGCGTCACGCCGGGCGGCGGCGGGTTCCTGGCGTAGGCGGGCCCCACGGTCTCGTCGAACGCGCGCTTGTAGAACACCTGCACCCGCGCCTTGATCGCCGGGTCCTTGATCACCAGGAAGCGCCAGCCCTGGGCGTTCCCGCCGCTGGGCGCGCAAACCCCTGCCTCCAGGATCTTGACGATCAGCTCGTCGGGGACCGGATCGGGCTTCAGGCGGCGCATGGCGCGGGTCGACGAGATGATCTCGAAAAGTCCGGGGTCGGCGGTCGGCATATCCATGTCAGACGAGGCTTTCGATGAAGGTCTGCATCTCGGCGAGAAAGGCTTCCGGGTCCTTCGCGCGCCGGACCAGGATATCGTGGGCCGCCTCATCGGTATGCAGCAGGAACTGGTTTCTCTTGATAGCTTCGACGACCATCTCGCCCACCTCGTCCGGCGTCCGGGACTTGATGTGGCGCGAGCAGTATTCGCCCAGGAAGGCGATGTCGCCGTGGGCGGTGACCTGCTCGCGGATGTTGGTCGAGACCCCGCCGGGGCAGAGGCAGGTCACGCCGATGTTGCGCGGCGCGAGCGCGAGCGCGAGCCCCTCGGACAGGCTGACCACCGCGGCCTTGCTGGCGCCGTAGGCCAGCGACTTGGGATCATAGGCCAGGAGCCCCGCCATCGAGGCGGTGTTGACGATATGGCCTTCGCCCTGCGCCGCGAGGTCGGGCAGGAAGGCCTGTGTGCAGCGGACGTAGGAGAAGAGGTTGACCTGGAAACACCGCTCCCAGGCCTCGAACCCCACCTCGTCGAACGCTCCGACCGGCAGGATCCCGCAGTTGTTCATCAGGATGTCGACGCGCCCCATGCCTTCGATCGCAGCTGCGCGCAGCGCCCGGACGTCGGCGTCGCGGGTCACGTCGCAGGGCCGGAAGAGCGAACGGACGCCGAGCGCCTGGAGGTCCTGCGCCGTCTGCGCGCCCCGCTCGGCGTGGAGGTCGGCGATGACCACGTGAACGCCGCGCCGCGCCAGCGCCAGGGCGGTCCCGCGGCCGATGCCGCTGGCGCCTCCGGTGATCACGGCGACCTTGCCTGCGAGATCCTGCATCGTTCCGTTCCTCGCCGAATGGGCGCTGCGGACTTCGTAGGTGACGGGCCAGCCCCTGGCTAGGGGCCCTCGGGCCTTGGCTCAGATCACCCCGAACAGCCGCGCGGCCTGGTATCCCGCCAACCCCAGCACCAGCGCGCCGACGGCCCAGGTCAGGGCGCGGACCGGGATCACCCGGACCATGAAGCCCGCCAGCGGCGCGGCCAGCAGGCCGCCCAGGATCAGGCCGCCGACCGCGGCCATGTGGGACTTCAGCCCCGTCTCGTCCGCCCAGTGGCCGGAAATCAGCGCCGCCAGGAAGGTGGCCGAGATGGTGGCGGTGACGAAGAACTCGGCGGTGTTGGTGGTGCCGATGCTGATGCGCGGCTCGGCGCCGGAGCCGACCATGGCGCTGGTGACCGTGGGGCCCCAGCCGCCGCCGCCGACCGCGTCGAGGAAGCCGCCGACCGCGCCCAGCGGACCACTGAACCTGGAGGGGAAGGGGCGGATCGCGCGGCCTTTCCAGGCGCGGTAGAGGATCACCAGGCCCATCAGCGCCAGGTAGCCGGCGATGTAGGGCTTCAGCACCTTGCCGTCGATGGATGTGAGCACGAAGGCGCCCAGCGCCCCGCCCATGCAGCCGCCGATCGCCAGCGGGGCGAACAGCTTCCAGTTCACGTTGCGGTTCATGGCGTGGGAGCCGGCCGAGGCCGCGGTGGTGAAGACCTCCGCCGCATGCACGCTGGCCGAGGCGGTGGCCGGCGGGACGCCGAAGCTCAAGAGCACCGTCGAGGAGATCACGCCGTAGGCCATGCCCAGGGCGCCGTCGACCGCCTGGGCGATCGCCCCTACGCACAGGAACAGCAGGAATTCGTTCATCGGCCGTCCCCCCGGGACCGCTGTGCGCCGTGGCGATTAAACTCGACAACCTCCATAGAGATTAAATGGCGCCGCTTGAAGGGCCGCGGGGCCCGCCGTCCAGGGAAATCGCTTCGCGCGCCGCCGCGGCGCTTGTCGGCGGCTGCGCCGATCGGCAAAGGTCTGCCCCGCTCAGGGAGTGACGTACGAATGCCATTGGACGACGCCCGCCCGAAGACCATCATCGGCAACCGGGTCACCGCACACACGCGCTCGCTCTATCCGATCATCCAGGCGCCGATGACCTGGATCGCCCGCGCGCCCTTGGTCACCGCGGTGTCGGCCGCCGGCGGCCTGGGTCTTCTCGAGAACTCGTCCCGGGACCTGTCGATCACCCAGCGCGAGTTCGCCGCCATCCGGGCCGCCACCAACCAGCCGTTTGGCGTTAATCTGCCGGTGCGCTTCCTGAAGGTCGACGAGCGCGAGGAATCGGCGATCATCGACTGGCTGCTCGAGAACAAGATCCACTTCGTCACCACCTCGGCGGGCGACCCCACCCGCTACGCCCGGCGGCTGAAGGATGCGGGGGTCGTCGTCTACCACGCGGTGCCGACGCTGAAGGGCGCGCTTAAGGCGCTGGACGCCGGCTGCGACGGCCTGATCGTCGAGGGCGCGGAGAGCGCCGGCATCCGCGGCGAGGAGGAGGTGCACAGCTTCGTCCTGCTGCAGGCGGTGCGCGAGAAGGTCGACGCCCCGATCATCGCGGCGGGCGGCATCGTCGACGGGCGCGGCATGGCGGCGGCTTTCGCCTTGGGCGCCGACGGCGTGGCCATGGGCACCCGCTTCGTGGCCTCCCGGGAGAGCCCGGTCCACCCGGCCTACAAGGAGGCCATCGTCGCGGCGGGGGCGGCGGGCACGATCCTGACGCCCAGGCCGCCGCGGGCCAACTCCCGGTCGCTCCGAACGCCCTACGCCGAAGGGCTGAAGGCGTCGGGCCAGGAGCGCGGGCCGATCGGCAGCGTCATCGAGAGCCTCTACATCGGCGGCGACGTGGACAACTCCGCCGGCGCGGCGGGCGAGACTGCCGGCCTGATCCACGAGATCAAGCCGGTCGCCGAGATCGTCGAGGAGACAATGCGCGGCTTCTGGCGCGAGGTGGACCGCCTGGCGGCCCTGCGCCCGATGGCGATCGCGGTGTGATCGGCGGCCGCGCCGAGCGTCCGGGGCGCCGCCCGTGACCGAGCCGGTCGCCAACCGTGGGCCGATCACCTTCTCGATCATGCTCGCGACCTTGATGAACACCTTGGATTCGACGATCGCCAACGTCGCCCTGCCGCATATCCAGGGCAGTCTGTCGGCGGCGCCGGACCAGATCACCTGGGTGCTGACCTCCTACATCGTGGCCGCCGCGGTGATGACCCCGATGTCCGGCTGGCTGGCCGGACGGCTCGGCATGAAGCGCACCTTCCTGGTGGTGATCACCGGGTTCACCGTCGCCTCGATGCTGTGCGGCGCGGCGACCAGCCTGCCGCAGATCGTGGTGTTCCGCGTGTTCCAGGGCCTGTTCGGCGCAGCCTTGGTTCCGCTGTCCCAGGCGGTGCTGCTCAACATCAACCCGCCGGAGCGGCACGCCCAGGCGATGACCGTATGGGCCATGGGCACCATCCTGGGGCCGATCTTCGGGCCGGTCATCGGCGGCTACCTCACCGACACCTTTTCCTGGCGATGGTGCTTCTACATCAACCTGCCGATCGGGATCGTCACCTTGCTCGGCGTGTGGATGTTCATGGCGCGCAAGGACGAAAGCCGGCGGCGCGCCTTCGACTTCCTGGGGTTCGGCGCGCTGGCGATCACCGTCGGGTCCTTCCAGCTCATGATGGACCGCGGCCCCGGCGCGGACTGGTTCTCCGCGGCGGAGATCTGGACCTACGCCATCGTCGCGGGCATCGGCCTGTGGGTGTTCGTGGTCCACAGCCTGACCGCGGCGCACCCGTTCTTCGATCTGGCGCTGATCCGTGACCGCAACCTGGTGGCGGCCACCTCCTTCAGTTTCCTGACCGGCATCCTGATCTTCGGCAGCCTGGCGATCCTTCCGCTGCTCATGCAGTCGCTCATGGGCTACTCGGCCTGGACCGCGGGCCTGGTCAGCATGCCGCGCGGCGTGGGGATGATGATCTCCATCCTCATGGCCGGCCGCCTCTCGAAACACGTCGACCTTCGCTTGATGCTGCTCGCCGGGCTGGCCTTCAGCGGTTGGGCGGCATGGCAGATGGCCCGCTTCGACCTGTCGATGGACACCTGGCCGCTGATGACCTCGGGCTTCCTGCAGGGTTTCGCCGTCGGCCTGTTCTTCGTGCCGCTGACCACGCTCGCCTTCGCCACCGTCAGCCCCGCGCTGAGGGCGGAGGCGTCTTCGATCTACAATCTCGTGCGCAACATCGGCTCCAGCGCCGGGATCTCGATCATGCAAGCGCTGGCCGCCGCGAACAGCCAGGTGATGCACGAGCAGTTGGCGGGGCGCGTGATCCCGGGCGACGCCGTGCTGCGCGCGACCCTGCCGCCGGCGTTCGATCCTTCGACCCTCTCGGGCGCGCTCGTGCTCGACGCGGAGATCAAGCGCCAGGCGATGATGACCGCCTATGTGAACGACTTTCGACTGATGCTGCTGCTCATTTTCTTCTGCGCGCCGCTGGTGCTGCTGCTCAAGCCCCCCAGGCTCGGCGCCGCGCCCGCGCCTGGGCATGCGGCGGTGGAGTAGGCGATGAGCGAGGCCCGGAACACCGCGAACCGCGGGCTGATCACCGTCTCGGTCATGCTGGCGACGTTGATGAACACCCTGGACGGGACCATCGCCAACATCGCCCTGCCGCACATACAGGGCAGCCTGTCGGCGGCGCCCGACCAGGTCACCTGGGTGCTGACGTCCTACCTCGTGGCCGTCGCGGTGATGACGCCGATGGGCGGCTGGCTGGCCGGCCGCTTCGGGATCAAGCGGACGTTCCTGGGGATGATCGTCGGCTTCACCCTCTCCTCGATGCTCTGCGGCGCGGCCACCACCCTGCCGCAGATGGTGGTGTTCCGGGTCCTCCAGGGGCTGTGCGGCGCCCCGATGATCCCCCTGTCGCAGGCCCTGCTGCTCAACATCAACCCGCCGGAACGACATCCCCAGGCCATGGGGATATGGGCGGCCAGCACGATCCTGGGGCCGCTGATCGGCCCGCTGGTCGGCGGCTACCTCACCGAGACGTTTTCCTGGCGGTGGTGCTTCTACATCAACCTTCCGGTCGGCCTCGTCGCGGGCGCGGGGATCTGGCTGTTCATGGCGCGCGAGGACGACACGCGCCGGCGCGCCTTCGACTTCCTTGGATTCGGCGCCCTGGCGCTGACCATCGCGGCGTTTCAGTTGATGCTGGACCGGGGCTCCGGCGAGGACTGGTTCGCTTCGACGGAGATCTGGATCGAGGCCGTGCTGGCGGCGGCCGGCCTCTGGGTGTTCGTCGTCCACAGCCTGACGGCGCAGCACCCGTTCATCGACCTGGTGCTGATCCGCGACCGCAACCTGGTCACGGCCACGGTCTTCAACTTCTTCACCGGCTTCCTGATCTTCTCCAGCATGGCGATCACGCCGCTCCTGATGCAGGGGCTGATGGGCTATCCGCCGATGACCGCGGGTTTCGTCACCCTGCCGCGCGGCATGGGCATGATGGCCGGGATCCTGATCATCGGATATGTGGCGCGCGTCGTGGACCACCGCCTGATCGTGATCGCCGGCCTGGTCGTCAGCGCCATCTCCCAGTGGGGGATGACCCGGTTCGACCTGGCGATGGACAGCGGCCCCCTGGCGTTCACCGGCCTCCTGCAGGGCTTCAGCATGGGCATGTTCTTCGTGCCGCTGACGACGCTGGCCTTCGGCACCATCAGCCCGTCGCTGCGGGCGGAGGCCTCGTCGTTCTACAACCTCAT
>Ga0070668_100003693_pt1 | contig 11300 bp, 11 predicted proteins | sample KBSS43metaG_FD_64661 | JGI IMG/M metagenome (GOLD analysis project Ga0070668, IMG submission 64661) | Switchgrass rhizosphere microbial communities from Kellogg Biological Station, Michigan, USA - KBS S4-3 metaG | ecosystem: Host-associated > Plants > Roots > Rhizosphere > Soil ... | reverse complement strand
CGGCAGGCCGCCGGGGTGCGCGGCCGCCAGCCGCCGGCGCATCCGCAGCTGGGTGACGGAAATGGCGAGCCAGATGAACACCGCCAGCGCCCCGGACGTGTTGAGCAGGAAGCTGAACACCTCTTCCGGCACGAAGTAGTTCAGCACCACCGTCGCGAAGCCGACGACCGTCGAGGCCAGTACCGCGGTCCGCGGCACGCCGCCGGACGAGATCCGCCGCCACGAGCGGGGCGCGTCGCCGCGGCCGGACAGCGAGAACGCCATCCGCGACGCGGTGTACAGCCCCGAATTCAGGCACGACAGCACCGCGGTCAGCACGATCACGTCCATCACGGTGCCCGCCGCCGGCAGGCCGATCAGGTCGAGCACGGCGACGTACGGGCTCTTGCCGACGCTCGCGTCGTCGTAGGGCAGCAACGTCACCACGACCGCGATCGAGCCCAAGTAGAACACCAGGATGCGCCACATGATCGACCGCACCGCCCGGCGCGAAGCCCCGACCGGGTCCGGTGATTCCGACGCCGCGATCGTGGCGATTTCGGCGCCGAAGAAGGAGAAGACGACCACGAAGATCGCCGAGAACACCGGTCCCGCGCCGTTCGGGGCGAACCCGCCGTGCCCGGTGAGGTTGCTCAGCCCGGGCGCGTCGACGCCGGGCAGCAGGCCGGCCACGGCCGCGAGGCCCAGCAGGACGAAGACGACGATCGCGGCGACCTTGATCGAGGCGAACCAGAATTCGAACTCGCCGTAGGACTTCACCGAGAACAGGTTGGTCAGCGTGAGCACCGCCATCAGCACGAGCACCCACGCCCACTGGGGCAGGAACGGCATCCAGCGGTGCACGATGGCCGCGCCCGCCGTGGCCTCGACACCGATGGTGGTGACCCAGAACCACCAGTACAGCCAGCCGACCGAGAAGCCGGCCCACCGGCCGATGCCCTCCTCGGCGTAGGCGGAGAACGACCCCGTCCGCGGGTCCGCGGTCGCCATCTCCCCCAGCATGCGCATGACGAGGATCACGAGCACGCCGGCGAGGGCGTAGGTGATCAGGACCGCGGGACCGGCATCGGCGATCGCCTGACCGGAGCCGACGAACAGTCCCGCACCGATCACCCCGCCGACGGCGATCATCGACAGGTGCCGGGAGCCCAGTGTCCGGGACAGGCCCGGTCCGTCTTCCCTCGGTGGTGCCATCAGGATCCCCTGTTCTCGAAGATGCGGAGAGAGCGCCATCACGCTAGGGGCCGCCCGACGCCGGTTCACTGCGCGAACCGGGGAAGTTCTTCCCCGGATCAACGGTGTCGCCCCCGGGAGACCCCGCCGCCGGGCGATCCGCGAAAGACGATTCCGGGAAACGCGGAATCCGCTGCCGGTGCGCGATGGCGCACCGGCAGCGGAAAGCGAAAAAACGGACTTAAAGGGCACCCGTCCGGGCGCTGATCAGGCCGTCCAGGGAATCCGACACGATCCGGGCTCCCTCGACGGGGGATTCCGGTCCGGCGTGGGAGCCGAAATAATGGTGCGCGGCGACGATGGCGGCACCGGTGGCGAAGGCGGTCACGGCGCCGGCGAACGCCGCCGCCGCCACCGCGTTGCAGGTCACCGGGTCCACCGACGACTCGCCGACGTAGCCGGTGGCATCGAATCGTTCCCGGTGCGCGGCGAGCGTCACACGGGATTCTCCAGAACGCGACATGATTTCTCCTGGGAAGAGGAAGGGTCAGCGAAGGATTTCGGTGCGGGCCTCGATCAGGTCGGCGAGCGAGCCGGATCCGACGCCGATGTCCCCGAGCAGCTCGACGTCCTCCTGGTCCCCGAAGTGGCCGTGGTTGGCGGCCCAGGCGTTGGCGAGGTAGCCCGCGCAGGCCGCGACCGCGGCGCCGGCGGCGACGGCCGCGATCACGACGGCGGATTCACACAGGGCCGGCGCGACGACGAGGTCGGTGAGATACCCCGCGGTGTCGTCGAAATCGGTGTCGTTGGCCATGGTGACGACCCTGGACGGTGTGGCCACGGACATGGTCTCCCTTTCTTGGAAACAGTGAATGCTGAACGCGATTTGCATTCTTCAGCTTCGCCACGATGACACGGACCGGCAGGGAGGCCAAGGGACGTAAAATGCTGTTAACACGCTTGCGCGATCCACGGAAGTCCTTCCCCGGATCGGCGATTCCGGAAAACGCGGAATCCGCTGCCGGTGCACCATCGCGCACCGGCAGCGGATTCGTGACCCGAACGGACTAAAGGGCGCCCATCCTCGCCTCGATCAGGTCGCCCAGGGAATCGGACTCGATCCGGGCCCCCTCGACAGCGGATTCGACACTGTTGTGGTGACCCCAATAATGGGCTGCGGCGACGAGCCCGGCGCCGGCCGCGAAAGCGGTCGCGGCACCCACGAACACCGTCGCCGCCGCCGCGGCGCAGCTGACCGGGTCGATCGACGCTGCGCCGACGTAGCCGGGGGTGTCGAATCGTTCCCGGCGCGCGGCGAGCGTCACACGGGATTCTCCGGAATGCGACATGATTTTCTCCTGGTGAGAAGGAACGGGTCAGCCGAGGATTTCGGCGCGGGCGTCGATCAGGTCGGTGAGCGAGCCGACCGGGACGGCGGCGTCACGGAGCAGTTCGACGTCCTCCTGGTTCCCGTAGTGACCGTGGTTGTTGGCCCAGGCGTTGGCGACGTAGCCCGCGGAGGCCGCCATCGCGGCTCCGGCGGCAACGGCCGCGATCAAGACGGCGGTTTCGCACAGGGTCGGCGCGACGACGAGGTCGGTGAGATACCCCGCGGTGTCGTCGAAATCGGTGTCGTTGGCCATGGTGACGACCCGGGACGGTGTGGCCACGGACATGGTTTCCCCTTCTTGGAAACAGTGGGTAAGGAAGCTCGATTTCTATTTTCCCCGACTGCCGTCAATGAGTTTTCCTCGGCGGCCGGCTTTGTCACGATGACACGGGACGAGCAGGGAGGCCAAGGGAGTTCAATAACTGTTAACCACGTTCGACGTGTGCCTTGTGTCACCCCGATTCGCAGGGGCGGACGAACCCGAAAATCGCGGCGTCGGTTCGGTGAAACGCGCAACCGGCGGCCAGTTCCGATACCCGGATGGCAGTTTCCCCACCATTCGGTGGATGCGGAGGCAATGTGACCACCCGGGTCGCGGGGGACCCGCGTGACCATCCGCAGGGCCGATCCGGCTCACGGCGCACTACCACCGATACCCGAGGCTCGCAAGCCGACGCCGCGCGCTTCCGCGTTTTGCGGAATTCCCGCTCGGGCTTCGTCAGCGTCGGGCCGACCGGTACCGTAGATTCCGTTCCGGGAGGTACCGATGCCCTCGATCCGTGACGTCGCCAAGCAGGCGCGCGTTTCCACGGCCACCGCCTCGCGTGCGCTGCGCGGACTGCCTTCGGTCACCGCGGAGACCAGGGCCCGCGTCGAGCGCGTGGCTGCCGAACTCGACTACGTCATCCCGTTCAACGCCTCGAGCCTTGCTTCGGGCCGCACCAACTCGATCGGGATCGTGGTGCCGTTCGTCTCCCGGTGGTTCTTCGGCACGGTGATCGCCGGGGCCGAGACCGTGCTGCGCGAAGCGGGCCTGGACCTCGTCGTGTACGGGGTGCCCGACGCGCCGAGCCGGGCGCGCTTCTTCGCCCGGATGCCGGTGCGGCGGCGGGTCGACGCGGTCCTGGTCCTGTGCCTGCCGCTGAACCACTGGGAAGCCGACGCGCTGCGGGCACTGCGGGTCCCGGTGGTCATCGTCGGCAGCACCGCCGAAGGCATCTCCTCGGTCCGGATCGACGATTTCGCCGCCGCGAAGCAGGCGGTGCAGCATCTGATCGAACTCGGCCACCGCCGGATCGGCCTGCTCGGGGAGGCCGATCCCCCGCCCCACGGGTTCATCACCCCCGGCCTGCGCCGGGACGGCTATCTGCGGGCCCTGGCGGAAGCGGGGCTCGGGCCGGAGCCGGAACTGGAAGCCGCCGGCGGGTTCACCGCCGAGGCCGGCGAAGCCGCGATGGAGCGCCTGCTCGCGAGAGAGAGCTCGCCGACCGCCGTGTTCGCGATGTCCGACGAGATGGCCTTCGGAGCGTTGAAAGCGCTGCGCCGGGCCCGGGTCGGCGTTCCCGCCGAGATGTCGATCGTCGGCTTCGACGACCACGAACTGGCGGCCACCCTCGATCTTTCGACGGTCGCGCAACCGGTCTTCACCCAAGGGGAACGCGCGGCCGAGCTGCTGCTGGACCAGTTGCGGCGAGAAGCGCCGCCCACGGACGTGGTGCTTCCCACCGAGCTGGTCCGCCGGGGCACCACCGGGCCGGCCGTGGCGCACTGAAACCGGACACAACGACGAAAACGCACGCCGCCCTTCCGCTTTTTGCGGAACCTTTCCGCATTTCGCCGGGCCCCTTCCCGGATATCGCGGACGAGGGCTCGTCCAGGCCGGTGCAACGCTTACACTCGATCGAGGGGCGGTGATTCGCCCACCACGCGCACACCTCGATGCGAAGGGACTCCACGTCCGATGTCCGCTCAGGGAGCAATTCAGGTGAACGGCCTCCACGCCGAAATCCGGAACCGGATGCTCGGCGAAGTCGAGCGGGTGCCGCACGCCCAGCGCAAGAGGGCCCACGACCTGGTCACCATGGCCGTTTCGCTGCTGTGCGAGGACACCGACGCCGACTCGCGCGGCACGTGGGACGCGCGCGAAGTCGCCGCGGTGCGCACCATCGGCCACAACTGCGCCGTCGACCGCTGGCCGCTGGACCAGGTGCTCGAACTGCTGGGCCGGGCCGGGGAGGAGACCGTGGCCGTCCGGGCGGCGGCCCCGGGCACCACCACCGGTCAGCTCCGGGCGCTCACCGAGACGTGCAACCGGATACTGCGGGAACTGCTGCGCGGATACCAGGAGACGGCACTCGACGGCGTGGCACCGCGCTCCGCGGGGCACGACGACGCGATGGCGCTCCTGCGCGGCGAGGCGGCCACCGACCAGGGGCGGTTCGCGCAGGCTTACGCGGTGATGGCGTTTCGCACCCTGGACTCGGCCGCGCTCGACGTCCCGGCACTCGGCGACCTGGGCACCGGCGTCCTCAGCGTGCTCTGCGAGTACGGCGGCTACGTGCTCGTGCCCGCCGGCGACGAAGAAACCGGCCTCGGCAGGTGCACCCGCATCCACGCGTCCCTGCCGGAGACGACCTGGGCGGGGGTCTCGTGGCAGAAGGCGGGCCGGGTGCCCGCCGGCCGTGCCGAAGCCGCGGACGTCGTCGCCTCGGCACTGGCGGCGCGGCGGCCGCCGGGGTGCTACCTCCTCGGCGACGTGCTGGTCGAGTACGCCGTGCTGACCCAGCCGTCGGTGGCCGACCTGCTCGTCACCAAGATCGAGCCCATCACGCGCAACGCCGTGCTGCTGGAAACCCTGCGGGCGCTGCTGACCGCCGACGGCAACCGGTCCAAGGCCGCCGCCAAGCTGATCATCCACCGCAGCACCCTGGACTACCGGCTGCAGCGGATCGAGCAGCTGACGGGCTACGACCCGACGTCCGTCCGGCAGCTGCACGTCCTCAGCACGGCGCTCACCGCGCACGAGGCGACGACCTCCGCGCGACCGCCGCTGCTCTGGGAGGAAACGGGCTGAGCCCGAAAATCCGGACTTTCTTTCCGGTCGATGCGGATAGTTTCTGTCAGTTGACCGGCCGACGATGAACGTGCCGGTCGACGCCGCCCGGGCCCCTTTCCGCTCACCATTCCGGAAGCAGGCACGGATGGCGATCCATTTCGTCCGCCACGGCGAATCACTGGCCAACGAACAGAACCTCTTCGCCGGCAGGCAGAACACCCCGCTCACGGAACTCGGCGTCCGCCAGGCGCGCCAGGCGGGCGACCGCGTCGCCGCGCTGGGCATCCGCTACGACGAAGTGCACGTCTCGCCGCTGGACCGGGCGAAGCGCACCGCCGAGATCATCGTGGACCGGCTCGGCGAGGAGCTCGAATTCGTCGAGTCGGACGCTCTCGTCGAACGGGACTTCGGGGTGTTCACCGCGCAGAACAAGAGCCTCGTCAAGAAGAGCATCGGCTTCCGCGCCTACACGGAGTACTTCCACAGCAGTACCGGCTGCCCGCCCGGCGGCGAACCCTGGACCCTGCTCCACGAACGGCTCCGGCGGTACTACGAGCAGGTGCTGCTGCCGCGGTCACGGGCCGGGAAGAACATCCTGGTCGTCGCGCACAAGTACGTGGTCGAGGTGTTCGCGGTCGTCGTGGCGGGCATCCCGGAAGAGGACTACCACGACCTGAAGATCCCCAACGCCCGGCCGGTGTCCGAAGCGGACCTGCGGCGGATCGCCCACACCGCGGCGAAGACGTCCGCGGTGCACGACTTCGGCGAAATCGTCGAGATCCGGCTCCCGGTCCTGGTGGCGGGTGGTGCCGTGCTCGGCGTGCTGGCCCAGCTGGCGGTCCGCGTCCCGGTGCCGACCCCGGTGTTCACTTCGGCGCTCGTCGCGCTGCTGGGGCTGAGCACGTTCTTCGGCATGCTCAGGCTCCACTCCGGGGTGCTGCGGGGATTCGGGGCGAGCATCCGCAGCGCGCTGCCCCTGACGTGCCTCCGGGCGGCCGCCGGCCTGGCCCTCGCGGCGGTTTTCGCCGGGACCCCGGCGTCTTCGCTCGGCCTGTTCCTGCTCCTGCCGCCGGCGTTGCTGACCCCGGCGTTGTCCCTGCTGTGGGGCGGCGACTACTTCACCTCGGTCCGGCAGACCGTGACGGCCACGCTGGTCCTGCCCGTCGTGGTGCTGGCCGCCGTGTGGTTCCCGCACCGGCTGCCCGGCCTCGGCACCGCGGTGGCGGGCTACCTGGCGGTGCTGGCCGGCGCCATGGCGCTGCCCGCCCTCGTCGCGCAGGTGCTGCGCCGGCGCGATCCCATCCGGGCCGGGCAGCTGAGCACCAACTGGAGCTGGGTCGGCGGCGCGGCCCTGGTACCGCTGGCCGCCGTCGCCACCTTCGCGCTGACCCCCGCGACCGGCGTGCACCTGCGCGACCTGCTGCCGGCGGCGATCATCGTCCTGGCGACCCTGCTCGCGCTGCGCACGGCCGCGGCGGTGTACCTGAGGAGGCGCGCGCTTCCGGCGGGCGAGGCCAGGGACCTGTTCATCACCCAGTGCACGCCGAACATCTTCCTGTGGTTCGCGTTCTCCGGCCTCCTCGGGACCGGCGCCGCGGTGCTGGTCCCGGTCGCCGCCTTCGGCTTCTTCGCGGCGATGCCGGTGGACGAGTTCGTGTTCGTGCGCCGCTACCGGCGCGGCCTGCGCGAGGCGATGGCGCAGGCGAGCCGGGCGATCGGGGTGCGCGCACCGAATTTCCAGGGCATTCCCTGAGTTTCCCGATGACCGGCGCGGCGGTCACCGATGAGCCAGCACGGTCGCGAGGCCCGCTCGCAGATCTTCGACGAAATACCCGGGAACCTCCAGCGACGGGAAATGCCCGCCGGCTTCGGGCGCCCTCCATCGGACGATCCGCCGGTACCGCTCCTGCGCCCAGGCACGCGGGCACTTCTCGATGTCGCGGGGATACATGCTGATCGCCGACGGGACGTCGACCCGGAGTTCGGGATCGAGCGAGTTGTGGCTTTCGTAGTAGATGCGGGCCGCCGATGCACCGGTCCGCGTCAGCCAGTACAGGGTGACGTCGTCGAGAACGCGGTCCCGGGAAATCGTCTCGAACGGGCTGTCTTCGGTGTCCGACCACTCGGCGAACTTGTCGAGGATCCAGGCGAGGAGCCCGACCGGTGAGTCGACGAGCGAGTAGCCGATGGTCTGCGGCCGGGTCGCCTGCTGCTTCGCGTACGCCGCGCGGTGGCGCCAGAAATCGCGGGTTTCCTCGGTCCACCTGCGCTCGACCGCCGTCAGCCCGTCCGTGGTCAGCCCGGGCGGTCCCTCCGCGAACGTCGTGTGGATGCCGAGAACGTGCGCCGGGAACCTGCCGCCGAGAACCGTGGTGATGTTGCCTCCCCAGTCGCCGCCGTGGGCCGCGAACTCGTGGTAGCCGAGCCTTCCCATCAGTTCCACCCACGCGGCCGCGATCTTTTCGGTTCCCCACCCGGTGGTGGCCGGCTTGTCGCTGTAACCGAAGCCGGGTAGCGACGGGACCACGACGTGGAACGCCGGCGCGTCCGCGTCTTCCGGATCTGCCAGTTCGGCCACGACATCGACGAACTCGGCAATGCTGCCCGGCCAGCCGTGCGTCAAGATCAGCGGAGTGGCATCGGCGCGCGCGGATCGGCGGTGCAGGAAGTGGATGCCCAGACCGTCGATGGTCGTGCGGAACTGGCCGATCCGGTCGAGGCGCTCTTCGAACGACCGCCAGTCGTACCCGGTTCGCCAGTAGTCCACGACTTCGACGAGATCGGCGAGCGGAACGCCCTGTTCCCACCGGCGAGAGACCGTCTCGGCTTCCGGAAGCCGCGCGGCGGCCAGCCGGGCGCGCAGATCGTCGAGGTCGGCGTCAGGTGCGTGAGCTTCGAATACGTGCACGTCGCTGGTCGAACGGGGCATGAGACCTCCTGGTCATCGCGGAACCGGCTAAGACGGTTCTAACATGCCTCGGCGCCCAGGGGCAACCTGCTAAGGTGGTTCCATGCGTGCCGGGTTCCCTGACTTTCGCCTCGGCAACGTGCTGTCGACCAGCTTCACGGGGACGCTGTCGGAGCGTCATGGCGACGCGGTGGAGCGCATTCCCACACCGGAGCGGCTCGCCGACTGGCTGGCCGTGAACGGCCTCGCCGTGGACTCCTGCACCACCGCCCAGCTCGAACTCGCCCGGGAACTGAGGGAGTCGATTCACGCCGCCGCGACAGCGGCCGCGACCCAAGACGCTCTCCCCGCGTCCGCGGTCCAGGTCATCAACGACTGCAGCGCCCGGGGCCGGGCCGCGGCCGTCCTGACGCCCGAGGGTGAGCGGCGATGGCAGCTCGGCTCGGCTTCCTGCGTGGAAGACGCCCTCGGCGTGATCGCCGCCGACGCGATCAGCATCATCGCCGGCGAACGAGACGGAAAACTGGCCTTGTGCGCGTCACCGACCTGTCAGGCCGCCTTCTTCGACACCAGCCAAAGCCGCACCCGCAGATGGTGTGACATGAACACGTGCGGGAATCGCCAGAAGAAAGCGCGCTTCCTGGCCAACCAGCGCAAGAATCCCGGATCAGCGGAGTGATGTCCCGCGGCGGGCTTCAGTGGCACTGCAGGGCATCCGCCGGTCTTCGCGGGCGCGGCGGGCCGCGATCCGGCCGTCGGTCCGCGCCTGGACGAGCGCGACCGCCAGCCGGGCCAGCACCACCAGAGCCGCCCCCGCCGCCACGACCACCTGCGCTCCGGTCCCCATCCCGCCACGCTCCTTCCCGGCTCGGCACGTTCCTCCCATGAGACCACCCACGGCCACCGGAAGATCGCCACGCGCCGGACCACCGGACCCGGATGGGGGAATCCCTCACGACCCCGCCGGTCCTGTCCGCCTTTCGGGGAACCTGCTTCCGCATTCGGCGCCTTCGCGGCGCCGGCCAGGGCGGGTGCACCGAAACTGGAGGTCCGTGATCCGGACCGATCGGGAGCCGCCATGAGCACCGCCACCGTGGTCGGCAGCGGCCCCAACGGGCTCGCCGCCGCCGTCGCCCTCGCCCGCGAAGGCCTCGAGGTCACCGTGCTCGAGGCCGCCGCGCGGATCGGCGGGGGTGCCCGGTCGACCGAGGCGATCCGGCCGGGACTGGTGCACGACGACTGCTCGGCGTTCCACCCGATGGCCGTCGGCTCGGCGTTCCTCGAGAGCGTGGGCCTGGACCGGTACGGGCTGTCCTGGGCGTGGCCGGAGATCGACTGCGCGCACCCGCTCGACGGCGGGGACGCCGCGCTGCTGCACCGGTCCATCGCGGACACCGAAGCCGGCCTGGGCTCCGACGGCGTGCGCTGGCGGCGCGCGTTCGGCTACCCGGCGGCGCGGTTCGACGCACTGGCCGAGGACATCATGGGCCCGCTGGTGCGGTTCCCGAAGCACCCGCCGGCACTGGCCCGGTTCGGCCTGCCCGCCCTGCTGCCCGGCTCGGTCTTCGCGCGGCTGTTCGCCACCGAGCGGGCGCGGGCGCTGTTCGGCGGGATCGCCGCGCACGCGTTCCGGCCGCTGCACCACCCGATGACGTCGGCCATCGGCCTCGGCATCGTCGCGGCCGGGCACCGGCACGGCTGGCCGGTCGCCGTCGGCGGGTCCGGTTCGATCACCACCGCGCTGGCGAAGCTGCTGGCCGACCTCGGCGGCCGGATCGAGACGGGCGTGCGGGTCACCGCGGCGTCGCAGCTCCCGCCCGCCGACGTGACCCTGTTCGACCTCGCCCCCGGCGCGGTCGCGGACATCCTCGGCGACCGCCTGCCGGCCCGGATCGCGCGCGCCTACCGCCGGTACCGGCACGGGCCCGGCGCGTTCAAGGTCGACTTCGCCGTGGAAGGCGGCGTGCCGTGGGCCAACCCGGACGCCCGCCGGGCCGGCACCGTCCACTTGGGAGGAACGTACGCCGAACTCGCGGCGACCGAGCGGGAGATCCACGCCGGACGGCTGCCGGAGCGGCCGTTCGTGCTGGTCGGCCAGCAGTACCTGGCCGACCCCGGGCGTTCGGCGGGCGACGTCCATCCCGTGTGGACCTACGCGCACGTGCCGCACGGCTACCCCGGCGACGCCACCGAGGCCCTCATCGGCCAGATCGAACGATTCGCCCCCGGCTTCCGGGACCGCATCGTGGGCACGGCGGTGCGCTCGGCCACGCAGATGGCGGTGTACAACCCCAACTACGTGGGCGGCGACGTCATCACCGGCGCCACGACGGTCCGCCAGCTCGTGTTCGGGCCACGCGTCACGCTCTCCCCCTACGACGTCGGCGTGCCCGGCATGTACCTGTGCTCGGCGGCGACCCCGCCCGGCGCGGGCGCGCACGGCATGTGCGGCGCGAACGCCGCCGCGCGGGCCCTGCGCCACCTCGCTTCGCCCCGCCGCGCCCGCCGGGACTGACCCGCGTCGCCGGAAGCCTGCCTTCGAACGTCGTGAACGACTCTTTCACCTCGTCGGATGACAGGGCTCCGGCAAAGTCGAGATTCAGCCGCCCGGTTTCCCGCCGCAGCCACCGCTCGGGCCCGCCCCGCCCCAGTTCACCGTCGCGAATGACTCATTCGGGACCACCGAGGTCCCCAATGAGTCATTCGCGACGCTCGACCCGCTACCGGGAGAGACGGATCGGACTCGCCTACCAGGAGCCAACCAGCCGACTCGC
>Ga0070668_100003687_pt1 | contig 11312 bp, 11 predicted proteins | sample KBSS43metaG_FD_64661 | JGI IMG/M metagenome (GOLD analysis project Ga0070668, IMG submission 64661) | Switchgrass rhizosphere microbial communities from Kellogg Biological Station, Michigan, USA - KBS S4-3 metaG | ecosystem: Host-associated > Plants > Roots > Rhizosphere > Soil ... | reverse complement strand
GCCTTCACTGCGCCCGCCCAATACAAGACCTGGTCGAGGCTGCCCGCCGATGTCTGAACCCACAACCCCGAAGCAGATGATCGAACTCACCGACAATGAACGTCGAGACGCAGTCCGCGCCATGGATGAACGGGAGTTCTACACCCACGAAGTCTTGCTCGACCTAGCGATAGAGGCGATCAACGCCCACCGAAGCGCGAGATCCGAACAGCCGGTGCTGAAAAAGGTTCAGGCGCTTGTGAACACTTTCGCCCAGCGCAGTTGCGCGGCGCGGTTGACCGGCAGCGATGCCGCTGCGATCTGGGCGGAAGCGGCCGCAGATCTGGCCGAAGCACTCACGGTTGGCTTGACATCTAGCCGCGAATATCGAGGACGAATACCACTGACGGATCACGCCGCGTTATGTGAGATGAGCGTGGCATCATCCGGGCGGTAGGATCTCGAAAACGGTTCATACTCTTGAGATATCGCATGTGGAGTTCTATGTCTTGGACGGCGAAACCCATGTCGTCGTAGCGTAAACACATGTCCACCGCAGAACCGCTTCTCACGCTGACCGATGCTGACATCGAGGAGTACTTGGCGTCCGCGGCGAAGCCGACCCTGATCGACTTCTGGGCCACGTGGTGTGGGCCCTGCAAAGCGTTGGCCCCGGTGTTGCACGCGATTGCGGAGTCGACGGCGGCGATGACTGTCGCGAGGGTCGATGTCGACGCGAATCCCTTTTCAGTTGCCACGTACGGGATCAAGTCGGTGCCCACGCTGGTCCTCTTTGATAACGGCACCATCGTGAAGCGAATCGTCGGCGCCAAAGACAAGGCGACGCTCCTCGCCGAACTCGATTTGGTCACCGAGTAGGCGAAACGCACGCCCTTACGCGAAACCACCTCTGCGGAAGTAGGTTTGAATCCTATCCAGCACTCAGACCAGTAGTTTTGCCCGCGACCAGCTCTGGGTGGTGCATTGCGAGGTCTTTGAGGTAGCGCGGTACGGCCGCGCGGGCGACGTTGAGAAACGCGGCCAGTGTCGGAGATCCGCTGCTGGACCGCCACGCGAGGGCGATCGGCCGATCAGGCAACGCCCCTGCAAGAGGCACGAACCGGACTCCAAGCCGGCTCAGGTTGGCAAACGAGGTGGGCAGCGTGTTACGTCACGTGACAGCCGCGCCGTGCGACGGTCCCTGAGTCGAACGCCGGCAGGTCAGTGATGGCCCGGCCGATAATCAATGTGTGGATTTCGTCGGTTCCCTCGTAGGTGCGCACGGCCTCCAGGTTGTTGGCGTGACGCATCGGCGAGTAGTCGAGGGTGATCCCATTGCCGCCGAGCATCGTTCGAGCCTCACGGGCGATGTCGATCGCCATCCGGACGTTGTTGAGCTTCCCGAACGAGATCTGCTCGGGACGCAGCATGCCCGCGTCCTTCAGGCGGCCGGTGTGCAGCGCGACCAGCAGGCCCTTGTTGATCTCCAGGACCATGTTGACCAGCTTTTGCTGGGCGATCTGAAAGCTGGCGATCGGCCGGTTGAATTGGTGGCGGTTGAGCGTGTAGTCGAGGGCGACCTGATAGGAATCACGTGCAGCACCCACTACGCCCCACAGGATGCCGTAGCGCGCCTCGTCCAGACAGGTCAGCGGTGCCGTGAGCCCAGTCGCCAACGGAAGCCGATCGGCCTCGGTCAGCCGGACGTTATCGAGGTGGATCTCGCATTGGATCGAGGCGCGCATCGCGAGCTTCGGTTGTATCGGCGTGGCTGTGAAGCCCGGGGCGGAGGTGGGCACAAGGAAGCCCCGGACGCCTTCGTCGGTCTTGGCCCATATGACGGCGATGTCGGCGATGGAGGCCAGTCCGATCCAGCGCTTGGTCCCACTGATCGTCCATTGCTCGCCGTCGCGGCGCGCGATGGTTTGCATGCCCGCCGGGTCACTGCCGGCGTCGGGCTCGGTCAGGCCGAAGCACCCGATCAGTTGGCCTTTGGCCATGCCCGGCAGCCACTGGTTCTTCTGCGCCTCAGAACCGAACTTGTAGATGGCGCTCATGGCCAGCGAGCTTTGAACGCTGACGAAGGTTCGCAAACCGGAGTCGCCGGCCTCGAGCTCCATGTTGGCCAGGCCGTACTCGACATAGCTGCGTCCGGGGCAGCCGTAGCCCTCGATCGCCATGCCCAAGAGCCCGATCTGGCCGAGCTCGGCGACGAGCTCCGTTGGGAAATGCGCGTTTTCATACCAGTCGGCGATGTGGGGCTTGACTCGTTCGTCGACGAACTTTCGAACCCGCAGCCGCAGCGCACCTTCGTCAGGAGTAAACAGGCTGTCGATGTTCAGATAGTCCGCGGCCAGCGCAGGGCTTTCGGCGTGCCCGTTTCGACCGTTCCGATCAGAAACGTGCTGTGGCCGTTGAGATTCGACCATCGTTGTGTTGTCGTGCTGGTTCATGATTTTCTCCGTGGTGTTGTTTTCGGCGGTGTTGTTGTTCGGCCAGCTGGCCGGCTTACGCGGTGAGTGCGCATCTACGGCCAGGGTCGGAGGAGCGCTTCAGTAGGTGACTGGCGTGCGCGACAGGCGGATCGGTTTGCGCGCGAGCTGTGCGACACTGCCGTCGGCGCGGGGTACCGCGACAGTCGGCTCCAGCCCAAGGGTTTCGGCCAGTTGAAACGCCTGTGCGATGCTGTTGACGCGCCCGCATTTTGGACCGTCTGGACGAAATAACCTTCACCACAAGGGATGTGGTCGCGAAATCTCCGAGCGGATGCGCGGCGAAGATCAGCTGCAGCTGCGCTGACACTGTCGGCCTTGTGACGATCTTCGTGTGTGCTGCGCGTACTATCAGAATATCCAGCGCCCCACTGCTTATCATCGCTGTTACCATGAATCGGTGCTTCCCGCTGAGCGGACTCCTGGTTGCCTGTTTGTTGGCTGCAACGTCTGTAATCTTTTATGCAGCAGGTAGTTTAACGGCTGCCAACGAGCGTTGGATGGCAACGTCAGCCGCAAATCATTGGGTGGTCGGCAAGGGTTGATTGGTTGCTCCAGTGGGTATTTCAGGTGATGGGGGGTCATCTGTCGGATGGACCTCACCTTCAGCGTGAGCTTGTTTGTTGTGTTGGCATGTTTCATGCCAATGGGATGGTGGCGTGCAGCGACGTGCCACTTCCAGGGGGGCTGGTGATCTGCAGACGGCCACCGAGCGCTCCGATGCGGTCTGTGAGCCCGATCAGTCCTGAGCCGTTGCGGGAATCTGCTCCCCCGATGCCGTCGTCCGTAATCGATAGACAAAGCGCGGCGTCCCTAACTGTCGCGCGGACGGTTACCTCGGAGGGTTGGGCGTACTTGGCGGTGTTGGTGAGCGCTTCGGCCACCACGTAGTAGGCGGCCACCTCGACCGATTCGGGTAATCGTCGCTCAATGGCAACGTCGAGAGTAACCGGAACCGGGCAGCGGCGGGCCAGCGTCTTCAGCGCCGGACCCAATCCGCCTTTCGCCAGGATCGCGGGATGAATACCCCGCGAAATCTGCCGCAGCTCTTCAGAAGCTGCGGTCAAACCTGACACGATGCCCGACAGCCGATCCGTGACTGACTGCAGTTCGGCAGGCACGGACGCCTCGGCCAGGCGCAGTTGGATGCCCAGTGAAACCAGCCGTTGTTGGGCTCCGTCGTGCAGGTCGCGTTCCAGCCGGCGCCGGGCGTCATCGGCGGCTGCCACGATCCGCGCCCGGGAGGCGATCAGATCGTCGTGGGTGGTGGCGGCGGCGATCGCGGTGGCTACTAGCTCGGCGAACTCGGCGATCTGCGTCTCGGTGTCAGCGGCCAGCGGCTCGGCCCGCGAAGTGCCGACAACGGCCGTGCCCCAGACGTGTTCATCCACCACAATTGGGGCGCCCACCCGACACCGCACACCCAGCTTCCGCAGCCGCGCTGCCAATGCGCCGGTCGCACTGTCGTACTCGTCCATCCGCGCCGGGCGGCCGGTGCGCAACACCGTCCCAGCGACATTGTCGCCCTCCAAGGCGACCCGTTCGCCGAGCGCAACGTGGGGCTCTGCGGACGCGACGTAGGAAGCGATGATGACGGCCGAATCGTCGGCCTCGTAGCGCAACACCTCCGCGCAATCCACCTCCAGGCAACGGGCCATCTCCTCGGCCACCGCCGCGAACACCTGCGGTGGTCTCGCACCACGCGCGACCAGTGTGGCCACCCGCCGCAACGCGGCCTGCTGAGCGGCGAGCACAGCGGTCTCGCGCGCCCGCGCCCGCGCCGCGTTTGCGACGAGGTTCGTCAACAGTGCGACCACCAGAAAGACCCCGACGACCAAAGCGTTCTCCAGGTCGAATGAGAAATGAAGATTTGGCCAGTCATCAACATAAGCGAGTGCCAGTGCGCTGAACACAGATGTCGCCACCGCGAGCCACCGGCTCCATATCATCGAAATAGCCACTACACCAAGCAGATACAGCGACTCGCAGCGTTCCTTCGGCATCAACTCCATCAGAAGCACGACCGCAACCGTTTCGACCGCAATCAAACCCGCCGCTGCCGCGGCGCCCAGGACAGTCGAACGGCGCTTCATGAACATCTGAGCATTGGCGTGACAACTACGCGGTGTCGGCCGAGTGCAGCAATCAGCTGAGCCACGTCCTGTCGGCGCGAACTGGCCGGCCAGACCGCCCATGTGCGCCACACGATCGGATCGCCGACAAGTGGAGAGACGGGGTCGGCGAACTCGCTGATGCATTCCTCGGTGTCCGCCGGCAGCGGCTCGGATCGCCGTGCCAGGAAGATCTTCATGCGCGGCGCTCCTCGCGGTTGTCCTCTGCGCCAGCCAGATACCGCTCGACATCCAGCGCGGCGATGCAACCGCTGCCGGCAGCGGTAATCGCCTGTCGGTAGCTGTGATCGATGAGGTCGCCGCAGGCAAAGACGCCCGAAAGGTACGTGCGGGAGGACGGTGATTGTGTCACGACGTAGCCTGCGTCATCGAGGGCCACCTGCCCGCGCACGAGTTCGTTGCGGGGGTCGTGGCCGATCGCGATGAACACTCCTGTCACTGGCAATGTCGAGCGTTGATCGGTGAGTGTGTCGCGTACGATGAGCCCGTCGACCTGCCCGGTACCGGTGACGTCTTCGGCCACGCTGTCCCAACGGAATTCGATCGATGGGTTGGCGAAGGCCCGCTTCTGCATGATCTTGGACGCTTTCAGCGCGGCCCGGCGGTGAACGACAGTCACGCGCTCGGCGAATCGCGTCAGGAAAATCGCTTCCTCGAGCGCGGAGTCACCGCCGCCGACCACGGCGATGTTCTGCTCCCCGAAGAAGAATCCGTCACAGGTCGCGCACCAGGACACGCCCCGGCCGGACAGGCGCTCTTCATTGGGCATGCCCAGAGACCGATAAGCCGAACCCATCGCGAGAATGACCGCTCTGGCCTGGTAGCGGTCGCCATCGGCGGTGACGGTCTTGACCCTGCCAGCCAGGTCGACTGCGGTGATATCGGTGGTGATCAGTTCGGCCCCAAAATGCTGGGCTTGCTTGCGCAGCGTCTCCATCAGCTCCGGGCCTTGAATTCCTTCAGCGAAACCAGGAAAGTTCTCGACCATCGTGGTCCGCATGAGAGCGCCACCGTATTGGGTGCCTTCGAACACCAGCGGGTTGAGGTTGGCGCGCGCGGCGTAGATCGCCGCGGTGTACCCCGCCGGTCCCGCACCGATGATGATGACGTCGCGGATTGGTTGCATCGGTTCTCCTGTGATTAGACGGTGTCCTGCCGGTGGTCGGTGGCCTTCAGCCAGGCGCGGATCTCGCTGCTGTGTTCGCCGAGACGGGGCGCCCGGGTTCGGTAACTCACCGGCGTGGCCGACAGGTTGATCGGGCTAGCGACTTGGAGTCCGAGCCCGTCGCCGTCGTCGGTGCGGCGGATCGGTGCCAGGCCGAGGCGGGTGGCCAGGGTGAAGGCTTCGGCCATGGTGTTGACGGTGCCGGCCGGAATCCCCTTGTCGGTCAACGCATCTGCCCATTGCGACGCGGGCGCGGCGGCCAGTGCGCGTTCGAGGTGCTCACGCAGTGCGTGTCGGTGGCGGACCCGGGCCTCGTTGTTGGCGAACTGCTCGTCGTAGGTGAGTTCGGGTGTGTCGATGACCGCGCACAGCTGGGAGAACTGCCTGTCGGTGCCCACCGCCAGGACGAGCGTCCCCGCACGGGTGGCGTAGGTGTCGTACGGAGCGATGCTGGGGTGGGTGTTGCCGATGGCGTGCGGAACTATGCCCGCGAGAACATATCCGGAGGACTGGTTGGCCAAAGCGCTCAGCAGCGCCGACAGCAGGTTGACCTCGACGTGCTGGCCCACACCAGATTTGACGCGCTCTTGCAGGGCGGCCAGGATTCCCACAGTGGCGAACAGGCCGGCGAGCACGTCGACGAGCGCGACTCCGACCTTGGTCGGGGAGTTGTCGTCCGGGCCGGTGATGCTCATCAGCCCGCCGAGTGCCTGCACGAGCAGGTCGTAGCCGGCGAGCTCGCGACCGGCGGCGGCGCCGAAGCCGGAGATGCTGCAGTAGACGAGTTCAGGATTGGCCGACCGCAGGGTGGGTTCGTCCAAACCGAGCCGCGTCATGACACCGGGGCGGAAATTCTCCACCACGACGTCGGCGTGTTCCGCCAGTGTCCGCGCGGCCCGCAGGTCCTCGGGGTCGGTCAGATCCAGCACAACGCTGCGCTTGTTGCGGTTGACGCCCAGGTAGTAGGTGCTGTGATCGTCGACGAACGGAGGACCCCAGGCCCGGGTGTCGTCACCCTCGGGCCGTTCCACTTTCACGATATCCGCGCCCAAATCGCCGAGTGTCATCGTGGCGAACGGACCGGCCAGCACGCGGGAGAAGTCCGCGACCAGCAGCCCCGACATCGGCGATAGGTCGGTCACATTGCCTCCTTGGATTGCGTCGTCGCCGCCAGTTGTGCCGGAGCGCTGATGATTTCGGCTGAACTGGGCGCGGACACGTCGGTGTGGAGGCGCGCATCGGTGCGGGTGCGCAGTAGCGCGGTCGCGACCGCCCCGATCACGGCGATCCCGAACATGTAGGCAGCGATGCCGGATCCACGGTTGTCATGGTGGTAGAGCGCGAGCGCGATCAGGGGGGCGGTTGCGCCGGCCATCACCGAGGACAGCTGATATCCCAGCGATACGCCGCTGTATCGCACCCGAGTGCCGAAGGATTCGGCCAGCAGTGCGCCCTGTGGTCCGTGGCACATGGCGTGGGCGATGAACGAGATCGCGATAGCGGCGAAGACCAGGGTCGCGGCTCCAGTGTTGAGCAGGGCGTAGTACATCCATGCCCACACGGCCAGCAAGACCAGGGCCGTGAAGTAGACGCGGCGGCGCCCGACGCGGTCGGACAGGTAGCCGAACAACGGCATTGCGAACACCGAAATGGCGGCGCCAGTCATCACCGCGACGGTGACGAACGACTGTTCAAGGTGCAGTTGCTGTTTGGCGAACGCGAAGATGAATACGGCGAAGATGTAGAAGGCGGCCAAGTCGGGGGCCGAAAGCAGTGCGCATAAGCCGATTTCACGCCAGTTGCGGCGGACGACTTCCCGCAACGGGTTGACCGCGATCTTTCGTGTGGCGGCTACCTGGCTGAAGGCGGGGCTTTCCACGACGCGCCTGCGGATGTAGATGCCAACGCCGAACATCACCACGCTGAGTAGAAACGGCACCCGCCATCCCCACGTCATGAACTGCTGATGCGGCATGCATACCATGGTCAAAGCGATGGCACCGTTCGCGAGAAGCAAGCCGATTGGTACAGCGGCTTGGGGCCAGGCGGCGGCAAGCCCTCGCCGGTTGGGTTTGGCCCATTCCATGGCCAGAAGGACCGACCCTCCCCATTCGCCGCCGACGCCCAGCCCTTGCACGAATCGCAAGGCCACCAGCAGCACACCGCTCCAGGCGCCGATCTGGTGATAACTGGGGACCAGCCCGATCAGCACGGTGCCGACCGCCATCAGCGAGAGGGTGACCATCAATGTCGTCTTGCGGCCGAGTTTGTCGCCGTAGTGCCCGAAGACCGCACCGCCGATGGGCCGCGCGACGAATCCGAAGGCGAACGTCGCAAAGGACTGCAGGATGCCCGCATAGGTGTTGGAGGCGGGAAAAAACACCGTCGGGAAGACGACACCGGCCATACACCCGTAGAGAAAGAAATCGTAGTACTCGATGGAGGTTCCGACCGTGCTGGCCACGATGGCGCGGCGCCGTTGACGGCCGATCTCCACCCCTTGCGGAGCGTTCGGAGGTGACGACATTGCCACCCTCCCTTCAATGAGGAGTGCGTTGAAAGCTGTTCGAGTGGTGAGGATTTGAGATGTGCTAGGCCGAGGGCGCTTGCTGCGGGACGTGGTTTATCGGCGCGGTGGCGAACCAGATGGCGCGTGCCTGCGACGCGGCTTCTACGGCGCGGCCGTCGAGCTGTTCGAGGGTCAGGCTGCTGATCGGGTGGCTGACCACCACCAGCTGCAGGTCGGCCATGCCGCGGGCCTCGCGCTGCAGGCGCGCTTCGTGCTCGAACTCGGTGGTCACGATCACCGCGGTGGGCAGCCCGGCCTGTTCAAGGCGGACACCGTCGTTCACGCACGCCGAGCAGCACGACCCGCAGTCACCGATCGCGGTGATGGCGATGTCGTTGTCGGCGGCGATGCGGTCGATGACCTCGTCGCTGGCCGGCGAGGAGAAGTGTTCCTTGTCGTAGTGCTGCACGGCGGCGAAGGTCAGACCCTGCTCCGTGAGCGCACGAACGGTGGCGCGCAACAGTTTTGCGGCGTTCCATTTGGTGTTGCTCAGCACGGCGAGGCGCAGGCCGTTTTCAGTGTCGGGCCGGTGGGCCAGCGGCGAGGACTCCACCTCGACGATGCCGCACGGGTCGTAGATGCCAGGAATCTGCTCGGTCATTGCTGTTTCCTTATCCGTTTTCGGTGAGCGTTACAGCCGGCAGGCGCCGTCGGAGCACTGCAGGTCGCCGCCTTCGGCGGGCACCACGCTGTCGTCGATGGCGCGCAGTACCGGGGTCGTGGCGGTGCTCCATCCCGGCAGGAACGCCGAGAACCGCCCGGCGGTGCCGCCGGCGATGAAGAGGTGGATGTCGTCGGGGGTGAACACGATTGGCACCCGGCGGCCGTCTTCGCGCGGGTACCACTTGGGTAGGTTGCGGTTGTAGGTCTTGCCGCCGGGAGGTGCGTAGCGGTTGCCGTAACTGACGGCGTCCCAGAGGTTTTGGCCGTTGAGCCAGAGGTAGCGACGGATATCGTCGCGGGTCCACCCGAAGTTGGCGATCGTGCGGGCGTGCTCGATGCCCAGCACGACGGTGCACGAGCCGCCGAGAACAGCGTTGTTGTGGGCGATGGTGCTCATCGCCGAGGCGATGCTGTCCAAGATGCCCTGCGGGTCATCAGAGATGTGGTTGGTGACGCTGTGCGGTGCCTCGGCGCCGATGACCAGCACCGTGCTGTCCTCGGGTGCGTAGCCGTGTTCGACGTGATAGGGCGCCCACGGGCTTTCCTGCTCGTTTTCGGCGATGCAGAAGGTGTATTTACCCGGATGGCCCAGCGTGCTCTTGTCGAGCTCGCCCGGAATACCGCCGCCAACGCTGAGCATGATCAGGCGCACGGCCCGACCGATCGTGGCATTGGCGCGATTGCCGGAACCAAACAGGTTCCCGCCCGAGTTCATCCCGATCTCGCGAGCCATGGGTCCGTTGACGACGATCAGCGGCGAGACCACGTGCGTGGTGGCCTGAATCCCGTTGAGATTGAACCGGGAATCGGTCAGCGCCAGCACCGCTGCACGCACCACCGGCGCGTATTCGGGTTTGCACCCGGCCATCACCATGTTGACCGCCAGCAGCTCGGTGGTCAGGCTGCCCCATCGCGGAGGGATGCGGGCCTCGAAGTGGTGCGGGTCGCCGCCGAGAACGTCGACGAAAGCGGCGACCCGGTGCGGGGTCGGCGGGACGACCGGCAGACCATCACTCCATCGCTGGTCGAAGTAGTACTCGACCAGGTCCTGGTGGTCTATGCGCGTATCCGTGGCTGTCATGGCGGTTGCCTTCCTGCGGGGGTGCCCTTCTGCCGCCACCGTATGAGACCTACATATTCACAGTCCAATACATATCTGATCCTCTGACATATGCTCTGGATATGATGGACCCGGAGATGCGGTTGCTCCGCTACTTCGTCGTGGTCGCGGAAGAGCGGCACTTCGGCCGCGCCGCCGAGCGCCTACACATGGCCCAGCCGCCGCTGAGCCAGCAGATCCGCAAGCTGGAACACCAGCTGGGCGTCGAGCTGATCGATCGGTCACGGCGACCGATCGAGCTGACCGACGCCGGAAATGCGGTGTTCGAGGAGGCTCAGCTCTGCCTCGTCCACGGCCAGCGCGCGTTCGCCGCGGCGCGTCGAGCGGCCACGGGCCAGCTCGGACACGTGCGCATCGGTGCCCTGCAGGCCGCCGTCGACGGCGTGCTTTCCTATGTGATGCGCGCGCACCGACGCGAAAACCCTGACGTGAAGCTGCAATTGGATGAGCTGGGCACCGCCGACCAGATCGGTCAGCTGATCGAGCACCGGCTCGACATCGGATTCCTGCGCGGCCCGGTCGATGAACCGACACTGACGGTGGAAACCCTGATCGAGGACCCGCTGGCCGCGGTGATCTGTGACGACCATCCCCTTGCGGAACACCACCGGATCGCCCCGGCGCTACTTGCCGACGAGCCGATCCTCTTGTGGACACGATCAGCCGCTCCCACCACCTACGGCGACGTTGTCGAGCTCTTTCGCCGACACAAGGTCCAGCCGCAAGTCGTCGACGAAATCCCGCGGATACAAACGATTCTGGCCCTAGTGGCCTCGGGGGCCGGGATCGCGCTGTTGCCCACCTCGTTCATCAATCTGCACCGTCAAGGCGTGCAGTTCCGGCCGCTGCGCGAACCACTGCCGTATCGCCCACTGGCCCTGGCTTGGCGATCCGACAACCAATCGCCTAGCCTGATGCGCTTCATCGAGGTAGCCCGAAGCACGTCGACCTACTACCTAAACGACCTCGCTCAGCGCTACCCACAGCTTCGCCCCGAACAAACGCCATGACGCCGCGCTCTGATCGTTGCGCCTTCGTCTGCGGCCATACCGGCGGGATAGTAGCAGCAGCTGTTGGGTGGCCGGAGGGGGTCGCACCCTCCGGCTCCCACAGATCCCGGCGTGACAATCTCTCGTCACCGGGCTCTTGTCATCCTGACCACCAGGAACCGTGCGCCCATGCCCAGTGGGCG
>Ga0070668_100003686_pt1 | contig 11315 bp, 10 predicted proteins | sample KBSS43metaG_FD_64661 | JGI IMG/M metagenome (GOLD analysis project Ga0070668, IMG submission 64661) | Switchgrass rhizosphere microbial communities from Kellogg Biological Station, Michigan, USA - KBS S4-3 metaG | ecosystem: Host-associated > Plants > Roots > Rhizosphere > Soil ... | reverse complement strand
GGCGATGAAGCGCGGGCGCTGGCCTTCGGGATCGGCGGCGAAATCCTTGGCGTAATTGTGCAGGTCGATGATGATGTTGAGGTCGGCGCGCACCGCGACATCGGTCACGCGGCGGATTTCGGCCAGATAGGCCGGATCGATCGTGTAGGGCGCGGCGGTGCCCGTCATCTTGGCGAAGCGAACGGGCAGGCGGATCGTGTCGAACCCACTGCGGCGGAACCAGCCATAATCGGCATCGGCCACCGGGCGGCGCCATTTATCGTCATATTCGACGTTCATGCAGCGGCCGATCGGCAGCGAAAGCCCGCGCGTGGCGCTGGCGCGGCGAATGGGGGGAAAACGCCGCGCGCCCTCCGTCACGACCGGCACTGGCGCTACTTCCGCGACGGGCGTGGTGAGCGCAGGGGCGGGCGTGGCGGGAATCTGCACAGGCGTGGAGGATGAGGGTTCGCTTCCGCCCCCGCCGCCGCATCCGGCGAGCGCGAGCAGGAGGGAAAGGCCAAGCGGCCTGCCTGATATCTGCGTCATGTCTCTGTCTGTTATGGATGCTGCGGCGTCCCCAAGGACGGCCTGCAAGCTGATATAAGCCGTCTAGTTTCAGGCTCTTATCAGATGGTTAACAGAATATGGACTTGCGACGAACGGAGGGCGCGACTGCACTCGGTTCGGCGTATTTGTGCAAGGCAGTAAAGGTGGCGTGCGGGGATGGGTGTCCGAAATCACCCACCCCGAGCACCCTATCAGGCGGCCTCGGCGGCTTCCTCGCTCGCGGGCAGGCGAATCAGATAGTCGAAGGCGGAGAGGGCCGCCGTCGAACCGGCCCCGCAAGCGATCACGATCTGCTTATAGGGCACGGTGGTGCAATCGCCCGCCGCGAAGATGCCCGGCTGGCTGGTTTCGCCGCGCGCGTCGATCTCGATCTCGCCGCGCGGGGAAAGCGCGATGGCGTCCTTCAGCCATTCGGTGTTGGGGACCAGGCCGATCTGGACGAAAATCCCCTCCAGTTCGACATCATGCTCGGCACCGCTGTTGCGGTCCTTGTAGCTGAGGCTGGTGACACGCTCGCTATCGCCGTCCACCCTGGTCGTGAGCGCCGAGGTGATGATCCGGACGTTCGACAGGCTGGCGAGCTTGCGCTGCAACACCGCGTCGGCGCGCAACTGGCTGTCGAACTCGATCAGCGTGACATGGGCGACGATGCCGGCCAGGTCGATGGCCGCTTCGACGCCGCTGTTGCCGCCGCCGATCACCGCCACGCGCTTGCCCTTGAACAGCGGGCCGTCGCAATGCGGGCAATAAGCGACGCCCTTGTTGCGATATTCGTCCTCGCCCGGCACGCCCATCTGCCGCCAACGCGCGCCGGTGGACAGGATGACGGTGCGACCCTTAAGCGACGCGCCATTTTCCAGCACGACTTCATGATAGCCGCCTTCGGTGTTCGCCGGGATCAGCTTGGCCGCTTTTTGAAGGTTCATGATCTCGACGTCATAATCCTTCACATGGGCTTCCAGCGCCGCCGCGAATTTCGGGCCTTCGGTGCGGCTGACCGAGATGAAATTCTCGATATCCATGGTGTCGAGCACCTGTCCGCCGAACCGCTCCGCCGCGATGCCGGTGCGGATGCCCTTGCGCGCCGAATAGACTGCCGCCGCAGCGCCTGCGGGGCCGCCGCCGACGATCAGCACTTCGAACGGTTCCTGGCGCTGTATCTTTTCAGCGGCGCGGGTGGCAGCGCCGCTGTCGATCTTTGCGACGATCTGTTCCAGTTCCATGCGGCCCGACGCGAAAGGCTCGCCGTTCAGGAAGACGGTGGGCACGGCCATGACCTTGCGAGCGTCGACTTCTGCCTTGAACAGCGCGCCGTCGATGGCGGTGTGGCTGATGCGGGGGTTGAGGACCGCCATCAGGTTCAACGCCTGCACTACGTCGGGGCAGTTCTGGCACGAAAGCGAGAAATAGGTTTCGAAGGCGAAGTCGCCGTCGATGTCCTTGATCTGCTGGATCAGATCCTGCGCCGCCTTGGACGGGTGGCCGCCCACTTGCAGCAAGGCGAGCACCAGCGAAGTAAACTCGTGGCCCATGGGCAGGCCCGCGAAGGTGACGCCGATGTCGGTGCCCACGCGGCGGATCATGAAGCTGGGAACGCGCCCATTCCCTGCAGAGGCGCCAGAGCCGCTCACCACGGATACCTTGTCCGACAGTTCGGCTATTTCATCTATCAGCGTCTCGAGTTCCCGGCTTTTCGCGCCGTCGTCCAGCGAGGCGACCAGCTCGATCGGCTGGGTGATGTTCGCCATATAGGCCTTGAGCTGGCCCTTGAGATTTGCGTCCAACATGTCGTTCTCCTGAAGGGTTGGGCGCGCCGATCCGGGGCGCGGCTGTCCGCTCGCCGGTGCGGTGCGACCCGAAGGCCCGGCGTTCGCGAAAATGCGATGAATAATGGAACAAAAACCCCGCCGGGCCGGGGAGGGTGCCTCGACCCGGCCCGGCGGAGTGCCGTTTCAGGTCTTTAGATCTTGCCGACGAGGTCGAGCGACGGGGCCAGCGTGGCTTCGCCTTCTTCCCACTTGGCCGGGCAAACTTCGCCAGGGTTGGCGGCGACATATTGCGCAGCCTTCACCTTGCGGAGCAGTTCGGTCGCATTGCGGCCGACGCCTTCCGACGTGATTTCCATGAACTGGATCACGCCTTCGGGATCGACCAGGAAGGTCGCACGGTCGGCAAGACCGACGCCCGGACGCATCACGTCGAAATTGTTGGTGATGGTGCCCGACTGGTCGCCCAGCATATAATAGTTGATCTTGCCGATCGCGGGCGAGGTGTCGTGCCAGGCCTTATGGCTGAAATGCGTGTCGGTCGACACCGAGTAAACCTCGACGTTCAGCTTCTGGAGCGTCGGGTAGATGTCGGCCAGATCTTCCAACTCGGTCGGGCAGACAAAGGTGAAGTCGGCGGGGTAGAAGAAGAAGACGGCCCACTTGCCCTTCACGTCGGCGTCGGTGACGTCGACGAACTGGCCCTGCTTGTACGCGGTGGCGGTAAACGGCTTGATGGTCGTGTTGATGAGAGCCATGGGCTTTTCAGTTCCTTTTTAGGGAGTTGCTGTTGCCCACCCCATGTAGGGAAGCGGCATCCCAAGGGGAAATTGGTTTTCTGACGAATGTTGATTGAGAAAAGCGATCACAGCTTGGCTTATTGATCGACCTAACCGTCGATCACGCCATCGCGGGGCTTTTCAAGGATATAGATCATCGCCTCCTCGATCATGCCCAGCGCTTCGTCGATCGTGAAGGTGGACGAATCGAGGCACAGTTCCAGCCACAGCCCATCGATCATCGCCGTCAGAGCGATGGCGGCGATCCGGGCGGCCGGACGTGGGATGCTGGGGGCGGCTTCGCGCAACAGCACTTCCATGCGTTCGCGCCCGCCGCCATAGGTTTCCTTGTGCGTGGCGGCGATTGCCGGGTTGGTCTTGTTGAGGCTCCAGAAACTGATCCAGGTCGCCAGCAGATTGGGGTCCAGCACTGGCGGCTGGAAATTGGAGCGGATATAGGCCCAGAGGCGCTTCCGCGGGTCGGGTCCAGCATCCAGGACGGCTTGCTCCATGGCGGCGGCGACCTTTTCCCCCACATCGCGGTAGGTGGCGAGAATCAGGGCGTCGACGCCGTCGAAATAATGGGTGAGCAGCCCTGCCGAAACGCCCGCATAGGCGCAGATCGCCCGGACAGAGGTGCCGCCCACACCCTTTTCCGCAAGGCAACGCGCCGTCGCTTCGATCAGCGCCTGACGGCGCACATCGGCGGATTCACGGACGAAGCGTGCCCTCGTCTGTGTCTTTCCGCCTTCAATCTCTGTTTTCCGCTCCATCTCTTTTTCCCGCCCGCTTGTCCTTTCCTGCCAGAACGGCTCGCCAGCCGTCCTCCCCTTCGGCAAGGAAAAGGATCGAAGCGCCGCGTTCAGCCGTTTGACGTCATAAATGCAAGGAGAAAGATCGATGAAGCGCAGGAATCTTGCTTGTTTTGCCCTATCGGCAGTGGCGATCGGCAGCCTGATGGGCGGTTGCGCGAAGAGCGTGGACAATCAGGCGGCGGGTAACGAGGCCGTGAACGAGACGCGACCGGCGATCGTCGAAGCCGTGGAGGAGCCTGACGCTGTCAACGCAGGGGCGGGCGCGCAGGCGGATCAAGGCTTGCCAACCGATGATTGGGTCGGGCGCTGGGCCGGGCCGGAGGGTCTGTTTCTGGACATTCAGCCTTCGCCTGATGGCAAGCGGGGCCATTATGCCATCGCCAACAAGGATAATCTGGATCGGCAGGGCGATTATGACGGCATTGCCGAAGGCACGACGATCCGTTTCGTGCGGGATGGCAAGGATCGAACCATCCGTCCAGGCACCGGGGACGAGACAGGCTTCAAATATCTCGTGGGCAAAAAGGATTGCCTGATCGTGGTGCCGGGCGAGGAGGGCTATTGCCGCTGACGGGGGTGTGGGAACCGGCCGACCCGGACGCGCATTGTTGGAGCGGGCGGGATCGATAAGAGGAGGATTTATGGCTGACTATCAGGAGCGTCCGGCGACCACGACGACGATCATCGAAAAGCGCGGCGGCGGCACCACCATCGCGATTCTCCTGCTGGTCGTGGTCGTGGCGGTCGCTGCCTTCTTCCTGATCAGCAGTCAGGGGCGCAAGGATAGTGCGGTCGAAAGCGCGGCGACACAGGTTGGACAGGCGGCCAGCGATGTAGGTGCTGCGGCCAAAGACGCGGCAGACAATGTGAAGCGCGACTGATTTTGACCACGATCATGAAAAAAGGGGCGCCTCCCATAAGGAGACGTCCCTTTTTGCACATCAGCCTGCCGTTGACGGCTCAGCCGAAGCGGGTTTTCAGCCTTCCGCCTTTGCGTGCTTGGGCGCGGCTTCATTGAGGATGCGCAGAATCTTCTGCAGCGCGCTCGGTTCGTCCGTTTCTTCCATCGCCGCGAGTTCGCGGGCGAGGCGGCTGGAGGCGGCTTCGAAAATCTGCCGTTCCGAATAGCTTTGTTCGGGCTGATCGTCGGCGCGGAACAGGTCGCGGGTCACTTCGGCGATAGACACCAGGTCGCCCGAATTGATCTTCGCTTCATATTCCTGGGCGCGGCGCGACCACATGGTGCGCTTCACCTTGGGCTTGCCCTTCAGGGTTTCGACGGCTTCCTCGAGGGTCTTGTTGGAGGACAGCTTGCGCATGCCCACGCCCTCGGCCTTGTTGGTCGGCACGCGGAGCGTCATGCGCTCCTTTTCGAAGCGGAGCACATACAGCTCCAGCTCCATGCCAGCAATTTGCTCCTTCTGAAGCTCTATGACGCGACCAACGCCATGCTTGGGGTAAACGACATAATCACCAACGTCAAAGGACAGCGCCTTGGCAGCCATTTGAAACCTTTCTAATCTACCAGGGGAGTGGTGGCGTTCGCGTCGCAGTGCGAACGGCGCACAAGCGAAAGGGGTCCGCAGCGCCACCATCAAAACATCAAGCATAATCTCCAGACGGACGCGACCATGTCCGTTTCTTGAGCGCCTGTTTAGCAGATTCGTAACAAAATTGCCACCCCCGGACACAAAATCCGGGTGGCGCAAGGCAAATAAAACGCAACAGCTAGTTTGGCGCGCGATTTGCGGTGGGGCCGACGCGCCCTTTTGGGATCAGCTTCCCGCGCCGGGTTCGGGCGAGAAGAACTTCTCCAGCTTGTTCTCGACATCCTTCATTTCGTCGGCGTCGGCGGGCGCATCGCCCTTGACCGTGATGTTCGGCCATTCGGCGGAGAATTTCGTGTTGAGTTCCAGCCACTTCTCAAGGCCGTTCTCGGTGTCGGGCAGAATCGCTTCGGCCGGGCATTCCGGTTCGCACACGCCGCAGTCGATGCATTCATTGGGGTTGATGACCAGCATATTCTCACCCTCGTAGAAACAGTCCACGGGGCAAACTTCGACGCAATCCATATATTTGCAGCGGATGCAGTTATCGGTCACGACGTAGGTCATGGGTCATCACTCTTGGTATCAGGACAATTGCGCGCCCTGCTATGCGCGGTCGGCGCGAAGGTCAATGAGGATATTGTTGCAAGGCGGGTAGTGGGGGTTGAGAGGCTGACTCTCAGGAACCCACCGTCAGCTCGTCATAGCAGGACTGGGCTTCGGGGGCCGGGCCTCTGCGCCCCGGAAGCTGAACCACGCGCACCACCCGCACGCCGCTGGGGTGGGGGAAGGTGATGAGGTCGCCCGCCCGCACGGGGGCGTGCGAGCGGTCGACGCGGCGGCCGTTCAGGCGGATATGCCCGTCCTCCGCCAGTTTCTGGGCGATCGAACGGCTTTTGGCGAGGCGCGCGAACCAGAGGAATTTGTCGATGCGCAGGCTTGGTCCGGAACTGGGGCCGGAAGCCGCGCCCGCGTCAGCCATTGCGGCCCAGCAGTTCGGCAAGGCCCGCAAAGGCGTTGGAACTGGCGGGGGCATGGCTGGACGCGGTGGCGGGGCGGGGCGCCCGGTCGCCACGTGGCTTGCCTTCGCCCTGATCGCGCGACTGGCGGCCATGTGGTTTGCCGCGGCCCCGATCCTGCGAAGACGCTTCGCGCCCTTGATCCGTGCGCTGGCCGCCACGCTGATGCTGCTGCGGGCGTGGCTTTTGACGGCCACGGAAAACCCAGTTGGGGCCGCCCTCTTCGGGGGCTTCGACGGCGCGGAAACCGGCGAGGCGCATCAGTTGCAGAAAGGCGTCTTCCGACAGGCCGAGCGAGACGATCTGCGGGCTTTGCGCGGTGAAGCCTTCGTTTTTGGCGATGGCCTCATGCGCGGTGCGGGCCATGCGTTCGGCCATGTCGATGCGCAGCATCTGTTCGCCGAAGCCCCGGAAACCTGCGATGCGGGCGCCCATCTGTTCGGGCTTTTCGCCCGCCGGGATGAGGGTAAGGCCGGGGCCGGGCAGCGGCAGGCACGGCTTGGCGATGCGCGCGGCGAGCAGGGCGGCGCGCCAGCGAGCCGATCCGGGCTTCAGCAGGCCAGGGTGATAAATGTCGAGCACGCCGATATCCAGCCCGGCGCGGCGCAGCAGGTGCCGCTGGTCCTTGTCCAGATGCCCCAGCGCCGAATCGAGATCGGTGCGGCCGATCACGCCGCCTGCATCGGCGAGCTGCGCGAAGACGGCGCGGACGACGGCGGGCACCTCTGCATCCTGCGAGCTGGCGACCATCTTGGTCAGCGGCAGCAGATGCTTTTCCTTCTGCGCGTCGAACCATGTGGCTAGGCGGGTCGCAACCTGCTTCTGCACATCCTGCTCCAGCGCCAATATCGCGCGATCCAGCCGGATTTCGGGGGTCAGCAGGGTCGCGCCGCCATGCAATGTGGCGACAGGATCGCCCTTCCAGCTAATGCCGGGGGCCTGTCCTGCTTCGTCCATGAGCGCGAAATCAGTATCGGGTGCGCTCAGTAATTCGTCAGCCTTCACTCGTAATATCCTTCCAAGGCGCCGTTCAGCGGCAGCCAGCAGCATCTTTCTATCCTGATGCCGGGTAGCGGGATCGACCGAGAAACGAAATCCGTCAAGTCGCCCGATCGTCTCGCCATCGACGCAGACTGTCCCATCCGGCTCGATGTCGACCGGCAGATTGGCTGCGCTCTGGCCCATGTCCCTTAGCAGAACCGTGGTGCGGCGGTCCACAAAACGCTGCGTCAGCGCGGCATGGAGCGCGTCGGACAGCTTTTCCTCCAGCGCCCGCGTGCGCTCCGCCATCTCCGCCGGGTGGATCAGCCAGTCGGCGCGGTGGGCGATATAGGACCATGTGCGCGCCGCCGCTATCCGGCCGGACAGCGTGTCGATGTCGCCCTGAACCGAATCGAGTCGCGCGATCTGCTGGGCGAACCAGTCGCGGGGGATGTGGCCGGTTCCTTCGGAGAGAAAGGTGTAAATCCGGCTGACGGTGCGAGCATGATGCTCCGCGCCCAGCTTCTGGAAATCGGGCAGGCCGCAGGCGGCCCAGAGGCGTTCGACCTGTCTTTGCCCCTTGGCGCGTTCGATGACGAGCGGATCGGCGGCGAGGCGTTTGAGGACGGCGAGGTCGACCGCTTCGGGCGCGGCGCGCAATTGCGGGCGTTCGGGCTTTTGTTCGAGGTCGAACAGCAGATGGTCCAGACGGTCCGTGCGCGGAGTGCCGTTGCGCCAGAACAGCTGTTCGACCGGCGGAAAGTGATGCGCTTCGATCGCCTCTATTTCTTCGGGCGTGAAGGCGGCGTCGCCATCTTCATGGCCAAGGCTACCGAAGGTTCCGTCCTTATGGTGGCGACCGGCGCGGCCCGCGATCTGGGCCATTTCGCTGACGGTCAGGCGGCGGGAGCGGCGGCCATCGAACTTGCGCAGGGAGGCGAAGGCGACATGGGCGACGTCCAGGTTCAGCCCCATGCCGATGGCGTCGGTGGCGACCAGATAATCGACCTCGCCGTTCAGGAACATCTGCACCTGCGCGTTGCGGGTGCGGGGGCTGAGCGCGCCCATGACCACCGCCGCGCCGCCCCGGAAGCGGCGGAGCATTTCGGCCACGGCATAGACTTCCTCGGCGGAGAAGGCGACGATGGCGGAGCGCTTTGGAAGCCGGGAGAGTTTCTTGGCGCCTGCGTAAGACAGGGTGGAAAAGCGCGGGCGGCCGACGATTTGCACATCGGGGACGAGGGATTTCACCAGGCGGCTGATGCTGGCGGAACCCAGGACCATCGTTTCCTCGCGACCGCGCGCGCGCAGCAGGCGGTCGGTGAAGATGTGGCCGCGTTCGGGGTCTGCGCCGAGTTGGGCCTCGTCCAGCGCGACAAAGGCGAAATCCTGCTTGGGGCCAGCCTCTCGGCCCCCGCCGATCGGCATCGATTCCGCCGTGCAGAGGAAATAGCGGGCGTTGGGCGGAACGATCTTCTCCTCGCCGGTGATGAGGGCGACCTGTTCCGGGCCCTTCATGCCGACCACCCGATCATAGACTTCGCGCGCCAGCAGGCGCAGCGGAAAGCCCATCATCCCGGAGGAGTGGCCGCACATGCGTTCGACGGCGAGGTGAGTCTTGCCGGTATTGGTTGGCCCCAACACGGCGGTGATGGGGGATCGGGCGAACTGGGCCATGGTTGTCATGTCGGACATGGCGGGGGGAAGGGCAAGGGGAAAGACCCGTGAAATCCACTGCTTGTTCGCCTTTGCGCGGGGTCGATCCGTCGCAGGGCACGTCTGGCCGCAGGAAGAGGGTTAAAAACACCGTCTTTATTTGACTTTAACCTTGTGCCTTTACAGACTTCAGCACGAACGCGCGGCGGGGGTCGTGGCGGAACTTGCCCCGGGGGCCTTGCTTTACCGTGTTTCATGATGGTCACAGCCATGCCGGGCAGGGCGGCGCTTCCGCATCGCTGTGGGTGACGGACGCCATTCGCCGGGGCGAACCTTTAGAAGATCGGCGTGACTGGCGCGAGAAGCTGCGCGACTGGGCGGAGGATGTCGAACTGGTGCCCGATCTGGGGCAACGGGTCGGTAGCCTGACATGGTTTCGCGGGCTTTTCACCTGTTTCGGCCTGTGTGGCGCGGCCCTGTATCTGTCGCCGGGCTTTCATGCCCTGCCGGGTGAACCGCAGCCTTTGCTGGCGGCGAAACAGTTTGATGAAGTGCGCAGCCAGATGATCACGCCGCTGGCTTTGGGCGCGGACAGCGGGCGGCGGATGGGGCCGACGGACGCCGTTCAACCTTTGCGTACCACGCCGGAGCGGCCGCAGATCGAACTGCGGGCGCAGATTGGCGGGAGCGATTCGCTGGGCCGGGCGCTGGCGCGGGCCGGGGTGAGCGGTGGCGATGTGGCGACGGTGACCAGCCTTGTCGCTGGGGACACCGGCGCGGGCCTGAAGCCGGGGACGCCGCTGGATATCGTGCTGGGCCGCCGGGCCAGCCGGGACATGCCGCGACCGCTGGATCGGCTGAGCTTCCGGGCGCGGCTGGATTTGGGAATAGAGATTTCGCGGGTGGGCGGGGTGTTGCAGGTGCAGCGGACCGCCATCCATGTCGATAACACGCCCCTGCGCATTCAGGGCGTGGTGGGGGAGAGCCTGTATCGTTCCGCGCGGGCGGCGGGCGCGCCGCCCAAGGCGATCCAGAGCTTCCTGCGCGTGTTGGCGCAGCAGATCGATCTGGGGTCGATTTCGGCGGGCGACCGTTATGACATCGTCACCGAATATCATCGCGCCGATACCGGCGACGTGGAGGTCGGCGACCTGCTGTTCGCGGGACTGCACCGGGCGAGCGGGCGTGGCATCGACATGCTGAAATGGACGCAGGACGGGCGGGCGCAGTGGTTCGAGGCGTCGGGCGTCGGCCAGCGGCGGGGCGTGCTGGGCGCCCCGGTGGCGGGGCGCCTGTCGTCGGGCTTCGGGATGCGGCGGCATCCGATCCTTGGCTATACGCGGATGCATGCGGGCGTGGATTTTGCGGCGCGGTACGGATCGCCCATCTATGCGGTGACCGACGGCGTCGTGTCCTATGCCGGGCGGCATGGCGGGCATGGCAATTATGTGCGGCTGGAGCATGGCCATGGGCTGGCCACCGGCTATGCGCATATGAGCCGGATCGCCGCCGCGCCGGGGCAACGGGTGCGGCAGGGACAGGTGATCGGCTATGTCGGGTCTTCGGGCCTGTCGACCGGGCCGCATCTTCACTATGAACTGTATCGCAGCGGGCGGGTGGTCAATCCGCTGTCGGTGAAGTTCACCACGACGGCGCAGCTTGCCGGGCGTGAACTGGCGGCGTTCCGGGCGCGGCTGGGGCAGCTCAAGAGCCTGCGGGTGGGGTTGCCGGTGCAGGTGGCCGAGAAGCAGGCAGCGCACAAATCCGGGCCTGCGGCTTCGGGGAAATAGCTTTTCGTGGGCGTCGGGCTTCGCTAACGCGCGGGCATGACAGCAGCGGCTTCCAATATTAGCGCCCTATTGCTCGCCGGGTGGCGGCCCACGCCCGATCCTCTGGCGGTGGCGGCGGGGGTGGCGGCCAAGCCGCTCGCGCCGGTCGCGGGTGAGGCGATGATCAACTATCCGGCGCGAGCCTTGCTCGCGCATCCGGCGATTGGGCGGCTGGTCGTGCTGACACAGGCGCCGGAACTGTTCGCGAACGATCCGGCTACCGCCTGGCTGGCGGAGCATCCGCGCGTCGCGTTCGTGCGGAGTGGGGGCGGCATCGCCTCTTCGTTGATGGATGTGCTGGATCGGGGTGAGTATTCCTATCCCCTGCTCGTGACGACGGCGGACCATGTGCTGCTGGACGGGGCGATGCTGGA
>Ga0070668_100003685_pt1 | contig 11316 bp, 9 predicted proteins | sample KBSS43metaG_FD_64661 | JGI IMG/M metagenome (GOLD analysis project Ga0070668, IMG submission 64661) | Switchgrass rhizosphere microbial communities from Kellogg Biological Station, Michigan, USA - KBS S4-3 metaG | ecosystem: Host-associated > Plants > Roots > Rhizosphere > Soil ... | reverse complement strand
TCCCTTGGCTTTCCGGCCGGCATCGGTATCGGGTTCGTCGCCCTGGTGAGCTACGTAGCGCTCGAGGCGGGCGTCTACGGTCTGCTCGGGCCTGCGGGTGTCGACGTCGTGACACTGTTCGGCGGACCGACACTGCCGTGGTGGTTGTTCGCGGCCGTCGCCTTCGCCGTCACGACGTTCCTCGGTTACCGCAACATCGAGCTGTCCAGCCGGGTGCTCGCGGTGCTGCTGACCGCCGAGATCGCCATCGTGTTGGTGCTGGATCTGGTGATCGTCGCGCGCGGCGGCCAGCACGGGCTCTCGACCGGCATCGTCAACCCCAGCGCGATCTTCTCCGGCTCGTTGGGCATCGGCCTGCTGTTCGCACTGCTCAGCTACATCGGCTTCGAGGCCACCGCGATCTTCCGAGACGAGGCTCGCGACCCCGACCGCACCATCCCACGCGCCACCTACGCGGCGCTGATCCTCATCGGCGCGTTCTACACGGTGACCAGCTGGGCCCTGATCTCGGCCTGGGGCGACGACGAGGCCATCGCCAAGGCCACCGACTCCGGCGGCACCTTGCTGTCCGACACCGCCCACGCGTACCTCCGCACCGCAGGCGCCGACGTCATCACGGTGCTCTACTTCACCAGCCTGTTCGCCTGCATCCTGTCGTTCCACAACGTGGCGTCGCGCTACGTCTTCGCGCTGTCCCGCCACGACGTGCTGCCTTCGTCGCTGAGCCTGCCGCATCAGAAGCACGGTTCCCCGCACCAGGCGTCGCTCTGGATCTCGGGCGTGGTCGCCGTCAGCATCGCGACAGCCGTGGTGTTCCAGCTGGACCCGATCACGGAGTTCTACACCTGGTTCGCAGCGGCCACCACGGTGGGCTTCGTGGTGCTGCTGATCGCGACGAGCGTGGCGGTGCTGGTCTTCTTCGCCCGCGATCGGCGCGGATACTCGCAGTGGCGAGTCCGCATCGCGCCCGCCCTCGGGTTGGTCGGACTGGTCGTCACGCTGGTCCTGATCCTCACCAACCTGGACGGACTCGCCGGTTCGAGCGCGCTCGGCTGGGGCATCGTCGGATTGCTCGTGCTCGCCTTCGCGCTCGGGGTGCTCGTCGGCAACCGTACGAGTGATCCGACGAAGGCCGGGCGCTCGTGACGAGCCTCGTCGATGCCGGCGTGAATGGGCGTGTCGCCGAACCGGATCCGCGGCGTGAACTCCTCCGCGGGCTCGACGATGGCACGCTGCGCGAACTCGAGGTCGCCTGGAGCGACCCGTTCGGCCACGCGCAAGGCAAGCGGATCCCCGCACGGCAATTTCTCGACCGGGCGCAGGGGAGCGGGTTCGCGTTCTGTGAGGCGTCGCTGGGCTGGAACGCCGACGCGACCGTCATCGATGGGCTCCAACTGACGAACTGGGACGGCGGCTATCCCGACGTCTACGCGGTGCCGGACCTGAACACCTTCCGGCCGTTGCCGTGGCGGCCGGGTGTCGGCCACGTGATCTCCGACATCATCCGCCACGACCGTTCGCCATCGCTGCTCGATCCGCGGGCAGTGCTCAAGCGGGTGCTGAATCGGCTTGCCGGACTTGGATATTCGGCGAAGGTCGGCGTGGAGCTCGAGTTCTACCTACTGAACGCCGACGGCACGCCGTTCCAGAACGACATCCACGCCTACTCGCTGGAGAACGCCAACGCGCTGGACCCGCTACTGACCGACCTCCACGACGCACTCGGCTCGTTCACGCGATTGGAGGGCATTCAGTCCGAGTATGGGCCCGGCCAGGTGGAGACCAACCTCGTCTATACCGAGGCGCTCGAGGCCGCCGACGACAGTGCCCGGCTCAAGTACGCCGCCAAGGAGATCGCCCGCAGGCACGGCAAGCTCGCGACCTTCATGCCCAAACCCTTTGCGGAGCACTCGGGAAGCTCGGCGCACCTGCACATCTCGCTGTGGCGCGACGGTGCCCCGGCCTTCGCGCCAGATGGCGGTGCCGAGAACGAGCTCGCCCTGCACGCCATCGCCGGGCTGCTCGAGCACCTGCCGTCCATCACCCTGTTCGGCGCGCACTCGGTGAACGCGTACCGGCGCTTCGAGCCGGGCTCGTTCGCCCCAGCCACCGTCACGTGGAGTCGCGACAACCGCAGCGCCGCGATTCGGTCGCTGGTCGAGGCCACGCCGGAGGCGACGAGGATCGAACTCCGCACCGGCGGATCGGACGCCAACCCGTACTGGTTGGTGGCCTCGGCGCTGGCTGCAGTGGTCGCCGGGCTCGAGGCGCGTCGGCGGCCACCCGAGCGCGCCGACGGAAACCTCTACGGCACCGGTACGCAGCTGCCGGAGTCACTTGGCGTGGCGCTCGCCCTGGCCGCTCAGGACGACACCATCGCCGAGATCCTCGGCGCGGCCTCGGTTCACGACTTCGTCACCATCGCCGCAAGCGAGTGGGCCGAGTACACGCGGCAGGTCAGCGACTGGGAGCGACGGCGTTACCTGGCCACCTCGTGAGCGCACTTCCCGTGCTTTCCCGACTTCCGATGAAGGTGAGGCACCCGTGACCCTCGGACTGAGGCCGACAGAAGAAGAGCACGCGTTCGCTGGGGCTCCGCTCGGCGGCGCACCCGAGGACCGACTGGCTCGGCTACCGGAGGTGGTCGACGAGCTGCGGGGCGCCGACGCCGAGGCCGAACGCGAGCGGATCCTCCAGTACTCGGCGGTCGAACGGCTGCGTCGCACGGGCGTGCTCGGACTGCGGGTGCCCGTGGCGTACGGGGGCCCCGGCGGCAGCGTCCGCGACGTGCTGACCGCGGTCGTTTACATCGCCCGTGGCAGCTCGAACGTCGCCCAGGCGCTGCGGGCGCACTTCGGGTTCTCCGAACGGCTGCTGAGCAACCGCGCCACCGAAGCCGAACGGCGGCACTGGTTTCCGATCATCGACGCCGGGACGGTGTTCGGCAACGCCATCACCGACGCGAAGGGCAAGTCGCCGTCGAGCACCGGCACCACCGTGCTCGCCGATTCCGGCGGCACGTTGCGCCTCAACGGGCTCAAGTTCTACTCGACCGGCACGCTGTTCGCCGACCGCATCGCCGTGTCCGCGATCGACGCCGAAGGCCAGGATCTGCAGGCGATCGTGCCTGCGGATCGCGACGGCGTCGAGCTCTACGACGACTGGGACGGTTTCGGGCAGCGGCTCACGGCGAGCGGCAGCACGCGCTTCACCGACGTCGTGGTGCATCCGGTCGAGGTCACGACGGTGTCCGACGGCAACCACCTCGGTCACGGCACCACCTTCCTTCAGCTGTACCTCGCGGCGGTCACGGCGGGCATCGCGCGCGCCGTGCTCGACGACGCGGTGGCCTACGTGCACGAGCTGGCCCGGCCCGCCGCGCACTCACTCGCCGATACCGCGCGAGCGGACCCGTTCGTGGTCGAGGCCGTCGGTGAGATCGCCGCCGAGGCGTCGGCGGCCGAGGCGTTGGTGCTGACCGCTGCGGATGCCATCGACGCCGTGGTCGACGACGGCCGCCACGACGACGCCGCGGCGCTTGCCGAGGTCGCGATCGAGGTCGCCAAGGCCCAGCTGGTCGCGGAGCGACTCGCGCTCTCCGCGGCACAGCGGCTCTTCGACACCGGGGGAGCATCGGCGACGGCACGCACGCTGAACCTGGACCGGCACTGGCGCAACGCGCGCACCGTCGCCAGTCACAGTCCGTTGGCGTACAAGGCTCATGCGTCGGGCAACTACGTGCTCAACGGAGTGTGGCCGCCGGCGAACGGCTACTTCTGACGTTCCCGCGTCCGTTGAACCCCGACGGCGCGACAATCGTGTCCTCGGTATCCAACGACCGAAACGGGGACGCGCATGACGAAGTTGTTCACCATCCTGAGTGCGCTGTGCTTGATGGCGGCCTTGGCCGCCTGCGGAGGTTCGGGCACCGAAACCAGCCAGGCGAGCACGGCGACGGCGACCGGCAGTCCAAGCTCTTCGGTGGCTGCCGCGGCCACCATCACGATCTCCGGCATGAAGTTCGGTGATCCCGTCACCGTGACACCAGGCGCCACCATCGAGATCGTCAACGACGACACGGCCGAGCATTCGGTGACGTCCAACACGGCGGGTCAGTTCGACACCGACGTCGACGGCGGAGCCAAGGAGACGTTCACGGCCCCCACGCAACCCGGCGAGTACGCGTTTCACTGCACGTATCACCCGAACATGAAGGGCACGCTGATCGTCAAGTAGCGAGCAGTTGCCCGATCAGCATTCGGCTCAGCCACGCCTCGAACCGCGTGACCGACCATCCGCGGACTCGGACGAACCGGTCGAACAGCACGGGGTCGGTGCACAGCCACGCCACGTCAACCAACTCCGCCCGCGACACTGCGGTGGTCAACGCATCGAGTTTGGCCAGCCGTTTGACGACCTCCCTGGCACCGTCGAGCCGCTGCTGATGAAGTTCGTCGAGTAGGCGGTGTGCGTCGTCGTCAAGTTCGGCGGCGACCTCGAGCGCGCGGAACACCCCGGTGACGCGTTGGTCGATCTCGACCATCACCTGTGCCCACTCGGTGAGCAGCCGGGCCGGATCGTCGAGCGCGAACACCTCTCGCATCCGCGGGCGCTCGGCCAGCGCCTGCGCGCGGTCGTCACCCGCGACGGCCCAGTCCACCGCCGTCTTCAGCAGCTCGACCTTGCCCCCGACGGCGGTGAACACGGTCTTGCGGCTGACACCGGCAGCCTTGGCGACCGCGTCGATGGTGGTGGCTCCATAGCCGTGGGCGACGAACAATCGCAGTGCCGCGGCGACCACGGCGCGACGAGTCTCCGCCGCCTGCTCGGTACGCAACGTGGAGTGGTAGTCCCGCTTGACATCACGATTCATTTGAGTAACCCTTCAGGTATTCATTACCCATAGAGTAACACCAATCGGAGAGGGGCGGGATGCACGTCATCGTCGTCGGCGCAGGCCCGGCCGGCCTCTTCAGTGCGATCGCGCTCGCCAGGCAGGGCCATCGCGTCACCGTCGTGGACCGCGACCCGGGACCACCGCCGAGTGGAAGGTGGGTGCGCAAGGGCGTCATGCAGTTCCACCATGCGCACACGCTTCGAGGTCCCGTCGTCGACACGCTGGCCGACGACATGCCCGACGTGCTCGATCGGCTGACCGGCGCGGGGGCCGTGATCGCCGTGGCGCCGGACGGGCGGCCCGCCGCGCTGTTGTGCAGACGCTCCACGTTCGACGCGGTGATGCGCCGGTGCGCGGTCGCGCAGCCGGGGATCACGGTGCTGACCGGACACGTCGACGGGTTGGTGCGCTCCGAGGGCCGCGTCCGCGGTGTCACGTCGCGCGGCGGTGTGCTGACCGCCGACCTGGTGATCGACGCGACAGGTCGGGCGAGCAAGCTCACCCGCGGCGTGCGCTCGGCCGCCGAAGGTGGCGACTGCGGAGCCGTCTACGTCGACCGGCAATACCAATTCCACGTCGACGCCCCACCCGGCCCCGTGAACTCGCCGATCGGGCTGTCGCTCGGCTTTCCCGGCTACTTCGCCATCGCCTTCCTGCACGACAACCGGACGTTCTCCGTCACCTTCGCCCACGACGGAACCGATCGGCGCTTGCGCGACCTGCGCCACGCAACGGTGTTCGACGCCGCCGTCGCGGCGATACCTCGGCTGTCGCAGTGGACCGAGCCGCACCGGGCCACGCCGATCAGCCCGGTACGGCCCGGCGGGCGGCTCTACAACGGCTATCGCGGGCAGCGCGGCGACGACGGACGACTCGTCACCCCAGGCATGATCTCCGTCGGCGACGCGGTCTGCACGACGACGCCACTGGCCGGACGTGGGGTCACCCTGGCCGTGATGCAGGCGCACGCACTGGTCGACGCACTGCAGCACAACCCATTCGACATCGACTCGGCGGCAATGCAATTCGACACGTGGTGCACCGAGCGCATCAGACCGTGGTTCGAGGATCACCGGCACGCGGACACCGACCGGTTGCGCAGATGGGGCGGCGGGGACGTCGACGTGACCCGCCGCCTGCCGTCGGACCTGGTGGTCGCCGCAGCGGCGGCAGATGAACGGCTGCGCACCGCCGTCGAACCGTTCGCCAGGATGGACGCGCTGCCTGCGAGCCTGCACGCCGTGGAACCCATCGCGCGCGACGTCTACGTGCGTGGCTGGCGTCCGCCGGTTCCGGACGGACCGACACGCGACGAGCTAGGCGAGCTCTGCAGCGCACGGGCGATCGACGTCGCCTAGCGCCGCGGCCGCCAGGTGACGGGCAGTCGCTTGATGCCGTGGATGAACGGCGACCAGAGCCGGTCGGGTTCGCCATCGGCGGTCAGGTCGGGCACCTGCCGGTGGAGCTCCTCGAACACCACAGCGATCTCGCGTCGGGCCAGGTTGGCGCCCAGGCAGAAGTGAGCACCGCCACCGCCGTAGCCGAAGTGGGGATTGGGGTTGCGCTGCACGTCGAATGTCCACGGCGACGCGAACTTCGACTCGTCGCGGTTGGCCGAGCCGTACCACAGCGTCACCTTCTGACCCGCCTGCATGCGCACCCCACGCAGCTCGACGTCCTCGGTCAGCGTGCGGCGCATGTAGACCACCGGCGACGCCCACCGCACGATCTCCTCGACCGCCGTGGGCGTGATCGCGTCGAAGTCGGCCCACCACGCCTCGCGTTGCTCCGGATACCGGCTCAGCGCAAGCACCCCATGGCTGATCGCATTGCGCGTGGTCTCGTTGCCGGCGACCACCAACAGGATGAAGAACGACGCCACTTCCGCCGACGTGAGCCGCTCGCCGTCGACCTCGGCGTGCACCAGGCTGGTCGTCAGGTCGTCGCCAGGGCGCTGCCGCCGATCGTCGGCGAGCGCCGTCGCGTACGCGCCGAGCTCCATCGACACCGTCATGAACTCTTCGAAGTCGGTGGTGATGTCGGGGTCACCGAACCCGAGAATGACGTTGGTCCAATGAAAGATCCGTTGATGGTCGTCCTCGGGGATGCCCATCATGTCGCAGATGATCTGCAGCGGCAGGGGACCGGCGAGCTCGGTGACGAGCTCACCCGTGCCATCCGGATTGTTGGCGACCAACTGTGCCACCAGCCGGTGCGCGCGCTCCCGCACGTAGTCCTCCGTGCGGGCGACGACGCGGGGGGTGAACGCCCGCGACACGATCTTGCGCAGCCGGGTATGACGCGGATCGTCCATCGCGATCATCGATCCGAAGTACTCGAGGAGCTCGGGCGTCTGATCGCCGATCGTGATGCCTTCGCCCGAACTGAACAGCTCGGGATGCCTGCTGGCGTAGAGCACGTCGTCATACGTCGTCAAGGCCCAGTGCCCCGCCCCGCTGGGCCGGCCTTCGATGACCATTTCCCGGTGAAACGAGATCGGCGCCTCGGTGCGCAGCGTATGGAACGCGCCGTCGCGATACGGGTCGTCGCGATCCCAGAACCGCACCGATCCGAGGTCGACCTCGCTCAGGGGCACGTCGAGGGGCGGGGCACCGTTCTGCATCGTCGCAATGGCCACCCCGCCGAGCCTAGGTTGGCCAGCTCGTGTCGGGGCCGTAGTCACCGAAATCCATTCCGCCGATGACCTGCGGCACTTCGGTGCCGCGTGATAGCACCGAGTGGTGCGCAACCCACATGCGGGGCAACCGTTTACGACGTCGGACGTCGAGATCACCGAGGCATTGCTCGACGTCAGCATCCCTACGCTGATGCTCTCGCTGGTGCACATGTCCGGCGACCCGACACTGATTCGCGGTACCCTCAAACCCGCAGGACTCTTCCTCAACGAGGTGCAGGGCTACATGTCCGAGGAGGACAAGGCCGCCGTTCGCAAGCTTGCCCTCGAGGTGATCGCCGACTATCGCGACCGGGGCTGTCCGGAACCCGAACCCATCGGAGCCGACCTGCTCAAGGAGATGATGGAGTGGCTGGTCTGCGAGCCGGTGCCGGACGAGTACGTCCCCATGGTGCTCGAAGAGATGGAGCTCGACGGCCGCGATGAGCGAGCGGCGCCGGCCCCGCTGGTCGCCGATGACTTCCCGGTCGTCGTGATCGGCTGTGGCGAATCCGGGCTTCTGGCCGGCATCCGGCTCAAGGAAGCCCGCATCCCGTTCACCATCCTGGAGCGCAACGCGGGTGTCGGCGGTACCTGGTACCAGAACACTTACCCGGGGGCACGGGTGGACGTCGGCAACCACTTCTACTGCTACAGCTTCGAACCGGCAGACGAGTGGACGCACTACTTCGCCGAACAACCCGAGCTTGCCGCGTACTTCGAACGCGTGATGGACAAGCACGGCGTCGGTCCACACGTGCGATGGCGTACCGAGGTGGTCGGCGCGGAGTGGAACGACGACGACGCCGCCTGGACCGTGGATGCGGTCGGGCCCGACGGCGAGCACGTGACGCTCACCGCGCGGGCCATCATCAGCGCGGTGGGCCAACTCAACCGACCCCACCTGCCGACCGTCCCGGGTCAGGAGCGCTTCGCGGGCCCGTCGTTCCATTCGGCGCAGTGGGACCACTCGGTCGACCTGACCGGCAAGCGCGTCGCGATGATCGGTGCGGGCGCAAGCGGATTCCAGATCGCGCCGGCCATCGCCGACCAGGTCGCCCAGCTCACCGTCTTCCAACGCACCGCGCAGTGGATGTTCCCGAACCCGAACTACCACGCCGAGGTCGGTCCCGGCGTGCGGTGGGCGCTTCGGCACCTACCGTTCTACGGCCGCTGGTACCGCTTCCTGCTGTTCTGGCCGGGCTGCGACAAGGGCCTCGCCGCCGCCCGCGTCGACCCCGACTACCCGGACAAGCAGCGCGCGGTCAGCGATATCAGCGAGGTCACCCGGATGATGTTCACCGAGTGGATCACCAGCCAGGTCGGCGACGACCCCGAGCTCATCGCGAAGGTGGTGCCCGACTATCCCGCGACCGGCAAGCGCACGCTTCAGGACAACGGCAGCTGGCTCAAGACGCTGGTGCGCGACGACGTGGAGCTCGTCAGGACGCCCATCGCCCGCATCGAACCCGACGGAGTGGTCACCGAGGACGGGGTCCATCACCCGGCTGATGTCGTCGTGTACGCGACGGGGTTCGAGGCCAACAAGGTCATGTGGCCGATGCGCATCGTCGGCCGCGACGACGAGTCGCTTGGCGACCGGTGGGGCGAACGTCCGACGGCCTACCTCGGCATCACCGTGCCCGGCTACCCGAACCTGTTCTGCATGTACGGACCCGGCACCAACCTGGCCTCGGGTGGCAGCCTGATCTTCCACTCCGAGTGCCAAATGCGCTACATCACCCAGTGTCTGCAGACGCTCATCGCCGACGGGCATCGCAGCCTCGAGCCGCGCCAGGACAAGACCGACGACTGGGTGCGGCGCACGCAGGCGGAGATGGCCACGATGGTGTGGGCACAGCCCACCATCAAGCACTCCTTCTACAAGAACGCCTACGGCGAGATCTATACGCTGAGCCCGTGGCGGCTCGTCGACTACTGGACGTGGACCCGCGAGCCGGATCCAGAGGACTTCGTCTACCGCTGACGACGGGCTACGCCAGTTCCCAATTCATGTTCTTGGCGAACACCCGCGCGTCGTCTGAGATGGTCCCGAGCTCGTGGCAGCGCTGTACGTACTGCTGGATCATCACCATGAAGTTCATCGGGTTGTAGGCGTCCTCTTCGAAGCTCCACTTGTCGTCGCCCGCGTACTCGAGCACCGTGATCACCGGCGCCCCATGAACGCTGCCGTCGCCGGGATCCTTCATGGTGTTGATGTTCTTGAAGATGACCCAGCCCTTGTCGGTGTCGATCGAGTACCACTCGACGGGGTAGAGCGGCATCTCACTGCCGGGAAACATGTTCATCGTCGAAACGATCCACTCGCGGATGTTTTCGCGGCCCTCCATGTTGCCAAGGGCGTGCTCGACGTACTTCGCATCCTCGGTGAAGTGATCGGCGTATCCAGACCAATCCCACGTCGTGCCGACCTCGACCACCGCGCGCTGATATCTCTGGAACGCCTGCTCGAGCTCATCACGCGACCACTTGCCGGTAACAGACCCCATTGGCGCGCTCCTCGTGTTCGTGGCGGGAAAACTAGAACTTGTTCTACCAAAGTCGTCACCACGCCGACGCCGTTTCCGGAGAACGGTGCCGCAGCCTCACGAGCATCAGGCACAACATCAACCCCATGAGCCTCGGAGCGCCAATCACGTTGGTTTGCAGCGCAAGACGTTGGGTAACACCTCCCGAACGGACGGCGATAGGGTTGGTGAGGGTCACGTCATGGGGTTGCGGGAATGAACGGTGACCGTTTCGACGTCGAAAACAACGGAATTGTTCTCGGGTCGGGGTCACTAGGACGGAGTGACATCTATGAAGCTGACTAAATTGGCCGCCACCATCGCGGTGATCGGTGGGTTGGGCCTCGGTGCCGGACTGGGCAGCGGCGTCGCCGTCGCGCAGCCCGGGGCACCCTTCCCACTCAAACCCGGGCACGGGAACGACGATTGCTTTCCGTTCTGCGACGGACCCGGTGGGCACGGCAATGGACACGACAACTGGAACGGCAATTGGAACGATGACTGGAACCGGGATTGGAAACCGCGCCCCCAGTTCATCAACCAGAACGAGCGCTGGGATGACCGTTGGGGTGCTCCGCCGTGGGGCTGGGGCCCGCCACCGCCGGTGTACTGGAACGGCGGCCCGCCGCCGCAGTCGATCAACTACTGGGGCTACAACGCCAACCCGGTGTGGAACGACGGAAACGGCCAGTGGGGCATCTGGCTATTCGGGCTCTGGATCCCCATCTTCGGGATCGGGTTCAATTAACTAGTTGGATTCGGCTTCGACGACGGCCTTGATGCGTTCCAGCGTCTTTCGCATGTCGCGGGTGTTGCGGCGTGTTCGCAGCTGACCACCCAACAACCCGAACATCGTGGTGAACAGGCCCTCGCTCATCCGGAACGACTCGGTGACGTCGGTGCCGCCGTCGACCGGGTCGAACCGGTAGTGCCAGTTGTTGACGGCCCGGTCGCCTACCAGCACCGCGAAGCCGAACTCGCGGCCCGGCTCGCACGCCGTGACGCGACAGGTGGTCCAGTAGACGGGGCCGATCTCGTTGCGTTTGACGTGCCCGCGGAACTTGGCGCCAAGCGCGGGTTTCGTTGCGCCGTCCAGCCATTCGGCCTCCATCACCTCTGGCGAGAAGCGACCCGTGTTGCGGACGTCGGCGACGAGGTCCCAGATCTTGTCGGCCGGTGCGGCCATGTTGACGGTCACGGAGGCGTGCATGTCGTTC
>Ga0070668_100003684_pt1 | contig 11316 bp, 8 predicted proteins | sample KBSS43metaG_FD_64661 | JGI IMG/M metagenome (GOLD analysis project Ga0070668, IMG submission 64661) | Switchgrass rhizosphere microbial communities from Kellogg Biological Station, Michigan, USA - KBS S4-3 metaG | ecosystem: Host-associated > Plants > Roots > Rhizosphere > Soil ... | reverse complement strand
CTGGGGGCCATGACCAAGTTCAGCATCGTATTCCTCATGCTGGGCACATTCGTCACGATCCTGCTCTCACCACTGCGGAAGGCCCTCCTGACTCGCTGGCCGTGGGTCGCGGCATTGATCACGCTGGTGCTTTCACTTCCCGCCCTGCTCGGGCAGGCGGCATGGCACTGGCCCTTCGTCGTCCAGATTCATTCCCTTCGCGAGTCGCAGCTCGAACGGGTGTCGCCGCTCGCCTTCCTCGCCGCCCAGCCGATGATGCTGGGGCCCGCTGCGGTGCTGATGCTCGCGGGCGCCTGGTCCCTCACCGCGGGCACGCTGTCGGCGCGCTTCCGTCCCATGGCGTACGCGGCGATCAGCGTGCTGGCGGTCCTCCTCGTGCTGCATGGGAAGGACTACTACTTCGCGGCCATGCACCTTCTGCTGGTCGCTGCCGGTGCGGTGGCGCTGGTCCAGTGGAGCGGGCGGCACGGCTGGCGCTGGCCGCTCCCGGCGGTGGCCGCGCTCCTCCTCGTGGGAGGAGCGGCGCTGCTGCCGCTGGGCGCGCCGATCCTCCCGCGCGACGGGTTGGCGCGCTACGCGGCGCGACTCGGGATCACACGGACCGTCACGACCAACCGGGGCTCGGTGCTGCCACTGCCGCAGGATTTTGCCGACATGATCGGGTGGGAGGAGCTGGCCACGACAACGGCCCGCGTGTATCACGCACTGCCCGAAGCGGAGCAGCGTCGCGCGGCGGTGGTCGGGGGCAATTACGGACGCGCCGGTGCCCTCGCACTGTACGCGGCGCGCCTGGGCATGCCGTATCCCGTCAGCCGCCATGGTGATTTCTACAACTGGGGCCTGCCCGCAGGCCCGGTCGACATCCTCATCATCACGGGCGGCAGCGTCACGGAATATCAGCCGGTTTGCGAGGCGGTGTCGGAGGAAGCGCGGATGGTGAATCCGTGGGGGGTCGACGAGGAGCAGGAGGTCCCGATTCTCCTCTGTCGCGGGCTCCGGCGTCCCCTTCCGGAGCTGTGGAAACTGCTGGGTCCCGTGTGGGGATAGCGGCGTACCGGCGGCTCGGGAGTATTTTGACAAACCATGACCGCAACCGCGCCCGCCTGACATGAACGACCTCCTCGCCGCGCGTTCCCAGATGGGAATGTCGCTCGCCTTCCACATCATCTTCGCCGTGGTGGGGATCGGCATGCCATTGCTCATGGTGATGGCCGAGCGCCGCTGGCTCACCACGGGAGACCAGGTGTATCTCGAACTCGCCAGGCGCTGGGCCAAGGGGACGGCGATCATGTTCGCGGTCGGCGCCGTGTCGGGCACGGTTCTCTCCTTCGAGCTCGGGCTGCTCTGGCCACATTTCATGGAGTTTGCCGGCCCCATCTTCGGCATGCCGTTCTCGCTCGAAGGGTTTGCCTTCTTCGTGGAGGCGATCTTCCTCGGGATCTATCTCTACGGATGGGATCGCCTGTCGGGGCGCGCGCACCTGGGCGCCGGGATCGTCGTGGCGCTGAGCGGTGCGCTGTCAGGAATCTTCGTGGTGATCGCGAATGCGTGGATGAACACGCCAACCGGGTTCACGATGGTCGATGGCAGGCCCACCGGCATCGACCCCATCGCCGCGATCTTCAACCCTGCCGCCCTTACACAGACCATCCACATGACGCTCGCTGCCTATGCGGCGACCGGATTCGCGGTGGCCGGCATTCACGCCTTCCTCCTCCTGCGGAAGCCGGCGAACGCCTTCCACCGCCGGGCACTTCACATTGCGCTGCTCGTGGGCGGACCGGCTGCCCTGCTGCAGCCGCTGTCCGGTGACCGGAGCGCCAAGATGGTGGCGCAGCACCAGCCGGCGAAGCTGGCCGCGATGGAGGCACACTTCCGCACGGAGTCGGCCGCGCCCTTGATCATCGGTGGTATCCCTGACGAGGAGACCGGCCAGACCCGCTACGCGATCCGGATTCCCTACCTGCTCTCGATCCTCGCGCACGGCGATCCGCAGGCGGAAGTGACCGGCCTCGACCGCGTGCCGCGCGACGAGTGGCCGAACGTCCTCCTGGTTCATCTCGCATTCCAGCTGATGATCGGTCTCGGCACCGTCATGATGGCCATCACGGCGTGGGCGGCCTGGCTCGCCTGGCGCCGGCAGGAACTTTCCGAGCATCGCGCCTTCCTGCGGGCCGTGGCGCTCGCCACACCGGCGGGATTCCTCGCCGTCGAGGCGGGATGGATGGTGACCGAACTGGGACGCCAGCCCTGGATCATCCATGGCGTGATGCGCACTGCCGATGCGGTGACGCCGATGCCGGGCCTGGTGGTGCCGTTCACCTTTTTCACGGTGCTCTACTGCCTGCTGACCGTTGCGGTCGTCTGGCTGATGTATCGCCAGATCGCGAAGAGCCCGACGGCCGAGGACTGGCAGCGGATCTACACGCCGGTGCTGCGCGATGCCTGATTTCACGCCGGCGCTGCTCGTCGCAGTGAGTCTCGTGGCGGCACTCGCGGCATACCTGGTAATGGCCGGTGCCGATTTCGGCGGTGGGGTATGGGACCTGTTCGCCACCGGCCCCAGGCGCAGGCGCCAGCGCGCCCTTATCGCCGAGTCGATCGGTCCCATCTGGGAGGCGAACCATGTGTGGCTGATCCTGGCCGTGGTCCTCCTCTTCGTCTGCTTCCCGCCCGCCTTCGCGCGCCTGTCGGTCACGCTCCACATCCCCCTTACGCTGATGCTGGTCGGTATCGTGCTGCGCGGGTCGGCGTTCACTTTCCGTACCTACGACAGCCAGAGCGACGACGTGCAGCGGCGGTGGGGCCTGGTGTTCTCGTGGGCAAGCCTCGTCACTCCCGTGCTCCTGGGCGTGGCGGCGGGAACGATTGCGGCGGGCGGCATCCCGGTGAGGCCCTCGGGCACTTTCGTCGAGGCCTACATCCACCCATGGCTTCGCGCGTTTCCGCTGGCGATCGGCGTCCTGGCCCTCTCACTCTGTGCCTACCTCGCCGCGGTCTATCTCACCATGGAGACCGATGACCATGAGCTCCAGGAGGACTTCCGCCTTCGCGCCTTCGGCGCGGGCATCGGCGTCTTCGTAACGGCCATGTTCGCGCTGTTCCTCGCGCGCCGGCACGTGCCGCTGGTATGGCAGGGGCTGACCGCGAGCGCCTGGGCACCAGGATACCAGGTCGTGGTTGGTGGAATGGCGCTGCTCTCGTTCACAGCACTCTGGCAGCGGCGCTACGGGATCGCCCGGGTGGCCGCGCCCATCCAGGCAGTCCTCATCCTCGGTGGCTGGGCGCTGTGCCAGTATCCCTACCTGCTTCCACCCGACCTCACCATCGCGGCCGCCGCCGCGCCCAAGGTGACGCTCGAGCTGGTCCTCGCCGCGCTGGCCCTGGGTTTCGTGGTGCTGGTCCCGTCGCTGATTTACCTCTTTCGCATCTTCAAGAGCCGTCCCCAGCGAGTCTGACGCCGATGCGGCCGTGGTTCCGTAGGGAGTAGATGCTCCAGCATCAGTCCCCACGTTCCACGAAGGACGACCCGATCGACCGCCTCCGGTCGGCGCTCGCCGGCCGGTACGCCGTCGAGTGGGAGGTTGGCCGAGGCGGGATGTCGCGGGTCTATGCCGCCCGCGACCTCAGGCACGGGCGCCGGGTGGCGATCAAGGTGCTCCGGCCCGAACTGGCGACGATCCTGGGTGCCGACCGGTTCCTGCGGGAGATCGAGATCGCTGCCCGGCTGCAGCATCCCCATATCCTGCCGCTCTTCGACTCGGGCGAGGCGGGTGACCTCCTCTTCTACGTCATGCCGTTCGTCACCGGCGAGACCCTGCGCGCGCGACTGACGCGCATGGGCCGGCTCACGATCGCCGATGCCGCGCGCATCGGGCGCGAAGTCACCGACGCGCTTGGTTACGCGCATCGCGAGGGCGTGGTCCACCGCGACATCAAGCCGGAAAACGTGATGCTCGGCGCCGGGCATGCCTATGTGATGGACTTCGGCATCGCCAAGGCACTGAGCGAGGTAACCGACCACAGCGGGATCACCAGCGCCGGGCTGACACTTGGCACGCCGGCCTACATGGCGCCGGAACAGGCCGCGGCCGCTCCCACCGTCGATCACCGCGCCGACATCTATGCGCTCGGCACGCTGCTGTACGAGATGCTCGCCGGCCATCCGCCATTCCACGACTCCACGGCGCAGCGGATCTTCGCCCGCCAGATGACGGAGGCACCGGCCCCGATCCAGGGCGAGCGTCCGGATACCCCGGACGCGATGGCGCGAGGCATCGAACGCGCGCTGGAAAAGGATCCCGACCGTCGCTGGCAGACGGCGGGTGAACTGATGCCCGCCATCGAGTCGGGCCTGGACAGCGCCCGTTTCGACGGACCGGCGGCGGCCCGCCGCCGGCCATGGGTGGCTATCGCCGCGGCCGGTCTCGCGCTGGCCGCGCTGGTCACGGCGGTGCTTCGCGGCCGTGACACGCAGGGCATGGTGGTCGTGGGCCAGAACAAGCAGCTCACCTTCGACAGCGGGCTGGAGCTGGATCCGGCGCTCTCGCCCGACGGGCAGATGCTGGCGTACATCGCCGGCGGACCGGAAGCGGGGGAGCTGTACGTGAAACAGCGCGACGAGGATCGCCCGGTGCAGGCGGCACCGGGCCTGCCGCGTCCGCAGCGTTCACCGAAGTGGTCGCCCGATGGTACCCGTATCGCGCTGCAGACCCCGGCCGGGATCTATGTCATCCCGGCACTCGGCGGGACGGCGCAACTGGTGCCGGGAAGCGATTCGGGTGGGCCGCTCTTCGGGCTCGACTGGGCTCCCGACGGCCGGCGGCTCGCCTACTCGGTGGGCGGAAAGCTGTACGTCACCGATGCGCAGCATGGCGGGCGGCGACTGTTGCATGAGGGCCGGTGGGACATCCGCGGCGCGTCGGCGCCGGCCTGGTCTCCCGACGGGAAGGCCATCGCGTTCATCGTGGAGAATGCCGATTTCGTCTACGGCAGTGTCGGCAATTTCGCCAACTTTGCCCCCACCCGGATCGCGCTCGTGATGCTCGCCGACAGTGCGGAGACGACACTCGTCGACGATGGCGCCATGAACCTGAGCCCGCAGTGGCTGCCGGAGGGCCGCGGCCTGCTCTTCGTGTCGAACCGCGAGGGAGGGCGCGACATCTATCGGCTGCCGCTCACGCGAGCGAATGCCCCGGCCGATTCGGCGGAACGGGTGACCACCGGGCTGGGCGCGCAGACGATCAGTCTCGATCGCGCCGGCACGCTCCTCGTGTACAGCCGGCTGGAGCTCCGATCGAACGTCTACTCGGCGCCGATCCCGCGTTCCCTCACGCTGCTTTCGACCGTGGCACCGGTCACGAGCGGCACGCAGGTCATCGAGGGCTTCGACCTGTCCCCGGATGGTGCCTGGCTCGCGGTAGACTCGGACCGCGAGGGCAACCAGGACATCTACAAGCTTTCGCTGGTGACGGGCGAGCTCGTGCGCCTCACCTCGGACAATCGCGACGACTTCCTCCCGAACTGGTCCCCCGATGGCCGGTGGCTCGCGTTCCACAGCATCCGCCAGGGTACCCGGGACGTGTTCCTCATCCCGTCGGCCGGCGGTGCCACGCAACAGCTGACCAACGACCCGGGGCAGGACCGGAGTCCGCGCTGGTCGCCCGACGGCATGCAGCTTGTCTTCGAGTCGACACGGGAGGATGAACGCCGCGAGATCTACATCATGCAGCGCGACTCGCTTTCGCACTGGGGACGCGTCCGCCGCGTCACGAACAACGGCGGGCGCTGGCCGGTGTGGTCGCCGGATGACAGCACCCTCGCGTACATCAACTCGCAGGGAATCTGGAAGGTGCGCGCCCGCGGTGGCGAGCCGACGCTGCTGACGACGACCGCAGCGCAGCATGTACGGTGGTCGGACGATGGGAAGGAACTGTACTTCGTGTCGACGGCCAACGACTCCACCGCCGGGTTCTGGAGCATCCCGGCCCGGGGTGGGCGGGAGCGCCAGCTCCTCCGCTTCGCCCCCGACGGGCCCCGGGTGCGGCGGGCCTTCTTCCAGCCCCGCAATGGGCGCTTCTACTTCACCATCATGGAGCACCAGAGCGACATCTGGTCGCTCAGCCTCACCATGCGCTGAGGCTACTCGCCCATGGCGTCCAGATAGTAGCGATCGAAGGCGGCACTCAGGCTTTCCCTCCGGCTGTACGGCCCCGGGCGGTAGGCGCGGCTCTGCACTCCGGCCTGCGCCATCTCGCAGATGTGCCAGTCCTCGCGATTCACCCCGTCCCAGAATCCTGCGCCATCATCGGGATTGAACGCCGGGTTCGCGAGCGTCTCGGGATGGAAGAGGAACTCACAGGTGATGTGAGTGCGATCGGGCGCTACTGGCTTGAACGTGTGCACCATGACGTAGTCGTGGTGCAGGCTCAGCAGCATGTTCGGGAAGATGGAGTAGTAGTACACCCGCTGCCGCTCGTCCTCCGAGAGGTCGCCGACCGCGACGCCGCAGGACCCGCCACTGAGCGTGAGGCTGCCCCCCGCCTCCGTGATCGTCATGAAGCCGCCGAGAATCGGGCCTTCGATGAGGTCGTTCTCGCCACTGGTGGGCGGCGAGAGCTTCACCAGCGACGGGTGCAGTGGTGAACAGTGATAGCACTCCGAGTAGTTCTGGAAGAGCAGCTTCCAGTTGGCCTTCACGTCGTACTCGAAGCGTCGTCCCACCCGGAGCGCCGCCAGGTTCCACTGGTTCACCCGGCCGATGAGCGGCGCGAAGGCCTCGGCGAACGGTTCCGGTTCATCGGCGAGGTTGATGAAGAGGAAGCCTTCCCAGGTCGCCACGTGCGCCTGAATGAGCGGATAATCGGCCTTGTTGAAGCCCTCCAGTTCGCGCTGGTCCGGAACCCCGATGAGCCGGCCGTCGAGCGCATAGGTCCAGGCATGGTAGGGACACTGGATCGTCTCGGAGAGCTCGCCGCACGGCGACTCACAGAGGCGGGTGCCGCGGTGCCGGCAGACGTTGTAGAGGGCACGCAGGGTGCCCTTCCGGTCGCGCACCACGATGAGGCTCTCCACGCCGATCTCGACCACCACGTATTGCCCCGGCTTCGCCACCTGCTCCTCGCGACCGATGCAGAGCCACCGTGTCGCGAAGAGGCGTTCCTGCTCCTCGCGAAAGACGGCGGTGCTCACGTAGTCGCGCTGTGGCAGCGTGACCGCGCCGTGCGTGGGCAGTGCCGTGGTCTTGACGAAGGTGGTCATGGTGATCCTCCGGGGCGTATACTATGTCCTGACGAATGTACGCCATGGCCTTTCCCCCGAGAAGCTTGCCGCGATGACTCTTCCGACCATCCGCACCGAACGACTGACCCTTACCGTCTTCACGCCTGACGCGATCGACGCCCTGCTGGCGGGCAATGCGCTCCGGCTGAACGCCATCACCGCTAGCGCCTTTCCCCAGCCGCTGGCACCGCCACCGCTCATGGAGGACATGCTGCCGGACCTCCGGGATCGCCTGCGCAAGGACCCGTCCCAGATCGGGTGGTGGAGCTGGGTCGTGACCCGGCGGGATACCGGTCAGGCGATCGGGTCGGTCGGGCTCGGCGGCCCTCCCAATGACGAAGGGACCGTGATCATCGGCTACGCGACCTATCCCGGCTTCGAGGGAAAGGGCTACGCAAGTGAGGCGGCGCAGGGACTCATGGAGTGGGCGCTGCAGCAGCCTGGAGTGGTTCGGGTGGCGGCGACGATTCCCCCCTGGAACGAGAAGTCGATGCGCATCGCCGAGCGGATCGGCATGCGTCGGATCGGCACGACGTGGGATGAAGAGGTCGGCGATGTGTACCTGTTCGCTGCTGAGCGAGGGATATAACCTTCAAAAGTGCTATTGACGGTTTATTACTTCTGGCCAATAATTAACCTTCAAACCATGAATTGAAGGTTATCTGGCCGACATACTTTGCCTCGATTTCGTCAGCACCGTCACCTGGGACGGGCTCGACATGGTCCGTGACGACCAGATTCGCGGGTATGGCCAGCTGCTGGACTGGGCCCTCGAGCAGGGCGTGCTGCCGGAGACGCAAATTGACCAGCTGCGGGAGGAGGCGGCCGCCGATCCCGACGCGCGTCGCCGGGCGCTCGGCCGGGCGTGGGCGTTTCGCCGGGCCCTGCATGACTGCTTCCGGGCAGTGGTGCGACGGGAGCCACCGCCTGAGGCAAGCATCGCACTCATCAACACCGCCATCGCCGACTCACTACCACCATTCACCCTCGCACAAAGGGCCGACGGTATCGCCTTCACGATGCCAGTCGGCCCCTACCCCGACCTTCTGCGCCCCGTCCTCCGCTCAGCGCTTCACCTGCTCTCGTCACCCGAGCTCGCCCGGCTTCGTGAATGTGCCGCCGAGCGCTGCGGCAAGCTCTACCTCGATCACACGAAGAATGCATCCCGGCGCTGGTGCGACATGGACACCTGTGGCAACCGCGCGAAGGCGCGGCGCCACCAGGCGAGGCGGCGTCATCCCTTGCCGTGAATGAGCCGGTTGAGCATCGGCGTGAGGATGACCAGCAGGGCGCAGGCCGCGAACGACGTCATCACGAAGATGAGGAAGAAGTCGGCCTGCCCACCGAGCAGTGTGAATACCTCGCCGCGGGCCACCTTCTGCACCGTTCCCGCGATGTAGCCGCCCACGAGATTGGCCGTGAAGTTCGAGAGGAACCACACGCCCATCATCATTGAGGCGATCTTGTATGGCGCCACCTTGGTGACGAATGACAGTCCGACGGGCGAGACCAGCAACTCTCCGCAGGTGTGCAGGAAGTACAGCGCGATAAGGTAGAATGGGCTCGCGAGTCCGTTCGCCCCCGCCAGCCAGGCGCCCGCCGCGATGACCACGAAGCCCAGCCCCAGGAAGAAGAGGCCCCAGGTCATCTTTTTCGGCGTGCTCGGCTGGCGGGTGCCGAGCCGGTTCCACAGCATGGCGAAGACCGGCGCGAGCGTCAGGATGAAGAAAGGCCCGACCGACTGGAACCATGCGGCCGGGATCTCGCCGTTGGGCACGATGCTGCCCAGCCAGCCTCCGACGGCACGCTGGGTCTTCTGCTGTGCGAACACGTTGAGCGATGACCCCGCCTGCTCGAACGCCAGCCAGAAGAACGCCACGAAGAACACCACGATGATGATCGCGACGACACGGTCCTTCTCTTCCTTCGTGAGCGGCTCGTCCGATGCCTGCCCGCCGTCGGGCATAAGCGTCTGTCCCGTGGGCGTCATGCCGATGTCACCGAGGTACTTCTTCCGCAGCAGGAGGAAGCAGGCCAGGCCAAGGACCATGCCGACGCCGGCCGCGCCGAAGCCGTACGACCAACCGAACCGCGGATTCGCGGCGAGCCAGCCGCAGATGAGCGGCCCGAAGAAGGCCCCGGTATTGATGCCGATGTAGTAGATCGTGAACCCGGCGTCGCGGCGGGGATCGTTGTCGCCGTAGAGCTGGCCCACCATAGTCGACACGTTCGCCTTGAAGAACCCGGTGCCGATGATGATCAGGACCAGGCCGGCGAAGAAGGTGAAGTGGCTATCGGCCGCCATGGTGAAGTGGCCCAGCGAAATGATGATGCCACCGATGATGAGTGATTTCGCCGTGCCGAGGTACCGATCGGCCAGCCAGCCGCCGAGGATCGGCGTGAGGTACACCAGGCCGGTATACCATCCGTAGAGGCGGCTGGCGCTCTCCTGCGTCCACCCAAATCCACCCGTCGCGGTGTCGATGAGGTACAGGATCAGGAGGGCCCGCATCCCGTAGTACGAGAAGCGCTCCCACATCTCCGTGAGGAAGAGCAGCGGCAGGCCGCGCGGCTGCTTGGTGGGAAAGGCGGCGGGCAGTGGCGTCGCAGTCACGAGGTCCCCGGGTAAGCGGTGGGTCTACGGGTGCTTCGACAGGATGTCGGCGAGCACCACCTGGTCGATCTTTCCGTCCATGCGTACGCGGACGTCGTAGTTCTCCCAGTACATGAAATTGCGCAGCGCCTCGAGGAAGGCCTGATTGGCCGATCCCTGCGGCTTCGCGAGCCATTTCTCCGGCTGGTTCACCGGCTCGCGCAGCAGGATCGGCTCGAGCTGGGTGACGATCGCCGGCGAGATGACAACAAGGTCGGATGGCTGGCTGGGGAAGAAGAACAGTACGTGCAGGGCCAGCAGCCGTTCGAGTTCAGCTATGGGGTCGACGGCGTCGTATACCCTGATGTCGATGAAGCGGTCATTGGCGCCGAGGTATCCGCCGTTCTTCCGGACCACGAGGAGCGCGGCGGATTGCATGCCTCGCTTGTCGCCGCCGCCGGCCTGGCCCGCCTTGAGCGCGGCCATGAGCCGAGTGCTCAGGTCGCCCTTCGTCCGCTCGAACGTCTCGGCCAGGTTCTTCACCGTCTGGTCGGACACCATGATGTTCGCCTGGGCGGCATAGCCATGCCCCACGATCACGATACCCTTCCCGCCCAGCGTGCCGCCGGGTGTTCCCGGGTTGCCCACCCGTCCGCCGGCCCAGTCGAACGTGCGCGTGCCCGTGAACGATGCGGCGTTGCCCCTGGCATCGACCATCCCCACCTGCCGGTCCTGCAGCATGGTGTCGCTCCGCATCACGATGCGCATCGCCTCCTCGGCGGTTGCGCCCCTCGCGATGAGTTCGAGACCCTCTGCGCCAAAGGCGGTGTTGCTGAGGCTCTGCGTGGCGACGGCACCCACGCCGGCCCGGGCCCAGGGGACGATGCCGCCCACGTTGGGGAACTTGGACTCGACCGCGACACCGAGGTCCCCCGTGACGGAGTCCCAGGCGACGATGCTGTAGGTGTGGTCGAGCTTCGAGAAGTGTGGCGGGGCGACGATGGGCTGCTGCGCGGCGAGAGAGGTCGCAGATAACAGCGTGAAGAGTGAACAGGGAACGGTGAACCTGCCCTTCATTCCTTCCCCATCTTCTTCTTGAGGAAAGCGAGCTGTTCATCCACTGCCGCCTTGCGCCGCGCCTGGTCGATCTCCAGCTGGACCAGCTCGTCGCTCACGTCGGTTTCGGGCCGGACGCCGCCGGCTGACTCGAGATCACGCCAGGCGTCGCGAACGCTGTCGCCCGCCGCATCGGCCGGCGCGCCGCGGAGCGCCGCGGTCATCTCGGCCAGTTCACGTTCCGCGAGCATCAGTTCCTCCCGCTGCACCGCGATCCGACGCTCCACCATCGCCAGGCGCTCACGATGACGGGCGGCATACTTCTCGGCCACCGCCACAGTCTCGAGGTCCCCGATGTCGCCGGCCAGCTTGCCGCGGCGCTCTGC
>Ga0070668_100003681_pt1 | contig 11320 bp, 6 predicted proteins | sample KBSS43metaG_FD_64661 | JGI IMG/M metagenome (GOLD analysis project Ga0070668, IMG submission 64661) | Switchgrass rhizosphere microbial communities from Kellogg Biological Station, Michigan, USA - KBS S4-3 metaG | ecosystem: Host-associated > Plants > Roots > Rhizosphere > Soil ... | reverse complement strand
CGGAAATCCTTGATCAAAAATGTCGTCTGAAACTGCTTCCCCGGAAGGGGAGCATAGTAGTATCGGCTTTTGAGCACATAGAACTCAATATAGCATGGTGCGGTCGATGTGCTGCTCCGGGTTTCCAGTTTGGCCGTTCGCTTCGGATCAAAGGAACTGTTTTCCACAATTGTTACCGCAGTTTTGTGGGTGAAGCGTGCAAAATCGAACGATTTCATCAGGACGGATTGCTGCGACAAATCGAATTTCTTCTGGAATTCGGCCGCAGTCGTCATCTTGCTGTCGAGATGCGCGCTTTCGTCGAGGACAGGTCCCGGAATACCGGGACCGAAAGTATCGGACCAGCCGGTAGAGCCTGTTTCGTAAACGGCGCCAGGCCAAAGATGGATCTCGCAGGCGCCGATGCCAGCGGAAGGCGCGTCCTGCGCTAATGCATGGCCGGTCACAGTCCAGCCAAGCAGCAGGGTTGCCGCGATTTGCCTATATGAGGTCATAACTCATTCCCATTTTAGGGTCGGGTGACGACCTCCTGCAGAAAGAGCTAGCGTTCCACCGGATGCGAGACAATCGACGAATGCACCATTCCGAACAGGATTGGGGCGTGTGCCGTAGCTGGACGGTATCAGCGTTATGTTATGTAAAGCGCGATCGTGATTCTATCTGCATGTTCCTCTCTATACCGGGTCAGTTGGCCATGCCGCCTGTGACACCAGCGCCGCCGCCCGGGCAAGAATGATGATCTCTCCGGATCCCGCGATGATATTTTCTGCCAGGGTTATGCGGTCGGAAGCTCCAGCCTGCCGGTCCTGACCGGACAGCGCCTCACCGGCCAAATCCTCGATCCTTGCTGTAAGCAGCGCAAAAAGCCCGGCGGCAAGCTCGTCGGGGTTTTCATCGATAAAGTGATCTGCGCGGGTCATGCTGCCAGCCTCCTCTCGGCTGCAAATCCAAGAACCTCCCGCTGCTTCTGCCAGTCGAAGGGAAGATCGCGCCATCTGGCCAGTCTCTGCCGGGTCAGTGAGGCAGGCTGTCTCCCGTCGAGAATAGCCGCCACGATATCAGGCGCCAGAAACGAGAGCCGGACGAGAACCCGGAAATAGCCAATATCGTGCCCAAGACCTTGCGCGGCAGCGGCTATAGGTAGCCCCGGGTCCTTCTCCAGCGCCGTACGCGCCATATGGGCGCGCACCACCAGTCCGATGAGTGAGGAATCATGGCTTGCATGATCGTGACTGCGGGAGGGTGCAATCACGAGCCGGTTTCCCCGGCCGGCCCTGATGAGTTCGCAGGGCGCGGACAGGATGGTTTCCGGATGGTTCGTCGCCCCGCCGAACGGATCTTCCGAAACGATTTCGTCCAGCAGACAGGCCGGCCGGACCGTCAGCCTGACGCAATCGCGATCCAGCTCCATGTGCGCGACCAGTGTCAGCAGGAGGCGCCGGCGATCCGCTGGGGATCCGGAAAGAAGGGTTGCGGCCCTGCGCTCGATCGAACGCTGCAGATGGTGAATGCTGAGCCCTTCGGTGATTCCCGATTGAACCAGGGCGTGGACAACGGCTGTATCGTCCAGCCATGCCCGTAACTGTCGCAGGACAACGTCTTCAATCTCGCCAGCGGGCACCCGCCAGACCTGAGCGTCTTGCGCTCCATCCTCTTTCCGGGAAGCATAGTAACGGTATCGGCGGGTTTCCTTGCGGGAATGCGTTGCCTTCATCCGCCTTCCAAGGGCATCGTGCAGCAATCCCGAAAGCAACCCGGGGTCGTTGATATTCGTGCCGATCGTCCGGCCAACCCTGTTTTGCTCCAGCAGCGCCTGCGCTGCCTCGAAGAGGCCGGTATCTACAATCGCTTCATGTTCGCCCGGAAAATATTCGCCCTGATGATGGACGAGGCCAAGGAAGGTCCGGTTCTGGATGAGATGACACAAGGCGCCATAGGTAAATACCCCGCCGCCGACTGCCCGTCCGGACCGGGCAATCCGGAACTTGCTGCCGATATTATCCCGCGCCAGTTCTTCCTGAAGCGCCGATATGGATCGCAGGGCAATGTAGCGGCTGAATATATGCCTGACCTTTTCAGCTTCTTCCGCATTTACGACAAGCTTGCGATCGACGACATCGTATCCAAGTGGCACGTTGCCGCCCATCCACATGCCCTTTTTCTTCGATGCCGCCACTTTGTCGCGAATACGCTCGCCGGTCACTTCCCGCTCGAACTGGGCAAAGGAGAGAAGAACATTGAGTGTCAGGCGGCCCATGGAACTGGTCGTGTTGAAAGCCTGGGTCACGGAGACGAAGCTCGCCCCGGCATCGTCCAGAACCTCTACTATTCTCGCAAAGTCCGAGAGGCTGCGGGTCAACCGATCGACCTTGTACACGACAATCACATCGACGCGGCCGGCCTCCACTTCAGCCAGCAGCCGCCTGAGCGCCGGCCGGTCCATGCTGCCGCCGGAGAAACCACCGTCATCATAGGCATCCGGCATCAGGCTCCAGCCTTCGTGCCGCTGGCTCAGTATGTACGCCGCGCAGGCTTCACGCTGGGCATCGAGGCTGTTGAATTCCTGTTCGAGGCCGTCCTCGGTAGACTTGCGGGTATAGATAGCGCAGCGCAGCTGTGTGCGTAGCACCGGCGCCTGCCGGTTTTTCCTGTTTCTAGCCATGGCTGGCCTCCGATGGCGGAACCGACATATCCCTGCTCCGCCGTGCAAGGCCGAAGAAGCGCGGTCCGGACCATTTCGTGCCGGTGATTTCAAAGGCAATCTGCGTCAGGGACGAGTAGTGCCCGCTCTCGTAAAGATACCCGTCCTCCGTCACCATGACGTGATGGGTCCTGCCATGCCATTCCCGAACGAGACGGGTCCCGATTTTCGCTGTCCGCGCGAATGCAATCTCGCCTCCGCGCGCGATCTGCCGCGCAAGCCGGTCCAGTTCGCGTTCCACGGGCTTCACGATACCGCCATGGCGCTCCGCCTGCAGCTTCCATGCTAATCCGCGACGGAGCAGGTCATGTCCAAGTTGCGGGGGAGGCTGCTTCCAGACAGCGCGCCACTGCTCCCTGAGCGCTGTGGTAGCCATGCAGTGAAGGGCGGCAAGTTCATCGTCCAGACCAGTCATGCAGATGGTAGGGCCAATGCGTGAAAAGGCGTGATGCCGTCTGTGCAGCTGCAGACGATTGAAGCGCGCGGAGCGCGAAAATCGGCTTCATCTGGAGTTCGTGCATCTGATCGAGTCTGTCCTGACATTTCGCCACCCTGATACAGGCCCGGCTTGATTGCCGGCCCCACCAGGTTCAGCCCCTCGATCAGGGGCAATGCGCCGGCAAATGTCGGCTGCGCAATCGTGTTTTGCTCGGGAAGGCTCTGAAGTCCAGCGGTATATCAAACTGAGAAATCCTGACAGATCTGACAGTTTACAGAATCGCGGCGGAAAAATCGTTCCATGTACGAAACGGAGCCGGGTTCTCCGGATGTTTCTCGATGTTGCATTCATTATGGTTCATTTTCATAGGGTTCGCGCATTTCGCGACTTCTTTTTGCAATGTGGTCGCCATAATCTGATCCGGGGAATCGGGTCAGACATGGTCAGGGACGGGCAGATTGATAGCGGGGAGGTAGCGGCAGCGGATACGGGGCTCGCCGCATTCGCAACTGTTCTCGCAATGCACCGGATTGCGGTCGATCCTGCGCAGATGCGGCATGATCTGGGCCACGACCGTCCGATCGAGGCAGAGGACATTTTAAGGCTCGCCAAACGAGAAAATGGTGTCCGCGCCAAGCGGGTTCTGGGAAGCTTGAAAGGGCTGGCATCACTGCCGCTGCCTGTTCTCGCCAATGGCCCTGAAGGCTGGTTCCTGATCGGTCGCGCGAGCGAGGAAGATGCGCTGATCCAGCGGCCCGGACAGCCGGTGGAAAAGTTTGCGCAGGAAGATCTGGAAGCTATATGGTCAGGTGAGCTTATCCTCATCACGACACGCGAGGGCGTTGCGGGCGCAGCCGGCAAATTCGATGTCTCCTGGTTCATTCCCCAGATCGTCAAATATCGCCGGCTGATCGGCGAGGTGCTGCTTGTCAGCCTTGCCCTCAACCTGCTGGGCCTCGCTGCGCCGCTCTTCTTTCAGAATGTCATCGACAAGGTGCTGGTGCACAACACGATGGCGACCTTAAAGGTGCTGGTCTTCGGATTTGTTGCAGTATCGTTCTGGGAAGTCGCCTTCGGTTGGATCCGTACCCAGTTATATTCCCAGACCTGCCAGAAGATCGACGTTGAACTGGGCGCCAAGCTCTTCCGTCACATGCTGAGCCTGCCGATGAGCTATTTTGAGGCCCGTCGGGTCGGCGACACAGCCATGCGCGTCCGGCAGCTGGAAACCATCCGCGAATTTCTGACCAATGCCTCAATGTCTGTACTGATCGATCCGATCTTCACGCTCGTGTTTTTGGTCGCAATGTGGGTATATTCGCCAAGCCTCTTCTGGATCGCGGCCTTTACCCTGCCAGCCTATGTTCTGGTGGCGGCAGTTCTCACCAAGCCATTGCGAGCCCGGATCGACGAAAAATTCGAGCGGGGATCCGCCAACAATGCGCTACTCATTGAAAGTATTGGCGGTATCCAGACCGTCAAGGCAAGCGCGGTTGAGCCGCAGTGGCAGGATCGCTGGGAGCGCCAGCTCGCCGGCTACAGCTCGGCCAGCCAGCAGGTCATCAATCTGGGCAATTCCGGCAGTCAGGCCATCCAGCTGGTTTCCAAGCTTAGCATGGCCGCGATCCTCTATTTCGGGGCCAAGGCCGTCATTGGCGGCGACCTGACCGTCGGCGGCCTTGTCGCCTTCAACATGTTTGCCCAGCGCGTTTCTGGCCCCGTCATCCGCATGGCGCAGCTCTGGCAAGAGTTCCAGCAGGTCCGGATCGCCGTCGAGCGACTGGGTGATGTTCTCAATCAGCCAACCGAGCCTGGGTCGGGCAGCCGTACTGCTTTGCCCGCCGTGCGCGGCCATATCCGCTTCGAGAATGTGCGTTTCCGCTATGGGCTTGATGGACCATGGACGGTAGAAGACATTAATTTCGATCTTCAGCCCGGCGCGACGCTGGGCATTGTTGGTTCTTCGGGCTCTGGGAAATCCACCCTCACGAAGCTACTGCAGCGCATGTACACGCCCGCCGCTGGCCGGATCCTGATTGATGGCGTCGATATCGGGCAGATTGATCCCGCATGGCTCCGTCGGCAGATCGGCGTTGTCCTGCAGGAAAATCTTCTGTTCAACCGTTCCGTGCGCGAAAATATCGCGCTCAGCCATCCAGCCATGCCGTTGGAGCAGGTCATGGCTGCAGCGCAGCTGGCAGGTGCCCATGAATTCATCGTACGGCTGCCGCAGGGCTACGACACCATTGTCGAGGAGCGCGGCGTCAATCTGTCGGGCGGTCAACGCCAGCGACTTGCTATAGCACGGGCGCTCGTTACCCAGCCGCGTATTCTGATTCTGGACGAGGCGACGTCAGCACTCGATGCGGAAAGCGAGACGATCATCCAGCGTAATCTTAAAGCCATGGCGCAAGGCCGCACAGTGATCATCATTGCCCATCGCCTGTCAGCCATTCGCCAGTGCAAGCGGATCATGGCGCTGGAGCAGGGACGGATTGTCGAAAGCGGCACCCATGAGGAGTTGCTCAAGGCGGGTGGACGCTATGCCGATCTCCATCGTCAGCAGATGGGTCTGGCTGATGGGGTCGCGGCATGAACATGATGTCGCGTCATTGGGAGGTCGCAAAGTCAGCGCTCGCGGACGACCGTGCCCGTATCAAGGAGATCGTCAGGAGCAGTGAGACCGCCTTCCTGCCCGCCGCACTCGAGATAATCGAGCGGCCGGTATCGCCGACGGCGCGTATCACGGCTTGGGTACTGCTCGGCGGACTTGCTATCACGATCCTTTGGACAATCTTTGGGCAGATCGATGTCGTTGCGTCCGCGCCCGGGAGAATTATCCCGGCTGACAACGTCAAGCTGATCCAACCCGTCGAGGCGGGGATTGTGCGGTCGATCCTGGTGCGGGATGGTCAGCGCGTCCGTAAGGGGCAGGTGCTGGTAGAGCTTGATCCAACAGTATCTACGGCAGAGACGGTGCAGGCTCAGAAGGGACTTCAGACTGCTCAGCTGGATGTCGCGCGTGCCAAGGCTATATTGTCTGCCCTTGATGGGCACGGCCTGCAATTCATTGCGCCCGCCGGAACGGCGCCGGAGATGGCGGCGACACAGCGCGCTCTCGCTGCCGCTGACTATGCCGGCATCGAGGCTGCTTCATCCGGCCGCAATGCAGATTTGACCGCTTCACGAGCAGCGAGAAGCGAAGCGCTGACCCAGGCTGCCAAGCTCACTGAAACAATACCGCTGCTTGACCAGCAGTTGGAAGCCTATGAATCACTCCTTGCCAAGGGGTATGCTGCCAAACTCAAGGTGATTGAGTTGAGGCGACAGCGGATGACTGCTGTGCGGGATCGCGACGCTGCTCTTGCTACGGCGAACAAGGTTACAGCTCAGTCATTGGGGGCAGGTAGCCTTGTGAGCCAGAATCGCGCTGAAGCACGGTCGCGTCTTCTCAACGATCTTGCAAAAGCGGAAGCCGAAGCCAGCGTGCGCAGCGAGGAGCTGGTGAAAAGCCGCCAGAAATCCAGCCTGCAGCGGCTGATCGCACCGGTTGACGGCACCGTTGCTCAGCTTGCGATACATACGATCGGCGGCGTCGTCGAGCGTGCCAAGCCAATAATGATAATTGTCCCGTGGGGCGGCACGTTGGTCGCTGATGTCAAGATTTTGAACCAGGACATCGGGTTCGTTAGGGAAGGTCAGCCGGTTGCTATCAAGCTCGAGGCTTTTCCTTTTACCCGGTATGGAACACTGCCCGGCAAGGTCCAGAGTATCAGTTCTGATTCCCTCGAGGATGAGAAGCTTGGATTGGTTTATAATGCTCGGATTAAGCTGGAGAGCTTGCCAATAAAAACAGAAAAATCTGTTATTGTTGTATCGCCAGGTATGGCCCTTACTTCTAATATAAAAACAGGAAGAAGAAGCATATTGACTTATTTAATCAGTCCAATTGAAGAGGTTCGGTTAGAAGCGGCGCATGAAAGATAGTAAAAATGGTAACGAGCCTCAGAACCGTCAATGCCATTTATTGGAAAAATGAAACTCACATAAATAGGAAGCCGAAATGGCAGACAGATTGCGCATAATCGGATCTTTAATATCCATTATTACCGGAATAGGCGCGTGCAGCATGAAAAAAGTCGAAGATATCAAAATATTAGGCGACGAATATCGTATTCCTGAGTCCGAGATTGCAGTCAACAATGTTAAAAGCAAGAACTCGTTTTATCTACGCCTGCGAGGAAGGGGCGCGGATTTTCAGCTGGTTTACGCAGAGAAAAACTATCGCTCATTTGTAGGAAGAGAGCATATCCCTGTAGTCGCACACATCAGCGATAATCGTTTTTCCGATGTTGAGCTTATCCAAACGAAAGCTGGCCCCATCGTATGCGAAAAATTAGATATAAATTACAAGTGTGGGACCATTTTATTATTCGAGAACGCGAAATGGTCCCTCCTGTTCAATAGAAGCGACTTAGCACAGTTCGAAAATATTAAGAAGAATGCCTTGTCGCAATTGATAAGCTATAGGAGCAAGTAATGCCAATTGGAACCGCTCAAGCTCAACACGCCGCAGCCCTTGCGTTATCTGGCAATTACGATGAAGCGTACAGATATATTGCAGATCAAATCAGAGAAAATGGCGGGGGTCAATGGGATCCCGAGCTTGCTGACTGGTTTGATACCGCGGCAAATATAAACGGCGATGAACCAAGCATTGTCAAGGAATGGGCGTTCACCTACAATTCATTGGCGAAAGGTTTGAATCCAGCGGACCCAGCATCTCGCCAGCGAAATCAAGATGTCTCCGACAGTATGGCTCGAGCTGTAATTGAAGACTTCATTCAAAAAGCTAATACTGGAGGCCATTTAACGCCTCAAGATATATATCAAAACGACGTTATAGAGGGTCCTGAGAATTTTGGTAACCCTGCCGGAACGTGGTCTGGAGGACCCTTTGGCTACTACTTTGGATTTCCTATGGGGGAAACTCTTAAAGGGCCAAATGATTATTATCGATGGTTTTCTAACGCCAATGATACATATGCTTATCTCGCCGGCGGTTTCGGTGGAGAGCTTGCAGACTATTTCGCGGGCTTATTTAAGGAATTTTATGAAAACCAAATAGTTCCGAGACTGAAAAGTGACTACGATCTAGCAAAGTCATTAGCGGGATTACTGAAAGATTTTCTAGCTGATCCTGTAGTTATAGACTTGAGCGGAGACGGATTGAATCTGATCTCGCTAGATCAAAGCTCCACATTTTTTGATTTGGACGGCGATGGCGTCGCAGAAAAAGTTGGATGGATAGGCTCTGACGAAGCTTTCTTAGTAAATGATAGCAACCACAACGGGATCGTTGACGGTATATCCGAGCTTATCGGTACAGCACATCTTGATGGATTTGATGTATTGGGAAGCTTTGATTCAAATCAAGACGGAAAAATTGATCTACTTGATCCTATTTTCTCCGATCTTATTCTGTGGAGAGACATAAATTTAGACGGTATTTCAGATGGTAGTGAAATAATATCGGTTGCTGATGCGGGAATTTCATCATTTGGCTTGGATTATAATCAGGCCGATACGGATGTTTCCGGAAATATCATCGCTAGAACTTCAACCTATCAGACCATAGGTGGAGCATCGCGAACAATAGCCAGTGTTTGGTTTGGGTTGCAGGAAAGCACTACAGTATCGCCCATACCGGAGGGCGTTGAAGTTGGTAACCTTCATATACTTCCGAATCTGACCGCCGGAGCTGACGGATTGCCCGATTTGCGAACCGCAATGTATCATGATGAAACTCTTCGGGAAATGGTTGAAGCATTAGTCACGGGTGAAAATGACTTCCACAATTTTAGGGAATTCAAGAATGGCGGCTTCCTAAACGTGATAAATCGTTGGGCTGGCGTTGATTCAACGGCGCCAAATTCAACGCCGTTGGAGAATGGGATTAAGGTAATTGAAAAAATTACTGGCCGAGCCCTTGTAGGGTTGAATGAACATCAAGAGCAAACTGTACGCGAGCTGTGGGACGGATTTCTTGGTCGAATGGGTGCCGTCTTTCTCGTGCAGGCTGCAGAATACAAAAAACTGGAAAACATAAAAAATCTTTCGGACGCGATTGGTGCAATAAATATTGAAGACATTGACTATTTATACCAAATATCTGAAGTAATTGATCATATTTCAATCCCGCAGAACGCTGATGTAGCATATGATTATCTTGAGAAGTTTGCGAATTTTCAGACGCGGTTTGGCAGTGATGTGATCGATGGAGATTTTGATAAATTCGCCAAGGAATTTATTAAGGATCAACCTTCATTTCAATCCATGATCTCTACATCTGGGTATTCGCCACCATCGCTTGATCCGACCTCGCCAGGCTATACAAAAAACGAAATAGGAAGCGGAGGTTGGGGAGCATCTGACCCTACGGAGCAGGGATGGATGGGATGGTTTAAAGCTGAAGGTTCCTTCTTATTCGATGTTGCAGCAGTGATGGGAATATCTGGAGACTATGTTCTGAATGTTACTGGCTGGCGGTGGATGGTTGGATATGCTGCTGATGTCGAGGGTACCTCAGGTAATGACATAATTAGCCCGCATTTATCTACCCGCAACACTATGTCCGCAGTATCTGGTCCTGACGGCGGTACATATTATACCAGCCAGACTAGCACCACTTTTGACCAGAGAATTTTTGGTTATGAAGGTGACGATGAGGTTCATGGAAATGAGGGCGTAGATACAATTGCCGGCGGGACCGGTAATGATACACTGTTTGGCGGCGGTGACAGTGATATGTATATTTACTCCAGCGGTGACGGTTTTGACACTATAACTGAAGACGGTGGAAATGATGATGCAATTTTCTTTTCGAGTGATGTGAATGTCGATGACCTTGAGGTCGTGAGGCCAGTCGGAACAGATGATCTCAAATTGCATTTTGGTGATTCGTCACAAGGAATTGTGATTAAAAACCAAGTCATTCTCGGAGATTACGGTGTAGAGACGTTTTCATTTTCTGGCACGACCCCACTTCATGCAGGTGACATTTCCACCATATATCTCAAGACTCTTAGTACCTCTGGTGACGACGTAATTACCGGCACAAGGGCTGGAGAATCCATTTATGGCCTTCAGGGCAATGATATGCTCAATGGCTGGGATGGCGACGATACACTTTATGGCGGCGAAGGTGTCGATGTGCTCAATGGAGAACTCGGCAGCGACACGCTATATGGCAATGCTGGCAATGACTTGCTGAACGGCGGTGATGGCAACGATACGATTGTTGGCGGTGAGGGCGACGATGTCATCCAAGAGACGACCGGTGATGACACGTATGTCTGGAATATCGGTGATGGGAATGACCTCATCCAAAATGGCGGCTTCTGGGATGGCGTGAACACCCTACAGTTTGGACCTGGAATTACTGCAGACGACCTCGTTTACAGTTATGCTGATAGTAATGGTGTGGGTCTGACGATAGGCATTGCAGGACAGCCGGGTTCGGTGACTATTCAGTATCAGATGGCAGGCACGGATGAGGAATCTTTAGATCGGTTTACATTCAATGATGGGACAACGCTGACTCGCGCTCAAATCAGGGCTGCGGCTTTTGCTCAGCTTGCAACTGATGGTAACGATCTTCTCTGGGGAACAGGTGGAAATGACACCATATCAAGTGGCGCTGGGGACGATGTGATCGATTCTCGTGGCGGGACCGACACAATAATTGGCGGCGCTGGTGATGATACCATTGTCGAGACTACAGGCGATGATACTTATGTATGGAACATCGGAGATGGCAATGATTTCATTAGCGGCGCCGGCTTCTGGGACGGAATAAATACCATTCAGTTTGGGCCCGGTATTACCGCCGCGGACCTTGTATATAGCTATGCCGATAGCAGTGGTGCCGGTCTCAAAATTGGCGTTGCAGGCCAAGTTGGTTCTATCATAATTCAGTACCAGATGGCAGGTACGGATGAAGAGTCTATCGATCGCCTGACATTCGTGGACGGAACTGTTTTAACGCGGGCTCAATTTAGAACCGCTGCGTTTGCGCAACTGGCAACCAGCGGGAACGATCTATTGTGGGGAACTGGAGGTGACGACGTCATTTCTGGCGGCGCGGGGAATGATACAATCGATTCCCGTGGAGGAACCGA
>Ga0070668_100003679_pt1 | contig 11322 bp, 4 predicted proteins | sample KBSS43metaG_FD_64661 | JGI IMG/M metagenome (GOLD analysis project Ga0070668, IMG submission 64661) | Switchgrass rhizosphere microbial communities from Kellogg Biological Station, Michigan, USA - KBS S4-3 metaG | ecosystem: Host-associated > Plants > Roots > Rhizosphere > Soil ... | reverse complement strand
GGGAGCCGAGATTGTCCATAACGACGATATCGCCGGGTTGGAGGGTCGGCACCAGCACCTGCTCGACATAGGCGCGGAAGCTCTCGCCGTTGATCGGCCCGTCGATGACGCAGGGCGCGGCGATGCGGTCATGCCGGAGTGCCGCAAGGAAGGTCATGGTGCGCCAATGGCCGTGTGGAACCTGAGCCCTGAGCGGGGACCCACGTCGCCACCAGCCATGGGTACGGGTCATGTTGGTCTTTGCCCACGTCTCATCGGTTGCGAGCGTCGTGAAGTGGTCGCCGCGGGCGCGGACGACAGGTAGCGCGGCTGCCAAGCCAATGGGCGGTAAGCATCCTTATCTGCTGGAGGGCGAGCGCGATTGGTTGCTGGCCCGGTTGGCCGAGAAGCCTGATCTTACCCTTCATGCACTATTGGCGGAGCTTGGCGAACGCGGCGTTCAAAAAAAACGTGTTCGCGACCGAGCAGGATCGCCCTGACATCGCTCGCCGCCGCGCCTGGTGGAAGCGACACCAACTTAAAATCGCTCCTGCTCGTCTCGTCTTCATCGGGCGGAGAGGGAGGGATTGCCGCGCTGCGGCGACACCATCAACAAAATCAACAACTTGCTGCTCGCCCAAAGCCGCGCGATTTCTCCGCACACCGCGCCAAAAAATGCAACCCTGGTTCAGTGGCCCATTTGATGACCCCCGGGACAATTATTCAGGCCACACCCGACACTAATGGAGCCTATTACACGCGGGTACCATTTGGTTAGAAGTCGGAACCGACTCCCGTATCGGCGGCACAATGATGAGCCCGTTCGAATCTAGACAACCAGCCTGATAGGCGTTCGCGCCGGTGATGCAGATGCCTTCCGAGGTCATCTAGCTCGTCAAGTAGAGCTGTTAAGCCTTGGTTAGATAGCCTTTGACCTCCCATCGCGAGGGAATGCGCCTACTTCAAAGCTTGAGTAATCATCTCGCTATACTGTTTTTCTAAACTGCCATTCGACGGGACGACCCGGCCTCGGATTGGACTGTTTGCCTCTCCGTTTTCCAGAATAATGCTGACCGATACGATCACCTGCGATCTCTCATTGGCGGCGTCTTTATCGACCTTGAATGAAACGTAATACTGTCCCGTCGCCTCTTTCAGGCCGCGAAGGAACTCGGCCGTGACCGATTCTCTCATCTGCGCGTCATTTAACGGAATCGGGCCCGAACTGACGAGGCCGCGCTCCTCATCGGCCCGAGCGACTGGGAGCTGCCGTTCCCGAAGGGCTGATGCAATGGTGCGCGTGACGAGTGCCGGGGCCGCAGACACATTCAGCGTGACGTCGGTGTTCGGCGTGGCGGGTGCGGGTGCGGGCGCGGATTGCGCCGGTGCCTGTGTCATTAAGCGAGGCCTCGGCAGCTCTTCACGCGGAGGGGACACTTTGACGTTCGCCTTGGCCAAGCGTGCCGACAAACCACCAATAATCTGGTTGTCCACCTGCATGGACATCGATGCCACAACATCATTCATCCTTTGCAGCTTCGCGAGGCCGCGAGGCCGCACAAACTCGGCCGAAGCCACCCGGATCTCCCTCGGCCGCAGGACGAACAGGTCCCCCTGTTCGCCGCCCCCTCCTTCGAGCTTTAAACTGTATCCCTTCGGAAGGGGAGCGACCACAAGGCGGGCGGTAATGTCGCGTTCGAATGGATTTCCGACCAAGAAGCGGAACGGCCGACAACAGTCCGCCGTGAGATCGACGAAATTGGTCTGCGCGGTGTTGTTGCTCTGATTTACGTCCGCGGAAAGTTCGACGTCGACTTTGACGCAAAAGTGCTGGAAAGCGCTGATCGGCATCGGCCAGATACCGCCATTGTTCTCGGCAGGATTTGTCAAATCCCATTGAGCCGGAACCGCCATTAGATCGCTTCCTGATGCATCGCCCGCTGCGGCCAAACTTACTGTTGGTGCGGCGATCTCCTTGAAGCCCGCAGCCGTGAGACCTATGAAATAGGGAGCATACTTGAACCTCACCGTCGCCCCATTGGCCGCAGCATTCCCGACGTTGCGGATTCGGGCCCGCAAACGATTCATAGCGCCTGGCTTCGCGTTGACCACGTTGTTTCCGTTGTCGACGACAAAAATATCCGGCGACTGCCATGTTGGTCCGTGCCCCGTCACGGAGCCCCAAGGGGTAATGGCAAGATCAGGACCTGCCGGATCGCTGTTCACGGAGAAGAACACATCTTGATCGCCACGCGACGTCGGCGAGGCCGGCGAGCATGGACGTGGGGCGCCGCCCGGAGGCGTGCATCGATTTCGGGTATCGGTCCATGCTGCATAAAAGTTCGACCCTGCAGCGACCAAACTGATGTAATCGCCCATATATACTTTGTTGAGCAGGGGATCGTAACCCGAACTCGGCGTGAACTTGATCGTCGAACGGGGCTGATTAAACCAAGTCAGCCCCCCATCGGTGGACCCAGCATCGTAGACACGGATATCGTTGTTCTCCGGGTCTTCGCGCCGGCTGTAAAATATTACTCGGATGTGTCCGGTCACAGGGGACACGGCGATTGAGGGCATCCAATTGTCGTTCTGCGTTGTGTCTCCGTTGAGCGTCACCGCCGGTCCATTGCTGATGCTTCGCGGCGTGTCCCACGTTTTGCCGCCGTCAATGGAGCGAGTGAAAAATATCTCGGAGCGCGAGGTTAGCTGAGGAGCCGCGGATGCCGGACAAGGCGGCGTCGCCTGAAATACGACATAGATATTTCCGCGCGTTGGACTCCCAGTCGGTGTTTGGTCGATGGCGATGTATGGGAACCCGCGGGTGCGGATATTGATGTCCTTGCTGATCATCCGGCCGACCGTCGATGTGACGCTCGCGATGGTCTTGCTAGAGTTGGAGACGCCAGTATCTGGGTTATGGAAATGGTCACCGCCGTCTGTCGATCGGACAATTTGAATGGTTTGCGGCGCCGCGAGCGTCCCGGGCGTGAAGACACCCCAAACGACGTAGACGTCGCCATTCGGCGCCACCGCCGGCATGGCACCATGATTCACTGCAGTGAGCGGCGAAAGCTCTATTCTAGTCGGAAAGGCAAGGGGGGTCGTCGGTGGCGAGGCTGCGAACAGTATCCGGCTACTTCCATTGGGGGCGGTGTCACGCACGTCAAACTCCGTCCATGCAACATAGACACGGCCGCGGAATGGCCCCTGAGTCGTATCCACCGCGATCAACTCCTTGTCTTGATACGGTGTCGGTTGGGAGCTGAGGCCTAAAATTGGGACAGGAACTCCGAATGTCACGGGATCGAGGGACGTAGAGGCGCTCACGAAGAGGCGCGAGTTCTGTCCAGCATTGTCCTCGCCCATCGACGCATAATACAACGTGGTGTTATCCGGGCTGAAGGCGAGGGCGGGATCACCTTTCAATTTATACCCGCTCGGGGGAAGAACGACGTCACCGTCCGTGAAGTCCGCTCCCCCATTTGTCGAAAAGGCGTATCCGTTTATGCTAGTATAGTGGTTTGGATTGAGATCCGGACAGCCGATCTGGCACGGAGGATTGGCCGCCTGTTTGGTCGAATTGTAGCCGACGACCACAAGCGAGCCGGCCACCGCGACACTGGGCTCGCTCTGGCTCGTGAAATTGCCTTGGTCCGAGAAGTTGTCCGATGCATTGACCTGAACATCGGCAGCTATTCCGGCAACCGAAAGCCAGCAATAAAAGCTCAAGGCAACAAAGATAGTGCTCCTGCGGCCCCGGACCGCACATACGATGCGACGCAGCGCGCCGCCTCGGGACATCGTACCAATGGCCATGATGACCTCCCTCGTGCGCTTCTCCAAAGCAATCTATACTTGATTTATTTTTAGCCATCAACTTACACTTCCGGTTGATCTTGGTATCCGCCAGCGCGTGGCAAGGCACCGCACCCGCAAGTTAGCATGCGCGGCAACGCGTGAAGCGCTTATTGGTCGGAGCTCCAATCGTAACGTCCTTCTTCGAGCGGCTTTACGAATATCGACTCGCTGTCTAGTCTATAAGCTCTTTGAACGCGCAAGCTCCCCAGGACGGAATCCTTAGTGCAACCACCGGAAAGGGTACCACTTGCAGAAGGCAGACCTGAAAATCTGGGCAGTAAATCTGGATTGCGCGAGTGGCGATATAAGCTTGCTTTCGACGAGCGAGCGCGTCCGCGCTGCTCGCCTGAAGCGGCCGCGGGATCGCGAACGGTCATTGCAGGCACATTGCGCAATTCGACGCATACTTGCCAATGAGTTGGAGCGTGATCCCCGGCACCTCGAATTTGATACGACCGCCGGAGGAAAGCCCTTCCTCTCCAGACCGTCACAAGATCTTCAATTCAATCTGTCCCATTCAGGCCGCCACGGCTTGATCGGTGTGGCCAATGATCGGTCTGTCGGCGTGGATATTGAGGTGCGGCGGCCAATCAGCGATCTCTTGGGGGTTGTCCCAGAGGTTGCGACGCCCCGCGAGGCCAAACTGCTGAAGCATCTGCCGACCGGCCAAGTCCATTTCGCCTTCTTTGAGCTGTGGACCAGAAAGGAGGCCGTGCTCAAAGCATTGGGCCGCGGGTTCTCTATCGATCCCCGTGAGCTTGAGGTTGGAATTGGGCCTGGTCGCAGTTACGTCAATTTCGACGGGCGGATTTGGACGGTGGAATCCCTGGCCATCAGCTCAAGCGTGGCCGCAGCAGCGGCGATCGATGGCGAGCTCGGCACGTCGCTTGCCGTGAGCTCGGCTGAGTGAGCCCGACATGGAGTAGATTGCGAACGGCCAAAGCTCGCAAGGTCCGGCTAGGCGCCTCGGAAGAAAAGGCGTTACTTGGGTAGATCGTTCCGTGACGCGGTCGTGGTTGCACCGTTCGCGCCACAGATGGTGCGTGTTCAGGCGCCGACGCTTGACTGCTAGGAGCTGATTTCGTCGCCCTGACTTTTGGAATTCAGAAGGCGATCCAGGATCGGTGGAGATGAGCAAGACCAAGCTTCGCGTATTTCCTGCCATATCGCGTAATATTAATTCTGCCAGATACATCGATGAGCTGATGCGCGCCGCACGTTTCAGCGACCGCAATGGATTGGCCGGCATTCTGTTGTTCGCGGGAAATGACACGCTTGTTGAGCCATGGTCTATTGCCCAGCATATTCTGGCGCACACGGCAGAAAGCTCGCCGCTGATCTCCGTGAACCCGATCTACATGCACCCATTCACGGCGGCCAAGTTCGTTTCGTCCCTCGCACTGCTTTACCACCGGAAGATCTATCTCAATATGATCACCGGCACTGCGGCGAGCGATCCCCATGGGCTTGGCGAGAAGCTCTCCCATCAAGACAGATATACAAGGCTGAGCGAATTCATACACATTGTGCGTCAACTGCTGGCCAGCACCAGGCCCGTGAATTTCAACGGAAAGTTTTACACGACGAACAACTTGCAGCTACGCCCGGGCTTGCCGCCGGCGCTGATGCCGGAGTTTCTGATCGCGGGCCAATCCGATGACGCCCATCGAGTAGCGAAGCAGATGGGGTGTTTGATGATGCAGATGCTTCCGCCAAACCTTGAGGAAGGATTAAATGGTCCCGGTGTAAACTTTGGGATTTTTGCAAGAGAGGAGCGTGATGAAGCGAGGCGGGAGGCGAAGCTGTTCTTTCAAGACAGTGCCGAGAAACGCGAGTTGCTAAAATATACGATGGAGAATACCGACTCAGTTTGGAAACGACGGCTCAACGACGCCGGCAAAAACGACGAACTTCATGAGAACGGTTATTGGCTTCTTCCCTTTTTGACGTATCAAGCGGATTGTCCGTACCTTGTCGGCAGTTATGCCGAGATCGGAGCGAAATTGCGTCGCTTCGTGGAAATGAACGTCAGCACGATCATTCTGGACGTCGTCGCGGACGAGCACGAGCTCGACCACGTCGGCAAAGCCCTTGCATCCAGCGGGTTATTCTGATGCATTTCATATGCCGTGCACGGGAATGTATCGGAGTTGTTGGCATCCGGCGATCGGCTGAAGCCTGCGCACGACGGAATTGAGAAGGCAATGCACCACGGAATTTGAACGGCTCGACAGCGCCTGACACCGCCTTAGCTGATCGAGCATGGCCCGGCATTTGCGGCCTTGTAGCGGGGGTATGTGCATGAGCGTTACCCAGCTCTCGGATCGAGTCCGGCGCGAGCTGACGTATCTAAGTTATCCCCCTCGAGAGTGGACCGTGCCGCGCGGTCGGGACGGTGTGCCGGTCCTGGATGTGCTGATCGTCGGCGGTGGCCAAAGCGGACTTGGGACCGCGTTCGGTCTGAAGCTTGAGCGGATAACCAATATCAGGGTTGTAGATCGTAGCCCGCGCGGGCTCGAAGGGCCCTGGCGCCGTTTTGCCCGCATGAAGGAGTTACGGACTCCCAAGGAAGTGACTGGCATCGATTTCGGCATCCCAAGTCTCACGGCCCGCGCCTGGTATGAGGCGAAATTCGGCCGCCGGGCATGGGAGCGCATTGACAGAATACCTCAGGAGACATGGCGATCGTATCTCGATTGGTACCGCGACGTTCTCGACCTTGTCGTGGAAAACGAGGTCGAGCTAGCGTTGATCGAGCCCGCCGGCGATCTCCTCCTGGCTCATCTCCACCATGCCGACCGGATCGAACGCGTCCATGCGCGAAAGATCGTCCTCGCAACTGGCTTCGATGGCAGCGGAAGCTGGCGGGTTCCTCGGTCGCTTGTCGCTAATCTCCCGACGAAGCGTTATGCCCATTCAGCCGATGACATAGATTTCCGCCGACTTGCGGGAAAGCGCGTTGGCGTACTCGGCGTTGGAGCTTCCGCGTTCGACAATGCGGCTACCGCACTTGAAGCCGGCGCCGCTCGGGTCGACCTTTGCTTCCGTCGCTCAGACATTCCCCGGGTCAATCCACTCATCTGGATGAACTTCGCGGGCATGTTCGGCCATTTTGGAGAATTGTCAGACTTGGAACGCTGGCGATTCATGCGCCACATTCTGAGGGAGCTTCCGGTACCGCCCACTCAAGATACCTTTTGGCGTTGCCGCAGATTTGAAAATTTCGCGTGGCATGCCAATTGCGCATGGAGATCGGTTTGCGACGAGGCAGGCGTGGCGACAGTCGAAACCAACGTTGGCACCTTCGCATTTGACTTCATAATCTTTGCTACGGGCGTTGAGACGGACCTTTCGGCCCGTCCAGAGCTTGCCTCGATCCTTCACCACATTGCGCTTTGGCGCGACCGATTCACGCCTCCTCCCGGCGAGGAAAGTGATTTGCTCGCACGACATCCCTACCTCGGCGCAGCATTTGAATTCATGGAGCGGCAGCCCGGATCCGCTCCTTTCCTCGGTCGACTGCACAACTTCACCTTCGGGGCTATGCCTAGCCTGGGTTTAACGGGAGCGGCCATTACTGGAATGAAGTATGGTGTGCGTCGACTGGTGAACGGTTTGGCGCGGGACCTGTTCCGGGAGGATTCCGCCGCATATTATCAAGATCTCCTCAACTATGCGGCGCCCGAACTGGAAACTCTTGAAAGTGCGTACTCATGGGTCAGCCGCCTCGGCTCCGACGCACTCAGTTCCGACAAACTGATCGATCAGCTCGACCCAGCCATGCTGGCCGCGTTTCGTGGCGCACTCCAGTCGCAAAGTTCAACCGATGAATCTGCCGCCGCTATCTCCCGGCAACGCGTCCGTGCGAAGCGCGCGATGCCCGGAGCTGGCTCAAAGGAGCAAGAACACAAGTGAACCGGCGCCAGCGCGCCAAGTGAGATTGAGAAAGGGACGGCGTTGTCAAAGGTTACAAAAGAGTTGCCGCGCCCGGACGCAGGCGAGGCCGGGCAACACGTCTTTGCCTGCCTCGGAGATCTTCTCGCCCACTATGGACGAATATCGCCCAACCACCCTGCCATTCTGGCGCCCGGTGGTGAATCGCTGACATATGGCGCGCTCTGGGCCCGAACGACCGAAATTGTTCGTGAGTTGCGCGACCTGGGTATCGGTAGAAGTGACCGTGTAGCGGTCGTGTTACCTGGCGGCGCGGATGCTGCAGTGGCAACCATAGCGGTCGCCGCTGGCGCGGTTTGTGTGCCGCTTCACCCTGGCTTTGCCGCAGACGAATGGCGGCGCTATTTCGGCGATCTGCGGGTGGCGGCGCTCTTGACGCGCGCCGACGTGGATTCGGTGAGCCGCGGTGTCGCATATGGCCTCGGCATACCGGTCATTGATCTGTCGCAGCGATCCCGCGAGATGCCCGGTGCATTCAGCCTTGTTTGCCCGGTGGCGCGACCTGCCGTCGTCGGCGAATTGTCGGCCGGCACTGACGACGCGTTTATCCTATTGACCTCGGGCAGCACGGCGCAGCCGAAACTGGTCCCTCTGAGCCAGGCCAGCGTCTGTCGGTCGGCCTATAATGCAGGCGCAGCCTTGGCGCTTGAACCTCAAGACCGATTGTTGAACGTTCTGCCGCTGGTTCACGCACATGGCCTCATCTCGGGACTGCTGACTGCCCTGGCAGCCGGGTCGAGTGTTGTATGCCCGCCAGCCTTCGACGCCGTGGCTTTCTTCGGCTGGCTGACCAAATTTCGACCCACTTGGTACACCGCAGTCCCGCCAATCCATCGAGCGTTGATATCAGCGGCACGCCGCCACAAGCGCGACGGCCGGCCATCATCCCTGCGAGTAATCCGATCCGCTTCTGCATCTTTGCCAGCCGACGTGCTCGACGAACTGGAGGGGCTTTTTGGCGTTCCCGTAATCGAGACCTACGGCATGACGGAAGCTGCGAGCCAGATTGCCGCGAACCCTCTCAAGCGACGGAAGCCTGGATCCGTTGGCAAGCCCGTCGGAGTCGAGATCGCCGTCATGGACGGCGAGGGCCGACAATTACCCGCCGGCGAACATGGAGAGATCGCGCTAAGCGGCCCGACCATTACAAGGGGCTATGACAATGACGCGGTTGCTACAAAATCCGCTTTTCGGGGCGACTGGTTCCGAACCGGCGATCTCGGCTATATGGACGTTGAGGGATATCTGTTTCTGCTCGGTCGCATCAAGAAAGCGGATGTGATCAACCGCGGAGGGCAGAAGGTTTCACCTGCCGAGGTGGAAAGGGCATTGTTGAGCCACCCCGACGTAGTCCAAGCCGTAGCTTTTCCCATTACCCATACGCGACTTGGAGAAGACGTCGCTGTCGCGGCGGTACTGCGGGCGGAGGCCAAGATCAGCTCACAGCAGCTCCGGCGGTTCGCGAGCGAGCACCTTGCGCGGTTCAAGGTGCCCGGCCTGATCCGCATTGTGCCGGCGATCCCGGCGGGCCCCGACGGCAAGGTCATTCGCGGTGAACTCGCCACGATGCTTTCGATATCGACGCCGAGGTCGCGCGTAGAACGCAAAGCTCATTTGGCGGCTCCCCGCTCGGAGACTGAGTGGCAACTGGCCAAAATCTGGGCGGATCTCCTGGAACTCAATGAGGTCGGGGTCGATGAAGACGTCTTCGCGCTCGGGGCCGATTCCCTCACGGTGGCGCAGCTGCTTTCGCGCCTGCGGGCACGCTTCGGCGTCGATTGCTCGTTCAGGAATGTTTTTGATGCGCCGACCGTTGCGTCTCTCGCGGCCCTCATCGAGCCATCGAAGAAGGAAGGCGTCGCGCCCCCTGGCTTACGCGATCTCGCGGCGGAAAGCCGCGGCCGGCTGTCATGCCAGCAACAAAGAATCTACGTCCTCAGCGGGATAGATAGGATCGGACACAAGTTCCACGTCGTGGCCGGAGTGGTTCTGTCCGGGCCACTCAATCCTGACGTCCTGGAGGCGAGCATCGCGACGATCAGTGAGCGCCACGAGGCACTGAGATCAATCTTCTCGGAACGTCTGGGCGAACCGATGCAAACTGTGACGACACTTCGGCCGTGTCTGGAACGCGTTGACCTCCGTCCGTTGCCCGAGCGCAAGCGAGCCGCCGCGATTCAATCGTGGACATCGGAGTTGCTGCAGCAATCCTTCGACATTGAAAAGGAGCCGCCCATACGGGCGCAGCTACTGAGACTTGACGAACATGACTATGCCCTGCTGATCAAGCTTCATCATGTGATCACAGACGGGTGGTCGCAGCGGCTATTCCTTGAAGAACTCGGGGTACTTTATAAAGCCGGATCAAAAGGGATACCTGCCAAACTTCCTGAGATCTCATTCCAATACCAACACTTCGTTGAATGGCAGCGCGCGTGGCTGCGAACGCCCGCCGCCGAAGCCCAGTTGAACTACTGGCGTGGGCGCCTCGAAGGGTTAACTGAACTCCCGCTGCGAACGGACTGGCCCCGTCCGAAGACGTGGACCGGGCGCGGCGCCAGGCTGCCGCTGACGTTGTCGCGGACCTTGTCCCGCGGCATCAAGTCGTTGAGCCAAACCCAGAATGCTACCTTGTTCATGACACTGCTCGCCGCGTTTCAGTGCCTTCTCTGCCGGTACACACAGCACGACGACATCGCGGTCGGGTCGCTGATTGCCAACCGAAATCAGATCGAATTTGAGCGACTCATCGGGATGTTTGCCAATGCGGTCGTTCTTCGTACCGATCTATCCGGCGACCCCACATTCAGCGAGGTGCTGCGGCGTGTTCGGCAGATGACGTTGGATGCCTATCGAAACCAGGAACTGCCGATCGAAGAAATTCTGCAGGCACTCCGTGTGCCCCGCAGCTTGGATCGCAATCCTTTGTTTCGGGTAATGTTCATTCTGCAAAAGGCATCTTCGACGCGCCTGGCCCTCCATGGAATGTCCGCCCGCTCTATTAACGCGGACCCTGGCATCGCGCGGTCCGACCTATTGCTCGAACTCATCGATGAGGATGGACGTCTGGGTGGCTGGCTCGAGTACAGCACCGAACTCTTTGAGGTTGGTACGATCAAGCGAATGGCAGCGCATTTCCGGACGCTGCTGGAGTCAATTGTCGCAAATCCCGAGCAACGGATCTCTGGTCTGCCGCTCTTGCCGGTGGCGGAACGGAAGCAGGTCGTCGTGGATTGGAATCCGACCGAGACTGGGCTGCCCCCCCTCAGCTCTTTCTCCGAACGCTTCGACACGCAGGTCGAGCGTACTCCCGACGCCGTGGCGGTGTCGATCGGGCGGTTTCGGCTCAGTTACCGTGGGCTCGCAAGCCGAGCCTCCGCAATTGCCGGCCGGCTCTGCCGCGAGGACGTCCGCCGTGATGAAGTGGTTGTCTTGTTTACCGAACGCGGCATTGACTTCTTGGCTGCAATGATCGCGGTGCAGCGGGCGGGAGGTGCATTTCTTCCGCTCGATCCGACGATGCCCGCC
>Ga0070668_100003669_pt1 | contig 11331 bp, 11 predicted proteins | sample KBSS43metaG_FD_64661 | JGI IMG/M metagenome (GOLD analysis project Ga0070668, IMG submission 64661) | Switchgrass rhizosphere microbial communities from Kellogg Biological Station, Michigan, USA - KBS S4-3 metaG | ecosystem: Host-associated > Plants > Roots > Rhizosphere > Soil ... | reverse complement strand
TGTCTAGGTGAGCCGCTGCAACATCGCCTGAACTTCCAGTGAAACGAGCGGCGCTGGCACGGGCTTGATCCCACGCGTCCCGTCCAGCCCGTTCCACGTCGTGAGCAAGTTCGCCGGCTCTAGCTTTCTGTTCCCGAAGCCAAGCCCCCATGTCTCCCAAAATGTCCGCGCGCGCAGACGCATGCCGACGCCAAGCCATTCGCTTCCTCGATTGTCAGATGAATCGTCAGAAGCCGCGCCGAGCGCTCGACGGCCATTCTGACAAAAAAATAATAGGCGACGACGGCCGTTTCGGGCAGTTATATACTTGATGGAACGTGGTTCATGGCCCATGATTCTCTGCGACAGGCCGGCGCTAGCTCCTCGCTTTCGGATTGCGGGGCTTGGGTTTTGACGCCCGTTTCTCTGGCGGCGTTTGAGGCGCTTCTGTCTGCGTGGGCGACAGAAAACCGCGACTATCTGGAAGCTGGGGGGGTGGGTCCCACCCGACAGCTAGCGCATTCAGCGTTTGCGTGGGCGATTGAGCAAGCGCGTTCCCGAGTTGGCTAGCCCCGGCGGCCACGTTTCGGCTTATCACGGCGTGGCCAACAATAGAGCCAACCCGTTTGGACAGCCGCTCAATCTCGTCCTCAATGGCTTCGAAGTCTTCGGGCGTCCAAATGACGTCCGGGACGCTGAACTTGCCCTTGGCTTTGATGGTGATGAACTCCACGCCGCCGGACGCATGCGGCAGGAAGCGGTTGTGAGCCGCCACGTTCCGCCGCTCCGAGCTCATGTCGATGATTGCGCGAAGATCCTTGTCGGCCTGTACCGCCCACTCTCCCTGACGCTGGCAGTACCAATGCACGACGGTTCGTATCGCGTGAATCTTGTCCCGAAGCGTAAGGTTGGCTGTGGCCATGTAGCCTTCGACGCCCGTGAGGCGGAACAGGCGTCGGTAGCCGTTGTTCACCCGCTCTTCTAAGCCGGCCCAGTTCCACATAAACTGGCCCACGAGTTCAAACGCCCGCTTTAGTTCGTTGCCGTCCTTTTGATCGGCGGTTTCAGCCATGACCGACAAGCCCCCTAAAGACGAACCCGGCGCCGACGAACGCTTCAAGCGCGGGATCGCCAACGCGCTGAAGATGCCGCCGAAGCCGCACGCGTCGTCGAAGAAGGAGCGCGGGCCGAAGCCCGCGCCCAAGTCATAGCCGGTTAACCGACTAAGCGGCGTACTTGATCGGAGTGCCGTTTCCGGTGCCGGTACTGGCCACGAGGTTTAGGTCGTGAACACAGTCGGCCTTGTTGTGATAGCCCTCGCCGCAGTTGGCGAGTTTGCGGTTGTTCGCTGCGTAGAGCGTCCAACGCCACTGGCGTTGAGCGTCGAGATAGACGTAGTAGTACATGCGCGTTGATTCCTTCGATGATGCGCAAAGCCGGTTCCTTTTCGAATACCGGCACGAGGGGGCGGAGTGGGCCATAGAGGTCCGCGCTCGCGATCTGGACGACGCCAAGGCTCGGCTGCGAACTCTGCCTTGGGCGCAGTACAGGGGCGAGATCGCCGCCTCGGGGACCATCCCGGACGCAGGGTTGCCCCCGCGACCTGCCAATGATGGCTGATTCGTAGTTAACGGCTCGTCAATGATTATGAACGGTCAGCGCATTTTCGCTGCGACCTTCGCTTCACCAACAGCTTTCTAGCTTTCTGCTTACGCGTGCGCGCCTTCACCAGACCGCCGATAGGTCAGGCGCTTGCCTGTAGTGGCCTTCAGCATCAGGTCGGTGCGCTCCACATCGCTGATGCGATGGGTCGAGTAGCGGAAATCGAACTCCGCGAGATAGCGAACGAGGTGGGCTTCGCTGACGTGATGGAAGGTGCCGATCACGCCGCGCTTGAGGATCGAGAAGTAGTTCTCGACCGTGTTGGAGTGCTTCCACCCGTCGCGGACGTACTCGCCTGACGTGTGATCGACCATGGCGTGGGCGACGAACTCAGCGCCGGTCTTCACGTAGTGGCGGGCGCTGTCGGTCATGAGGTGCGACTTGCGGCTGACGGTCTTCACCACGACGGGGCGCAGCGTCTTGGCGGTGACGTTGGCGACGTGGAACGAACGGGCCTCGCCGCCGCGCTGAACGAGCGTGAAGACGATCTGCTTGGAATACAGGTGGTCCCTGTGACCCGAGCGCTTGTTGCGGTGCTTGTTGCTCTCCTTGCCGCCGATGAAGGTTTCGTCGGCTTCCACGATCTCGCCGGGGCCGCCCATGGGGCCTTCAGGCTCCATCTTCATAGCTTCGCGGATGCGATGCGCCATGAACCACGCGCTCTTGTAGGTGATCCCTAGAGAGCGGTGGAGCTGGTGCGCGCTGACGCCTTTCTTCGACGCCGCCATGAGGCGGAACGCCAACATCCATTTAGCCAGCCCGATGTGCGAGCGTTCGAAGATCGTTCCGACCGTGACCGTGAACTTCGTGCGGCACGACTTGCAGATGTAGGTGCCGGGCCTGGTGCTCTTGCCCTTCAGCTCCGTCACCTTCTCGCACTCGCCGCAATGAGGGCAGTACGCGCCATCGGGCCAGCGCTGCGCCTCAAGGTGGAGGCGGGCGGCTTCGTCGTCGTGGAAGATTTTGTCGGTCAGATTCATCGGCTTGTCCTCGTAAGGCCAAGCTAGGGGATCGACCGTGTTCCGTCAAGTATATAACTGCCCCGTTTCGTCAAGAACAAATAGGGAACTATCGCGTCTCCCCCGCGATGGAGGCCTTGATCGCGCTCAGTTTGATCTGCATTTCGTCCGGCGGCTCGGAGGCAATGATCTCGTCGTATTCGGCGAGCCTCGCTCGCGCCTCGGCGATGGCATCCCGCACTTTTTGATCATAGGTCTTGGGCGGTCGCCCGAAACGCCAAGCCCTCAGTCGCTGCGCCAGGCTTTCGGGCCGCGGCGGGATCGAAGCAGCGGCGATCACACGGCCGTCCGCTGTTCCGCCTTCGGCATGGGCGAAGCCTGGAAACACCACCAGCTTGCGCCGGTCGTCTCCCCACAGGAAGCGGATCGCCTCCAGTCGCCCTTCACGCAGGAGTGTGGCGTCATAGGTCCCGGTAGAAAGCCGCACGGGACCAACCGTCCAGCCAAGTTCCGCCATCGCCGGTAGAAGCTCGGCGCGGATCGCGGCTGGCAAGGCGCTCGCCCTTGGCTCCAGCGAGCGCTTCGGCTCTGGGGCCAGCAGGATCCAAAGACCGGACTGGATCCCGTCAGGCCGGTAGCCGCAAAGCTGCTCTCCAAGCTCAAGGGGCGCGTCGAACAGATGGTCCACGTCTTCGGTGTCGGCCGCCTGGTCGGCGGCCAGCTTGGTCGCAATCCCAGCGAGGGCCGACGGCGGCTCGCCTTGGACGTCGAGGTTTTCCAGGCCCTTCTCTGGATCGTGGCTGACCGTCCAGAGCTGCGCCCCGCCGCTCCATCCCTGGAGGGTGCTGACCATGACGACCTCGGAGGTTTCCCCCGCCAGGACCTGGGTCTCCGCCGATAAGACGGGAAGCAGGCGCGTAAAATCGGGCTTCATGGAGCGGCTGACCAGCACCAGCCATCCTTTCGGCGTTATCGCATAGGCATAAGCCGCCTCGTCCGGCGCATGGGACGCGCCGACCTCCATCAGGCCGAATTGCTCCATCAGATCCAAGGGCCGGCCGCCTTCGACCGCCAGCCATTTCACGTTGATGCTCACCTTAAGGCTCCGTGTCCGGGCGCATTCCCGCCTCGATTGAGCCCCACAGGAACATAAAGCGAACAGCAATTGTCAAGCTTGATCGCAAGGCGAGCAGCGCTTCCCTCGATCGGATGAATCAGCATGTGCGCCTGCACCGACACCATCTAGGATAGCGCCGTGCGCATCGTCTTCCTCTACAACGCCCAGGACCACCACCTCCTGCACAGCCTGCCGATCGCCTGTGCGCTCTCCACCTTCAGGGCGGACTGGGAGGTGGTGGTCCTGACCCGATCTACCGAGCAGATGACGCTCGCCCAGGACCTCGCGCGCGCCTACCCGGCCCACCGGCTGAGCTTCGAGGTCATGCGCCAGCCGCCGGGGGTCGAGATCGCCGGACCGCGGCTTGGGAAGCTCATGCGGCTTGCCGCCAACGCGCGCGCCATCGCCCGCTTCGACGCCGTGGTGGTGGCCGAGCGCACCAGCCTGGCCCTCCAGCGCCTCGGCGCGCGGCGGCCCAAGTTCATCCACACCTTTCATGGCAGCAGCGGGCACGACCGCGTCCTCGACTCGCGCCTGAGCCGGTTCGACCTGCTGCTGGCGCCGAGCGCGCGGCGGATCGCTCGCATCGTCGAGAGCGGCCAGATCGATCCGCGCCGCGCCCAGGTGATCGGCTACGCCAAGCGCGACCTCGTGAGCCGGCTGGCCGCCACGCCGCCCCGCCTGTTCGCCAACGGACGGCCGACGGTGATCTACAATCCGCACCACTGGCGCAACAAATCCTCCTGGCCCGTCGCCGGCTTCGAGGTGCTGGACGCCTTCGCCGCCCAGGACCGCTGGAACCTGATCTTCGCGCCTCATGTGCGCCTGTTCGATCCGCCCGAAAATCGCTATGGCCCCTTCCGCAAGTATATGAATCTTGGCCACATGCTGATTGATCTTGGCAGCCGGCGAAGCATCGACATGACCTATCTTCTGGCGGCCGACGCCTATCTGGGCGACGTATCCAGCCAGGTAATGGAGTTCATCCTGCAGCCCCGGCCCTGCATCTTCCTCAATCCCCGCGACCTGCCTTGGGCCGGCGATCCCGACTTCGCCTCCTGGCGCCTGGGACCGGTGGTGAAGACGGCGTCAGAGGCCGTTCAGGCGTTGGACACCGCCGATCTCTGGGCTCGGCAGTTCCGCTCGGCGCAGGCGGACGCCGGCCAAGCCGCCTTCCCAGAACTCGACGAGCCCGCGTCCCAGCGGGGCGCCCGCGCCATAGCTCAGTTCCTCAAGGACGGCGCATTGCCGGCGCCTTTCGATCCCGTGTTCGCCGAAGCGGGCTAGGCCATGTGCGGGATCGCGGGCTGGTACCGGCGCCGGGGCCGGCCTGTCGACGAGGCGACGCTCACCGCCCAGTGCGACGTCATCCTACATCGCGGCCCGGACGATTCCGGCGTCTTCACCGACGGCGACTTCGGCTTTGGCATGCGCCGGCTCGCCATCCTCGACCTGCAAGGCGGCCACCAGCCGATGTTCAGCGACGACGGCCGCTTCGCCGTCATCCTGAACGGCGAGATCTACAACCACCTCGACCTTCGCGCGCAGCTTGGCGCCGGCGCAGGCTTCCGCACCCATTCCGACACCGAGACGGTGCTTCGCGTCTATGAGCACTGGGGCGAGGCCTGTTTCGCCAGGTTGGAAGGCATGTTCGCCATCGCCGTCTGGGACCGGCGCGAGCGGCGCCTGACGCTGGCCCGCGATCCGCTGGGGATAAAGCCGCTCTACGTCACCGAGCAGGCCGGCGGCCTCGCCTTCGCCTCTGAGATCAAGGCGCTGCTTCCGGTGCCCGGCCTCGAGTTCGAGCTCGACCCACGCGCCGCCCACGACTACTTCGCCTACGGCCACGTCCGGCCGCCGCGGTCGATCTATCGCCGCATCGGCCAGCTTGCCCCCGGCGCCCTGTTGCGGCTGGGCGCCGACGGCGAGGCCGTGCACGAGACCTTCTGGCGACCTTCCTTCGCGCCCGCGCCGGCGCGCACCGAGGCCGAGTGGGTCGAGGACCTCCGCGCCCGCTGGCTGGCGGTGGTCGAGCGCCACATGCTGTCCGACGTCCCGCTCGGCGTCTTCCTCTCGGGCGGCGTGGATTCCTCGGCGGTGGCCGCCGCCATGGCGCGTCTGTCGGACCAGCCGGTGAAGGCCTTCACCATCGGCTTTCCCACGCCGCGCTTCGACGAAACGCCCTACGCGGCCCGCGTCGCCCGGCATCTGGGATGCGAGCACATCGTCCGCACCGTCGACCTCCAGGCCGCGGCGGACATCCTGCCCAGGCTTGCGGTGGCCTTTGACGAGCCCTTCGCCGACCCGGCCGCCGTGCCCACCTGGTACGTGTCGCAGCTCGCGGCCGAGCACGTGAAGGTCGTGCTGGGCGGCGACGGCGGCGACGAGATCTTCGCCGGCTACCGGCGGCACCGGAACGAGCAACGGATGCAGCGCCTGCGCCCTTGGCTAAGCGGCGTCGGCCGCCTCGCCGAGCTCATCGAGGCGCTGCCGCCCACCCCCTCGCGCCGCCTGAACAGCCTCCGCCAGCGGGCGCAGAAATTCCGCCGGACGGCCCTGTTGCCGGACGGCTACGCGCGCTTCTTCGCCAAGACCCAGATCAGCAGCGAGATGCGGCGCGGCCGCCTCTACACGCCGGAGTTCGCCGCCGCCGCCGCGGCGCCGACGCCCGAGCAACTGCGCGATGAATACTTCCCGGCCGCCGAGCGCCTCGCCCAGCCGCTGGAGCAGTTCATGCTCGCCGACCTCACCTTGCAGCTCCCGGGCGGCATCCTGACCAAGGTGGACCGCGCCAGCATGGCCCACTCGCTGGAGGTGCGCGTCCCCTTCCTGGCCCACCCCATGGTCGACTTCGCCCTCTCGGCGCCTCTTGACCTCAAGCTTCATCGCGGGGTCGGCAAGCACCTCCTGCGCAGGGCGGTCGAGCCCTGGCTTCCCCCAGGCGTGCTGGATCGTCCCAAGCAAGGCTTCCAGATGCCTCTCGCCGAATGGTTCGCGGGCGACTTTGGCCGCTACGTCCAGTCGCTGTGGCGAGAGGGTGGAGCCCGCGACGCGGGCGTGCTTGAGCCCGCGGCGGTGGAGAGCGTCATCGACGACCACCTTTCCGGACGGCGGGATGAGAGCCGTTTCCTGTTCGCGCTGTCCATGTTCGCGCTTTGGTGGGATCGCTCCCGCGTGACACCGGCCAGCGCCCGGAGTAGCAACCGCGCCCATGTCCGCGCCTGACGCCGTTTCCGACAAGCACGCCGCAAAGCCGCCGGCCAGGCCCCGGCGGCGGAATCTCGCGCCGATCCTGCGCCTGGTCCTCCCCGCCTTCGCCGGCGCGCTCGCCCTGGTGGTGGTCGGCTGGACCATCGCCACGGCCCTGCGCGCGCCGCATGATGTGGCCACGCCGCCGCTGGAAGTCGTCAGCCCACGGGTGATCGGACGCGACGATAAAGGCCGCGCTTTCGTCGTCACCGCCGACCGCGCCTCCCGCCAGCCCGGCGCCACCCAGCGTGTCGATCTCCAGACGCCTGTCCTGGTGCGTGACGAGGGCGGCCCGGACGCTCTGCGCGTCCTGGCGCCCCGGGGCGTTTACGACGAGGCGACCGCTCGCCTCACACTCTCTGGCGGCGTGAAGGTGGACGGCGCGCGCGGCCGGTTCTCCGCCCCGTCGATCGTCTACGACACCCGGACCGGCCGCCTCGTCACCGGCTCGGTCCGATCTCAGGACGCCAACGGCGTCCACGCCCGCTTGAACACGAGGTAGGCCGTGCAGACCCCAAAGCGCGCCGTCATTCTCAGCGCCGGCCAGGGGCGGCGGCTTTCGCCGCTGACCGATCGGCGCCCCAAATGCCTGATCGAACTTTCCGGTCGCACCCTGCTCGGCTGGCAGCTTCGTGCGCTGGAGCAGGCCGGCGTCGGCGAGGCCGTGGTCGTCACCGGCTTCGGCGCGAACCTGGTGGACGCCGAAGTGGCGCGGCTGGGCCTGACGGGCCTGAAGGTCCGCACGCTGTTCAACCCCTTCTACGCCCTCGCCGACAACCTCGCGTCCTGCTGGCTGGCCCGCCGCGAGTTCGACCAGCCCGTCTTGCTCCTGAACGGCGACACCCTGTTCGAAGCGGACGTCGCCCGCCGCCTGATCGCGGCGCCGTCGGCCGAGATCACGGTGGCCATCGACCGCAAGCCCGCCTACGACTCCGACGACATGAAGGTGCTTACCGAGGGCGCCCGGCTACGCGCCATCGGCAAGACCATCGAGGCTTACGACGCCGAATCCATCGGCTTCCTTCGCTTCTCCGCGGCCGGCGCCCAGCGCTTCTCCACCGCCATCGACGAGGCCATGCGCAAGCCCGAGGGGCTGCGCCGCTGGTACCTCAGCGTGATCGACCATATCGCCCAGACCACCACCGCCGTGCACGTCCAGTCCATCGAGGGCCTGTCCTGGGGCGAAACCGACTTCCCCGAGGACGTGCAGGCCAACGTCGCGCTCACCGCCCGCTGGGCTGCTGGGGCGGGCTAAGGCTCCGCCAGGCGGCGCACGAGGTCCAGGTCCGCCGGCTTGTCCACATCGACGGCGGCCAGCCCAAAGGGGCTTTCCACCGCTGCGGCCGCGGCGCCGCTGAGCGCGCCCAGCCTCCGCAACGCCTCCGCCAGGCTGAGCCGGCCCAGCGCATAGCGCGCCAGGGTCGCAGGCCCGAGCCGGCCGATGATCCGCCACGGCCGCTTCCGGTCGGCCTCCAGCGTGCTCCACAGGCGGATCGCGCCCAGCGCCCTGTCGTTTCGCACCAGGAACAGGTTGCAGCCCGACCACTCCCCGTCGGCGAATTTCAGATAGGTGCGGCGCGTCCCCGGCGCGGCCGCCTCCACCGTCGCCCGCCTGGCCAGCAGCACGCTGATGTCGGCCGAGGGCGGCGCATCCTGCAGGAGCTGGCTCACCCACTCAGGTCGAAGCAGGGCATGGTCGGCGGTGGTCACCAGCAGGGGCGGCGCCAGCGTCTCTACGCCGCGCAGGGCGCTCAGGCTGGGGCCCGCCTCGGCCGGCAGTGCCTCGCATCCCAGTTCGCGGGCCAGGGCCGCCACCGCCGGGTCCGCGGTCGACACGCCGATCCGCCGCAGCCCGGCGTCCCGCAGCGCCGTCACCACCCGGCTCAGCATGGGCGCGCCGCCGATCGGGATCAGCGCCTTCTGCGACACGCCCGCATAGTCGGCCAGCGGGTCGGCGCCCGGCCGCTGGCCGGCGAGGACCAGCGCCCGCTCCACCGTCATGCGAGGCTCTTCTCATAGATGCGGTAGGTCTTGTAGATTCGCGTCCCGGCCGCCTCGAGGATGGCGCGCATGGGCAGGTTGTCCTCCAGGATCCACGACCCCTCGGCGCTGGTGTAGCCCAGCTTCCGGGCCTCGGCCTCGGCGGCGTGGATCAGCAGGAACGGCAGCACCCGGCCGCGATGGCCGTCGAAGAATTTCCGCTTCACGCCCATCAGCGGGATGCGCGCGCTTTTCACGCCCTGCACCTTCAGCCGCCACAGCAGCTTGGCCCAGCCGAACGGCGCCAGCTTGCCGTTCAGGTCGGCGATCGCCTCGTTGACGTTGGGCAGGAAGACGATGAAGCCCGCCGTCTCGCCGTCGATCTCTGCGAACCAGGTCAGCCGCCGGTCCACCACCATCTTCAGCGCCTTGGCCAGCTGCGCCGTCTCCGCCTCGGTGGTGGGCGTGAAACCCCAGTTGCCCGACCACGCGTCGTTGAGGATGTCGGTCAGCGCCCGGACCTCCTCGTCGTAGCGCTTCATGTCCAGCATCCTCAGCCGCACGCCCTGCGGCGGGCCCCGCCGGACCAGCTTCAGCACCCGCTCCGGGAGGTCGTTGGTCACGGTCATATGGTAGGCGAAGATGTCTTTGACCTTCCGGTAGCCCTGCGCCTCCACCTGCGGGCCGGCGAACGGCGGATCGTGGCCCATCATGACCATCGGCGGCGTATCGAAGCCGTCGACCAGCAGCCCGACCTCCTCGTTCACCGACAGGTTGAACGGCCCCCGCGCCCGCAGGCGGCCCCGCGCCCGCAGCCAGTCCTCTGCGGCGGCGAAGAGCGCGGCGAACACCTCGGCGTCGTCTTCCGCCGCGATCATCCCGAAGTGCCCGATCGGCGGCCCGCCGTCGGCCGGGGCCAGATGGTCGATCTGAGCGCTGATGCGGCCCACGTCGCGGCCGTTGCGCGTCGCCAGGAAGAGCTGCGCCTCGGCATGGGCGAAGAAGGGATTGGTCTTGGGCCTAAGGGCGTCCATCCGCTCCATGATCAGCGGCGCGACATAGTTCGGATCGTTCGCCATCAGCCGCATGGGCAGCCGCACGAACCGGCCCAGCTCCGCCGCGGTGGAAACGGGAATGACCTTCGGCATCAGCCCTCCCGGTGCAGCAGCGCCGTGGCGCCAAGCGCGGCGAAGATGGCGGGCGCCGCCCAGGCGGCCAGCACCGCCGGTATGTTCCCGCCCTCGCCGAGCGCCGTGAAGACGCCGTCCACCACCAGGAACACCAGCCCCGCGGCCAGGCAACCGACGATGGTCGAGGCGCCGCCGGAGCGGAAATTTATCAGCAGCGCCGGCCCCGCCAGGAGCAGCATCACCATTGCGGCCACCGGCGCCGACCAGCCGCGCTGCAAGGCGGTGCTGTAGTAGGCGGGCGGGCGGGCGGAAACCCCGCCGGCCAAGGCGCGCTGCGCCGACCGCGGCGCCAGGTTCTCGGCGCTTGTGAAGATCGCGCGCACGTCCTGCGGATAGGGGCCGGGCCGCCAGGTCATGTCGGCGGTGCGGCCCTGCTCCACGAGCCGCGGGCCCAGCCTGTCGAAACTCGCCGAACCGAGGCGCCACGCACCGTCGCGGTAGGCCGCCTGGGGCGCCCGGACCCTCTGCACCAGCCGTCCTTGGCGATCGCGCTGGTAGATGGTGATGTCCGACAACCGCCGCCCCGACGCGTCGGCCTCGCTCGCGACCACGATGTCCGAGCCGACGCGGAAGCTCTTCGTCTTCACCTGGGCCGGCTGCGCAGAGCGCGGCGCGGTCGCCGACCACCACGTGTCGAGCGTCTGTTCGGCGTGCGGCGAGAGCCATTGGGCGCAGGTCAGGTGGAGCGCCGCCACCGCCAGGGCCGCTGGCGCCATCGTCCCCAGGAGCTGATAGGTCGAGACCCCGGCGGCGCGAAGCGCCACCACCGCGTTCTCCCGCGCCAGCTGGGTGAAGGCGAACAGGCATCCCGCCAGCATGGCCAGCGGCGCGACCTGCTCGACCAGCATGGGCGTGCGCAGCAGGGTGTAGTGGATCACCCCTCCAATCCCCAGCTTGCGCTGCAGGATCTCGGTGCTCACCTCCAACAGGTCGAGGATCTGCAGGATCGCCACCAACACCGCGAGCGCGGCCAGCACCCGTCCCCCGGTGACCTCCAGCAGGCGCCGCCGCAGGATCACGCCTCGGCTCCGGAATTGGACTCGCGCCGCGGATTGAGCCGTGACAGGGCCTCGCCGATCCGCTCGGACAGGATGCTGACCGGCGTCTCGCCGGGCCGCTTTCGGCTGCTCACGAACGTGACGATGCAGATCAGGGCGAAGACGGCGAACGGCGTTCCCACCGCCGGCAGGGCGGC
>Ga0070668_100003658_pt1 | contig 11343 bp, 12 predicted proteins | sample KBSS43metaG_FD_64661 | JGI IMG/M metagenome (GOLD analysis project Ga0070668, IMG submission 64661) | Switchgrass rhizosphere microbial communities from Kellogg Biological Station, Michigan, USA - KBS S4-3 metaG | ecosystem: Host-associated > Plants > Roots > Rhizosphere > Soil ... | reverse complement strand
AAGCACGTCGCCGGTGAGCGGAAGCTCCCCGTGCCCGAGACCGCGCAGCGCCGGCTGTTGGCGACCTTCCTCGAGGCCGCCCGCAGCGGCGATCTCGAGGCGCTGGAGAGGCTGTTCGCGGCCGATGTGGCGAGCATCTCCGACGGCAACGGCGCCCGGCAGGTCTCCCGCAAGGTGCTGTCCGGCGCAGCCCGGGTGGCGAAGTACATCGCGGCCTTCTCGACCTGGTACTGGGACGGCGTGGACGTGCGGTGGGTGACGACGAACGGGCAGGCCGGCGCCATCCTGCGCCGCGGTGACACGCTGCTCGGCATGGTCACGGTCGTCGCGTCCGAGGACGGGATCGAGCAACTGCTGTGGATCATGAACCCGGACAAGATGACTGCCATGGCCACCGTCACAAAGTAGGTCCCTGCCCTGTCTGTACTGGTGACAGCGACAGACAGGAGACGAAGAGGTGCGGACGGTCCTGATCGTCGGCGGCGGGTACGCCGGCTTCTACACGGCCTGGCGGCTGGAGAAGAAGCTCCGCCGGGGTGAGGCGCGCGTGATCGTCGTCGATCCCCGGCCGTACATGACCTACCAGCCCTTCCTCCCCGAGGTGCTGGCCGGCTCGGTCGAGGCACGGCACGCCGCCGTCTCGCTGCGCCGGCACCTGCGGAAAACGGAGGTCGTCGCGGGGCGGGTGACCGCGATCGACCACGTGCACCGGACGGCCACGGTCCGGCCGGCGGTGGGCCCGGACTACCCGCTGCCGTACGACATCATCGTCGTGACCGCCGGCGCGGTGACCCGTAACCTGGCCGTCCCCGGCGTGACCGAGCACGCGATCGGCATGAAGCACGTCGAGGAGGCCGTCGCGATCCGCGACCGGCTGCTGACCGCCTTCGACCAGGCCGCGGGGCTGCCGCCCGGGCCGGAGCGCCGGCGCCTGCTCACCGTCACGTTCGTCGGCGGCGGCTTCTCCGGCGTCGAGGGCTTCGGCGAGCTGCACTCGCTGGCGAAGGCGCTGATCCGGCGCTACCCCGAGCTGAGCCCGGACGAGTTGAACTTCCACCTGGTGGAGGCGCGCGACCGGATCCTGCCCGAGGTCACCGACAAACCGGGCGAGTGGGTGGTGCGAACGCTGGAGAAGCGCGGCGGGCACGTGCACCTGAACGCCCAGGTGCTTGCCGCGACCGGCGGCCACGTGGTGCTGTCCACCGGCGAGGAGTTCGACTCCGAGCTGATCGTCTGGACGGTCGGCAACGCCGCGAACCCGATGGTGCACAACCACACCGACCTGCCCATCGACGAGCGCGGGATGCTGGTGGTCCGCGCCGACCTGCGGGTCGGCACCGAGGAAGCGCCGGTGCCGGACGCGTGGGGCGCCGGCGACGACGCCGCCGTCCCCGACCTCGCGGTGAAGCAGGCGGGCGTCTCCGCGGTGCGCAACGCCCAGCACGCCGTGCGACAGGGCAAGCTGTTGGCCGATAACCTGGTCGCCACCCTGCGCGGCGGCAAGCCGAAGCGGTACGTGCACCACAGTCTCGGCGTGGTCGCCACGCTCGGCCTCGGCCGCGGCATCTTCCAGTTCCATCGGCTGGTCATCAAGGGCTTCCCGGCCTGGCTGATGCACCGCGGCTACCACGTGCTGGCGGTGCCGACCTGGGAGCGGAAGGTCCGGGTGCTCGCGGTCTGGGCGACCGCCGTGCCGTTCGGCCGGGACATCGTCTCGCTGGCCTCGGTGCAGCATCCCCGGGAGGCGTTTCTGGCCGGTGCCGGCTCCCACGTACCCCCGCCCGCCGAAGCATCGGGTGCCCGGATGGACGTGGTCATGGCGGGCGATGCCCCGCGGTCATGACGACGTCGTACGCCGGCTCGCCGCCGCCTGCCACGCGGGCGGGGTCACCGCGATCGAGGCCGTCCTCGATCCGGACGCCGTCGCCGTGTGCGACGGCGGTGGCCGCGTACCCGCTCCGACCCGTCCCGTGCACGGAGCAGCTCAGGTCGCCCGGCTGCTCCATGCCCTGCTGCCCGGAACCGGCCTGACGGTCGAAAGCGTCAACGGGCGCGCCGCCCTGGTCGGCCGCCGGGCCGGCACGGCGGTGGCCGTGATCGCCGTCGGCTGCCACGAGGACCGGGCCACGGCCCTCTGGGTCGTGCTGAATCCCGCCAAGCTACGGAGCTGGCACCGCACCTGAGCCTTGTTCTGACAGGACATGGTTCCGGAAGCGAAGCAGCGTCAGCGTTGAGGCGTGAAGAAGGTAACCATGCGGAACATCATTGATCTGACCGGACGGCTCGCCGTGGTGACCGGAGCGAGCAGCGGCCTCGGACTCGGCCTGGCCACCCGTCTGGCTGCGGCCGGCGCCGAGGTCCTCCTGCCGGTCCGCGACCAGGCCAAAGGCGAGGCCCCGGTGCCGACGTGTCGCTCCGCGAGCTCGACCTGGCCTCGCTGAAGTCGGTGCAGGCACTGGGCGACACCCTGAACAGCGAGGGCCGGCCGATCCACCTCCTGATCAACAACGCGGGGCTGATGACGCCGGCCACCCGGCACACCACCGCCGACGGCCTGGAACTGCAGTTCGGGACCAACCACATCGGACACTTCGCGCTCACCGGCCGTCTGCTGCCGCTGCTGAGCTCCGGAGCCGCCCGAGTGACGACCATGACCAGCAGTGCCGCCCGGCACAGCACGCTGAACCAGGGCCTGCTGCCAGCCCTGTACGCCGCCACCGACCCCGAGGCCAAGGGTGGCCACTTCTACGGCCCGGACGGGTTCGGCCAGTTCACCGGCGGCCCGGCCGAACTGGACCTCTACCGCCCGGCACGCGACCAGGCCGCGGCCACCAGGCTGTGGGACGTCTCGCAACGTCTCGCCGGCGTCGACTTCGCGGCGGTGTGAGCATGGACCGCGCTCGGCTGGCCGAGTATCTGCGTACCCGTCGCGAGGCCTTGCAACCAGAGGACGTCGGACTGCCCCGCGGGCGGCGCAGGCGCACCCACGGCTTGCGCCGCGAGGAGGTCGCCGTGCTTTGCGACATGTCGATCGACTACTACAGCCGCCTCGAACAGCCGCGCGGTCCCCATCCCTCCGAGCAGATCGTCAGTGCGCTCGCCCGCGGGCTCCGCCTGTCCATGGAGGAGCGTGATCATCTGTTCCGGCTCGCCGGGTACGCCACCCCGCGCCGCTCCACCGACGACGACCACGTCAACCCGGGCATGATGCGCATCTTCGACGGTCTGCGAGAGGCCGCGGCACAGGTGGTGAGCCCGCTCGGCGAGACACTGCTGCAGATCCCGCTGTCCGTCGCCCTGATCGGCGACGAAGGCGTTCACCAGGGCCTCGGACGCAGCCTGCATTACCGCTGGTTCACCGACCCGGCGACGCGGCTGCTGCGGCCCGCGGAGGGGCCGCTCATCGTCGCTGACCTGCACGGGTCGTACATCCGCGACGGCCCGGACTCCCGGACGGGCGCACTCGTCGGGGCGCTGCTCGCGGAAAGCCCGGAGTTCGCCGCCCGCTGGCGCGAGCATCCGGTGGCGAGCCGCTACTGCGGCCCGGTCCACCTGGTGCACCCACAGGTCGGGCCGATCGACCTGCACTGCCAGCGGTTGATCGACCCGGATCAGTCGCAACAACTGGTCGTCTACACCGCACGACCCGGCAGCGAGAGCCACGAGAAACTGGAGGTCCTGAAGGTGCTCGGCGGCCAGCACCTCGACGAGGCACCGACCGCCGATCTCGGCGTCTAGCGGGACAACCAGTCGCGGTAGGTGGTCTTCGCGAGGACGGCGTCCTTCGGGGCGATCAGGACATCGCCGGGCACCGCGCCGAACAGGCCAGCGGTCGGGTCGACGACGACCGTGCGCTCGTCGTCCTTGGCGGCCAGCGCGACCCGGCCCCACTCGTCGAGCGTGAAGACCTCGGGGCCGGCCACGTTCCGGGTGCCCTGCAGCGGTGCGCCGACGGCGACCTCGGCCACCGCCTTCGCGACGTCGGCCGACGCCATCGGCTGCACCGGCGTGCTGGGCAGCCGCACCGTGTCGCCGTCGGCGGTCCAGGACAGGATCGCGTCGGCGAACTCGAAGAACTGGGTGGCGCGGACGATCGAGTACGGCACCGGACCGGCCTTCAGGACCTCCTCCTGCAGCACCTTGGCGCGGTAGTAGGCGAGGTCAGGCACTCGGTCCACGCCGACGATCGAAAGGATCACAGCGTGGCCGACGCCCTCGCGTTGCGCGGCCGCCAGCAGATTCTCCATCGTCGTCTTGAAGAAGGCGGCCGACGCCTCGTCGAACGTCGGCGAGTTCGTCAGGTTCAGTACGACGTCGGCGCCCTTGAGCCCGGTGTCGAGGCCCTCACCCGTGAGCAGGTCCACGCCGTTCGACCGGGACAGCGGCAATGCCTCGTGCCCGTGCGCCTGAAGGATCCTGACGACCTGCGACCCGATGAGCCCGGTACCACCCAGCACGGCGATCTTCATGTCTCTCATTCCTCTGTCTCGGTGGGAGGCCGGGCGTTCACCCGGCAACACCAGCTTTGACCGGACAGCACCCCGAGTTGTGACTCGCACGCATGTCACACAGGTAGCGCATGACGCGGCAGGGTGAGCAGGTCGGTCAGCCCGAAGTGGGCTCCGGCGGCAGGCAGCGTCGGCTCCCAGGCCGGTTCCAGGCTCAGGTAGCTCGCCGGGTCGGCGCGTAACAGCCCGATCAGGACCTCCGTCACGATCCGGCCGCCGACCGGGCCGAGCCGGTCGCCGCCGCCGCGGTGCTCCGCCTCCTTGAGGATGTAGAACCACAGCGGCGTGCCGTGCGGCCAGGGCTGTCCCAACTCGTCCGGGGTCAGCGGCGCCGCGCCGATGAGCCGGGCGACTGCCTCGCCGCTGGGCAGGCCGGTAGTTCCGCCGCGCAGCAGGTCGCGTACCGCCAGGGAACGGAAGGCGGCGGTGTCGACGGCTCCGGTGACCTGCTCGGGCAGCCCGATCAGGCTGGCCGCCAGCCGGCCGTCGAGGCGTTTGGCGCGCTGTGCGGGTGGGCGGCCGGGTACGTCGAAGACCTGGGCGAGGTCCAGGTGCCGGCCGGCGGGCAGCGGGCCGAAGCCGACCAGGTCGGGGAAGAGCGGCACCGCCGGACCGCCGTCGACGAGCGTGTAGGTGTGCCGGATCTGGCCGTGGCCGTAGCGGAAGGCAGCGTCGGCGAATTCCAGCGGAATGTACGCCTGCCCCGACGGCGGCGCGAACCACCGGCCGCCCTCGGCGAGCACCTGCTCGACCAGGCTCGCCCCGACGAGCCGGGGCAGGAAGTCGTGAACCACGATCCACTGGTAGTGCCAGGTGAGAGTGACCCTCGCTCGGGTGAAGACGTCGGCCTCGGGCGCCCCGCTTTCGCGCAGCAGCTCAACGACGTGGTTGTGCGCGTGCAGCAGAGCGACGTGCAGGCTCAGCGCGAACAGATGGACGTCGTTGCGGGGGTCGCCGATCAGCGCCACACCTTGCTGGTTACGCGGCACATCGCGGCCGTCCGGGCTGAGCAGGAACTTCGCGGGATCGCCGAGGTCGAACAGGTAGGGCAGGCCGATCGGTCCGTCCGAGTAGATCATTTCCAGGTTGAGCTGCGGGGCGCGGGCGTTGCGCAGCGACTCGGGGCCGACGCCGCCGGCGATGGGCGAGCGGTCGGCGGTGATGTCGTGGGCGATCAGCTGGCCGAAGAACGGCCACCCGGCGGCCTCGGTGGCGTCGTCGCCACCGTGGCTCAGCTCGTCGAGATTCAGCTCGTCCAGGACGGCGGCGGCGTCGCAGATCCCGCCGTTGCCGCCGGCGCGCATCAGCAGCCGGGGGTCGGTGCCCAACGGGTCGAGGCCCGGGAACATGCGCCCGTACCGGGCCGGCCCGGTCGGCCGGTCCACGGCGCGCACCAGGCTGAGGCAATGATCGCGGGCAACCACGAGGCTGCCGTGGGGGTGTGCCGCACTGCTGCTGACCTGCCGAGCGTCTGCTCGGGTGCTGCCCAGTTCGGGCGCCTCACTCATCTGTCCTCCGGGTATGCCAGCCGGGCGGCCGTTGCCGTCCTGATGCCAGCTACGACAGGGCAGCCCCGCCGCCCGTGACAGCTCGAGCGGCGTTCCCCAGGTGACAACTCCGCGCCAGGTCCGGCCACGCACGAGGGCGGCGGCGAAAGCCCCTCGTCGGCGCCGTCCGGTCACAAACCCGTGAGCCACGTTGTCTTGCTGAACAACGCGACCGAGAGGCAGCAATATGAGCAGGCACATCCTCGAACCGGCGGCGCAGGCAATCGCTGATGCCACCGCCAAACCCCCGTTCCTGTACGAGCTCGGGCCCGAGCGCGCCCGCAAGGTGCTCGACGACATCCAGGCCGCGCCGATCAGCAAGCTCGACGTGGACGAGAAGTGGGTCGTCGTCCCGGCCGAGGTCGGCGAGGTGGCGGTACGCATCGTCCGACCCCTCGACTCCACCCAGCCGCTACCGGTCATCCTGTACGTCCACGGCGGCGGCTGGATCCTCGGCAACGCCGGCACCCACGACCGGCTCGTCCGCGAACTCGCCGTCGGGGTGAACGCCGCGATCGTGTTCGTCGAGTACGACCGCTCCCCTGAAGCCCGCTACCCGGTCGCCATCGAGCAGGCCTATGCCACGGCCCGATGGATCACCCAACATGGCCCCTCCGCGGGGCTCGACAGCTCCCGCATCGCGATCGCCGGGGATTCCGTCGGCGGGAACATGACGGCAGCCCTGAGCATCCTCGCCAAGCAACGCGGCGACGTCACCTTCGTGCACCAGTCGCTGTACTACCCGGTCACCGACGCCGGGCAGGACACCGGCAGTTACCGCGAATTCGCCGACGGGCCGTACCTCACGGCCAAGGCCATGGCGTGGTTCTGGGACGCCTACCTGCCCGAGAAGGACAAGCGCGACGAGATCACCGCGTCGCCGCTGCGAGCGTCCGTCGAGGAACTCGCCGGGTTGCCCGAGGCCTTCCTGATCGTGGACGAGAACGACGTGCTGCGCGACGAGGGCGAGGCCTACGCCCGCAAGCTCACCGCAGCCGGCGTACGCACCACCAGTGTCCGCTACAACGGCACGCTGCACGACTTCATGATGCTCAACCCCGTCCGCGGGACCGCCGCGTCGACCGCCGCGGTCGAGCAGGCCATCCACGTCCTCCGCAAGGCCCTCGGCCGCTACTGATCAGTAAGGGACACAACCATGATCCAGCAGAAACCGACCGTCGTCCTGGTGCACGGCGCCTTCGCCGAATCCGCCAGCTGGACGGTCGTCATCGAAGAACTGCAAGCGAACGCGGTACCCGTGGTCGCCGTCGCCAATCCGCTACGCAGCCTGCCGGGCGACGCCACCTACCTCCGCGACGTGCTCGCCACCATCGACACCTCCGTCATCCTCGTCGGGCACTCCTACGGCGGCATGGTGATCACCGAGGCTGCCGCCGGCAACGACCGGGTGGCCGGGCTCGTCTACGTCTGCGCTTTCGCGCCCGAGCAGGGCGAGTCCGCGTTCGCGCTGTCGGCCAAGTTCCCCGGCAGCACCCTCGGCGAGGCACTGACCGCCTACCCGGTCACCGGCGGCGGCAACGAGTTCGCCATCCGGCCCGACGCCTTCCACCATCAGTTCGCCGCCGACCTGCCCGCCACCCAGGCCGCCGTCATGAGCGCGACGCAGCGCCCGGTCACGGAGATCGCCCTCACCGAAGGGCTGCCGACGGACGCGCCCGCCTGGCAATCCATCCCCTGCTGGTTCGTCTTCAGCGACGAAGACCTCAACATCCCGGTCGCCCTGCACCGCTTCATGGCCGACCGGGCCGGCGCCAAGGGCGTACGCGAGGTTTCCGGCGGGTCTCACGCGCTCAGCGTTTCCCACCCCGAATCCGTGACGGCGTCGATCCTCGAGGCCGTGGACGCGGTCACGGCGTAACCCGGTCCAGGGTGAGATCTCCGGCAGCGTCGCCGGAGATCTCACCCTTCCCACCCGAAGCAAGCCCCGAGAAGGCAGAATGACGAACCTACCGATTCGGCGCGTCAGCACTGACGTGCTCGATGTGGCCTACCACGAGAGCGGGCCCGGCGGCGGACAGCCGGTGATCCTGCTCCACGGATTCCCCTATGACATTCACAGCTACGCCGAGGTGGCGCCCCGTCTGGCCGAGTCCGGGTATCGGGTTGTCGTACCTTACCTGCGCGGGCACGGCCCCACCCGCTTCCTTCGTGCGGACACTGCCCGGTCCGGGCAGCAGGCCGCCCTCGGAGCCGACGTCATCGCCCTCATGGACGCCCTCGCCATCCCGCGCGCGATCCTCGCCGGATACGACTGGGGTGGCCGCGCGGCCTGCGTCGCGGCGGCCCTGCAGCCCGAACGAGTCACCGGGCTCGTCTCGGTCAACAGCTACCTGATCCAGGACATCCGCAGCGCGATGCACCCGCTGCGGCCCGACCTGGAGGCGGGCTTCTGGTACTTCTTCTACTTCCTGACCGAACGCGGGCGCGCCGGCCTGACCGCGAACCGGCGCGAGATCACCGAGGTGATCTGGCGACGCAACTCACCGAAGTGGAACTTCGACGTCGCGGATCTCGACCGTACCGCCGAGGCCTTCGCCAACCCCGACTACGTCGACGTCGTCATCCACTCGTACCGCCACCGGCTCGGACAGGCACCCGGCGCACCCGAATACGCCGAAGCGGAAGCCGCCCTCGCACTCTCACCAGCGATTGCCGTTCCGGCGGTCACCCTCGACGGCACGGCCGACGGCAACTTCCCCGCCACCGACGGCAGCCCCAGCACGGCCCGCTTCACCGGCCCACGCGTCCACCGCCAAATTGCCGACGCCGGGCACAACCTCCCGCAGGAGGCACCCGCCGCGTTCGCCGACGCCATCCGGGAATTGTCCGAACTTGCGAAGCAAAGGCGGTCACAATGACCGTCGTCAAACCGGAACCGACAGCCGCCGCCGGGCTGACGTACCGCAGTAGCCAAGGCCGGTGGGCGCTGGCCGCGACAGTGGGCGGCTCGGCGATCGCCGCCATCGACGCGACCGTTGTGGGCATCGCGCTGCCGGCCATCGGCCGCGGCCTCCACACCGGACTGTCCACCCTGCAATGGGTGGTCACCGCCTACACCGCCACGTTGGCCGGACTGCTACTGACGGCCGGAGCGCTTGGCGACCGGTACGGTCGCCGGCGACTATTCGCCATCGGTGTCGTCTGGTTCGCCGCGGCCTCACTGCTGTGCGCCGTGGCATCAAACCCGTCGGCGTTGATCGGGGCGAGGGCACTGCAAGGAATCGGCGCAGCGCTGCTGACGCCGGGCAGCCTCGCCATCCTGGAGGCCGCGTTCGTGCCAGCCGACCGCGCAAGGGTGATCGGCGCCTGGTCCGGCCTCACCGGCGTAGCCAGCGCTGTCGGACCCTTCCTGGGCGGATGGCTCGTCCAGGCGGCCTCCTGGCGACTCATCTTCGCGATCAACCTGCCCATCGCCGCCGCCGTGGTCATCATCGCAAGGCGCCACGTCCCCGAGTCGCGAGATGGTGACGCCGCAGGACGGGTCGACCTGCCCGGCGGGGCGCTGGTGACAGTCGGGTTGACCGGCCTCACCTACGGACTCATCCAAGGACCGGCCGCCGGTTGGAGCAGCCTCCCCGTGCTCGCCGCGCTGACGCTCGGCGGCGTCCTCCTCGCGGGCTTCACCGTCTGGGAGCACCACACGAGCACGCCGATCCTGCCGCTGCACCTGTTCACCTCCGCCCAATTCAGCGCCACGAACGTGGTGACCTTCGTCGTCTACGGCGCGCTGGGCGGAGCGCTGTTCCTCCTGCCCATTCAGCTGCAACAGGTCTCCGGCTACACACCCCTACAAGCCGGAATCTCGCTGCTCCCGGTCACCGCCGTCATGCTTGCGCTGTCAGCCCGCTCCGGTGCCCTCGCCGCCCGCATCGGACCAAGACTGCAGATGAGCCTCGGCCCCGTCCTCGTCGGGCTCGGCCTCGCACTGTTCACCCGCATCGGACCGACCGGCGAGTACCTCACCCAGGTGCTGCCGGCCGTCACCGTCCTCGGCCTCGGCCTGGCCGGGACAGTGGCACCCCTGACGGCGACCGCGCTCGCAGCCGTCCCGGCACGACACGCGGGCGTCGCATCAGCGGTCAACAACGACGTGGCCCGCGCAGCCGCCCTCATCGCCGTCGCGATCCTCCCAGCCGCAGCCGGTATCACCAGCGCCGCATACCTGGACCCCCCACAATTCGCGGCCGGCTTCCACAAGGCCGCCGTCATCTGCGCTGCGGCGTGTGTCCTCGCTGGCGCACTCGCCGCCGCCACCATCAGGAACGGCCCCGCACCCAAGACCCGCCACCCCAGCCTCGGGCATCCCACCGCCGGACTCATGGACCCTCGGGGCACCTGACAAGCCTGACCGGCTGGTCGCCAACACCGCCCCCGAGGGACGGAGACGTGACCATGCGACTGGGCCCGCAGGTCCGCCTCGGCCGACATCGGCGGGACGTCGCATTGCGCCCGGGGGAGTTGACGCAGATGGCCGGTCTCGGCATGTGCCGTGACCGGCCATCGGTCGGGCAGAGTCACACGAAGCGGCCGACGGTGTGCCGGTTCTTGACGTAGCCGACCCGACGCGAAGGTCCGTGAAGTTGACTACCCAACCGATCGTGGTCCTTGATCGGACGTGAACGGCGGGTGGGTGCCTCCGAAGACTTGGGTGAATGCCCAGGCCACATCGGCCACGCTGTAGGCGGCGATGTAGGTCGCGGTGGTGCCGAATCTGCTGAGCTGGTGTCCCGCGAAGGTGGCGGCGAGGACGGGTGATCGGTGACGCGTTCGACGTTGGTGATGGTGGTGTGCCGGAACCAGTGGGTGCTCAAGCTGATTTCGTCGGCCCAGGCCAGTTCGCGGCGTATGCGCAGCCAGAGGCTGTCGAGTCGGCGGCGGGTCCAGTGGTCGATGGGGCAGGTGGGCTGTTGTAGGTATTCCATCATCAGTTGCGAGACGGGTTGCTCGCGGATCTGGCTGCCCTTCTCGTCGAGCAGGACGGTTTGCCGGGCTGGGCGCCGCTTCTCGGCGGTGAGGCTGAGCAGGCCTTCTCGCCGGCATGCGGTCTCGAGCAGGAATCTGAGCAGTCCGGTCTCCTCGTCGCGGACTGTGCGGAAGATTTCGGCGATCTGGTCGTCGGTGAGCGCGGTGCGTCGGCTCTCGGCTCGTGGGGGTTTGCGGACGGCTTTGGCGGGGTTGTGCTGGAGGTAGCCGTCGGCGATCGCCATGTCGAACAGCCTCCGGCAGGCGGCGATCGCATGCTCTCGGGCGCTGGCGCCGCTGGCCGA
>Ga0070668_100003657_pt1 | contig 11344 bp, 8 predicted proteins | sample KBSS43metaG_FD_64661 | JGI IMG/M metagenome (GOLD analysis project Ga0070668, IMG submission 64661) | Switchgrass rhizosphere microbial communities from Kellogg Biological Station, Michigan, USA - KBS S4-3 metaG | ecosystem: Host-associated > Plants > Roots > Rhizosphere > Soil ... | reverse complement strand
ACCAGGTCTTGCCGGCGGCTTCGATGCCGTCGCGCTTCACCGTGGACAGCACGCTCGCCGCCTGTTCGCCGCCCATGACGCTGATGCGCGCGTTGGGCCACATCCACAGGAAGCGGCCGCCGTAGGCGCGGCCGCACATCGCGTAATTGCCGGCGCCGAAGCTGCCACCGATGACGACGGTGAATTTGGGCACGTGCGAGCACGCCACCGCCGTCACCATCTTCGCGCCGTCCTTGGCGATGCCGGCGTTCTCGTATTTGCGGCCGACCATGAAGCCGGTGATGTTCTGCAGGAACACCAGCGGGATGCCGCGCTGATTGCACAGCTCGATGAAGTGCGCGCCCTTCAGCGCGCTCTCGGCGAACAGGATGCCGTTGTTGGCGACGATGCCGACCGGATAGCCATGCAGGTGCGCGAAGCCGGTGATCAGGGTCTTGCCGTAGCGCGCCTTGAACTCGTCGAACTCCGAGCCGTCGACGATGCGCGCGATCACTTCGCGGATGTCGAACGGGCGGCGCGTGTCCTTCGGCACGATGCCGTAGAGCTCGTCGGAGGCGTACAGCGGCTCGCGCGACGGTCGTACGGCCACCGATAGCGTTTTGCTGCGATTGAGGTTGCCGACCAGGTTGCGCGCGATCTGCAGCGCATCGCGGTCGTCCTCGGCGAAATGATCGGCGACGCCCGAAATGCTCGTGTGCACGTCGGCGCCGCCGAGCGCCTCGGCATCGACGACTTCGCCGGTCGCCGCCTTCACCAGCGGAGGTCCGCCGAGGAAGATCGTGCCCTGTTCCTTGACGATGATGCTTTCGTCGCACATCGCCGGTACGTACGCGCCGCCGGCGGTGCAACTGCCCATCACGACCGCGATCTGCGGAATGTTCTCGGCGCTCAAGCGCGCCTGGTTGTAGAAGATGCGGCCGAAGTGCTCGCGATCGGGGAACACCTCGTCCTGCAGCGGCAGGAAAGCGCCACCGGAGTCGACGAGATAAATGCAGGGCAGGCGGTTCTCTCGCGCGATCTCCTGCGCGCGCAGGTGCTTCTTGACCGTCATCGGGAAGTAGGTGCCGCCTTTGACGGTCGCATCATTGGCGACCACCACCACTTCCTGGCCTTGCACGCGGCCGATCCCCGCGACCATGCCGGCGCCGGGCGCCGCGTCGTCGTACATGCCTTCGGCGGCGAGCGGGGCGATCTCGAGGAACGCAGAGCCCGGATCGAGCAGGGCCGCGATCCTGTCGCGTGGCAGCAGCTTGCCGCGCTCGGTGTGGCGGTCGCGCGCCTTCTCGCCGCCGCCCGCAGCGACGCGCGCCAGACGGGCATCGAGCTCTTCGACCAGGGCGCGATGATAGAGAGCGGTGTCCTGGAACTCCTGCGAGCGCGGATCCAGGTGTGACCTCAGTGCAGGCATGCGTGCGGGCGTCCGGGCGAAGTCCGCACAGGATAACCGTTGCGCCACGGCGTCATCCCGGCGGTCTCCACAAACAAAAAGACCCGCCGAAGCGGGTCTGTTTGCGGAGCTGAAAAACCGGATTACTTCTTGCCGGATTACTTCTTGGCTTCTTCGGCAGCGGCGTTGGCCTTGTCGGCAACGTCCTGCGCAGCGTCCGAGGTCTTCTGGGCAGCATCGGCGGTCGCTTCGGCGGCCTTGGCCGTCGCTTCGTTGGCGGCGGCAGCGGCAGCATCGGTGGCCTGGTCGACGTTCTGGCCCACTTCGGCAGCAGCTTCGCCGGTCGATGCGGCTGCAGCGTCTACGCCCTCGGCAGCGGCGTTGCCCGCGGCAGTGGCGGCGTCGGCGGCGGCCTGGCCGGCCTGGTCGGCAGCGGTGGAGGCCTCAGCGGCTTCCTGCTGGGCGGTGGCGGTTTCGTTCTTGCAGGCCGAGAGAGCGAGGACGCTGGCGGCCAGCAGCACAAAGAGCTTGGTATTCATGAAATCTCTCCTGAGGAGTTGTCTGAAGGGTGTGTCTAAAAATCCTGGAATCAGGCAACGCCAGTGCGCGTAGCGGCCCGGCAAGGCGCCGGCATCTCTCGTTCACTGACCATAAGGAAAAGCCGCCGGCAAGCCGGCGGCCTTCCATATTGCTTGCGCCAAAAAGTCAGTCGCTATTACTTCTTGGGTTCTTCGGCCGGCTTGGCGTCCGCAGAAGCAGCGGCTTCTTCGGCGCTGTCCTGAGCCTGCTCAGCCGAATCGGCCGCATTTTCAGCAGCGTCAGCGGCGTCGTCGGCAGCAGACATGCTGCCAGCGCCGGCAGCGGCGTCAGCCGAAGTGGCGGCAGCGTCGGCAGCAGCGGCAGCGGCGTCAGCACCGGCCTGGGCAGCGTCGGTAGCCATCGCGTCGCCCGTGGTGGCGGCGGCGTCAGCAGCCTGCTGGGCTTCGCCAGCAGCGTCGGCGGCTTCGGCGGCGGAATCAGCAGCCTGATCCTTGTTGGTGCATGCGGCCAGGGACAGGCCCAGAGCCAGCGCGAGCAGCGCCTTGTTGATCGTCATGTCAATCTTCCTCGTCGTTTAAAGTTTGGCAAACGCGCAACTGCGCGCCGATACCATGATGACAAGCCATCTTCTGCTGTCAAGCGGTTGACCGGTTTTTTTTCGTAAAGACGTTCTTAACTTTCACGCCATCTCGACGGCGATCGCCGTGGCTTCGCCGCCGCCGATGCACAAGGAAGCGACGCCACGCTTGCCGCCGCGGGCCTGCAGCGCATGCAGCAGGGTCACCACCAGGCGGGCGCCGCTGGCCCCGATCGGGTGGCCGAGCGCACAGGCTCCGCCGTTCACGTTCAGCCGGTCGTGGGGGATGCCGAGGTCCTTCATGGGCGCCATCGCGACGTTGGCGAACGCCTCGTTGATCTCGAACAGGTCCACTTCCTCGACCTTCCAGCCGGCCTTTTTCAGCACATTGGCGATCGCCGCGACCGGGGCCGTCGTGAACCATTCCGGCGCCTGCGAGTGGGTCGCGTGCGCCACGATGCGGGCCAGCGGCCGCAGGCCGCGCTTGCCGGCTTCCTCGGCCGACATCAGCACGGTCGCTGCCGCGCCGTCGGAAATTCCCGAAGACGAGGCGGCGGTCAGCACGCCGTCCTTGCCGAATGCGGCGCGCAACGTCGGGATGCGGGCAATATCGATCCTGCCGGGTTCTTCGTCGCTGTCGACGGTCACTTCGCCCTTGCGGCCCTTGACCACGACCGGGACGATCTCCGCCGCGAATGCGCCGGAGGCCTGGCCAGCTTGTGCACGTCTTGCGCTTTCGGCCGCGTAGGCGTCGACGTCTTCGCGGCTGAAACCGTACTTGGCGCAGGCGGCATCGCCGAACACGCCCATCGCCTTGCCGTCGTAGGGATTGGTCAATCCGTCCCAGGCCATGTGGTCGAGGAACTCGGCGCTGCCATAGCGGATGCCGGTGCGCGAACCATTGAGCAGGTGCGGCGCGTTGGTCATCGATTCCATGCCGCCGGCGACGATCACCGCGGCCGATCCGGCCTTGATCAGATCGTGTCCGAACATGATCGCCTTCATGCCCGAGCCGCATACTTTGTTGATGGTCGTGCAGCCGGCGGAAACCGGAATGTCGGCGGCGAGCGACGCTTGCCGCGCGGGCGCCTGGCCGAGGCCGGCCGGCAGCACGCAACCCATGATCACTTCATCGATCTGATCCGGCGCTACGCCGGCATGGTCGAGCGCGCCACGGATAGCGGCCGCGCCGAGGACGGTGGTCGGGACGCCGGTGAACTGGCCGAGCATGGAACCGATGGCGGTGCGCTTGGCACCGACGATGACGATATCGGACACGAATGACTCCGGAAGACGGCGGCGTGGGGTGCCGCGATTCCCGATTATCGCGCCGCACGCTGCACTGCGGCAAATTGGACGAAGGGATCATGCGGGTCGATCGGGCCGGCGCCAGATAGCGCCTACGGCCCGGCCCACGCCGGGCGGCCGGTCAGTGCTTGCCTTCGAACAGCTCGCGGCCGATCAGCATGCGGCGGATCTCATTGGTGCCGGCGCCGATCGCGTAGAGTTTGGCGTCCCGCAGCAGGCGACCGGTCGGGTATTCGTTGATGTAACCGTTACCACCGAGGGCCTGGATCGCTTCCAGCGCCACCTGCACGCAGGCGTCGGAGGCGTGCAGCAGGCAGCTGGCGGCATCGATGCGCGACTTGTGTCCGGCGTCGTAATCGCGCGCCACCTGATAGGCGAAGGCGCGCGACGACTGCAGCGCGGTGTACATGTCGGCCAGCTTGGCCTGCATGATGCCGAACGTGCCGATCGCGGCGTCGAACTGCTTGCGCTCGCGCACGTAGGGCAAAGCCGCGTCGAGCGAAGCCTGCATCAGGCCGAGCGGGCCGCCGCTGATGACCAGGCGTTCGGTGTTGAGGCCGTTCATCAGCACCTTGACGCCGCGATGGACCTCGCCCAAGACATTCTCGGCCGGAATCGCGCAGTTCTCGAACACCAGCTCGCAGGTGTTCGAGCCGCGCATGCCGAGCTTGTCGAGTTTCTGCGCCGTGGTGAATCCGGGCATGCCTTTCTCGACGATGAAGGCGGTCATGCACTTGCTGCCCGCATCCTTGCCGGCCGTGCGCATGTAGACCACCAGCACGTCGGCCTCGGGGCCGTTGGTGATCCACATCTTGCTGCCGTTGGCGACCCACGCCCCGTCGCGCAATTCCGCGCGGCACTGCATCGATCCCACGACGTCGGAACCGGCGCCCGGTTCGCTCATTGCCAGCGCGCCCTTCCATTCACCACTGCACAGCTTCGGCAGGTACTTCTGGCGCTGCGCCTGGTTGCCGTTGGCGTACAGATTGCTCACGCACAGGTTGGAGTGGGCCACGTAAGACAGGCCGACCGAACCCGACGCGCGCGAGATTTCCTCCATCGCCACGACATGCGCCAGATAGCCCATGTCGCTGCCGCCGTATTCGCCCGGCACGGTGATGCCCAGCAGCCCGAGCTCGCCGAGCTTCGTCCACAGGTCATGCGGAAAGACGTTGTCGTGGTCGATCTGCGCCGCGCGCGGCGCGATCTGCGCATCGGCGAAGCGCCGCACCGCGTCGCGCAGTGCGTCGATCTCTTCGCCGAGCGGGAAAGGACGCATCGCGATCAGTGCCCGCCGCGCATCCGGCCGAGAAAGCGCGGCGCGGTCCGGCCCATCGGCAGCTTGAGCTTGCCGATCGCGGCGATGCGCTCTTCGGCGAGGCGGTCGGCGGCCTTGTAGGTCGGGATCTCGTCGCGCTCGGAGATCTCGTAGATGCGCGCGAGGTTGTGGTAGATCGTGCGCATCATGCGCATCGCGCGTTCGCGGTTGTAGCCGTCGATCTCGAGCGACACGTTCATCACGCCGCCCGCGTTCACCGCGTAGTCCGGCGCGTACAGGATGCCGCGCTTCTGCACTTCGTCGCCGATCGCGTTGTTGGCCAGCACGTTGTTGGCCGCGCCGCAGATGATCTTGGCCTTCAGGCGCGGCAGGGTCTGCTCGTTGATGGTGCCGCCGAGCGCGCACGGCGAGTAGACGTCGGCGTTGACGTCGTAGATCTCGTCCAGGCCGACCGCTTCGGCGCCGTAGTCGTTGACGGCTTTGTCGACCAGGCCCTTGTTGATGTCGGTGACGAAGATCTTCGCGCCGCGCTCCTTGAGCAGCTTCACGAATTCCATGCCGACATGGCCCAGGCCCTGCACGGCATAGCTGTACTTGCCCACCTCCTCGTCGCCGTACTTCTTGTTCAGCGTCGCCATCAGGCCCTGCAGCGTGCCGTAGGCGGTGAACGGCGAGGGATCGCCCGATCCGCCATGCACCTGATGCACGCCGGTGACGTATTCGGTTTCGCGATAGACGTATTCCATGTCGTTGACGTCGATGCCGACGTCCTCGGCGGTGATGTAGCGGCCGCCGAGCGAATCGACGAACTGGCCGAACGCGCGGAACAGCGCCTCGGACTTGTCGGTCGAGGGATCGCCGATGATCACCGCCTTGCCGCCGCCGATGTTCAGGCCCGCGACCGCGTTCTTGTAGGTCATGCCGCGGCTCAGGCGCAGCACGTCGTTGAGCGCGTCCGCCTCGCTCTTGTACGGCCACATGCGCAGGCCACCCAGCGCCGGACCCAGCACGGTGTTGTGGATGGCGATGATCGCCTTCAGGCCCGCGTCCTTGTTGTGGCAGAACACGACCTGCTCATGGCCGTAGGTGTCGAGGTGTTCGAAAATCATCAGAAGCTCCGCTGCTCGGGAGCCATCGCGCTTCGCGAGTGGCACCAGCAATGTGTGATAAGTCGTTGAATTTAATAACTCACTCAGGGTGAGCAGGCCAGACCCATGGCATGCCGGGCGCGATAGGCCGGTGCCGCAGGCGCGACAGTCTAAAGCAATCGCTTGCGGCGGGCTTGTGTACGCGGCCGTACGTGAGGAGCGGCGTCGAGAGAACTGGGTAGTTCAGAAATCCCGGTACGGACGCTCTCTGATCCAGAGCGTCGCCAGCCACTTCTCGCCGCGCTCGACCGGCAGGCCGGCGTGCAGCGAATCCAGGTCGGGCGAACCATCGGCGAGCAAGTTGTCGAACACGATCGCGCGTCCGGGCAGCGGCGCGACGCGCACGCCGGCGATGGGAAATTCGGTTTCGCCGCCGGCTTCGACGGCATTGAGGTAGACGCAGATCGTACGGACGCGGTTGCCGGCTTGCGGCCGGTCGCGTTCGAGCGTGCCGGGCGGCAGGTAGTCGCGATGCGGGCGGTATTGCTGGCCCGGTGCGTAGCGCAGCACGGTCAGGTGCTCGGCATGCGTAAGGTCGATGCCCGCGGCGGTCGCCATGCGCAACTGCACGCTGCGCAGCGCTAGGTCCTCCATGATCGGATCGAGGCTGGCGTCGCTGCTGGTGCGGATCGGCATCGCGATCGGCAGGCCGGTGTCCGGATCGATCGTTCGCGACTCGCGCAGCGCCGGTTGCGCGGAGGCGATCAGCAGGCGGCATTCGTCCGCGGACAACAGGCCGTCGACGACCGAGACGCGCGGCGCCGAAGCGAGCAGCTGCGCAGGACACGCTTGCAGTGCGTCTTCCATGGCCAGCTGTCGCGGTATCGACGCGGCCTGGCTGGGCACGATTGCGCGGAATGCAGGCAGCGGTCGCGCGCCGCCTGCGGCAAGTTGCGAACGGATGCCGTCGGCCGCGGCAACGTCTTGTGCGATGCCTTCGCCCTGCGCCAGGCGTTCGGCCAGCAACGCCGCAGCGGCGGCATCGCCCGCGCGGGCGGCCTGATCGAGCAGTTGCAGGCACAGCGCCTGGTCGCCGGCATGCGGCTTGCGTCCGAAATGGATCGCCGCCGCGCGCAGCGCCGGTGGATAGCCCGCCTGCACCGCCGCGTGCAGCCGCTGGTTGATGCGGTGGTCGCGCGGCACAGCGACGCCGCCGAGCGCGATCAGCGCCAGGTAATAACTTGCCACTGCGCTGCCCGCAGCCTCGGCGCGCAGCAGCCACTCGACGGCCTGGCCGGGTTCCGCCGCGGCCACGATCCCGTACAGCAGCATGCGCGCGTAGTAGATCTGCGCATCGATGTAACCAGTCTCGGCCGCGCGGCGTTGCCACTCGAACGCTTCGGTTATGTCATCCAAGGCAAAGAGAGCGAGCGCCAAGCGGTACATCGCCGCGCCATTGCCGTCCGTGCAGGCACGTCGAAGCGAATCGAGGTCTTGCTCCTTCAAAGATGAATCGGATTGGAGCATCTGCTTGCACCGGATTCGGCTGCCCTGTCGCAGAAGGTATCAGGTCTGTTGCCGATGGGCTCTAACCCGGCGTGGCCCGAAAGAAATGCGCACATGCTGGCCATTTCCGAACGCGCTCTACGTCTATTGGCCACAGTGCCCGGACCGGAAATCAACCAATGAAACGTCAATTCGTTGTTGCAGCCATTATTTTCGGATGCTTGGGGACATGCATTTTCCCTCTTCAGGCGGACGCGGCAATGCATCAGCTCGACGCTACGGCCGGCAACGCGTGCCAGCCCGCGCTGGCGTACTACGACAAGAGTCCGATTCGCATCCGTCCGTTGGCAGTTCAGAATGTGGGAACGGAAGATGCATTCATCACCTGCGCATTTCAGATCGACGTGACGGGCAACGTGCAGAGCCTGAAAGTGTCGATCTTCAATGCCACCGACGTCCCGAAGAACGTGCAATGCACCGGTATTTCTGGAGTGGACTTCCCCGGTTATCTGACGAAGATCGCCGTGATGCCCCCCAACGGGACGCAGACGTTGACATGGGGGACTGGCGATTTTCCGGAGCCAAACGCCGAAATACATACTTTCGGCATGTCCTGCCTCTTGAAGTCGGGTACCGGCATCGGCCTGACGCGACTGACGATCTCCACCCCGTGATGTTTCCTGCCTGGGTGGCGGCTTCAAAGACGTAACTCCGGGTCCTGAATATCCACGATCGTGCTCGCGAGGCGAGCTTCGTCTACAACTGCGACTCGATCGGCAACCATCCCAGCACGCGGTTCGTCGCGCGCTGCAGTTTGCCGGTGTCGGGCTCGTGGTCCAGCACGAGCGGTGGACGCGGTGCGCGATCGAGCCAACGTACTTCGCCTGACGAATCCAAGAACACCCAATAGCTGAGTTCTGGCGAAGCCAGGCGCAGATACTCGCCGCGCAATGCGGCGGCGATGCGGGGGTCGTCGAACAGCACGCCCATTTCCGTATTGAGGTCCGTCGAGCGCGGATCCATGTTGAACGAGCCGATGAAGCCGCGCGCATCGTCGACCAGGAATGCCTTGGTGTGCAGGCTGGCGCCGCTGCTGCCGAACAGGCTGGTGCCGCCGGTTTGCTCCGGTCGCGCTTGCGCCCGGATCTCGTACAGGCGCACGCCGCCGCGCAGCAAGTCGTCGCGATACTTGCTGTAGCCGCCATGCACCGCGACGACGTCGTTGGCGGCGAGCGAGTTGGTGATCACGCCGACCTGCGCGCCGCGCGCGACGAGATCGACGAATCCCTGCGTCGCGTCCACGCCGGGCACGAAATACGGCGAGATCACCAATGCCTTGCTGCGGGTGCCGCGCAAAGTCGTTTCGAGTCGCGAGACCAACCAATCGCCGCGATCGTCCTGTTTCCATTTCAGCGGCGGATCGGCATGGATGTGCAGGCGGTCGCTCCAGATCGGCGTCAGCTTGCGGCTGGCATAGGCGCGCACGGTCGGCGATGCGTCGACGCGATCCAGGTAGCGACGCGCTGCGAGGCTTTCGGATTCGGCGCGGATCGCGACGAGCAGCGCCTGCAGTTCGCGCGGATGCTTGTCGGCGAGCGCGGTCAAGGGCACGGCGGCGGCGCTGTTCCAGTAATCGTCGAAGATGTCGCTCGCCTCGGCGACTACCGGGCCGAACAACACCAGATCGAGGTCGCGGAAATTGACGTGTTCGCCGGCATTGAAGTATTCCGCGCCGATGTTGCGTCCGCCGACGACGGCCACGCGCCCGTCGGCGATCCAGGCCTTGTTGTGCATGCGATGGTTGACGCTGAAGATGCGCTGCACCAGCTCCAGCACCCGCCAAAGGCCGCGACGATTGCGGAACGGGTTGTACAGGCGGATTTCGATGTTCGGATGCGCATCGAGCAGCATCAGCTTCGAGTCCAGGCCCTCGGCGTTCATGTCGTCGAGCAGCATGCGCACGCGCACGCCGCGTTCGGCGGCCAGGTAGGCCTCGCGACCCAGCAAGCGGCCGGTGAGATCGTCGTGCCAGATGTAGTACTGCAGGTCGAGGCTGCGCCCGGCCCGGCGCGCGGACAGCGCCCGCGCGGCGAAGGCATCCAGGCCGTCGGGCACGACCAGCACGCCGGTCTTTCCCGGATGCGCGGACAACAGCGGCGCGAGCTCCTGATCGAGCGGCGTCTGCGCTGCCTGCAAGGGCAGGGCATGGCTGCGCGCGCCGGTCGCCGGCGGCGTGAACCGATCGGCCAGCAGCCACCCGCTCGCGACCAGCAGCACCAGTGCGAACAATCCCCACGCCGCGATGCGCTTGGCTCGTGTCATCGATGGCCCCCGATTCGTAGCGGGCAGTATCCGGTCCCGCGCCGCGTTTTGCGAGACGGCGCGCCAAGCATGGCAATGCGGCCGGGTTCGGCCTAATGACGCAGGGCAGGTCGCAACTTGCCCGCTGTCGCGGTTTGCGAGACGACGGTGGTGCATGCTTTCGGCTGGATCATCGTCGAGCCAGGAGAACGGCATGAGCGCTGCGAAGAAGGCAACCCCACGCACTCCATCGCGTTCCGGAAAACCGGCGCCGGTGTTCGACGCCCGCCCCGACACGGCGGATTTCCGCGATCGCATGTTCGAGCCGACGCTGATCGACGTGCCGACCACGGTCGCGCTGTCGCGCTACACGCGGCTCGGCGTGCCGGTGCTCGACCAGGGCGAAGACGGCGCCTGCACGGCTTTCGCGCTCGCCACCGTCGCGCACGCCCTGTTGCGCACGCGCGTCTCCGGCGCCGATCGCACGCAGGTCAGCACGCGCATGTTCTACGACATGGCGCGGCGCTACGACGAATGGCGCGGAGAGAGTTATTCCGGCTCGAGCTGCCGTGGCGCGATGAAGGGCTGGCATCACCATGGCGTTTGCACCGAGTCGGCATGGCCCTACACGACGGGCGACGATCTGGAGCCGTACACCGAAATGCGCGCACGCGATGCCTCGCGTCGTCCGTTGGGCGCGTATTTCCGCGTCAACCATCGCGATCTCGTCGCCATGCATGCGGCCTTCGCCGAAGTCGGCGTGTTGTTCGCGTCCTGCGCCGTGCACGAGGGTTGGATCGCGCCGCCGGAGAGCGGTCGCATCGAATGGCGGGAACAGGAGGCCGTCGGCTACCACGCCTTCGCCATCGTCGCCTACGACGACCGGGGCTTCTGGTTCCAGAATTCCTGCGGCAGCGATTGGGGCCGCAAGGGCTTCGGCCACATCAGCTACGACGAATGGCTCGAACGCGGCACCGATGTCTGGGTCGCGCGCCTGGCGGTGCCGGTGCAACTGCACAATGCGCAATCGACGGCGCGCAACAATTCCTCGCTGGCGCGGCAGTCGACCGGCTATGCGCAGGCCGACCTGCGTCCGCACATCATCAGCATCGGCAACAACGGCCGGTTGCGCGACAGCGGGCGCTTCGGCACCACGCTGGAGGACGTGCGCAACATCATCCGCGACGACATCGCGCGCGTCACCAAGGGCTGGGCGAAGAAGCGCGTGCTGCTTTACGCGCACGGCGGACTGGTGCCCGAGCAGACCGCGATCCAGCGCGTCGCCGATTATCGCGAAGCGATGCTCGACAAGCAGATTTACCCCCTCTGCATCATCTGGAAAAGCGATTTCTGGACCA
>Ga0070668_100003654_pt1 | contig 11347 bp, 14 predicted proteins | sample KBSS43metaG_FD_64661 | JGI IMG/M metagenome (GOLD analysis project Ga0070668, IMG submission 64661) | Switchgrass rhizosphere microbial communities from Kellogg Biological Station, Michigan, USA - KBS S4-3 metaG | ecosystem: Host-associated > Plants > Roots > Rhizosphere > Soil ... | reverse complement strand
CGGCGTGGTCGCCGGGCTGGGGTAGCACGCAGCGCGATCGGTCATCGTCCGATCCTGGTCCGCATCCCGGCAAGGCGCATGTGCCGAAAATCATCCTTCCGTATCCGACGCCGGCCGTTTGTGCGCGCACGGTTGCGGCGTCATTGCCAGGATGGCTCACCTGGCATCCGCCCATGAAGGAACTGATATGAAACGTAGGCAATTCATCGAATTGGCCGCCGCCACGCTCGCTGCCGGCGTCGCCGGCGCGTGCGCACCGCTGGCCGATCTCCGCCGCAACGCTACGGGCGCAGGCCTGTCGCGACCGATGGACGCGGTGCAGTTCCGTGCCTCGCAACGTTTCGCGAGCACCCGCTTCGGCGACATCGCCTATGTCGAGCGCGGAACAGGTCCGGCCGCATTGTTTCTGCACGCGCATCCGCTCAACGGATTCCAATGGCGCGGCGCGCTCGACCGCCTGTCGAGCCATCGCCGCTGCATCGCGCCCGACTTCCTGGGCCTGGGATACACGCGCGTCGCCGACGGGCAGAGCGTGGCGCCCGCTGCGCAGGCTGCGATGCTGGTGGCGCTGTTGGACAAGCTCGGCATTGCCGCCGTCGACCTCGTCGCCAGCGACAGCGGCGGCGCCGTCGCGCAGCTGATCGTCGCCCAACATCCGCAACGCGTCCGCACGCTGCTGCTGGGCAATTGCGACGAAGAGCACGACAGTCCGCCGCCCACCCTCAAACCGCTCATCGCGCTGGCACGCGCGGGGAAATCCACCGACGTGTTCCCTGGCTGGCTGGCGGACAAGCCCTCCGCACGCCTGACCTTCGGCGGTGCCGTCTACGCAGATCCCTCGATTCTCACCGACGAGGCGATCGACACCTACTTTTCGCCGTTGATCCGCTCCCCCGCGCAAAGGGCGTTGGTGGACGCGACCTTGGTCGCATTCGAACCCAACCCGCTCGCGGGCATCGGCCCGGCGCTGAAGCGCTGCAACGCGCCGACGCGCATCGTGTGGGGCACGGACGACACGATTTTTTCGCCGGACAGTCCCGATCGCCTGGATCGCAGCTTCGGCAACTCGCGCGGCGTGCGCCGGCTGGCCGGCGGCAAGACGTTCTGGCCGGAGGAATTCCCCGACATCCTCGCCGAGGAGGCGCGAAGGTTGTGGGAGACGTCCATATGACACGTCGTGTGCGCTTCGCTGACCCGGGCTGCGCCGGCTGATCGAGCAGCACACCAGCATGTTGCCCGGCGGTGGGGGCGAACATGTACATGTAGGTGCGGCCCTCATCGGCGTTGCCGACCAGGGGCCTGTTGCTGTTGCGGATCCCGAATTCGGCCGGTGCCAGCGCCATGCGCCACGGTGTATCGAGCGGACCACCCGTCACGCGACCCGGACGGCTGGCCACCGGCCCTTGGAACTGCGCCGACGGGACTGGTAAGTTCGTCCACTGCGCTCCCGCGGTGGCAGTCGCGCGGCATCACGAAACCGGCAGTGCTGATTCCGACGCGCCATGTCGATTTCGCAGGCCCCCGTTCGTCGCTACTGATAACGGTGCAGCCATCCGTCCGCCCGACGGTGGTCTTCGCCCCTCTTCCCATCGAGTCGCCCATTCATGACTACCGAACTGAACCCGACTACCGAAACCGACGCCGCAGCGCTGCCCGCCCCGCTCCCGAAAGGTTCGACCTGGGCTGCGCTGCGCGACGCGATCCGCGGCACCAACGCCGACTACACCAAGATTCCGCTGCGCACGGCGGTCTTCCTGCTCGCGGTGCCGATGGTGCTGGAGCTGGTGCTGGAGTCCACGTTCGCGGTGGTGGACATCTTTTTCGTCGCCAAGCTCGGCTCGTCCGCGGTCGCCACGGTGGGATTGACCGAAAGCTACCTGTTCTTGCTCTACTCGATCGCGATGGGGCTGGCGATGGCGGTGACCGCAGTCGTCGCCCGGCGCATCGGCGAGGGCAAGCGCGAAGAGGCCGCGATCACGGCGGTGCAGGCCATGCTGATCGGCGTGCTGGTGTCGATACCGGTCGCGTTGGTCGGCATCTTCTACGCCAAGGATCTGTTGCGCGTGATGGGCGCCGACGCGTGGACGCTCGAGCACGGCTATCGCTACACGCAATGGATGCTCGGCGGCAACGTGGTGATCATGCTGCTGTTCGTGATCAACGCGATCTTCCGCGGCGCCGGCGACGCGGCCATCGCGATGCGCGTGCTGTGGCTCGCCAACGGCCTGAACATCGTGCTGTGCCCGCTGCTGATCTTCGGCATCGGGCCGTTCCCGGAGCTGGGCATCGAAGGCGCGGCGATCGCCACCGTCATCGGCCGCGGCACCGGCGTGCTCTACCAGCTGTGGACCCTGTTGCGCGGCGGCCAGCACATCCGCGTGACGGCCTCGCAACTGGCCGTGCATGGCGCGATCGCGTGGAACATCGTGCGCACCTCGCTCGGCGGCATCGGGCAGATGATCGTCGCGATGACCTCGTGGATCTTCCTGATGCGGATCCTCGCCAGCATCGGCAGCGAAGCGGTCGCCGGCGCGACGATCGCCATCCGCATCATGATGTTCACGCTGATGCCCGCCTGGGGCATGTCCAACGCCGCGGCCACGCTGGTCGGGCAGAACCTCGGTGCCGGCGAGCCGGGCCGCGCCGAGGCCTCGGTATGGCGGATCGGCTGGTACAACATGGCCTTCACCCTCGTCGTGTCGGTCCTGTTCTTCTTCTTGCACGACCGGATCGTCGCGGTCTTCACCGACGACCCCGCGGTGGTCGCGATCGGCGGGCAATGGTTGCGGATCCTGTCGTATTCCTACTTCGTCTACGGCTGGTGGATGGTCGCGGTGCAAGCGTTCAACGGCGCCGGCGACACCGGCACGCCGACCAAGATCAACCTGGTGTTCTTCTGGCTGATCCAGATCCCGTTGTCGTACTGGCTGGCGATCACGCTGGACTGGCGGCACACGGGCGTGTTCTGGGCCGTGTTCGTGTCCGAGACCTCGGTGGGCCTGTTCACGTTGTGGCTGTTCTCGCGCGGCAAGTGGAAAACAGTCAAGGTATGACGAACGCGAGGCGGGCTGATGCCCGCCTCGCGCAATTGCCGATAAACCGAATCTGTCCCGCGTTCCTCTAGGGCACGTCGCACGTCCAGATCGAATCCGCGAGCCAGAGATTGGCGCGGGTTATATGGTTATAGACTTCCTGCACGGGCGTTCCGCTTTGCGCGGTGCATTTTGCGACGGCATCGGCGCGGGCATCTTCCAACGCGATGCCGGGGTCGTAGCTCTGGCCATGGCCGCTGACGTACACCACGGCGGCCAGCGCCGTTCCGACGGGCAATAAAAACGCCAAGGCAATGGCGATGGTGTGTCTTTTCACTGGTCGCTCTCCCGATGTTGTTCGAACCCGCGCATTCGAACACGACGCGCGGAGGCGACCGTGAAAATCGAGTAAGCAGACTGTAAAAGAATCGACCGCCGTCCCGTTTCAGAACATCGTCATTTGTGGAACAACTTGCGTGCGTTGCCTTCGCGGACCCTCGACTTCTCGCTTTCGTCGAGATCGAGCCGTTCCAGCGCATCCACCGTCTGCGCGAGCGACAACTGCGGGTAGTCCGAGCCCAGCAGCACATGGTCGATGCCGACATTGCGCAGCGTCCAGACGAACTCGTCCTCGATCGGCGAATCGGCCGCGAGGACCACGGTCCCGGAGATGTCGAAATAGATGTTGTCCATGAAGAAATCCTGCGCGGTGCGCGCCAGGGCCAGGATGTTCCAGAAGCGGAAATTCAGCCCGCCGATGTGGGCGAAGATGAATTTGGTCTTCGGCGCGTTGACCGCCAGGTTGAACAGGTGCTCGCTGTCGCCGGCGATGATGTTGGCGTTGTCCATGAGCACGATCACGCCGAGCGCGCCGGCTTCCTTCGCCAGCGCCAGCACGCGAGGATCGGCAACGTCGAACTTCTGGGTATGCGGATGCAGCTTGAGCACGCGGATGCCGCGACCTGCGACCCGCTTCAGCTCGTCGAGCGCAGCCTGACCGTCGTAGGGATGGACCGTGGCGATCGGCAGCAGCTTCGGATGCTTGTCCGCGAGCGCGATCAACGCATCGTTGCGCGCCTGCGTGCCCGCGACGTCGCCCTGCAACGCTTGCTGCGGACCGCCGAACCACATCCCGCCGAAGCCGCGCACCTGCAGGTGCGCGGCCTTGAGCTTGGCCTCGTATTCCTCGATCGACGCCTCGCCGTTGCGCAGGTGCACATGCGTGTCGAACACGGCGTCCTGCGCGATGGCTGCAGGGGAAAGTGCCAGAAGCAGGACTGCCAATACGTGAGTGGCTTTCATGATGTCTGTCGCCGGTTAAGGGCGTCTTATCCTAGCCCAGCCGTGCGCTTCGCGCGTCAAGCATCATTTTGTACAGGTGCGATGACCGCTGTCGTCAGCCCGAGATCTCGCGCACCGCACGCACCGCGCGATCCACTTCCTCGGGCGTGTTGACCAGGCTCGGCGCCAGCCGCGCGTACGTGATCGCGTAGGGGCTGGTGCTGGCGATGACGCGCTTGGCGAGCAGTCGCTTCACCACGTCCTCGGGCGCGAGGCCATCGACTTCGAACGCCACCAGCCCCGCCGACAGATCCGCGGACATCGGCGTGTGCAGCTTCACCTTGGGATTGGACGCCAGACCAGCCTTGCACTGGCTGTTGAGTTCGGCGATGCGCGCGGCGACGCGCTCGCGGCCCATGCTCTTATGCATGCGGAACGCTGCGGCCGTTGCCCACTGGTGTTCGTAGGCATGAAAGCCGCCAGGACTCATGCGGTCGGCATTGTTCGGCGTGGCCGGCGCGCGTCCCTGCTCCCAGGCCGTGTATTGCGCGAAGTCGCTGAAGCTGGGAATGGTCGGACGTAATCGCGCCCAATTGTCCGCATTTGCCCACAGCAGCCCGGTGCCGCGCGGCCCGAACATCCATTTGTGGGTGCCGGCGCAGAAATAGTCGCAACCGAGCGTGGCGATCGTCTCGTCGGTGGCGCCGATCCCGTGCACGCCATCGACCACCAAGATCAGCGATTCGCCACCACGCGCGCGCAACGCTGCGGCGATCTCGCGGATCGGCAGGCGGATGCCGCTGCTGGAATGCACCCACGTCAATCCGACCACGCGCGTCTTCGGCCCGATCCCCCCGAGCAGCGCCGCGATGATCGATTCGGTGCTGGCGTCGGCTGCGTTCTCGAACAACGCGATCTTGCGCATCGTCGCGCCGGTGCGCTCGTTGGCCAGGCGGATCGATTCGTGGTGCGAGTAGTGATCGTGCGTCGTGCACAACACCTCGTCGCCCGCCTGCAACGGCAACCCGTGGTAGACCAACGCCAGGCCGGTGGTCGTGTTGCCGGTCAAACAGATGTCCTGCGCGCGCGCGCCGAGATAGGCGGCGATCTCGGTCTGCACCTGCAGCGGCAGGTTGTGCGCTTCGTCCTCGAACAGCCCCTGTTCGACGACGTGGAACGGATTGCGATCGATCGCCCGGCGGTAGCCGTCGATCGCGGCCTGCACCGGCGCGGGATGACTGGCGATGAAAAAGCTCGCGAAGTGCAACCACGCCGGATCGAGCGAGAACTGCCGACGGATGCCCTCCCATGTCGAGAGATCCGGCAGCGGCGGGGTTTCCGCAGCAACCGCGGCCAGCAGGCTGGTCGGCAATAGCGCAGCGGCGGCCAGCGCCGCAGGCGCGCCCAGGAATTCACGTCGATTCATCGCCATGGCACATCCTCCACTGGCCCGGTGGCCATTCACGAAGCAACGCAAGGCGGCACGCTGGGCGGGCACCCGGCGCCAAACGGGGGCAGAGTCGGCCTGTCGACTCTTGGGACGGCGGTCGGACGGAAGGCAATACAGGGGTGTCTTCTGGCCTATTTTTATCGTAGGGCGATATGATTATTATCGTTTTACGATAATTTCGCCGGAGCACCCGCATGAACAGCATGTCCACCCGCGCCCTCGCGGTCGCCCGCCCGGTCATCCAGGGCCTGACCGTCCTCAACATCCTCTACGCCGTCTGCATCACCTTGCTGCTGGCCGCCACCTTCGTCATGCCAGGGTGGATGGAAAAAGCGCTGGGTCTCGACCTGGTGTCGAAATACCCGTTGGTGCCGATCGGGCTGCGCGCGATCGTCGTCACCGGCGTGATCGGCGCGGCGATCGTGCACGCGATCCTGCGGCGCTTGCTGGCGATCGTCGACACGGTGCGCGGCGGCGATCCGTTCATCCTCGAGAACGCGCAACGCCTGGATGCGATCGCGTGGCGCGTGGTGGCGCTCGAGGGGCTGCGGTTGGTCGTGATCGCGATCGCGGCGGCAGTGTGGGAGCCGGGACGGCTGGACGGCTTCTCGCTCGCGCCGTGGCTCGCGGTGCTGATGCTGTTCGTGCTGTCCGGCGTGTTCGCGCACGGCGCCCGCATGCGCGCCGACCTCGAAGGAACGGTGTGACATGGCGATCATCGTCCGCCTCGACGAACAGCTGCATGCGCGCCGCATGACGCTCACCGAACTCGCCGCGCGCATCGACATCACCCTCGCCAACCTGTCGATCCTGAAGACCGGCAAAGCGAAGGCGATCCGCTTCTCCACGCTCGAAGCGATCTGCACGGCGCTCGAGTGCCAGCCCGGCGACCTGCTCGCCTTCGATCCTGCGCTTCCTTCCGAGGAGTGATGCCATGTCTTTCCGCCCGCTCGCCTGGTTTTTCGCCCCCGACCCGCGCCACGATGGCGTCCGACCCGTGCAGATCTGGGGCCTGCGCCTGTTCTATTTCCTGATGCTGGTGTTCGTCGCGCCGTACGCATGGGGCGTGCTGCTGACGCACGCTGGCCCGTGGGATCCAGTGCGCGCGATCACGTTCACCGTCTGGGCCACCTACCCCGCGCTCGCGCTGTTCGGAATATTCCATCCGCTGCGCTGGTTGCCGCTGATGTTTTTCACGATCGGCTACAAGATGATCTGGTTCGCATTCGTCGCGTATCCGCTGTGGCAGGCCGGCGCCTTGTGGGGAACGCCCACCGGCGACCTCGCCAGCTCCTTTCTCGGATTGCCGATGCTGGCGGCGGTCGTGCCGTGGGGCCATGCGTGGAGGACGTACTTCGCGTGGCCACGACGCACGATCGACGTGCGCCCGACGTCACCGAGCGACGCCAAGTAGAACTGTGAGGACGCCGCTTTTCCCATCGCTTGGCGGCAACACAGGTGGGACAGGCTCGAACCCGCCCTACGCCCGCTTCCCGTTATCGCCTGTGTACACTTTTCCGACGGCGTACCCGCGCCGCTCTGCAGGCCGCCCAGTGAGCGCGGTTCGAACGGAGTTCCAGATGAATCGAGCAACTCTTGCCCTCGCAGCCATTGTGGCGATCAGCGCAGGGGCCGTCCCTCGGGCTCAGGCGGTCGACGCCTTGCGCGACTATTATTCCCACGGCGTCGCCAACTGCCAGGCCGCGTTGCCCATCTTCGACGGCAATATCCGCAAGCGGCCTCTCGGCCTGTCGAACGAAAGCACGGCCAATGCGTTCGTGACTTGCGACAACGATGTATTGAAGGTCGCCCCATCCATTTCGCTAGTGGAAATTCAGTTCACCAATCGCGACACCGTTGCCCATCAAGTCACCTGTACGTTGGTGACCGGCTTCAGTCCCACCATCCCGTCGGAGTTCTTCGTCAAGTCGACTCAGACCCTGTCCCCGAATGGAGTTGGCTCGATTTCCTGGACGCCGCTGGACAATGAAGGCGATGGGTACCGTGGGCCTGCCGCCAGCTGCAATCTTCCACCCGGTGTAGAGATCAATACGCACCACATTACTTACACCGAGAACGTGGGCAATTAGGGCTTGGAAACGAACCAAAAATGGGGCCGCGTGTAAGACTTCGACGAGAAATTCGACCCTGACTCCCATTTTGCCGCCCATTTTCGTCACGACGCAGATCGAAGCGCGCGCGATGTCGGCGAGTGACGTCAAGTAGCACTGCGCCGATCCCTGTTTTTGCTCTCTCGACGTCGCCTGACCGCAGGTTGCGCCTGGCACGACCAAATGGCCCTCATCGATCGAGGGCCTGATGGCCACTTCGCATACACGTCCGTCGTGATATGAAAACGTCGGCATCGCTGCGGCGTTCGCTGCAGGCATGCGCCAATCCGCCCTCACGCAGGAGAAACGAGATGGTCAGCAAGAATACGATCTGCCTCTGGTACGACCGCGACGCGCTCGATGCCGCGACGTTCTACGCCAAGACGTTCCCGGACAGCGCCGTCGGTGCGGTGCATCACGCTCCAGGCGACTTCCCGGACGGCAAGCAGGGCGACGTGCTGACGGTCGAGTTCACTGTGTTGGGCATCCCCTGTCTGGGCTTGAACGGTGGGCCCGCGTTCAAGCACACCGAGGCGTTCTCGTTCCAGGTCGCGACCGACGACCAGGCGGAAACCGACCGCTTGTGGAACGCGATCGTCGGCAACGGCGGCCAGGAAAGCGCCTGCGGCTGGTGCAAGGACAAGTGGGGCCTGTCGTGGCAGATCACGCCGCGCGCGCTCACCGAAGCGATCACCGATCCCGACCGTGCAGCCGCCAAGCGCGCGTTCGACGCCATGATGGACATGCGCAAGATCGATATCGCCAAGATCGAAGCGGCGCGGCGCGGTTGATGCCTGCACTCTGAGTGGCGACGGCGGACCCCGCTCGTCGCCCAACCGTCACGCGTCGCGCATGCGGTTGTCGATTTCCGCGTCCCCCGTTCGTCGGAGAAGAAAGGCGGACATTCCGATCCGACCTGGAGACCCGAGATGAGAAAGCTCACCGTTGCCGCAATGATCAGCCTCGACGGCGTCATGCAGGCGCCCGGCGGCCCGGACGAAGACATCAGCGGCGGTTTCGCCTACGGAGGCTGGACCTGGCCCTACGCCGACGCGGCCCAGGACGTGATGGGCGGCGCGCTCAAGCAACCGTTCGAGCTGCTGCTCGGGCGCCGCACCTACGACATCTTCGCCGGGTACTGGCCGCACGTGCCGCAAGGCGCGCCGCACCAGTTCATCGCCGACCTGTTCAACGGCACGACGAAGCACGTCGCGACCCACCATCCCGAGACGCTCGCATGGCAGAACAGCCGCGCGCTCGGCCCGGACATCGCAGCCGCGGTGCGCGAACTCAAGCGCGGCGACGGCTCCGACCTGCTGACCCAGGGCAGCACCGACCTCGTGCACCAGTTGCTCGCCACGGATCTGGTCGACGAACTGCGCCTGCTGGTCTACCCGATCCTGCTCGGCCGCGGCAAGCGCCTGTTCGACGACGACACGCAGGCCTCGGCGTTCCGGCTGGAAGAGTCGAAGACTTCTTCCACCGGCGTGCTCATCACCCGCTACGTTCGCGACGGCGAGGTGCGGACGGGTTCGTTCGGGTAAGGCTTCAGATTCGTTTCCGGCCCAGTAAAATCGACTCTGATCCCTGCTTTTTTCCGATCCTGTTTTTACTTCAGAGCAAGCCGTGCTTCTTCAGGATCGCTCGCTCGTCGGTGGCTACGTAGGCGAAGATCCGCGGCCGGCCGCGCGCCAGCGCGAGGAAGTAGTAATGCGCAAAGCGAATACGGACCATGCGGCCGTCGCTACGGCGGCGGGTACGCGAATCCCACATCACCCGCGCCATCGCGTGCAGATCGTCGAGCGGCGTGATCTCCAGCGTATCGACGGCCATCGATTCGACGCCGATCTTGCGGTAACGCGCGAATCCGCGCATGGCCATCAAACGGAACACGAGCCCGTTCTTGCCGCCATGCACGCCGGCAGGACTGGACTCGACGAAATAGTCGGCGAACGCCGCGGCGAGCGCCTTGTCGACGCCGGGCTTGTCCGCCAGCGCTCGCGCGTACGTCGCGGCGTACCGGTCGAAGAAGATCTCCACCTTCTTCCTGATCGCAGCGGGTGTCATGCGCGGTTCTCATTCCGGAAGCGCTGCAAGTCTCGCGCTCCCTGCATCGCCAGCGGGTGAAGAATCAGAGCGCGCTTGCCGCTTGGGGAAAGTCGACTCTGACACCCCGTTTTTTCTTCCGGCGAGGCATCACTGCCCGACGTCCAGGGACTGACGCGTGTACACAGTGGCGATCCCGGTGCCGGGCGCCAGTGCGCACGACGTATTGAAGGAAAGGGCGTTGTCGTCTGCAGGTAAGTCCGCGGCCCCCCAGATCAGGACCCCGTTGCTGTTGGGGGGCACGACGGTCGTCTTGGGCAAGCTCAGGACGGCAACGCCGTTTTGTCCACCGACAACACCCGTGCAGGTGATGGTCACCGCAACCGCCGTATTGTTGACCAGCCAGACGAGATGGGAGCCTCCCGTCGGAAGTCCCTGGAGCGTGACCGGCGAACAGGTCACGAACGCAGTGGAAGCGCCTTCGTTCTGGACAGCCATCGGACGCTTGCGGATCAGGCCCTCGAAAGCCGGGAGCGCGGCCTGGCACACGCCTGCCGCATTGCTCTGGAAGCGCAGGCTGCGGTCGACCGCGACAGCATCGCCTGCAGTGAACGCGGTCGCGACCACCACGACGCACGAGATCCGTCGAAAAAGGGAAGACATGTGATTCTCCTCGGAATTGCGACCGCGAGCTTGCGGCATGGTTCGACCGGGAGAACGTATGCCGCGGGTCGTTCCGGACAGGCGCTTCCGTCTACGAACCTGGTGAATACACCATCGTGCTGTGCGGAATGGGCGTGTATTTTCCAGGGCCGTCATCGGTTCCGCCCTTGGATATCTACCGGGCACGCGCGAAATAGTTCGTCCGAAAGATGGGCTTGCCGTCGCGACCGAAGTACGCGGCGGTCTCGATCATGCTCTTGCTGTCCGCAGCGACGGTATAGATGCGCGTCGATCCCGGAATCCCGCCCTTGCCCAGCTGCATCACCAGCACGTTGGGCGCAGGCATCGTCACTGCGGAAATGTCGGCCTCGCCGCTGCCCGTGACGGACACGGGCGTGCCATCGAGCGGCGCAGTACCGACGGCGTGACTCTTCGCGCCACCGGCATCGACGATGTCGACTTGCGTCGTCCATTTCCCGCCGCCCGCGTCACCGAACGTGATCGTCACGCGCTTGGGCCGCGCCGCCGGCGGAACCGGCAAACGCGACACGTCGACGGTCCAGCTGCCGATCAACGGAGAAGCGCTGGGCGAGCGTGCAAAAGCCGCCGTGCCGTGCACCAAAACGGTGGCCAGAAGGATTGAAACGATCGCTTTCATGCTTCTCCTCTCAGATTCGCGTGGATGCTGAAGCAAGCCCTTAGCGAACGCTCGCGCCCAGGGTGACGAGAAGCTCGTCCAGTTGCGCGAACGTCTCGACCATCGC
>Ga0070668_100003650_pt1 | contig 11352 bp, 8 predicted proteins | sample KBSS43metaG_FD_64661 | JGI IMG/M metagenome (GOLD analysis project Ga0070668, IMG submission 64661) | Switchgrass rhizosphere microbial communities from Kellogg Biological Station, Michigan, USA - KBS S4-3 metaG | ecosystem: Host-associated > Plants > Roots > Rhizosphere > Soil ... | reverse complement strand
GCTGGCCCAGCCACCCGGAACGCCCGGTCTGGCGTCCTCGGGGTGGCTCTCGGCCCGCCGGCGCGGATGGCCGGCGGGCCGAGGGGCCGTCAGTGCTTGTCGTCCTTTTCGGGGGCCGGGTGGTTGTAGGTGAAGTGGCCGGGTGGCAGCGGGAAATTCTGGTCGTCGCCGAACGGTGATGGGCCGCCCTGGTGGGGCAGCACCATCTCGGCGACGTCCATCCGGCCGTCGGATCGCACCGGCGGGCCCTCGGGCTGGCGGGCACTGGAGAACGGCGTGCCGGCCGCGACGCCGGTCACGCCCGTCGACGTGCTCGGGGCCATCGAGCCCGAACCCGGGCCCGCGGCGGTGTGGGCGGGCTGGTTTTCCAGCTCGTCCCGGCGGAAGATCTTGCGACCCAGCCAGACCAGCGGGTCGAATCGACGGTCCACGACGCGCTCCTTCATCGGGATGATCGCGTTGTCCGTGATCTTGATGTGCTCGGGGCAGACCTCGGTGCAGCACTTGGTGATGTTGCAGTAGCCGAGGCCCTGGTGGGCCTGTGCGTGCTCCTTGCGGTCGGAACGGGCGTCGAGCGGGTGCATGTCGAGTTCGGCGGCCCGGATGAACACGCGTGGCCCGGAGAACGCATTTTTGTTCTCCTCGTGGTCGCGGACCACGTGACAGGTGTTCTGACAGAGGAAGCACTCGATGCACTTGCGGAACTCCTGGCTCCGCTCGACATCGACCTGCTGCATCCGGTATTGCCCGGGGGCCACACCGGCGGGCGGCGCGAACGCCGGAGTCTCCCGCGCCTTCTGGTAGTTGAACGTCACGTCGGTGACCAGGTCGCGGATCACCGGGAAGGTGCGCAGCGGCGTGATCGTGACGGTTTCCTGCTCCTCGAACGTGGACATCCGGGTCATGCAGCCGAGGCGCGGCATGCCGTTGATCTCCATCGAACAGGAGCCGCACTTGCCGGCCTTGCAGTTCCACCGGCAGGCGAGGTCGGGCGCCTGGGTGGCCTGCAACCGGTGAATGATGTCGAGGACGACCTCGCCCTCGTTGACCTCGACGTCGTAGTCCTGGATCTCGCCACCGGCCGAGTCGCCCCGCCACACGCGGAAGTGACGCTTGGTGCCCATTACTTCGCCTCCGTCTCAGCCAGAGCGTCGAACCCGGCCAGCTCATCGTCGGTGAGATATTTCGCCAGCTCGGCCCGGTCGAAGAGGCCGATCAACTCGGGCCGCATCGTCGGCAGCGGCTTGCGTTCCAGATGCACGTCGCCGTCGTCGTCCAGCGAGCAGACCAGGTTGACCCGGCGCCACTGCGGGTCCATCGCCGGGTAGTCCTCCCGGGTGTGGCCGCCGCGGGACTCCTCGCGTTCCAGCGCCGCCTTTGCCGTGCACTCCGAGACGATCAGCATGTTGCGCAGGTCGATCGCGAGGTGCCAGCCCGGGTTGTAGCGCCGGCCGCCGGTCGCGCCGACGTTGGCGACCCGCAGCTTGAGCTCCTGCAGCCGCTTGAGCGCGTCGGTCAGCTCGCCGGCCCGGCGGATGATGCCGACCAGGTCGCCCATCACGGCCTGAAGATCCTGCTGCAACGTGTACGGGTTTTCGCCGCTCTGCCGCTGCAGTGGCGCCAAGGCGGTGTCGACGGCCGCCTCCACGTCGGCGGTGCTCACCTTCGGTCGGCGGGACAGGCCATCCGCGTACGACGCGGCGTGCTCACCCGCCCGCTTGCCGAAGACCAGCAGGTCGGACAGGGAGTTGCCGCCCAACCGGTTGGAGCCGTGCATGCCGCCGGACACCTCGCCCGCCGCGAACAGCCCGGCGACCCGGCCGAACGCCGCCGTCGAGTCGGGCTCGACCTCGACGCCGCCCATCACGTAGTGGCAGGTCGGGCCGACCTCCATCGGCTCCTTGGTGATGTCGACGTCGGCCAGCTCCTTGAACTGGTGGTGCATCGAGGGGAGCCGGCGGATGATCACCTCGGCCGGCATGCGGCTCGACACATCCAGGTAGACACCGCCGGCCGGGGTGCCGCGGCCGGCCTTGACCTCGGAGTTGATCGCCCGGGCCACCTCGTCACGGGGCAGCAGCTCAGGTGGGCGGCGGTTGTTGTCGGGATCCGTGTACCACCGGTCGGCCTCCTCCTCGGTCTCCGCGTACTGCTTGCGGAAGACGTCGGGGACGTAGTCGAACATGAACCGCTTGCCGTCGGAGTTGCGCAGCACGCCGCCGTCGCCGCGAACTGACTCGGTGACCAGGATGCCCTTGACGCTGGGCGGCCAGACCATGCCGGTCGGGTGGAACTGGAGGAACTCCATGTTGATCAGCGTGGCGCCGGCCCGCAGGGCGAGCGCGTGGCCGTCGCCGGTGTATTCCCAGGAGTTCGAGGTGACCTTGTAGCTGCGGCCGACGCCGCCCGTGGCGAGGACCACCGCGGGGGCCTCGAGCAGGATGAACTCGCCGGACTCGCGGTAGTAGCCGAAGGCACCGGCGATCCGGTCGCCGTCGAGCAACAGCTCGGTGATCGTGGTCTCGGCGAAGACCCGGATCTTGGCCTCGTAGTTGCCGGTCTCGGCGAAATCTTCCTGCTGCAGCGATACGATTTTCTGTTGCAGCGTGCGGATCAGCTCGAGGCCGGTGCGGTCGCCGACGTGCGCGAGCCGGGGATATTCGTGGCCGCCGAAGTTGCGCTGCGAAATCTTGCCGTCCTTGGTGCGGTCGAACAGCGCACCATACGTCTCCAGCTCCCAGATCCGCTCAGGAGCCTCCTTGGCGTGCAACTCGGCCATGCGGAAGTTGTTCAGGAACTTGCCGCCGCGCATGGTGTCGCGAAAGTGCACCATCCAGTTGTCGCGCGAATTCACGTTGCCCATCGCGGCGGCCGCGCCGCCCTCGGCCATCACCGTGTGCGCCTTGCCGAACAGCGACTTCGAAATGATCGCCGTACGCTTGCCGGCCAGCCGGGCCTCGATAGCCGCACGCAGCCCGGCTCCGCCGGCGCCGATCACGACGACGTCGTAGTGGTGTCGTTCGATACGGGTAGTCATCTCCGCCTCGCCCTTAGCCGATGAACCGAAGGTCGGAGAACCAACCGAGTTCCAACGCCATGATGTAGAAGTCAGTGAGTGCCAGCGTGCCGAGCGTGATCCAGGCCAGTGCCATGTGCCGCGCGTTCAGCTTGGAGACGATGGTCCAGAAGCGGTAGCGCAGCGGGTGCTGGGAGAAGTGCTTGAGCCGGCCGCCGATGATGTGCCGGCAGGAGTGACACGACAGCGTGTAGGCCCAGAGCATCACCACGTTGGCGACCAGGATGACGTTGCCCAGCCCGAAGCCGAATCCGCTGGGACTCTGGAACGCGATGACGGCATCCCAGGTGTTGATCACCGAGATGAGGAACGCGGCGTAGAACGCATACCGGTGGAGGTTTTGGCCGATCAGCGGGAAGCGGGTCTCGCCGGTGTATTTCTGGTGGGCGTCGGGCACCGCACAGGCCGGCGGCGACAGCCAGAACGCCCGGTAGTAGGCCTTGCGGTAGTAATAGCAGGTGAGCCGGAACAGCAGCAGGAACGGCAGCGTGAAGGCCGCCTCCGGGATCAACCAGAATTTCGGCAACGGCGTGCCGAAATGCGCGGCCTCGGGCACGCACAGGTCGGTGATACAGGGGGAGTAGAACGGCGTGAGGTAGTGATAGTCCTCGACGTAGTAATGCCCATGCATAAAGACGCGGACGGTCGCGTAGGTGACCCATGCCGCGAGGCCAACGAAGGTGATAAGCGGGGGAAACCACCATCGATCGGTGCGCAACGTTTTTGCCGTGATCGCAGCGCGCGCCGCGCCCGGCCTCGTTGCCGACGTCGTCATTCGAGCTCCTGAGTTGCCTGCCAGGTGACCTGGCTGTTAACGGGTGAAGCCGCACAGCCGCCATGCGTCCGTGATGTGTGGCACACGTTACGCCGAGGGTCGGACAGTTTCCCGAGCAGGGATGCGGTTTATCTCACAATCTGCGCCCCCGGCGGGATCGACGTGTGCGAACCCGGTAGTGGATCTTGAAACGATCGGCGGCTTACAGGTCCGGCGCGGCCAATCGCCGGATCGGCCCGGCGCAGGCCGCCGGCGAGAGATCAACCAGCTGGTCGGCGATGACCCGGCCGTCGCCGGCGCGCGGGGCGACATAAAAGGCCGGCGTACGGGACTTGGTCTGCCGGTCGAGAGCGTCGGCGTAGACGGTCCGCGCGTCGAGCAGCTGCCGCCAGGCGTCCTGGCTGCCCTGGAAGTCCAGCTCGCCGACGTAGATCCGGACGGCCGTGTTCTCGTCCCGGACCGCGGTGGCCCGCGCGGCCGGGCCGGTGGCGGCGCCGGGCGGAGTCAGGCGATTGAGGCGTTTCTCCAGGTCGAGGCAGCCGAGGTCGCGCTGGCGGCGGGACTCGCGGGCCTCGGCGGCCCGATCGCGTGCCCCGTCGATCGTCGACACCACGGAGAGCGCTCCGGCGCAGAGGGCGATGACGATGATCGCGGCGCCGACGGAGATGGCGGCCACGAACCAGCGCCGCCGCCGGCGCTGCCGCTCGTCGAGCGGCCCGCTGGGCGCCGCGGCAAGTCCGAGGAGCCGTCGCCGCCCAGCGCGGCGCCGGGCCGGCCCGGCCGGAGCGGAACCGCCCTCGCCAGGGGACCCGCCGCCGGTCCCCGCCGAGCCGGCCGGATCGCCATCGGCTGCCCCACCGCTCACCGCCGCCCCAGCCGACGCCGAAGCCGCGGAATCCGCCGACGCGGAAGTCGCCGGGAACGCAGACGCCGAATACGCCGGGTCCACCGTCCCGGAAGCCGCAGGATCCGAGCCCGCCGACCCCGCCGCGACCGACCCCGCCGCGGCCGCGCCCGGCCCAGCCGGCGACACCGGCCCGGCCGGCGACACCGGCCCGGCCGGCGACACCGGCCCGGCCGGCGACACCGGCCCGGCGGGTGACACCGGCCCGACGGCACCATCAAGGCCGGACCCGTCCGGCCCGGCGGCGTCGTCCCGATCCGGCTCGCGCGGCGCGTCGCTCACCGGCTCAGTGAAACACGCCGGTCAATGCCGGGACCGCGGTCAGCCGGACGCGTTGCCGGTGATGTTCCAGCTGGCCAGGTGCACCGCCGGCGCGGCGAAGCGGGTGCCCGACCAGCGGGCCGGCAGCAGCACCGACTCGCTGCCGATGCCGAGCACCATGCCCGGCGCGAGTGCCTGCGGATAGGACTGGGTGAAGCGCATGTTGCTCACCGCCGCCACCACCTCGCCGTCCTCCACCAGCCACACGCCGTTGCGCGTGAGGCCGGTGACGACCAGCGCCTTCTGGTCGAGCACCCGGGTGTACCAGAGGTCGGTGATCAGCAGCCCCCGTTCCATCCGGGCGACCAGCGGGCGGGCCGACTCGGCGGTCGGGCCGGCCGGGTCGGCGGGCGGCACCGATTCCACGGTCGCTGCCTGCGACGCCTCCAGCCGCAGGTGGGTGGCGATCGGCCCCCAGGTGCGCGACCCCTCCGAGGCGTGCCCGGTGGACGTCGCGCCGGCCTCGGCGGCCGAGCCGCGGTCGTGCGTCACCGCCTTGGTCACGCCCTCGCGGACCAGCACGAGTGACTCGCGGGGCGTGCCCTCGACGTCGAACGGCAGGCCCGGAGCCGGCTCGTCCCGGCTACCCAGCGGCTCGTCCACCAGGGTGACCGACGGGTCGAACTGGTCGGCGCCGAGCTCGGCGAAGGACTGCCGCTGCGCGTACGCCCGGCCGTTGAACCCGAACCACGACAGGTTGTCGAGCAGGTCGGCAACCGCCCCCGGCTCGAACACCACCTCGTAGCGGCCTGGCGGCAGCTCGACCGGGCGTTCCCCGGCCCGGGCCTTGGCGGCGGCCCGCGCACCCAGGACGGCACCGTCCAGGCCGGCGAGGCGGCCGGCGGCCTGCCGGGCCACCCCGTCGGAGCCGTTGAGCCGGGCGATGCCGTCCATCGCCGCCTCGACCGCGCGGCCCTCGACGGCCTGGCCCGCGGTGTTGGCGAACGCGGCCGACGTGTAGACCGTGCGGCAGTAGCCGGCCGTCTCCAGCCCGCCGGCGGCCCGCACGAAGTCGCGCACGCGTTCCGCCCGCTCGGCCGGGGTGGCCCGGGCCGTCGCCTCGTCGAAGCCGAAATCGAGGCCGGAGTGCTCGCCGGAGCCGTGATAGCCGGCCGACCGGTGCAGCGGGGACGGCGGGGTCAGCCCGGGCCACGTCGCGTCGGGCGGGCTCAGCCGGACGGCCGCGATCGTGCGCTCGACCAGCGCGGTCAGCCCGCCGAGGTCGGTGACGGTGGTGGAACCGGCCGCCGTCCGGCCGTCGAGGTGCAGGCGCAGCCGGACGGTGGTGGCCGCGTCCGCCACGTTTTGGTGGATCATCGAGTTGGCGAACCGGGTCAGCGCCTCGGCGTTGTGCCGCACCATGACCTCGGCCTCGGCGGCCGGGCCGGCCACGCGACGGACCAGCTCCACGACTCGGGCGGCCAGATCCAGTTCGGCGCCGGTGCGGCCGATGGTTGCGTCTCGGTCCGTGGCGCTCATCCGCGCACCCCCACCCGTACGTTGCGGAAGCGGGCCGGCGCCGCCGGGTGACCGGTGTGACCGATCTGGCCGGGCTGCCCCTTTCCGCAGTTTGGCGTGCCCCAGGCGATGGATTCCGAGGACAGCATGTCCATCGACTGCCAGAAGCTCGGACCGATGCCGGTGTAGGTCGGGTTGCGCAGCATCCGGCCGCGTTTCCCGTTTTTGATCTCGTAGCCGATCTCGCAGCCGAACTGGAAGTTGAGCCGGCGGTCGTCGATCGACCAGGATCGGTTGACATCCATGAAGACGCCGTCGTCGGTGGCCGCGATGATCTCGTCGAGCGTGTGCGGGCCGGGCTCCAGGCCGACGTTGGTCATCCGCACCATCGGCAGCCGGGCCCAGCCGTCGGAGCGCACGCTGCCCCCGTAGTCGAGCCCGGCCACCGCGGCCGAGTCGCGGCCGGCCAGCACGCCCACCCAGATCCCGTCGCGCACCGCGTCGCGCTTGGCGGCGGGGGTGCCCTCGTCGTCGAACCCGAAGCTGCCCAATGCGCCCGGGATGGTCGGGTCGATGGTGATGTTCATCAGGTCGGAGCCGTATCGCAGCGAACCGAGCTTTTCCAGGTCGAGCCAGCTCGTGCCGGCGAACGCCGCCTCCCACCCGAGGATCCGGTCGAGCTCGATGGCATGCCCCACCGACTCGTGGATCTGCAGCGCCAACTGCTCGCCGCCGAGCACCAGGGTGGTCTCGCCGGCCGGGCACAGCGGCGCGGTCAGCAGGGCCCGCGCCTCCTCGGCCATCCGCGGGGCGTGGCCCATCAGGTCTATCTCGTCGACCAGCTCCCAGCCGCGCGTGCCATATTGCCCGCGGTGGGACGGCCAGGAGCGCCGCTGGATCTCACCGTCGCCGAAGGCGCTCGCGGTGACGCCCGCGCCGCACTCGCGGATGTGCTGGTCGATGCGGTGGCCGTCGCTGGACACGAACCACTTGCGGGTGTCCCAGATCTGGTAGATGCCCTCGGCCAGGTCGGCGCCCGCGTCACGGGCCGCGGCGGTGGCGCCGACCAGCAGGTCGCCCTTGGCGGAGAGGGGCACGGACAGCGGGTCGATCTCGCACGTGCTGGCCCAGGTGGCCGCGCCTGCGCCGGCCGGCACCAGGTCGATCGGTGGCCCCGGCACCATGGCGCTGGCCGCGGCGATCTGGGCGGCGCGCCGGCCCGCGGCGCGACCGGCCGCGTCGGAGATGTCGGGCAGGGCGTAGAAGCCCCAACTCGAGCCCACCAGGGCGCGGACGCCGAGGCCGGCGCTCTCGGCGGAGCTGAGATCCTCGACGGCGCCGTCGCGCGCGGTCATCGACTCGGTGCGCTGCACCATGACCCGGGCGTCGGCGTAGCGTGCTCCGGCGTCCAGGGCGGCCTGCACCGCCGCATACGCCTCATCGAAGTGGCTCATGGACCGACCCTATGGGACCGGTACGACAGAAAATCAGCGCAGCCCCAGCAGCCTCGCCGGATCGATGGTGGCGGTGACGGGCTCATTCAGTTGGAGTACGCCGCCGATCTCAACCGTCGAGTGCGTCAAGTACTCAGTGTCGTCGAGTTGGTAGAGCGTGAAGAGGCCAGCCTCCGGGTCCACCAGGAGGTACCACTCGATGCCTGCCGTCGCGTAGTAATGCATCTTGAGGACTCTGTCGGTGGACGAGTTCGACGGTGAGAGGATCTCGCACACCAGGCGGATCGCCGCCGCGTCGATGATTAATTCAGTGACGTCGATATCCGAGGCTGCGATGACGACGTCGGGAATAGGTATTCGATCCGGTCGCAGTCGGACATTCACCGCCTCGAACACTTCCAGGCCAGCCGCTGCCGCGCCGTCATCCAGGGCATTGGCGAGCCGCCGCGAGACTCTCTGGTGAAGTGGGGTGGGACCGGGGCTCACGTGCAGACTCCCGTCGAACAGCTCGATGCGTTCGGGTGTCTCACCGATGGCGAGGAATTCGGCCTCGTCGATCGGCGCCCCGCCGCTGAAGATCGTTAATGTCATGGCGTCTCCCGAGTGGTCGAGGTCAGACTCTCTCACAAAGACTAGTCTCATGACAACTCTCCTAGCGACTACCTGTCGGGCCGCTCCAAGAACTCCGCACAGTTGCTCTGGAGGAAGGCTAACTCCTCGGGAAGGGAAGCGGAGGGGACCGATTCGCAGCCCGGGATCGTCGCTCCGACCAGGAGCAACGGCCGCGAGTGGTCGGAACCGGCCGCGGCCTCGGCCAGGTCGTGGTGTGCGTAGACGTCGGCCGCGTCGCGTCGATCGCCCAGGTAACGCTCCGCGATCGGCCGGGGCAGCCGGCTCCAATCCGTCACCGGCTCGCGAGCCGCGCCGCGATGGAAGACGTCCGGGCGCCGCAGCACCGCCATCGCCGCCAGCCAGCCGCCCAGGCCGGTGCCGCGCACGGCGACCGACGACAGGTCCAGGTCGGGGTGCTTGCCGACCAGCGCGAGCAACGCGTCCACCTGGTCGGTGAGCACCACGTCGACCAGGCGCCGGTGCACCACCTTTTCGAAGCTGGGTGCCACTCCCGGCGTACCGCGGCTGTCGATGCTGACGACGGCGAAGCCGGAGTCGGCCCACCACTGCCGCTCCTGCCAGGCCGCCGGGTCCGCCACCACCTGTTGATGGCCGGGCCCGTCGCCCAGCGTGACCAGCACCGGGATCTTCGCGCCCGCCACGAAGGTCGCTGGATACAGCACCGCCGCCGGCAACCGTCGATCCGTGACGCGTTCGAGAATCGGCTTCGGACGGTACGGAAGTGGCGCCGCCAGGTTGACCAGCGTCGCGATCTGAGTGTCGCCCCGCCACACCGCGTCGTCGATGACCAGCACGTCCCCGCCGGCCTCGGCGCGATGCCAGCCGTCGGTCATGCTGATCTTGAGGGCTTCCGCGCCGTTGCCGCCCAGAGCGGTACGCACCCGGTAGACCGACTGCACGGCCGGGTCGCCCTCGGTGCCCTCGACGATCAGGTCCGGCCCGCCGGACGGGGCGCCCGCCCGCGGGACCGTGCCGACCACCCGCCGAACGTACATGCCGGGCGGGGTGAGCAGGCTGCCGTCGGCAAAAAGGCAGCGGGCGTCGAAGCCGTCGTGGGCCAGCTCGCCGCCGACCAGCACCCGCCCGTCCGGCAGGTGCCGCGGCGTGCCGGCCACCGGTTCCACCCAGCGCGCGTCGGCGAGTTCCGCGTGTACCTGGGTCTCTCCGGTACGCGGATCGATCGCCAGCACCAGGCCGTGCTGCTGCAGCCGGCGCAGCACGGTGATCAGCGGGCCGCCGCCGTCCGCCCAGCGCACGTTCGCCACGTACGGGTAGGTCTCCCGGTCCCAGTGCACGTCCACCCAGCCGAAGTCCAGGTCGAGCAGGTGCAGGCTGGTCGACGCGGCGGTGCGGGCGGCCAGGATCCGGCCACCGTCCGGCGCCCACCACCAGCCGCGATCCCGGCCGAACAGCGCCGACGCCGGGTCGGCGACACCCCACGAGATCGCGCCGCCGTGCTCCCGCCAGGCGTTGCCCGGCTCGCCGGCGAGCAGCCGGTCGCCGTCCGGTCCGACGACGCGCAGCGACGGTGCACCGGCCGCCCGGCTGAGGTAACCGATGTTGACGCCGAGCGGGTCGGGCCGCGGATCCTCGGCCGGCTCGTCGGTCGGCACCTCGGTCACCGTGCCGGCGACCAGGTCGGCACGGCACAGCCGGCCGTCGCGCGTGAACGCCGCGACGCGGGCGTCGCGATCCACGGCGTACGAGTCGATGGGTCCCGGGGCGACGAGAGTCTCGCCGGCGGTTGCCAGGTCGAGCACCCACAGCCCGGTATCCGGGTCCGCCGGGCCGGCCGAGCGCAGGAAAACCACGCGCGCGCCGTCCGCGCCGACCGTCACCGACCGCGGGGCGCCGTTGCGGAAGTGACCGGTGCGACCGGCGAGTCCGGGGTAGTCCACGCGCCTAGCATCGCTGATCAAGGCGCCTCCGCGCCCGGCAAACCGCGGCTCGCGTGCGGAAAGCTGTCGGTGGTCCCGCGTAGAGTTGCGCCCGTGACTGACGCCCTGCCCGCACGCCGCCTGCTGCTGGTGCACGCCCATCCCGATGACGAGGTCACCGGTACCGGTGCGACCATGGCCCACTACGTCGCCACCGGCGCGCACGTGACTCTCGTGACCTGCACGCTCGGCGAGGAGGGGGAGATCCACGTTCCGGCGCTGGCCCGGCTCGAGGCGGCCCAGGCCGACCAGCTCGGCGGCTACCGGATCGCCGAGCTGCAGCAGGCCTGTGCCGCGCTCGGGGTGACCGACCACCGGTTTCTCGGCGGTGCCGGCCGTTATCGCGACTCCGGGATGATGGGGCTGGAGACCAACAACCATCCCCGGGCGTTCTGGCAGGCCGATCTCGACGAGGCCGCCGGTCACCTGCTGGAGATCATTCGAGAGGTACGCCCGCAGGTCCTGATCACGTATGACCCGAATGGCTTCTACGGCCACCCGGATCACATCCAGGCGCACCGGGTCGCGATGCGGGCGGCCGAGCTGGCCGGCGACGACGCCCCGCAAAAGATCTACTGGACGGCCATGCCGATCAGCGTGCTCCGCAGCGGCATGGAGGCGTTCCGGCAGCTCTCCGACAACCCGTTCGCGGGCGTGGAAAAGGTGGAGGATCTGCCGTTCGGTCATCCCGACGACGAGATCGCCGCGCGGATCGACGGCACCGACTACTACCAGCAGAAAGTGGCGGCCATGCGGGCGCACGCCACGCAGATCCCGGACGACTCCTGGCTGTA
>Ga0070668_100003647_pt1 | contig 11362 bp, 7 predicted proteins | sample KBSS43metaG_FD_64661 | JGI IMG/M metagenome (GOLD analysis project Ga0070668, IMG submission 64661) | Switchgrass rhizosphere microbial communities from Kellogg Biological Station, Michigan, USA - KBS S4-3 metaG | ecosystem: Host-associated > Plants > Roots > Rhizosphere > Soil ... | reverse complement strand
TTGCAGCGCTGCGCCCCCGCCCGGCGCGGTTTGCGCCTGGACTGTCGTCACCGACCCTAAGGCGATGACGCTCGCGGCCGCCATCAAGGCCCAAACGCGCTTGTTATTCGAACCGCCCACTGACTTCCCTCCCTATAAAAAATTTTGCCGCCTGTTATGGCCGGCGCCTGCATACAAGCAAGGGGGTTCGTGACACGGCGGTGTGTCAGTTTGGAAATCGTGGCCTCAGCGCCACATCGCAGCGTGTCCGGCTGGAGGCGATCCGGGCGCATCTGGCGCCGAGAGTGCGCCAGGCGGAAAAACCTTCCCGCCTAGCGCACCTCGTCACGGCTCAGCCGAAGCGCACAGATGCGCATCGGCTCACACGCGGGTCAGAACCGCTTGGAGACTTCCACGCCGTAGGCGCGGGGCGCTCCGGAAGTCCCGTAGACGTAGCCCAGCCCCCCGGCCACCAGGTCGTTCCTGAACACATGGTACCTCTTGTTCAGGATGTTCGAGCCCCAGAGCGAGATCTCCATGTTCGGGCCATCCAGGTGGGCCACTAGGCGACCGTTCAGCAGGCCGAAGGAGGGCTCCTGGGTCAGGGCCTCCGCCGCGCCGACCGCCAGGGCGGAGGTCGGGATGCCCGGCGGCCGGGTTTCCGGACCGCGGATCCCGGCGCTGAGGCTCTGCTCGCTCACCCAGCGCCAGTTCAGGTTGGCGCTGACGAAACCGAAGTTCGTGGGTTGCTTGTAGTTGGCCCACGCAGTGTAGCTCCACTTCGGCATCCTGAAGAAGCGATAGCCGGGGCCCACGTCCACGCCTTGGACGAGGTACTGATCATACGTGCCCTTCAGGTAGCCCAGGGTGCCGCCGACAGTCAGCCGATCGGTGGCGGAGAATTGAGCTTCCACATCAGCGCCGTTGATCGTCGCCGAAGCGACGTTCTCGATCGTGGTGATAAAGGCGCCGGACGGCGCAAGGGTCGTGATCAGCTTTTGAGCGTCATCGAATTTGTCGATGAAGTAGCTGGCGTTGACACGCAGGCGGTGGTCGAACCACTCCGACTTGATGCCGCCTTCATACTCGGTGACGAACTCGGGTCCGTAGGGCACGTTCCCGGCGGGATTGGTGCTGACGCGGGACTGGTTGCCGCCGCTCTTGAAGCCGCGCGTCGCCTTGAAGAACAGCATCACGTCCGGAAGCGGCTTGTAGTCGACCGTCGCCAGCCAGGAGAGCGCCTTGTTCTTCGTCTTATTGCTGATGTCGCACGGCAGGGTCGGATCGGGGATATTGCACGCCAGCGGCGTGACGAACCAGTCACTGTAGATGGTTCCCTGCTGGCGCATCGTCTGCCGATCCCAGGTGTAGCGCAGGCCGCCGGTGATGTTCAGGTTCGGCAAGACGGCGAAGGTGCCCTGGCCGAAGACCGCCGGCGCGTTCCTCTTGATCGACGGTATGGTGGTCGAGGTCTTCCGGCCTTGTAGGAGGTACAAGACCGCGCTGTAAAAGTGGTCCTCGCCCTTGACATGATAGTAATAGCCGCCGCCGACCAGCTTCAGGCGGTTGTCCAGCAAGTTGGCGTTGACCTGAAGCTCCTGGCTGATCTCGGTCATCCGCTTGTGGTGGAACGACGGAATGAGGGCGAATGGGCTGCCATCGACGTCCGCTTGCTGACCCGTCCTTAGCCGCCGCCAGCCGGTGATCGACCGGATCGAGACGTTGTCGCTGAGGTCATAGGTGATATCGCCCGAGCCGCGATAGCTTCTGACGGTCTCGCCGCTGCTGGCGCCATTGAACGTCATCTGATCGCGGGGCGCGTTGATCGCTGCATTCAGCGCCGCGGCGCCGGCCGCGATGGTGGCGGCGTTCAGCACGCCGCCTTCGGCCAGCGTCTTGCCCTGCAAATCAAGAGCCGCTTCCAGGTTAGCCGAGCCGCCAGGCGTAAAGGCCATGACATCGATCGGCATGCCTTCGGCCACCAGGCGATTGTAGCTGCCGCGCAACATCACATGCAGGCGGTCGGTCGGCTCCAGCTTCAGGCCGGCGCGGAGCGTATAGCTCTTGTTGCCGCCGGCGCTGTTGCGGCTCGTGCCGGAGTGAACCTGAGGTATGTTGGGCATCACGCTGTCGCTTTGGGCGGTGTGCATCACATTGCCCCAGCCACCAACCTTGTCGAATTCGGCCGTGATGCGCAGCGCCGCCTTGTCGTTCAGCGGCAGGTTGATGAAACCGGCGAGCCTGGCGCCGTTGTGAGGATGGTGGCTGACGCCACCCAGCACTTCGGCCTCGAAGTGGTCGACCGGCGACTTGGTGAATATCTGCACCGCGCCGCCGGTGGAGTTGCGGCCGAACAGGGTGCCCTGCGGGCCCTTCAGCACTTCCACCCGGTCGATGTCGTAGAGCTTGGTCCCCACGAGACCGCTGGCGCCTTCGTTGAAGACGTTGTCGATATAGACGGTGACCGGCTGGTCGGCCCCCAGGATGTTGTCGGACTGCGTGAAGCCGCGCAGGATGAACATGCCCGATGCGGCGCCGGTCGTGGTCCGCATGGTCTGGAGCCCAGGCGTGATCGCGCTCAGATCGCCCACCGAGCGGATCGCGCTCTGGGCCAGCTGCTCGCCGGTCTGGGCGGCGATCGTGATCGGCACGTCCTGCACGCGCTCCTCGCGCTTCCGCGCCGTGACCACCACTTCTTGCAGCGCCGCGCCGCCGGACGGCGCCGTTTGCGCCTGGACCGTCGTCACCGACCCTAAGGCGATGACGCTCGCGGCCGCCATAAGCGCCCAGACGCGCTTGTTACACGAATCGCTCATTCTGATTTCCCCCCTGAAATCCCTTGCCGCCCTTTAAGGCCGGCATCTGAATTCAAGCAAGGGTGTTCGTGAGACGTCGGTATCTCAATTGAGAATCGTGGCCTCAGCGCCACATCGCGGCAGGAGAACCATCGAACACGGTCGGGGCCGCCTCTGCTGGCCTTAGGTCGGAAAACATCAGGCGTCAGTGATTTGGAAATCCAACGAACCACCCAGACCTCGGCCCGGACGCCGAGAGTGCGCTAGGCGGAAAATCTTCCCAACTAGCGCACCTTGTCACGGCTCAGCCGAAGCGGCACGGACGCGCAAACCAGCGCCAAGGAAATTCAATGCTTCGGGACGGGGGCCTTCGGTTGTGACTGCGGGGCCGATTCCCGGGTCTCACGCGCCCGATGGCGGATATAACTCCAAAGCTGTTCCACCTGCTTGCGGCTCAGTTCTTCGAACTTTGGCATGCCGCGCGGCAGCAGTGCGCCGTCGTGGACCACGGACCATAGGCCGTCTGGCGTGAGCGCGATCGCCGACTCTCGCAGATCGGGCGCCGGGCCGCCCGCCGAGACCAGGTTGAGGCCGTGACAGGCGATACAGTAGAGCGAGATTTCCTTGCCGGCGGCCACGTCGACAGGGTCGAGCCGCACGGAGGGGTCGTCCAGCGCGCGCACGGCGAGACTGCGGGCGGGGCTGGCAGGCAGAGCCGCCTTGCCGCCCAAGGCGAAGACCAGCAGCCGCCGGGGGCCGTTCGCCTTCCAGCCGACGTTCATCAGGGGGCTGAAAGCCCCCCCGGCGGTGCCGCCATAGCCGGCCAGGATCGCGACGTACTGCCGGCCCCCCTTCTCGTAGGTCATCGGAGCCGCGATGACGCCCATGCCGACGTTGAACGACCATAGCCGCTTGCCGGTCATCGCGTCGTAGGCATAGAGCCGCCCGTCCGCGGCGCCTTGGAAGACCAGGCCCCCCGCCGTCGCCATGGCGCCGCCGTTGAACATCGTCGTGTGATCGACGCGCCAGGCCGGCGCCTGCCGCACCGGGTCCCAGGCCACCAGCGCGCCGGTCCCGTCTTTGGGATCGGATTTTTTCACCGTGCCGGAGGAGACTCCGCCGAAGTTGATCTCGTCCTCGAGGGGCGCCCCCCGCGAGAAATGCGCGGCCGCCTGCATGATCGGGACATAGACCAGGCCGGTCTGGGGACTGAAGGCCATGGTCTGCCAGCTGTGCACCCCCATCATGGCCGGCCAAATGGTGATCCCGTCGCCCTCGTAGCGGATGCCCTTAGCCTCGACAGGCCGGCCTGTGGTCATGTCGATATGGTCGGCCCAGGTGGCCTTGCCGATCTTGCCGGCCGAAATCGGCTTTCCGGTGATGCGGTCCAGCACATAGAAGAAGCCGTTCTTCGGCGCCTGCATCAGCACCTTGCGCGGCTTGCCGTCGATGATCAGTTCCGCCGCCGTCATCTGCTGGACGGCGTCGTAGTCCCAGGCGTCGCGCGGATTGACCTGATAGTGCCAGGCGTATTTGCCGGTGTCCGCGTCCAGGGCGACGATGGAGGCGGTGTACAGATTGTCTCCGTCACCGGGGCTTCGCAGCTGTGGATTGTAGGGCGCGGCGTTGGCCGTACCGACATAGATCTGGTTCAGCTCCGGATCGTAGGTGATGTCGTCCCAGGGTCCGCCGCCGGTCCCGGTCTTCCAGAATTCCCCTGACCAGGTCGCCGCGGCTTTCTCCATGGCCGGGTCGCCGCGGTTCTGCTCCGGCGAACCGGGCGCGACGTAGAACCGCCAAGCCTGCTTGCCCGTCGCCTGGTCGTAGGCGGTGACATAACCGCGTGCGCCGAAGTCGGCCCCGGCCTGGCCGATGATCACCTTGTCCTTGAAGACCCTCGGCGCCCCGCTGATCACCTGCCGCGGGTCCTCGGTGGTTTGCACCGTCCACAGGACCTTCCCGCTCCGGGCGTCGAGCGCGAACAGCCGACCGTCGTAGGAAGCTGAAAAGACCCGCCCGTTCGCATAAGCGACGCCGCGATTGGCCGAGAAATTGAACTTAAGCCGTTCCGGCGCGACCTTCCAAGTCTCGGGATCGAACCGCCACAGCAGTTTTCCGCTCGCGCCGTCGACGGCGCGGACAACTGCCTGCGTGCCTGTGAAATAGAGCACGCCGTCCACCGCGACCGGGGTCGCCTCCAGCGACATCTCGCCCGGCAGATCCATGCGCCAGGCCAGGCCCAATTTGCCGACGTTGGCCGTATTGATCTGGCTAAGCTGGCTGTAGCCGGTTTCCTGGGCGTCCCCGCCGTGGCTGGGCCAGTTCCGCCCCGCTCCGACGCCGGCGACCGGCTGGGCCGGGTGAAACGCGGCCAGGCTCAGGAGGCTCACGGCGAGCAAGCTTGCCACACGTCGTTTCACTCTTCGTCTCCCTATTCGTCTGAACTGGCCGAAAATGAACAGAACCTCAGCCCCCAGCCATGGCGGCCGGACCGATGTTCCACCCTTACGGAGTGCTTGCAGAGTCCCCTAGCTTTCTGCGGCGCGCTCCGTAACTCCCTTCCAGTCCCGGTGCATTATGGTCAACAACTGATGGTCGACGTCTCGCCGCCTCTCTATGGAGCGGGAATAAGATGCTTCGTCGCCCGGAGATCATAAGGACAGTTTCTGAGATAGGATCGCCAATCGAATCCATCATGCCGAGCGGCGAATTGAAATGGCGTGACGCCGCCCAGGCATTTCAGGCGGCGGACGAAATTCATATTGACGATGAACTCTACGAGATGACGCCCGATCTCGGTCTCCGTCAGCGTGATCACGTCTTCGCAAGCCGCCTGCGCAGCGAGGCGATTGATCTGAACATGGTGCTCCGGGCGCCAGGGATAGCTGGGAGGGACAATCCGATGACTGATCCCCCGCTTTTTCGCCTCGGCTGCGAATGGGTGCGCCTCGGCGTCGTTTGCTCCCACGGAACTGCAGAAAGCCGGAAGATCGGCTGTAAGGACCGACCGGATTGGGTAAGGCACGGCGTCGCACAATGAGGCCAAGCACTTCGCCGACCAGGTCGGAGTGACGTCGTAGCGTAGCTCGGCGAAGCCGAAGCGTGACCTCAAGTCCATCGCGGACCATGTGGTCAGCGGGCCGGCAGCGGTCGGGACTGTCAGCAGCTTGACCACAAACTCGCCGAACTCGGGGCCTTTGCCGGTGCGTTGGGGCGGTGTCCTGGGAATGCTGCTGATGCCGTACTTTTGGAGGCAACGATGCAGCACGGATCGCGTCACGGTGGGATGAATGGCCTGGATGACGAATAGAAGGTCGTCCAACGGCAAGCGCATGCACCAGCGAGCCAGGACGATGGCCTGCTCTTGAATCGGGCTCAACACATTGACCCGCCGGCGGTGGTTTCGGCTTGGCAGATCTTCCAGGAATTCGCGCGCGCGCCACTTCGCGGCCGTCTTCACATTGATGTTGAAGCGCCGCGCAAGCGCCGCCGTACTTTCCGCGCTCTGCTGCAGTTCGCGCCGGACCGATTGGCTTATACGCCGCAGCTGCTGCGGGCTTTCTGCAGCGCTTGACACTGGGCGGTTCACACCGCCGTCCCGACGTGCGCTGGACCCAACTGAACTCATGTGCGCCTTGATGCGCTTCTCTTGCCCATCTCGCTTCCACCCAAATCTTGACTCAAGATAATCTCAGGAGTCTGCGCTGCGCCAGCGCCAATCGCGCGCGATATTCCGCTAGGTCGAGGCCAAGATCGCTAAGCGCGCCGCTTACCGGCCCCGGACCAGCACGTGGGGGAAAAGCTGTTCGAAACGGCCCAAGGCCTGGTCCGACAGGCTGACCTCAAGGCGCTCGCCGCCGTCGCCCTCGACGGCGCGCTCAATCACCCGCCCATGCCGGTAGAGCCAGGCCACGGCTGCGCCCTCCCCCGCCGGGGTGCGCACTTCGACCGGCGGCGATTCGTCCACCAGGTCAGCGATGGCTTGGAGAAGGGCCTCGCAGCCGGCGCCGGTCGCGGCTGAGACGATCACCGCCGGAGGATGCGCCCGCCGGGCGTCGCCCTGAAGCTCCTCCCGAGTGTCGGCGTCCAGCAGATCGGCCTTGTTCCAGACCTCCAGGATGCGGCTTTCGTCCATGTCGACGCCCAGCCGCTCCAGGACGGCGCGAACGTCGCCGGCCTGGGCCGCGCTCTCATCGGAGGCGACGTCGCGGACGTGCAGGACGACGTCGGCCTCGCGAACCTCCTCCAGCGTGGCGCGGAAGGCCTCGACCAATTCGTGCGGCAGGTCCGAGATGAACCCGACGGTGTCGGACAGGATGGCGGGTCGCCCGTCGGGCAGCCTCAGGCTGCGCAAGGTCGGATCAAGGGTCGCGAACAGCAGATCCTCCGCCAGCACCTCAGAGCGGGTCAGGCGGTTGAAAAGCGTGGATTTTCCGGCGTTGGTGTATCCAACCAGGGCGACGGCGGGATAGGGCGCGCGTTTGCGCGCCGACCGTTGCAGGTCCCGGGTGCGGCGCACCTCCGACAACTCGCGTTTCAGCTTGCCGATCTTTTCGGCCAGCAGACGCCGGTCGGTCTCGATCTGGGTTTCGCCCGGGCCGCCCATCACCCCGAAGCCGCCGCGTTGACGCTCCAAATGGGTCCAGGTGCGCACCAAGCGCGAGCGCTCATAGGTCAGCCGCGCGAGCTCGACCTGCAGGCGGCCCTCCCGCGTGCGCGCCCGCCTCGCGAAGATCTCCAGGATCAGGCCGGTGCGGTCGATGACCTTGGCCTTCCAGGCCTTCTCCAGATTGCGTTGCTGCACGGGGGTCAGCGCGTCGTCGACCACCACGACCGCGGCGTCGCGGTCATCGGCCAGGGCGGCGATCTCCTCGACCTTGCCGCGGCCGAACAGGGTGGCGGGCGTAAGCTTGCGCAGGCCTACGACGAAGGCGTCGCGGACCTCCAGGTCGAGCGCGAGCGCCAGGCCGCAGGCTTCGTCCAGCCGCGCTTGCGGGCTGCGCGAAGCGCTGCGGGACTCTCGGTCTGGGTGGACGACGAGGGCGCCCTGAACCGGCGCCTGGCGATCAACGAAGGATGATGAACCCAACGGCTATTCGTCTTCGGCCGGCTCATAGAGCTGCACGGGCTGGGCCGGCATGATGGTTGAAATCGCGTGCTTGTAGACGAGCTGTGATTGCCCGTCCCGGCGGAGCAGGACACAGAAGTTGTCGAACCAGCTCACCACGCCCTGAAGCTTGACCCCATTGACGAGGAAGATGGTCAACGGCGTCTTCGACTTGCGGACTGCGTTGAGGAACGTGTCCTGCAGGTTCTGTTTTTTCTCGCTCATGGCTTTTCGCCTCTTTTTTCGACGAGCGGCCACACGCCGCCCACACACGCAAGGTCACGCTAAGCCTGCTTTCGCGCGACGCGCAATCACCAGCCCCGCCTTAAGTCGCACCGGCGCGCGCACGCTCGATATAGAGGCGGCGCAGCCGGCTCGCCAGAGGCCCCACCCGGCCGTCGCCTACGGGCTTGCCGTCGATGGCCACCACAGGCAGCACCAAGGCGCCAGCGCCGGTTATGAACGCCTCCCGCGCCGACCGGGCCTCGGCCGGGGTGAAGGGGCGCTCGTCGACCTGCAGCCCCTCCTCGGCGATCAGGTCCATCAGAGTGCGGCGGGTGACGCCGCGCAGGATGTTGGCGTTGGTGTCGCGGGTGCGCAGCCGACCGTCCGCGTCGACAATCCAGGCGTTCGACGCCGCGCCCTCGGTGACGAAACCGAGCTCGTCCACGAACCAGGCCTCGCCGGCCCCCGCCTCCTTGGCGGCCTGTCGGGCCAGGGCGTTGGGCAGCAGGCTCACCGTCTTGATGTCGCAGCGCCCCCAACGGTTCTCGGGGGTGGTGATGACGGAGATGCCCTTGGCGGCGCGAGCCTCCACCACGGCGCGGTCCAAAGCCTTGACGGTGATCACGACCGCGGGCCGCACCTCGCCCTCGGGAAAGGCATGGTCGCGAGGGGCGACGCCGCGGCTGACCTGCAGGTAGACCACCCCCTCGCGGACACGATTGCGGCGCACCGCCTCGCGCAGCACCAGGCCTAGCGCGCGCCGGCTCATCGGCATGGCGATGCGCAGCTCCGACAGGCTGCGCTCCAGCCGCGTGAAATGCCCCTCCGCGTCCGCCAGGCGTCCGTCGAACAGGGCCCATACCTCGTACACCGCGTCGGCGAGCTGATAGCCGCGGTCCTCGATGTGGACCATGGCCTGGCCATGGGGAAGGAAGCGCCCGTTCACATAGGCGATACGCCCCATCAACCGATCTCTTCCTCGAGCGCCCGACCACCGGTCAGGCCCAGGGACTTCAGTTTCCGGTGCAAGGCCGAGCGCTCCATGCCGATGAAGGCCGCCGTGCGGGAGATGTTGCCCGAGAAGCGCAGCATCTGGGCGTTGAGGTACTCCCGTTCGAAGACCTCCCGCGCCTCGCGCAGCGGCAGGGCGATGATCCGCTCCGCGCCCAGATTGGAGCTTTGCTGGCTGACCGTGGCCTCGGCCGGCAGCATTTCCGCGGTGATCGGTTCGCCCGGCAGGCCGGAGGCCAGGATCAACATGCGCTCCACATTGTTGCGGAGCTGGCGAATGTTGCCGGGCCAGGCGCGGACCTGCAGCGCCGCCAGCGCGTCGTCGGCCAGGATGCGGCGCGGCATGCCCGTCGCCTCGCAGATGCGCGTGATGAAGTACTCCACCAGTTCGGGGATGTCCTCTCGCCGCTCCGAAAGGCCCGGCACGTTCATCGGCACCACGTTCAGCCTGTGGAACAGGTCCTCCCGGAAGCGCCCCGCCGCGATCTCCTCCCGCAGATCGCGCGAGGTGGAGGACACCACCCGCACGTCCACCTGCACGTCGGCGTCGCCGCCGACCCGACGGAACCGCTGCTCGACCAGCACCCGCAGGATGCGGCTCTGGGTCTCTCGCGGCATGTCGGCGACTTCATCAAGGTAGAGGGTGCCGGCGTGCGCCCGCTCGAAGACCCCGATCTTGGCCGGCCGGCCGCCCTCCCCCTCCTGGCCGAACAGCTCGACGTCCATGCGCTCCGGCGTCATGCCGGCCGCGCCAATGGCGACGAATTCGCCCCGCGCCCGCGGCGATGCGGCATGGATAAGGCGGGCGACCGTTTCCTTGCCCGCGCCGGGGGGGCCGCTGAGCAGCACGCGGCTGTTGGCCTGGGCCAGCTTGGCGACGGTCTGGCGGATCTGCTGGGCGGCGACCGAGCGGCCGATCAGGCCCTCAGGCGTAATCGCTTGGGCCCGCAGGCGGCGATTCTCGCGCTTGAGGTTGGTCGTCTCCAGCGCGCGCTCGACGACCAACAGCAGGCGGTCGGACTTGAACGGCTTCTCCAGAAACTCGTAGGCGCCGCGCTTGATCGCCGAGACCGCCGTCTCGATGTTGCCGTGGCCCGAAATCATGATCACGGGCAGGTCGGAATCGAGCGCCTTCACCAGGTCCAGGAGTTCCAGCCCATCCATGCCACCGCCCGTCATCCAGATATCGAGGATCAGCAGGGCGGGCTTGCGCGCGCGGACGGCGGCCAAGGCCTCCTCAGAACTGGCGGCGGTGCGAACGGAATAGCCCTCGTCGGCGAGGATGCCGGCGACGAGATCGCGGATGTCGGCCTCGTCGTCGACCACCAGTACGTCAGACGCCATAGAACATATCCTCTAGACGGTCACAGCCTTGACGGCTTTCGGAGCGACGCGGGCCGATGCAGGCAAGCGCAGTATGGCCAAGGCCCCCACGCCCCCCTCAGCGTCCCCCAACTCCAGTTCGCCGCCGTGGTCTTCCATGATGCGCTTGACGATGGCGAGGCCAAGGCCGGTGCCCTTCTCGCGCGTGGTCACATAGGGCTCGGTGAGCCGGTCGCGGTCCTTCGCCGGCAGGCCGACGCCATTGTCCTCCACCGCAAAGGCGACGCCGGCCTCGTCCGGGACAAGCTTGACCCGGAGGCGGCCCGCCATGCCCGGAACCACGGCGCGGCGCGCCTCCACCGCCTCGACGGCGTTCTTCAGGAGGTTGGTGAGCGCCTGCGCCAGCATCCGGCCGTCGGCCATGAGCGTGACGGCCGGCGGCTCCTCCATCTCGATATCGATTTCGGGGCTCGCGACTCGCTGGGCGAACACCGCCTCCCGCAGCAGCTCGGCGGCGTCCTGTTCGGCGAATTTCGGCGCCGGCATGCGCGCGAAGGCGGAGAATTCGTCCACCATCCGCCCGATGTCGCCGACCTGGCGTACGATGGTGTCGGTGCAGCGGTCGAAGGTCTCCAGTTCCTCCTGCGGCACCGTTCGGCGGTATTTCTTGCGCAAGCGCTCCGCTGACAGCTGTATCGGCGTCAGGGGGTTTTTGATCTCGTGGGCGATACGGCGGGCGACGTCTCGCCAGGCGGCGTTGCGCTGGGCGGTCACCAGGCGGGTGATGTCGTCGAAGGTCAGCACAAGACCGCCCTCGCTTCGGCTGGCCCGGACCCGCAGGCGTCGCGTCTCGCGGCCCCGCACCACGTCCACCTCGGCTTCGGCGTCGGCCCCGCGCGCCGCCTGGTCGGCGACCGCCGCG